>Ga0179593_1308128_pt1 | contig 19910 bp, 21 predicted proteins | sample CZODoug2_1_08_16_FD_185931 | JGI IMG/M metagenome (GOLD analysis project Ga0179593, IMG submission 185931) | Vadose zone soil fungal communities from Angelo Coast Range Reserve, California, USA - CZODoug2_1_08_16fungal (PacBio error correction) | ecosystem: Environmental > Terrestrial > Soil >...
AAGAAAATCGATACACAAAATCACGTCGCGGTGCGGCAATCGTACTGGTAGAATATCGGCGCACTAAGACGCATTGTGATCTCGTGCTCTACGGATTGAAATGAACCCGAGCAGGGAGAGGGCTTGTGATCAGAGAAAAGAGGGCAGAACGTCGGCGGGATAAAAGAAACGACAAGGGGACAATGTGAGTCTGGGCGGGGGGTCCGTAAAAACGACGCTGTGGCCCCTAATCCCGCGTGGTTAGTATCCAAGCAGATAAGCACATCGCGGGTCACGCGGGACCGGTTCGAAGGGGGAAAAAAAGTGAGCTTGCGGCATGAGAGGTCAGTCAAGGGGGGAGAAAGGGAACGAATACCAAAAGAAGTCGCTTACGCACCCTGATGGGTCGCAAAATTAAAAATACTGGGGTTGGTGTTGGCAGACAGATAAAACGGAATCAAGAAAGGGGTACCAAGATAGGGGGGTGCGAGGAAAGTCAGGGGGCTTGAACAAGAAGAAAGAAGAGGCATATCGTCGAATGTTTTTTAGAAAGGCCGGGCGGTATTCGCGAAAGCACGTTCTTGCATGGGTCAGACACTTTTCGAAAGAGACGAAAGATGACAACAGAAAGGGTCGGGGGCATGGAAGCGCACCGTTAGTTCTAGATGTCATTTTCAAATGGTCATCAGGCTTTGCTGCGTGAAGGGGGAGGGAGGGGGAAGGCGCGGGAGCTGCTTTCAGTGGTACTGGAAGGAAATCAGGACCACAGGGGGGGTGTAATTCATATTCACAAGAAATTGGAAGGCCACCCAGAATCTCTGGCTGCAGCGAGGGAGGGACATGGCGGGAAACCGCAAATAAAGGGACAAACAAAAAGGCAAGAGCAAGCCAGCAGCGCTCTATATGACGAACGCAGTTCTACGGAAATACTACGCATGACTTAATATCCTCGTCTTCAAGCCGCATGTTACCGCAAAAAAACAAATGCACTTGAGGGGGGGCTTTACAAAAGAGGGGGATCAACAAACTCTTAGAGGGATCACGATACCCTGTACGGGGCCACATTCATCTGGGAGGGAGGTGCGGTTTTTTTGCTGCATCCCGAGAGGGGGCCGAGGGGAGAACGCAGCTTGGGGCAGACCAGAGAAGAGAGAGATCGAGAGTGATCTGGAAAGAGAGGGGTTCGATCGGTGAGGCCGATTTACGACTGGGCGCTGAAACTGTTAGAAATACAGAAAGAACCTTCGCTCGCCGTGCAGGACTCGGAAAGGGGGAGAGGACTAGAGGGAGGTGCAATTAGCTGATAAAAGGGAGAGGAAAGAACCGTTAGAAGGGAAAGCTACACGCGAGACCTGGCGGGCATAAACGCGCCTCGCCTGGCCGATTTCGATTTCCTGCCTACCACCAGAACGATTCCGGGAAGAAAAAGGCGAAAAGGGAGGAGGACACGCCGAAGACGAGGAAAAATGAAAAATTGAGGGGTGAAACAAAGGGGTCAACATTCGCTGTGGCACGCACTCACCGTACACGCGAGCCACGTCTCAGGCAGGAAGGATAAGAGGCCGATTCGATCTCCTTGCGTGCGCGGCTTGAAAGGAAAACGGGAGAGGCGCCAAGGGAAGGAGGGGGTCCTTCTTATTTGGATCAAGGTTGGGGGGAGCAAAGGAGGGACGGGCCCGGCTGGTAGTGCAAAGATAAAAAAGTTTCCCAGCCCGGGGCGCCTGTATAGTTAGGGGAAGCGCGAGAAGGGGACTAACAGGGGTTTTGGGTCTGATTCGCAAAGAGCTTTCCAAACCCTATCGTAGTCGCTCAGCAAGAGGAGACCGTGGAGGAGATATTCAGGGGGGAAGGAGTGGGGGCGTCATCGGGAGGAACGAAGGAGAGAACTGCAACCACTTCCCGGGAGAGAGATGAACACGTCGTTGCTTCCGCAGCGGTAACGTAGTCTCCGCTTTCGGTCGCTAATCTCAGATTCAACTGACCCGGAGGGGGTGGAGTCTCAGAAAGGACCCTGATTGAAGGTAGGGATAAGGGGATTAAAAGACGTTTCTAGGTCAGAAGATCCGGGCATCCAGACGGCATCTTGCGGCCCAACTGGCAGAAGGAGAGAATGATCGGCGGGCACAGGTATTTCCTTTTTGCTGGGGGGGAAGGGGGAAAAAGCCTGCCGAGAGAACCATCTCTCTCCAAAACGGATAGTAACTTGCGAGGTTTGGGCAAGCAAAAATCATTGGGGGCCATCAGGGGGGAAAAGTCGTCAGTGAGGAAAGGGTAACTCGTGCCGCTGCCGGGTCGACAACTTCCTCTGGAAATAGAAGACGTGGGCACAAACCGGGTCTTATAGGGGAAGCCAAAACCCTAAAAAAAGCTAGTCAGCAGAAAAAGGATCAAAGTCCGCGCATGGGCTTACTCTAAAAGAAAACGCAAAGAAGGCCCCTACCGATTCCGACCGGCCGGACATCAGAAACTAGCCTGAAGGCTCTTGTTAGGTCTCTACCTATTAGTCCCGATAAGAGGATATGCGAGAACAAACTGAGAAGGGGGCTAGTCGAAAAAAGGAGTAGCTAGGGGAAGGGAGTTGCGAAGCAAAAAAAAGGTTGGGGAGAAAAGCATCGGGGCTCTTGCAGACCGCAGAAAGCATAGTTAGTTTTGGACTCCGTTAATGCAAAAGCAACCGACGGGGAACGCTTAGTCACTAGAACAGTCCAAAAGGGAAAAAGGGGAGGGAAAACCGAAGCACCGAACGCATCTCGGCCGAACGATAGATCGAGGGGTCGCGGCGTAAGCCCGCCGAGAGAGTTGAAGAAACGCAGGAAATGCGCATCGCGCGCGTACCTTCGTGATCCTAAAGGAAAAGAGACGGACTGAAATGAGTTGCACGGCAAATAAAAGTGGCTCCTGGAAGAATGAGCGGTCATTTATTGAACCAAAAAAGTGGCCTGCAATTTGAGTTGGGAGTCCAGGGGAGGGGACGCTGGGTGGTCGGCAGGTTTTAAAGCATACGCCTTCACGGTGCGGAGATAGATTGGAGCTCAGAAGGGAGCTATGGAGGAGAGGGAAGAGACGAAAAGGCTACGAGGAACAACCCTTATCAGCGTAAGGGTACCTCAGCCAGAATACAGCTTCAATCAATTTTATAGTTTCGGCGGACAGGAAGGGTGTGATCTGGCATGCAGTATACATGATCGAAAAAAGGAGTAAAGCAGAGGCGGATAATCGCATAAGAAATCCGGAACATCACAAAGAGAAGGGCATCAGAGACAAGAAAGAGCAAGCTATGAGCGAATGATACGTTCGAAAGAGAGAGGGCAAATCAGGAAAAAGATCTGACTGTGGTAATAAGAGTCAAAATAGAAAAGACGACAGCACAATGGAAGTCAAAAAAAGTTATCACTTGTATATTGATATAAATGAGCACTCAGCAGGTGGTTAGAAGGGGAGGGAAAGGGAGTGGAAAGGGCAGATAAGGAAAAATTAGGACACTGCGGGTAAACGGAAGCGATCCATAAACTGCGTGGAGAGAGCTCTGATGGCTATTGCCAAGACGAAAAGGGACGGGGGGGGGGAACGGTCCCAAAAATGCACGAGAATTAGCGGAGGACAAAATGAACCGGCTAATTTTCGGTACATAAATAATACATGGGAAATGGGGGGGGGGGTCAAAAAGGGCAAAGGACTCAAAAAGAGGGGATAAAAAGAAATCATCGACATCGGAAACAATCGCTAATCTATAAGAAGCAATACTTTAGGTCTAAGTTATAAAGATTGGGACAGAGGATTACTAACAAAGGACTATCCGTCCAACGAACATCTTCATTCTTTCTATAAGAGAAAGTCTGCGGGAACATTTACTAATAGGAAACAGAGGAGCATCCAAAAAAAAAGAAAAATGCGAGAGGAAAAAACAAAGGATGTTTCTCCCCACCCCAGCACGATCGCACTAATTAGAGCGTTTAACCAATAATGAGAAAATAGTCACAAAAACTGAAATGTAGGGGCATATGCTCTCTCTTAAAAAATTTATATAACACCAACCGCATACGATTGAGCAAGCTCATCCCGGTGGTTTGAAGTTGTGGCAAGGAAGGGGGCATCTAGTCGTATTCTCAAACTATCAAATGACGGAAGTATCATCAACTCGATAATATCGATTCCTCTAACTCACCCATACCCGAGAGATGTTAGTGGGGGTCAGTTGAAGAAAAGGACAGGGGAGTAGGGACGCCTGCGTTTGAGGGAGGTTAGGACAAAATCTACAAGATAAATCTCCTCAATCGTCGTCTTGCAAGAATGTTCCGAAAAACGGGGACGGCATCGTCACAGGTCAAGCCGAAGGGTGAGGGGAGGGGTCCGTCGAACTTGAAATCTGGCGAGCACAGAGAAAAGAAAGGAGATTTAGAGGGGGGGAGGAAAATGGCATACCACCGTCCTATTGACAGCGACGTCGGAAATCGGTCTCGCTCCAACAAAAAAAAAAGTAAAGGGGAAAAAGAAAAGATGGGCGCCAAAAAGAGCAAGCTAGAAAAGATGCGGTGGGAAAGAGGGGAACTGTGGGATAAATACGGCGCCCGAAGACTGCAGAGGTGCGTCAAGGATTTCAGTCAACTCAGGCGAAGACTTGTTATCGATGCAGATATGCGAGAAGAGCGGAGAACAGAACGAAGGGGGAAATTTCTGAGTAGATGGGGGGAGCCCGGCAACGAGGACAAGTCCGTTCACTTCGGGGGGGAAACACATAAACCCGTTCTGAGCTATTTTAGGCATGGGAAACGAGGGAACGAAGAATGGATGGGTACGCGGTGCAGAAATACTTCAGGCAGGGGGGGGGACAGAAGAGGGAGGAGACACTGTAAACATAAGCGAAAACCCCTGGGAAAGGCGGCTCAATGGTAGCCTTACGTTGGGGGTGTTTTGCCAGACTACAAAACCACGCGCGAGCCCGTTCCAGAGGAGTGGGTGAAGACTATCATGTGCCCAAGCCAAAAGAAAGCCGTAGTAGAGAGAGAGGTGTTGGGAGAAGGGTGCCGGGGGGAGAAAGGGGAAGCGAGAGAAAAGTGCACGGAAAAAGGAGACGATGGGAATCTTCCAAACATGTCGCGCACGTTCGGGCAATGAGATAACGCACAAACAAATGTTGGTTCTGTGCGCTCGCCGTTGTGACTGAAACTGGGAAGAGGGGGGGGGGGAATTGACAAAGAACGGGCTGGGAGTCAGAGGAGACATCTGCTGGTTACGGCCGGTCGCTTTCTGAGTGGAATTTGCTCTGGATATAATGAGTGATTAACCAATTACTGGAGATGGTAGGGACCAAAAGCGGTTCGTCGTGGGAAGGCCCTCTATGTCTCTTGAGGGATGAATGCCCTGGTCGTTCAGGGAAATACAGAATGAGAGATATATTCCCACCAAGTCGGAAGAAGCGGGGGAGTGGCAGGGGAAACGGGCACGAAAGGAGTCCGCTCTGCAAGGCCGAGGACCGGAGACAACAGTTTGCTTAAGAGGGAGAAAGAGTTCAAGAATAGAAAGGAGAATGGGGTTAAAGGGTGCCTGAAGAAGGGGGAGCCGGGTGGAGCGTGTTTGATCATGGCTGAAACCCCCTGGAAGGGGAAGATTTGGAGAAGACGCTTTTGAAGATCGGAAGCGCCAGAGGGGCATCAACGATCGGTCGGTGAAAAAATAATCTCGTGATTTTAACGATCGTATCGTGGAGGAGAGATGTTGGTCGAACATGGGAGGGCAGGAGGAAGGGACGGGATGACATGAATGTCATAAAGACCGCAACCGCCTCGCTGGTGAATTTAATCGCAAAAGGATTGACTTTAAGGCACACTCGGATACGAAGGGGGGAATAGAGAACCTTTAGGCGAGAGAAAGTACACAGAAAGGCCGGAGGGGAGAAATATAGCGTCTCTCGCCCGGTTGCCGATATCGCTAACTCGACACCTCAAGAGGAGGGGACCGGTGAAAAGCTCACCATTGAGGCACCGAAGGCTACAGAAGAAGGATCAGGGATTGACGGCAGAAGGTGGCCTTTGCCGGGGACCAAAAATTTTAGGCCGTATGGGTTCACCTTCATTACTGGGACATGGGATGCCACGCACAGGGGGAGGACGTCAAAAGGTCAGATCGAGCCGGGCTTCGGATCCTGCTGTAGAGAAGGGATTCGGACGGAAGACATACAGGGAAGATCGGCGGACAAGAAGGGGAGGACATGGGACGGCTTTGCGCGAAGTTTGGAGAATGAGTGGCAAGCCAGGGGGTTGCAAAAACGTTCCCCGAGGAAAGAGAACTGCAGAAGCGTGATCAAGGGGAACGTTTGGGTGAAAACCTGGCAAAAAGATAGAAAAATCAAGCCAGTCAGCAAGGGGGGGAGCCGAAATTCCATCCGTGAATTTTTGACGTCTCGTAAAAAAGAGTCCGAGGACCTTTAAAGGCGCGGTAGGGGTCCAGGGGGGAGGGAAGAGAGCCGGGGGCGGGGTCTGGCCGCTTTCGTGCAGGCGAAGCAACTCTGTCCGGAGGAAGTGATTTTAAAGCGGGCGGTTGCGGTCGCACAGGAAAAAATCCTTCAAGAGGAGCCAGTGTGCGGAAAACAGCTTGGGAGGTCTCCGAGAAAGGATATCCCAGCGCATTGCCTGCAAGGCCTTACGCTGAAGTCACAGCATTGTGCTTGAGGCTGGCCGGACACCATGCATGGAAGACCGAACATCTTCTCAAACAACGAGAAATGGTTCGGATGCAGAATTTTCAGGAAGAACAAAGAAAGAACAATAAAACAGTGTGAGGGGAGAGGCCTCTATCCTTCGTAAAGGGGGGGCCAGCAAGATCAAAAGGGCGGTACCTGAAGAGAAAATCGAACATGTTTTTCAAGCAAAGTCTAATGATTAGGCCTCAGGAAAACACCGACCGCGTAACAAGCAAACTTAAAAAAGAGATCAAAGCGAGGAAACTATAATCCCCAAGGGAAGATATGAGAAAGACGCTGGGCCCGGCTACACAAGACAAAAGTGACTTAGTTAGCCTGCGCTACCTTAATAAAACCATTCCTAGGGGAGGAGTAGGAGCCCAACACGTGATCAATATCGGAGTGAGCTGAATTAATAGCTCATCTTGGAAGCTTTGCAATGCCAAAACAAAGACTTTGCTTTAATAAGGGAATACGCGCACTTGCAAGACCGCAGGAAAGAGACAACGGAGAAAAGACAGGTGTTTGAGGAAAAAAAAGCCGAACTCTGAGCGAACGGCCACCGACAAAATAAAAAACGCGAGAAAAAAAAGCAGACCATGTACCGGAAAGACGGCCCTTTTCACGCTATTGTGAGGCTTCGCGAGACGCTTTAGGAAGTCTGAAAATCGGCTGCTGGTAATATAAACCTAGATCTGGCAAGCAAAACGACCCGACTAAATAGGCGCGCGGCCTGATCGGCAGCGGTCAACGCTGCGGACGGTTCAGTGATGGGATACAACAAGGCCAAAAGGGAAGGTCTCGGAGTTCTGAAAAGGGCAAAGTTAACGCAATGGCTGGATCCAACCAAGGGAAGTTGGCTTGAAGAAGCGCAATATCGTCAAGGGCGGCGGATGTGAGCAATATGGCGCATCCCGAAGTCGATGGCTTGCATTAAGGGGGCCAAACAGGAGTGAAGATGAAACAACCCCTTGGGATCAGCACGAGTTACAGCCGCACCATTCCAGCTTAAGGGAATCATTGGGGAAAGAAAAAGGTCCCAAAAAGGGAGGGGCAGGAGGGGTTATGAAAAAAAGTAGAATGAGACCGCCCATGTCAATCATCGAAATAATCGAAGGATCGCGAAAAAAAAAGAATAGCACACTTCACGCGAAGAGGGGGGCGAGATGGACAACCGATGCAATATTAGCCCGGTCAAAGAGAGATCAAAAGGAACAATTCTCCGCGGGTATGCGAATCGTCGCAACCCCAGAATTGGCGGGCAGGAGACGTGTTGGATTTAATAGAAGAGAGGGTGAGACCAGATTACACTCATGTGGGTACGGATCCGCCGCCTTGCAGATAAGGAAGATCCCTAAAGGAAACACCATCAGATGACAATAGAAGTTCAGGAGAAGAAAATAGCGTCTATTTGAACAGGGAGGCAGATTTCCTACCAGGGCTTGACACGTACTAGATAATAGCTCAGCCAGTGACGGGGCGGCACATATAAAAAATGGGGGGTGGGGGAAGCAAAGTAAAGACACGAAACGTTAGAATTTCAATACCAAGCAAGGGGCCCAGGGTTCGAAGGGTAAAAAGCATAAGCTAATAGAGGAACGCCGTCCATTTATATGTCCAAACGTCAATGTAAACATGAAATGGCTGACTGGAAGAAATACGGCTATCAGGAGTGATGACAAAAAAACAGCGCACTGTGCTTTTTAACCTCAACGTGCGGTCAGAAAAAGTTTGAAAACAGAGAAAACGGATGGCCATACCGGACCGCTGCGGGCGAATACCATACACACCGTCACTTGACGAAAAATTCGATACTGAGATCGCATTCAGTGTCGCGCTTGGTATCAACGAAATGAATAGTCGACAAAAGAATGATGTAGGGAAAGGGGAGAACGAGGAAGAGGGAAAAAAACAACCAGTCGGCGGACAGGGACGCAAGTCAAGGGAAATTAACGAGGAAGCGCATATTTTTGCGACATGCGCTTCAGGAGAACTAGGACTAATGAAGGAGGATCAGGCGCAAACGCGATCATACCACATGTATTCCAAAGGGGACCCATAAGAAGGGATCGGGATTGAACTGTTTTTGATACAACTACGACCGGGATTGGTATTTCGCCGTAACAACAAGAGATAAATCAACTCAATACGCGAGTTCTTGCGGATCGCAGAAGGGATTATGAACGTAGTAAGAAGTCACATGTGGAACTCAGACGTTGAAGGGGGACCTCGAAAGAAGAGAGTCCAGAACGGCAAGAAAAGTCCAGCATTCTGACAACGAGATTACCTCACACCGTCATGGAGGCCAACAAACATCGGGCTAAAAGAGGGGGATGGGGGCGACATCGAGAATCACAAAGTAGGGTAAAAGAGAGAGAGGCGGCCATCTGGCGCTCAATACGCGAGGTGGCGTCAACTCGACGGAGAAATAGGGCGCCAAAGAACTTGCACCGTGATGTAAACGGAAAACTAGAGGTTCAATGTCTATGCACCCGACCGGGAAAAAGCGAGAAACATTGGGGGAGAGGACCAAACTAGTAGAGCACGTCGTCGATCTCGCCAACGCCGTTTGAAAACATACTTTTATGTGACGGGAAGGGGAACTCTAAATCCCGTACAGTATGTTTCTAGAGGAACAGTCCATCGGGAGAAACTTAGGGTCCATCGTCATGAAGACGATGGATATTAGTCTTTAGCAATACCCGAAGGTGATTGTGTAGAGAAATAGGAGGTAGAAAAATTAACCGCGTTCGAGAAAACCACCTGGCGCCTGATGCTTGCTTCATGTCGCCCGTACTTGTTGGGGTATCTACCAAAGCTACCCTATGTTCCTACAGTCATCTGTTGGTCGACAGATAAGTCAAAGAGGGGGCAAAAGCGGCGGAAAGGGGAGTCAGGGGAAATCGCTCAGATGTTAGGAACAAGAAGGGGGGGCTTAATGTGGTGGGGGGTTGTTTTTTTCGCGATCCGGCATCGGTCGGGCTGAAACAGGGAAGCTTCGGCAAAATGGTTTTGCGACAGAAGGGGAAGGAACGGGACACCTGGGAAAGGGGGTCTCATGTGGGCGGCTCGCATTCTGCGAACTTCATGGGCACTCTTGTCGAAAATCTTACGGCAAGGAATGAGAATAACTGCTTGCGGGTTACCGGACCGGCACTAAAATGGGAGGGGGGGGTAAGTAAGAGGGACGTAGGGGAAAGCCTCAATTCGTGATCAAATCCACATGTGGGGGTATGGACATCGCGTTCAGGGGGAGATGCACTACAGGGCGGGACCCGGACGACCTTAAGGTAGAAGGGCAATAAGCCATAAAGCGGGGGGGAGAGAATGCTTCGCAAAATAGACGATAAAAGGAGCCGGACGGAATTAGCCTCGAGTCTAAAGACCAGTCCCAACCACCCTGCTGAGTTGGGCTTTACGATCTGGTAGAAAACTTCTCAGGAGAAACACGGATTGGGGGGAGGGCTTGAAGGAAGAGAGGCAGGGTCCGGTTCGGATGGTGAATCTGGGGAGGCACAACTGGAGTGGAAGAGGAAGCTCGTTACGGACGTGAAGCGCCTGAGAGCAAATCAGCGAGATAGGGAGTGAGGGTGATCTGGGGAAAGACTTCCCAATGTTCGAAAGTCATATTCGTTATTCCCGACGAGTGTTAGAAACGAAGGTTCGCAATGGTGTCTGGATCAGAACAATCCCGCCGTCCGTGAATCCTAGTCAAAAAAAGATAGGAAAAGTGAATGGATGAGATGTGTCAAGTACGAGAAAACCCAACGGGGGGGGGAAGAAGTAAGTTGGGGCCTGAGGCGGCGACGAGAAAAACAAGAAAAGGAGGTGAAAGAGAAGCTCGCACTCGCCCGACATGGAAGGGGCTCTTCAACACTCCAAGCCGACAACCAAACACATGACACGGCAAAAAAAATTGCGACACGTAGAGAAAAGAAGGATCATAAGGATTGAGGAGAAAGATTTGAAGTTGACGGGGGGGAGGAAGAGCACTCAGTGGCCGTCGATTTTCACGAAAGTGCGGAAGAGGAAGCGCTATCGAAGAAAGTAATGCCGTCAGATAAGCAAAGCCTTAAGGTGAGAAAAAACTTGCGTCCGGCTAGAAGAGGCAAACGCTCGCGACGGAAGGGAGGTCTCCAGATCGTCTCCGGCTTTGCGCGGGAATTTGGGAGGGGAAAAAAGGCGTTGCACCCCGGTTTGCTCAAAACGTCGTTTCCCACACCGTCCGTTCGATGTAATCTTCAAAAAAGATACCTTTTCCGCAATGGGATTATTCGACAAAGTTAAAAAAAAAAAGCATAGGAAGAGTCGCGCAAGAAGAAGGTGCGCAGGTGTTGAGCCGATAATTCAAATCGGATTCTGGGGGGGAAGGGTCTCGATCGGTAACGGAGTCAGCTCCCTTCACCGGGCTTGCATGGGGGCTTGGCCCAGGGAGGTACAAAAAGTACCGGAAGGGGAGAAAGCTGGGTGGGTAGCATGCTACCTGCGACGAGGTTGCACGTGCGTTGTTTGACTGGTCGCTTTAAACATGGGACACTATCTTACAGGGTCGTTGCACGTTAAAAGGGAGAAATTTGTGAGAATTGGAAGGAGACGGCAAGCGGCATCTTTGGCGACCGGAATCGGGGGCTGTTCGCCGACCGAATGTTGCACTGAGGCGCGTGAACACCTCACTGCATACACAAATCGGATCAAAAAAAAACAAGAGGAAAAAGAAGAGATTGTTCAAGGCATGAGGGTGAGGTCCGCCTCAAGACAAGAAGAGGTTTGAACTGGGTTCAAGAAAAGATAGAGAGAGGCAGAAGAATGCCGCTGCCGATTCCAAGTAAAGTCGGAGAAGCGACAGCGAGAAGCTCTTAATTATGGTACCCTGACGAACCCGGCAAAAAAAAACAGAACGCGCAAGCGCAACCTTCCTCGCCGTCAGGATAAAGGATGAGGCAGGGGCGGAACAAAAACGCACGAGCTTCCGGAGCCTCGGAAGGACATCAAGTCAAGGAAAGAGCCTGTAACTCGTTACCTAACCGTTACATCCACCAGCACCGTGGAATTATCGCGCAACAGGCGAAGCGAGGACTTGAAGCAAAAGAAGAAAGAAGGCGATATGGGAAGCGGGGCGAGCGACAAAAACGGGGAAAAGGACATCGCGCTGGGCAAAGGGATGACATCTGATCAGGGTCTTGGGCGGAAGTTGATTGGCAAAAAGACGCACCGCCTAAGCCTTCCGCCAACTCCCACGCATCTCAAAATGCTAGCCGCCGGCCACGGGGCGCCATGAGCTTGGGATGTCGCGAGCGCTCCTGCCGCTGCGAGCGGGGACTAGGAGGCTCAACGTGCTCGATCTGCAACATACAGCATGCCCCGTGCAAAGCAGCGCGGGGGGGTAACGGCTCCTGCAGCGTGCACCACAACCAACTGCGGAAAATTACGTTGAAAGGTCATCAAAGGGGCAAGGGTCAAGAAAATGGGAAAATCCACGGAGGCTTGATTTAATGCCAATGGCGGGAAAGCCTTGTCCGGGAATTAAAAGGAGGGGACTTCTTTTATGAAAGGCGCTAAAGTTCAAGAAGCGGGGGGGCTCGCTCGTGCTGATCCCTCACAGGTACCTCTGATAAAGGCGTCACGCCCAATAACGGGGCAAGAACAGTCACACAAGAGAGGGACCCAAGCAAGAACAAAGACTTCCGTCGGAAGGGCGTCACGGCACCAAGAGGACTAATGTCGTACTGCAGCATTATCAATAAAATCAACCACAGTCCAGCGAATATCGAATACGATCTCTACAAAGAACCCGACTGGGAACACCCGAAGAGGGACTCTGGAACATGCGGCGATTCAAAAATGGTCGCCAGCGCGCGTCAAGCAAAATAGCGCCATAGCGGTGTAAGCATCGCGAACACAGGACGCCCAAAATATTGGAGCAAGACACCAAGGATACTTTTAGCCTGGAAAAAAGGTTTGATACAGGGAAAAAACAGGGCAAAGGTGGGGTTCTGTAAGGTCGCAGGGTGAAACGCCTGTCAGATATAAGGACAAATCGTCCTGCAGAACGGGCCATCAGATAGAAACTGAGTGGCGAAAAGAGAGAAGCTGGAAGCTGAGAGAAATTGACAACGACAATTGCTTTTGATACCAACAAAAAAGATCGCAGAGAAAAGATGCCGAGATTGTACGGAATAAAAACAAACTGAAAGGGTGGAATCAGAATGATTAATCAAGTAAGAGCGCGGCAGTACACATAAAATCTGCCCTTAAAGTTAAAAAAATAAGCTCGACGCAACAAGGATAGGTACGAGGAACCCGGGACAAGGTTCTTCAGAAAGACGGAGACGGGCCATGAACACGAACCTTGAGTTATAGAACGTAAAAGGTTCGGAAGGTTGCCGAATAGACCCAGCTGTCAAGAAAGAACCGTGCCGCTGATGCTAATACCCCCGAACTTGCAAAAACAAGGGGAATGATCTAGTCCGATATGAAGATTTAACGAGCACGTCCGAACATGTAGGGAAAGAGGCGCACACGCGCTGAGGAAATGGGGAGAAAACAGAGAAACCCAGGAATCAGTGGGCCGCCAAAAGAACACGGGTTGTTCCAGGCTCCGGGTAGTAAATCTAAGTCGGTCACATGCTAGACTTCAATGAAGGATAGAAAACGCGAGAAATATCAATAGTAGATGAGAAAACGCCGAAAGAGGACGGTAGGGGAGATGTTGAAGGTGAGTTGCTACCAAACTAATTAGGTTGGAAATTTGGGAGAGGGCAAACTACAGGAGAGAATCGTCGCAATCGTCTTTAGGGGCGGAACGACGGGCTTCTGAAAGAAAAGGAAAATGGTCTCGGCAGGGGGGCCGCGGGGAGACACGCGCCATCGTATAAACAGTCTTCGGGATTTCCACCGTAGACAAAAGGCAAAAGCGACCTTCGGGGGAGTAGTGGCTCCAATCTAGAGAGAGAATCAAACACAACGGGGAAAAAGAGAGAGTGGCAGAATCGAAAGAAAAAATCGCGAGGACTAAAAGGGGTGAAATCGGCTCCCGAACCTGCCGTTATAGGAGGAAAGAGGTAATTCATGCCCCTCCGCAAAATCGAGAGACATTGTGACTATGCCCACTAGTCAGAAAAGCAAAGTCAGGTAACAAAAAGAAGAACCAGGATTGAAGGAGTATCTTGGATTTGTCGTCCCGAAAGTGACAGAATCCGGTCTTCTGTTGTCAAACAGCTAGAACTTCACAGGAAATTGGGGACCCGGCACGCCGGCATTGGATTTAGAGAGTTGCAGGGACATCTGTCCAGGTGGGAGTGGGTGGGCGCATATAGAATTTTCGCCAATAACCGCCGCTAAGAAAACCGAAAGGATGCTTCAAATGGCAAGCGGGTGTGGGTTTCTCCAAGCAACGCGCGGATTTTCACTACATTCAGATTTTGGGGGTCGGAACTAATGACGATAAAAAAGCGAAAGGAAGAGCGGCAGGATCGTCTCAAGGCTGTTGGGGTGGAAAAGTGCCGGTGTGTATTCGAGAGCGCGGCAAGGTCCTGGCTGACAAGTGGTTCTCTCGAGTTTGGTAGCCGTCAAAAACGCGAAACCCTGCCTGGTCGTGTACAAGGAAGGATAGCATTCGGTGAGGGGAATGGGTCATACACCTGGTCAGTGCGAACAGAGGCGGTGGGGGGCGTTCAGCCGGCGTTCCGAATACGCTTGAGTTCGTTTTCGGGCCGCGCTGGCGGGCGGAGTGATCCGAAGGAGGATAAAAATGGGAGTGTAGGGGAAGGGGAAGAAGTCATAGCGAGGCAGGGACTAGAGAGCGGTCGTGACTGAAAAGCAATTTGCAAGATCGCGCCAAGCGCGTTCTATGCTCGCAATAGTGAGATGTGAGTCCCGAGAAGGGGAGTAATAGGGCTGCAGGCGAAAGCCCGAACAACAATTTTGCTTTAATCGTGCCAAAGAGGTCTAAAGATAGCACCGATACCGAGCTTGACGGAATATGACTGGTAACAGGGTTCCAGTTTGGGGGAGAATGGCTGCAATACCCAGACGGAGATATTGGCATTTTAGCCACTGGGAAACTAATTGGCGGCAGACAGAAATCGAACAGCGATCGTACGCGGTGAGTTATGGCCTAACTAGACGAGTTGCAGAGGATGTAGAAAATTGATTGCGAAAGGGGGCCAGGTCTCATGCTTGCGTCCTGCATGAAAGGATGCCCGCCTCGCTGGCCGTGCCGAATTTCACAAGTGATCTTAGAATGACTGGGCCGACTGGCATTACGATTAACCCAAGGTGGGATCTTACGTTTGAAATAGACTACTAAAACGAGAATGGAGGGAATGCTCACATAAGCTCGCAAACAAACATGGCGCGTAGAACATAAAATAAAAAGACAGGGGAAACAAAAAAAAACGCGAATTCCCTCCGAAAAAATAACGGGGCAAAAGCCAGGGCGCGAAAGGTGGAGACCAGTCCTTTCCTGAAATAAGGTCTCCTTCTCTTTGGCAACGCTGCAGGAAGACAAAGCGGCGGTGTAGAACGGTGCAGAAAGATAGAACAGTGATAGATATATTTAAGACGTCGAAGCCTACTGCTCTCGACTTCGGGCGGCGAAGAGGTCTTGACGAAAGCGGGTGGCGCAAGTGGGATGTGCGGGCAAGAATTTCTGTTGCGGGGTGGGGGCTGTGGTTTCGAGACAAAGTCGGGTACACTAACGGTTCTCTCGTAAGCTTCTTGGACCTCGTGAGGGTGGGGACTTTTCGAACGCAAGGGTTGGTCTGCTGAGCAACAACTGTCCAATGACGCAAAAGGGTTAGTCTTCCATCAAAGATGCGCTACGACTCCTTGGGCCCATCCATCGTTATTATGGGGTGGACGGACTAGAGACGCTTAACTAGGACACCGGCGCAATTACGGCTCGGCTGATGCCGCAAGATTACTGAGAATAATAAGCAGGCGGGGAGGAAGTTAGCCTGCGCAGAACGGGAAGGGTTTACTGCGCAGGCGGGGTGCGTTTCGCAGCTTAAGTCAAGAGAGGCCGAGAGAATGGCGATTTTCGCCACGCAGGGGCATCCCGCAGCGGCAATAGGTCTAAACAGAAAGAAGATGACAGCTAGAGGAAAGGCGTTCAACCTCAAGGGGTAGGGGCAGGCTACACCCTTCCTTCCGTCAAAAAATAGTCTCTTCAAAAAAGATTACAGATCGTGCAGGGAGCAGACCGTGGGTCCGGCCGCCTAAGAACAAGATGAGGGGACATACGGGGGACAGAATACTAGGAAGTCGAACTGTTACGAGGCACCGTATGCCGCAGGGGGAGAGAAATCGCCAATCTTTTCCAACTCAAAAAAAAAAAATGGAAAGGATAAAAGCCCTTAGGGAGAACCCCCGCGAAAAAAAAACACTCTGGCCATAAGAACATTACCGAATCTATCAGGCTTAGGCCTAAACGCCCAGCGTCCCACGAAGGACTCTTGCGGAACTTCCTGAAGACAACCGAAGGGCGGCGCTGAATAAAGTTACCGGCGCTACCGTCATGAACCGTCAACAAACCCAATAAACGAAATGGTAGGCGCAACAAGCTGCAAAGCGGCATTGGAGCGATGCGACGCTCTGGGAGAGGTGATAGCAGACAAAGAACGTGAAAAATTCATCGCGATGCCACAAGAATTACCAAGTAAAGTCGCTGTGGAAAGCGAACGGGGGCCGAAAAACCCTAATCCAAAAGAGATGCTTCCGAAAATCCCAAATAGAAAAACCAATGTCCGGACACCGGAGCAAGACAGACCGTGGGCGCGCTCGGACCGTCTCGATCTCGCGTACAAGGGCAAAAAGCAATGAAAGCAGATTCCTGATCTGGCAAGGGGAAATGACAAAATGCAGCATCGGGGCGCGACACTGCCGCTTAAAATCGTCCCCGGCGAGTGGACGAAGGAGGTGAAGGGTCATCACCGGGGAGAAGTTGGCGGAAAGGGGAACCTATCAGCGGCGTTAAAGGAACTGCGGCAATGGCTGACTTGGCAGGAAGACCCGTGCTGGTGGCGCTGGGAGGAGGGATCGAAAGGCCCGGGGCCTGCCTATGTGCGCGAAAAATTACGATTATTCACGAAAAGTATTACCTAACAGGGAGACAGACGTCAGGGCCAGCCAGCGTAAGAATTAACTATAAAGGTTTGAATAGATGAAAGGCAAGAGGCGGGGAAGGTCAATGCCAACTGAGAAAAAATGGACGAAAAATCCAGAAAGATCGTAATCGATCGATAAAACAATCATAGGAACGAATACAAAGTTAACCTGGGCTGAAAAGAAAGAAATTGCAATGGGTCATGACGGAAAGTCTGAGGTAAGTCAAGACGATCGGTTTCTCCATAGCACAACTAGATTCCCTAAAATTGACAAGAGACAACCAGTAAGTGGTATAAAAAAAAGAGGGACTACAGAAGGAAAAGCAATGTTGGGGTTTCGGCGTGGCTTCCATACGCCTAGCAGATAGAAAACTGCGTCTGTCGGTAACGCCTAGATCCGTAGACATGCGTTGAGAATAAGCGATTTGGAGCTATGAGACACCAAAGGGGTCACATCAGGGGGGCCCGGGTTGAAAAGCACCTCCATAAACTGAGATAATGCGCAGCAGAAGATGACGCGATGGTAAACACATCACCAGGTGGGGTAACAAAAGGGGAAATAAAAAGCCATCTGGCGTCAAACCGAAGCAGCCCTTCAGGGAACACAGCAGTCTAATAGAAACGCCTCCGTAGATGCGCTTACGCCAGCGTGAACAAGAATGTTCGAAGAGGAACTCCGGCCATGAGCAACTAAGAGGGTAGGTGTGGAGTTATCGAAGACTTCGTCGAAACAGTTTGACGAAGAACCAAGTTCATCGAACAAAAAACGTGCAAGCTGACGAGAATATACAGCCACACCGCCTTTGAGAAAGCAGGAGCCGGCGTCCGATCATTTGCAAAGAGAGTGGGATTCCGAAAGATAGGTCAAAAGGGGAATGGTCATAAGGGCTAGACACTGGGGGAGAGTCCTCTAAACCCAATCGGCGCAAATTGACGGGAAAGGAATCAGGCGGCCAGGGGTTTTCCGCGAAGCGCGGATTTGGACGAATAGTCGTAAGGGCAAAACTCAATCAGCGTGGTAAGCGACAAACGCTCTAATGTCGTCTAAAATCACGGTACCGGTTGGGAAACAAGACGATGTGAGCGGTGTTAGGCGTGTTGAAAACAACGAACAAACCGGGATTAGTCACCAGAAGGTCGGAGACACAAATCTACAAGAAAAGAGATCAGAAATCGAGCTTCAGGAGACGACGTGGCTGTCTGCCCTAGGTAGTCTTGATCACAAGAAAAAAAGAAACTCCGTTTCTTGGCCCCTGGGAATCATGCGCATCCTAAAGGTCTTCATCTTAGGGGACGATATGCAGCAGAGTAGAGTTGCCGCACACCGCGACGTCAGGCGAGACGATGCGCCAATCTTCGATCAACACTTATTAAGGAGGAAAAGAGAATCCAGACTGCTCTCTGGAGGGAAAGCAGGTGTCAACTCAGAAGGAAATTCGGAGCCCGAAGAACTGAAACGTGATGTAAACGCAGGGAGAAGAGTCATTATGGATCCAAAGAAACGGACATGGGTGATCGATTCAGACTACGTAAGACGAGGTCGATCTCGCCAAAGGCGATTTAATTGTGTAGAGGTGGGGTAGCCATCAAACAGATCCGCGCTGTTGTATTCAAAAACAGCAAGACTACACCGTTCACATCGGAGAAGGGGGTCAAACGAGTGGTAACATCAAGACAGAGGGGAGGGAGGGCGCAGGATACTGAGACATGTTTTGGCATGAAGAAAAATGAAAACATAACCGAAAGAACCCTGCGCCTTGCTTTGTCGTCAATGAGCCGGGGTACTGGTGGGGGGTTGGCTCTAAAGATCAAAATTAAAACATACTTAGGGGGGTGGGTTTTTTTTTTTGGTACGACTAATCATTTCGGCACAAAAGCAGCACTGAAATACTTCTTTTTTTTGAAAAGAAGTGCCGGTGGGTTTCGCATGAAATCTGGAGTAACGCTGGGGTCTCTGGACGAAAGGTTTGAACGACAGCACGTTCGGCGCCGCACCTCCGTTGTCATGTCATGAAAGGAGCGCTGCATTTGTGATAACTTCATGTGTCACGCTGGGGAGACGATTGGGCGGGAGGAGAATAGTGCTGAAAAAGTGTGGAAAGACGGGAAGGAACTTGGAGGATGGTAACGGGCCGCGCTGCGGAGGTTATAGAAAATTTGCGGATTGCACAAACATTCACATGGGGGAATTGCGAAAGAGAGGAAAAGGTAGCATGCTCTATTAAAAGGGCAGGGAAACCGAAAATGACATGTCAGGAAATAACTGCACCCCCATAAGCGCTAAAGTTCGGAGAAAAAAGGGCTACGGAAGACTGTCTGTAACTACTAAAGCGTCCGCTCAAGCGAATGGACGACCCGGGACCAACAGGAGGTGGGAAAAGCATGGTATAACTATTTAAGCACAAGACTAACCAGACATACACTGGAGGATTTCAGTCAAAATATGAGGAGTCGAGGGTTCTGCGGGGGGGCTCTGGCTGCATCCCGCTTGAGATCATTTGGCAAGTTTAATCCAGCTTTCTAACGATTGATCGCCGCACGGCATCTGCCTAATTCAGAGGTTGCTGGGAAGATCAGATGGACTATCGTAGGAGATTATTCTGGTAGGAAAATTGGCGGTGGTTAGGGGCTAAGAGAACACATACCTAAAACGCATCGAAAATGCCGAAGAGATTCAAACAGTGATCGGAAAAGAGACTTCTGATCTTGATACGATGGACCAAGTGGAAGCGGAGACCTGGGAATGAGAAGCTTAGAGATACAAACGACCGGAGGGTACAAAAATAGAAGAACTCGCAGCCAGGCACATATCGCCTATTCTGGCAAAGCTCAGAAGCGGAAATATGCAAGGCTGACATTCTTAAAGGGGCTCATAAATAAACATAAAAAATCGTATTATAGGGGACCGGTCCTTTTGCCGGGTGTTTACCAGCATAGGAAATTTTGCATGCTGTCGAGTAGTGGGAACCACACGACTAGACATGACAAGCTGGGAAACTCTCTCTAGGCAAAAGGTTATGCGAGAAAAGGGTGTCCGTAGATTCGAGCAGGGCCTTCGTCTTATCGTCTGCCAGCGCCAGTACGCTCGTTTCGATCGCTGCAACTGCACTGCCTACGGGCCATCGGCGGGAGGGGGGTTCAAGTCT
>Ga0179593_1488506_pt1 | contig 19910 bp, 13 predicted proteins | sample CZODoug2_1_08_16_FD_185931 | JGI IMG/M metagenome (GOLD analysis project Ga0179593, IMG submission 185931) | Vadose zone soil fungal communities from Angelo Coast Range Reserve, California, USA - CZODoug2_1_08_16fungal (PacBio error correction) | ecosystem: Environmental > Terrestrial > Soil >...
CAATTGTCACGACGTAAGGATCTCTGGGGGACGGCGTTTCAACACGCCCCAGAGGGGATGAAGGGGGAAGACGTATGACTTAATCTATTACAGGAGACTTCCACCGAGAAAAGGGAGATACGAAAAGAAAAGGAGAACACCGTTGGAAAAAAGTCGAAAGAAAGGCAAGAGGGGTCTTCGGGGAATCAAAAAGTGCCTCGAATCGGCACCGCGGTTAACAAGACGCCGTTCCCTTTGAAAAAGGGAGATGGAACCGGGGACGTCCTCGAGTCTTACGCAACAACACGGCCAGGGGTCCCGGGAAAAAAAAAAAAGGCGAAATGATAGGGGGGAGGAAGGGAATCACATGCAGGCAGCCCTCTTGACCAGTGTCTGGGGGAGGGCCTCTAACTTGTGGCTCTCGGGCAGAAAAACTTGGGGGGCACGGGCCAGGACCTGGCCGGCACGGGTCGGGAGACTCGAATCAGAAAAAAATGGCAGGCGGGGAAGAGCAGGGTTACGATGTTGTTCTACCTGAGCTGATATTGGAGGAGTCGATGATGATGTCGCGCCGGAACCAGCGAAACGAATGACAGGCCGCCAACGGACGAGAAAAGGAGAGAAAAGGAAAAAGAAGGAGAAGGAGGGACGGCCAGGGAAACTGGCCCCCGAGAACGAGGAAAGAAGGCCGAGGAAGGGCATCGAAAGGGCAAAATCGGGGGGCTACTGGGAATTGGCAAACCAGGGGAAAAGGAGCATCGAAGAATGCGCGACGGAAATTAATATCACGAGTTCCAGAATCACCATAGCCGCGGAGAGGGTAACCAACCCGGCTGGGCAAACGCCGCTTGAACTCTCCTCCTCAGGAGAACATTCTAACGGCATCAAAGGGCCAGGGGGGGAACTGGGGGGAAACGACTGACTCAGCCTAGGGGAGTTGGCGGGGACATTCGACCACGTCGGGGAAAAAGACATCGGCGGGTATAAAACTACCTTCTTCAAGAAAAACCATGAAGTAACTACCCGGGTAAGGGAGGGATTGGGGGAAACTCGTCACGGGGGTGCGCTTTCTTCTCTCGGCCATCGTCGAGCTGTGGAATAGGCAGGAGACGGCGCCAGACTGAAATCATGAGGAAAAAGGCGAAAAAAACTATGATTCGGTCCGCCAAAAGGAAATCAGACACCGACATTTCTCAACCAAGCTGGCAGGAAACGATCGGCGGGAGTGTCAGCCCTGAATGAAACTCTAATAGGAGATCTTGAAATCCTGTTCTTAAGAACGAATTGAAAAAAAGAGAAGGGGGAGAAGGGGGGCGCGGGGACTGTGATTATGTAGCTTGGGGTCGGAACCTGACCGGAATGTCCTCTGGCTTCAATCAGCAGGCCACGGGGACACTCGGTGCCTTTCACTCACAAAGGGGTGGGTCTTTTTTTGGCGGTTCTCTCAAAAAACCGATCGGCTGGTACAATGTCGAATGGGGGGAGCTGAAAAGGGGTTGACTACGGAACAGAAGATCGGCGGCGCATCGGAGGTAGGTGGGGCATCGAGCAGAAGATGCACTCTTAACGAATGGCGACGTGGGGTCTTCTTATCTATCCGTGAGGGTTTCGGTGGAAGGGGAGGCCGGTTGTGGAAGGGGCTTTCGTTATTCGTGTTCGTAGCTCACGCAATGTTTGACAAAGAAAGACGTCCGCCAGAGATCAGTGCCCCTATCACTCCGCGTATACCGCGTGTTGGAAGGGGGGGGTCGGGGACGGAAGCTCGGTGGCTTCTGAAAACGGCCATTAAAAAACCAACGGGGGAAATGGTTCGATTCTGTCGATCTTGGGGCTTGGGGTGGGGGGGTATTTAGATGAGAGCAAGAAGGGCAAGGAAACAACTGAACCCATGAACTAGGCAAAGGATTGACCCCATCCCTCTCAACAACAAAGAGAGTGGAGAAGGGTCACTCATTCTTGTCGAACAAGGTTCAGGAAAGTGGGGGAGGTGGGAGAGAGAAAAAAAGGAGCGGGAAAGGAAGAAAGAAGCCACGGGATGAGCCAACGAAGCACGGCAGAGACAGGAGGTGGGTTATAAAATGCCTTGGCCAGCAAAAAACAACTGTCGGAGGAAGACAACCATTCTCACCAACTAAGACACAGCGGGAAAAAAAGAAACCGGCAAAAGAGATAGTTCAGGCAAATCGCTGGGAACAGGACGATTTAATTTGGGTCCACTAGCAAACAGACCTCGCTGGAAGACAACCAAAGTAGTGAAGCACGAAGGGAGTTCATCCGCGTATCTATCACCCATAAGGAATGTGAAGATGGAGAGAAGGCCGCTCGGAGAACCCGTAACTCGAAAGAGGATGAAGAAGGGCGATTGGAGTCGTCAACATTCAGAGCCCACGGGCGAAAAAAAGGAAAACATAAACTCTCGGGCGGTATATGAAATATCCACAACAAAGAACCTAGTGAAAGGTGACTTCAAGATTGGTGTCCTTTACTCATTTCTGAGGGGGAAGGACCAGCCATGACGACTCTTTCAGGGGAAGACCAAAAATACGCTGGCCCCTCCTCCCTCTCAAGAACTAGAGCAAAGGAACGGAGTTTGAAGAAGTAGGGCAGAGAAAAGCTCCTGGGATCACGCTGATCATTAGAATGGATGGGAAGGAAAAACTGAGAATGCGCCATAGCTTCGGCCAGCAAAAGGTTGGGAAATGTAGGGAGGATCTCAGCTCTTTAGTACAGCCCAGTCCTCGCGCTTCACAAAGATGACCGAATGGTCGAGCATTTGGCTTCCTCTAACGATCCGGACTTTCCCATCGAAGATGGCAGAGAGAAAGAAAAAGAGAGGATGAATGGTCGTTACTAAAGGGAACAAACCATCGCAAAGACAACTTGGTTTGCCCTAAACCTTTAGAGGACGTGAAAAAATTCTGAACTACCCCGCCACCGAACAGCAAAGTGCCGGAAATGGGGTCTAATCACCGGCCCAACTAAAAACCGGTGGAACTTCACAAAGGAAACCAGACAGGAAAGGCGGCCATTGTTCCTTTGCATAATTGGTTGATAGCGAAAGGAGGTAACACCATCTGAATGAAGGCCTGGAAACAAAAAGACGAGATCCTTCAGGCGAGGGGAGGGGCGCCGATCTGTGAGCCGGAGAACTGGGGGAAAGAGACCTGGCGCGAAGATCCTCTAATAGGGGGTGGTCCCGGGGAAGGAGTCAAACGCTACGATGAGAGTAGCAGAGTCCTCGTTGCTCTGGAAAGCTTGGGTTGCCCACAGATGCCAGGGAAGGAGAGGGGGAGCATTAAGGCTCGTCCCCCGCCGAGGTCGCTCCTTCTCTTTTGAGCAGGCAGCGGAAAAACAAGATCAATAAAACCCGAAAGACCGATCCCCCCTCCAGACTGGGTAGAAACTAGCGAAAAAAGAAAGATCGACCTCCTAAATGGCCGGACAACAACAATTTCAGGAAAGGAAAATGGTACAGTGGCAAAAAAAAGGATGCCATTGGCACACGGGATCGCGCTCCCGACTTGACCGTCGAAAAAAAAGCAGGTTATCCCCTTCACCTCATCATCTAAATAGGAAATTTGAGGAGGGGCAGAAAGGCTCTGCAGGAAAGGAAGACACATACGCAAACCTGAGCGTCGTGGCACAAGGTTACGAGGCGCGGCACAGTTTGGGGACGAAAGATACAGGACCAGGGGGGGCCCAGCTATCCGTCTCAACGTGGATCAATGATCTCGGAGGGGCGTAAGGCGGGTGGGCGATACTTCCACCGCTTTAGTAGAATAAGGCAGATGTAATGAATGGCGGGGAAGGACGCAAGACCCGAAGGCGAACCGCGAAGTCGACACGGGTCATCTTAAGGCAAAAAGGAGGAGGAGACGATATATAAATAAGGGTCCTTCAAAGAAAAAGTAATGAGCCTGAAGTGTCTGACGTTCAAGGAAGAATAGGCTTTCCGATTATAAGGGGCTTGGGTTCCAGGGGAGGAAACCAGCCTTATAGGCACATACGAGAGGGGCATTAAAAACGTTGAAAGAAAATCTCCTAAGGAAAACCGGCTCTTTCGGGAGTAACTTGCAACGAAAAGAGGTCAGAGAGGGGGCCACAGAGAAAAAGTGTCTTCGATGGAAAGTCCTTTGGAACTCGACCTCCGAAACGCATAGAAAAGGGTCAGGGGGACTCGGCTGAATCGGGAGGAGGGAAAAGGGGATTAGATAGGCCAAATTTTCTTTATCCAGAGATGATTGAAATTTTAAGGTCTCACGGGGGGCATTACATATTTGATGGTCGGAAGAAGAGGGGGGCTCACTGGTCGGCAATGCAGAGATGATTCCTGGGGGGAGCTGTTTTCTAAACTTCTCTTTCTCGGGGCAGAAGACTTATGTCGAGATTCTGGAGAGGCCGGACGAACAAGAGAGGAGAAGGAGAAAATCAACGCCACTTGGTCGAGCCCTACTAAAAACTGGTAGGTGCACGCCTGGTTCGGGCCTTTTACAAAAAAGAGTAGGAAAAGCGTGGAGAGCAAGGGAGTGGGGGGGAGGAAACCTTTTTCGCCAGGCCAAGCGAATTCAACGAGAAGCGGGTCCTGGCTTGCAGTCCTGGATGCCCCCGGTCTTTTCCAAACAAGGCTTCCTCCAGGGGGGGCTTGCCAACTACGTAGGTTCCTGAAGGTCGTCAGGGGAGCTCACAAGATAGGACATACAAGTTTTAGATCACCATCGAAGGAGATTCTAGGATGTGGAACATACAGGCTGTTTCACTTGACTAAGAGGGTTGCACTCTCTTAAGAAGCGAGAAATAAACAACTCTCGGCGAAGGATCACACTGGCCGGGGCAGAAGGCTGGGGGGACCGCTGACGGAGGCACCGTTAATCGTGGGAGGGGGGGGGGGGGGTAAAAGGTCGAAAAACTTCACCCTGCTTTTTGGAGTCATAGGAGGGGTACTGCAATAAACGTTCTTAAAAAACGAAAAGAGGAAAAGGATAGGGGAAAAACCACTTCTTTCTGGGTGGATGTGTGGGAAAAGAAGGTCCAGGGGAAAGACATCGAGGTTCTTTAGGGCCATCTTCGCTTGGCACAGAGGATTTCGAGAGGGGACAAAAGCCAGCTAGATGAAAGCCTCGTGCGCCGGAACCTGGGAGGGGCCAACTCGGTCAGGACTCATAAGAAGAAAGAGGTACAACCAGAGGGAAGGGCCGAAGTCCTGGAGCAGACTCTTCTTTGGTTGGGATGAAGAAGCGCACTGTTCAAAAGACGTTCTGCACAGATCCGCTGTGATAATAGAAAGAGGGGGGGAAAAAGAGGAAGGGGACTATTTCGCGGGAGCTGCTTGAGCGTCTGTGTGGGGGCATGGCCGAAAGATTAGGGCCGATTTGGGGCTGTCAGAACCATAACAAATTTAACGAAAAGAACTTGGCCTGCAGGTAAACCTCCTGTGGAGTGGTCGTTTGTTTTGCTCCGTTCTCGAAACTGATCTGCGGGGCCTGGACCCGGGGGGGGGTCTTCTGACTGTGTAATCACAGTGGCATCGCGCTCTCGAGACAGAGCGGTCGATCCTTGGAATCGAGCGGCGAGACAAGCCATGGCAAAATGAAGGCGCGTGGGGGATGAGGGGTACGTGAAGAACCTGGCAGCTGGGGACTGTTAAGGGCGCAAAGGGGGGTGTTTAGATTTGTGGACCTTTCTTTATGGGGCTTAGGCCAGGCCGTCTTTGTGAAAACGAACCCCCCTTGACAACACTCCTTGAAAAAAAAGAGCGAATGGGCAAAAGATTGAGGTGTAGCCACAGAGGCAGACAGGATGGGGGGGTCCTGGGGGACGGGGGCTCTCTTTTTCTTGCTTTAAAAAGGGGGACCTTGTCAGAACATACCAACAGCATTTCTGTTTCGAGTCTTTGGGGATCAGGCATTGCTTGGGGGGGGGTGCTGCGGGGGGAGGAAGGTTCCGCTGCGTCTACGAGGGACGACCACGAAGGCACAATGACTCTTGGAGAAAGGGAGGACAGAAAGTCATTCGCTACCCCCCAAAAACGAGGAGGAAAGAGATGAATTTGTCACAAAGAAAAGTGCTTGGCCTACAGGAAAAGGGGGTGAAAGATCGGGGAGGCGTTCCTCGTAAAAAACTTTAACTGCAAGGCAAAAACCATAGTAGAACAGATCACGAAAAGTAAAAAAGGGGGGGTGGGATGACCATTCCGGGGGGACCAACTACTCTTAACAAGAACACATTCCACAAGATAAGGGAGATTAAAGAACATAACCTGACCCATACTCTTGGCTTCAAAAGGGACCTCTGTGCAGTTACTACTTTGCGAGGGCATTGTCAAACGAAAATTGCTTTACACTGAAAAACGAAAGGAATTCCGGAGGAAACCACCGGGAGACACCGGTTCACCGCCAAAAAAAAAGAGGTAAAAGAGAGATAAGAGAAAAGGCAATTATTGTCAGGAAATCTGGTATAGACCCCCTTAACTAGACACATGAGGACTATGCTGAAAAATGTTCGTTTCAAGAATATACCAAAAATTCCGGGGGTCCTGAAATCCTCTGTCCGAGGGATGATCACTATCACAACCAACACGCCTCACCTTAGTGGAGGGTAGGGTAAAAAGAAAAAAGTTTGCCAACGTGCGAGTTTCTTATAAAAATACAAGCCAATGGACAGAATAGTAATAAGAAAAAAGATTGAAAGAATAAGAAAAAGGGGCACGCTACCACTGCCGGACGGAAATGAGAAAAAAATTTAAGATCATCAACAATCTAAATGGGTACGGTGTTAGGGATAATTGAGGGCAAATGCAAGAAGATTAATCCATGTCGATAGGCTACCATGACACGTTTGGAGTGTAGGAGGTAGGGGACACTTATCTGCGTGTGCTCCCATCAAGACTTCTAGAAAAAGAGGCGCAAAGGGGTCGAGTTGAAGGAAGAAACATAGCTTCCTTTCAAGAGGATGAAGGGGGGAGGAAAAAAAACTCAAAAGAAAATACCTTTACGATCTGACCAAGAAACCACAAAAGTGCGCATCATTGTTGCCACTGGGACTGTTGAGTGAAAGAAAGGAGGAAGATAACAAAAAAGATGGACGCTAACATCAGTTCCTTAAAGGGGAGTCTAATCCAGCACGCAACTATGAACGTTGAAGGCTTCACTAGGCAACAAGAACTTAGGGGAAAAATGGATGATTAGAAGTTGGTTGATAGAGGGCTAGAAAAAAAAAATGTCCGTCCCCTTCAGGCGTGACGAATAGATAGTACAGTTGGATAGCACGTGGGGGGGACACTTTTTCGCGCATCCGCGAGGCGCTAAAACTGCTGATCGTTGCAAAAAACGGGAATGACTGAGGGAAAAGAGGGAACGCCACTGGGGAAAGGGCGTCTTCTTGGTAGCTCGGGGACACGTTGCACACGACTGCACAAAGGATAGACTACCGAGTGATTAGGGCACCGTGGAGGCACTAGGTTGCACAACCTTCTTCAAGGGTTCTCCAGGGGCCTGAGACAAACGAACCAACCTCTGGGACTCCCAGCTAAAAGAGAAGGGAGAAAAAAGAGCAAGACTTAACAAGAAGACTCGCTATCTATTCTCCACTCCTTTCCCGAGGTCAAGAACATCTGTGGGAAAAAAAAAATACAACCCCTGGGGAGGTCCAGATGGTCAAACAAGGCACATAGCTGAGCCAAAAAGGGGGGGAAACTCTTGCAAGACCTGACTCATTTATCCAGCACAGACAAGAAAGGACGGAGCCAAGAGACCTGAGCCTTTTTCTTGTAGGTGAAGGTCTGGGACATTACCCGCTCAAAAAAAAAATCCGGCAAAAGAACCGAGAGGGGAGTGGGCAAGAGGGGTGAGGTGGGAAGGGGTGATAACCTAATATTCAGCCTTTGGCGTCTAAGATCCGGTGCAACAGTTTATCAAAGTGCAGCTCTCTTATGGAAGACGAAGGGCTTGTGGGACAGTCAAAACTCTCCCGTAATAAGGAAACTCTCCTCCAGGAGGAAGGTTACGGAACCAGAAAACAACATAATCACTCAAGTACTTCGACCAGGAGAGTAGAGAAAAACAAAGGGGGGGGGAGGGAGGAAAAAATCACGTGTACTTAGAGGTCGCTGAGTTTATGCTTTCGGAACGCCCTAGAGGGGGACCACCGGAGGAAGAAAAAAAGAATTTGCCGGGGGGAAAAAAAAAAAAAAAAAGTAGAAAGCAGCCAGGCCATAGATGGTCAAAAAGATGAAAAGATCCACCGGGAAGAGAGAAGGAAGGCAAAGGAGTTGATCGGGGAAACACTTTTCGCGCAGAGGGGGACACAGCGGTTCCCGTCTTTCAAGGGGGCTTGAGAGGGTCCCTCAAAGAAGGAGGGAACACTCCGCCAAGAGAAAGGGTCCATCTGTCCGGCGAAGGGGAGTCGGATGGGCTCCCAATTCTTTCGGGGTCGGGCCTCGGGGTCTCCTGACGGCGGGAAGCAAGGAGATCTACAGGGGGGGCTTAAAAATATGTCACTGTCCCTGGGGTTGGGCACATACCCATAATGCTTTCTTGCTTTCTGGATCCTCGGCATTCATGGGCGAGGAGTAAGCGGGGGGGGAAGAAGGTTCTACGCGCTTATGGGGGGTCCATGTTTCTATATGCCTTAGCGTCCGTCGAACCCGGGGAACTGGGGGGGAAGGAAAAAGAGGCAGAAAGGTGGAAGGACAGCTACTCAGAACACGCGCCGCTTTGCGCGTGGGAACGGCAACGATCATCGGCGGGGAGGCCGAACTACTCATAAAGAAATGATGTGGGAAGAATGAAGACAGGCGCAAAGAAGCGAGGGGAGGGAACCACTGGGCGCAAACCCGGATCCAGGATTGAACAGGAAATAGCGAGGATGGTGTGACACCAGCCCCGTGGCCGAATGAAGCGGGGGTGCTCCTCCGCATGTAAAAACCTCAGGCACAATCACAAACGGGCCTCAGGGAAATGCTCGTTTGAAGAAGGACGCAGGGGAACCGGGAAACCTCGGTCAAAAGTTGCGGAACGACTAAATGCCTTCCCTGGATTGGGTCATCGGAAAGGGACGGAGGGAAAGTCATCAAAAAGCAAGCGCCAGGTAGAGTGGCAAACAAAAGATGCGCAAAAGTTCCAATTTTGGCGAGGGTCAAGTAACGTCAGTCCGCACGCTTGGCGTTCTACATGCGGCCACTTCGAAAAGCGGAGACGGGTAGCGGAAAGACACACTATACGCATCAACTGCTAGGACGAGGAGGAGGGACCGATGAGAAAAGCAGAGGAACTCATAAAGCCAAAGGGAAGAACCACCTTCAGGCACTATCGGTAATTTTCCTATTCTTGTGGAAGGAACGAAAGGAATCAGCCGAAGAAAAAAAAGTCACCGGGGAAACATCTGCGCTGGAGTCTCCAGATTTCGAAGGAGGGGGGAGAGGAAAGTGGTCGGTAGATGGAGGGAAAGCGGGGTCTAAAAGGAATAATCGTAAAGAGGGGATGCCATAACACATACAAGTTTGCATCCCAGCTGGGAATCACTGCACGCGGGTGATCTGGTTGTGTGATAGTGCATCTAAAACCTAAAAGAAGCGGGGGAGGGGTATGGGAAAAAAACCACAAGTGGAGGGGATGCGGGGTTGATCACGGGGGACAAAGAAGGGGGAGGCGTCAGAGGCGTGCATCAGTTTTACGGGGGGGGGACATCAGGCGCTCACTCTTCAACATAAAAGGCGCTTTTTCTGAGGGGCGAGGTACGCAAAGGAAGGGGGGGGCTGAGGTACGGGAATTTGAACGGGGGAATGGTCGTGTTCGGAAAAGAAACCCGACTTCGGGAAAACGACCTCACGGGAGTCCAGAAAACAGGGGAAGGGCAACGAAAAAAGCAAGTGTGACTCTTGGGGGTGGGAGAAAAGGGGGGCGACTAGGGGGGGGGGGGACCTTTGTGGGGGAAGAACAAAAACCTGGGGAGGCTTGAACTTGCCACTAGGTGGGCATCAACCGGGTGCTTGGAGTGGGTTGAAATGAGTCGGGTGGGCTCAGCAGTGCGTGTTGTGAAAGGCGGTAATTGGGTTCACTCTCTCACTGCGAGCCAGGAAACACTAACTGCGATGGGTGGGGCAGAGGGCCAGAGAAAGGCAACACAAAGGGTAAATGAAATAATGGTGGGCCAAGCAGTCTTTTCCTCCACTTTTAAACAATGGGTGGTTTCAGATACAGTGGGGGGCAAGTCAGTGAAGTAATCTTTCAAGGACAGCAAAAACATCAGCACAACAAAGAAAAAGAGTCAGGGCCCATAACTGTTCAAATTGTTAGCAAAAAGAGGAAAGCGAAAAAACCGATCTACTGGAAACTACTCACCAGAACAACCTTCATGAGTGAGACCATAAAAATCTCAACCATGATAAATAAACAGGGTCACTTAATCGGCTTAGGGACGAATTCGTGGGGGGAAAAAAAGAAGCGTGACGAACGACAAGCAAATGAAAAGCACCACCGGAAACTCAAAAAACCGGGGGGGAACAGAAACCAGGGCGGGGTAAAAAGTATCTTCGGGAAGACAGATGGGGAAGAGGGAGCGCCGACGAAAAAAAGGAACGAGCAGACCTCCGACGAAAGCGAACGATGGATCATACAAGCACAGCCGGCATGAGCAGAAAAAACATCGCGTAAAACGAGAACACCCCGCATAAGTAGGGTTTTAAGGAGAGGCCAGGCGATGGGCGGAGGGCAAAAGAAGCAGCGGACACTTCCCCGGTGAAGGTCACAAAAGTACGGCCCTAAATCCAGACTAAACTAACGAAAAAAAGCCGGCGGGGCAATTCGGGATCCAAAAAACACAAAAAAAAAGCAAAAACTGCTCATGCGCGAAGGCATGTCCATGAAAAAAAAGTAGATGGGGGGGGGGGAGCCGACTGGCAGAAAAACCGCTGGGGTTGATTGAAGATGGAGTCGGCAATGAACGCGCGTTGGCGACGCAAAGCCGCGGTAACACGAGGGTCAAGCGGCAGGAGGTGGGCTTTCGAAAGGCCACTTTCTGAAAAGGGGGCGAACAAGCAATGTCAAAAAAAAGCTAATTAAGGAAAGGGGAAAACCGTAGGATCGTGACCACCTCCAAACAGGGAACCGTGAACGACATCATTGCTTAAAACAGTGGCCTTTTTTTATGGGAGTGGAAAGGGACGACGGCAAGGGTACCCCTCAAGGACGCAAGAAAAACAGTTCGGAGTAGGTACATGTCAACCGGAAAAAACACGAGGAAGGGGCTGGGTTCTTCACGGGGCAAACAAAAACAAAGCCAGTGTATGCCGTAAGGGACGGAGGTTGTTGAGAAGGCGAAAAAAACCAAAGAATCCTGAAAACATCTGGGGCGGGCAAAACCGCTATCATTAGGGCTCTGGATGACAAGACAAGAGTGGAGAATCAAAGGTGTGACGCGAAAAAAGGAGGCTTCGCGACAGCCCCGGGAGTTGCAGAACCTTGTGAAGGGAAGGGGCGGCAACAGTTTCGGGGGGCGTAGGCAAGGGAGAAATGAGGGGAAGATAAATGACGGGAAAGGGACAAACGGAAAAAAAAAAAAGAGGATTACTCAACCGAGGTTCCGGGCCAAGGGCTGCATTTCTGGAATGGGGGAGGGAAGGCAGCGACAAAGAACGAAAAAAAAAAAGGCGGGGGAAACACCTACAGCGCAGTAGAAACAGCGGAAACCAAGCGCTGACGGCCTCGCCTCAGGTCAAGACGGGCGCACGCCGTGCCCGGGCATTGAAAGGTCAAAAACCAGGGCGGGGAGAAGGGTCACACTGTCATCATCATAGGGAGCAAAATTTTACCTCGGGTGAATTAATGGGTGGTCCCCAGTCGGGAGCGGAAAGAAACAACGAGAGGCAGCTTACCGGAGCCGGGTGGCACAAGGGAAGCAGCCAAGCAGGAAACTCGACCAGGGAACGACTGAAGCGTCGGAAGCGGTGACAGGACGTCTCACCTGGGGGTGGGGGACCGGGAGACGGGGCGGGAAGGCTGTCACGGGATCCTGGCATCAGAGAGGGGGGGCAATCGGGAACCAAAAAAAAAATTCCGTCTAATAAGTTAAACTCTAGCCCTTTCTGGTGGAATTAAAAAAATCATCCGAAAAAAAGACCGGAAAAACGGGGGGGGAATCCGACTCACAAAAAAAAGAGGAGAGAGAGTAGGAACATTGGTCTAAAGGAAGGGAGGACTAGTGGGGAGGGAGTAAGTCCCACTCTTCCCCGGAGAGGTGGTGGGGCCGTATTAAAGAACGGAGTTGCGGGAGAAGAAACCGGAAGCGACTACGAGAGGTGCAGGGGGGAGCAAAAACGGGGGGAAACGGTAACATCACTTCCCCAGTAGGGAGAGGCAAATGGAAAAAGGCAACGAGGGACCGTGACAGACAAGGGAAGGTGATCGAGGAAGAGTGTAAAACAAGACGCAATTTGGGGCCAAAGACACACTCGGTAAAGGAGCGCGATGAGTGTAGTGTAGCAAGGGACGGGGCTTTTCAAGAGGGGTAAACACTTGACGGGGAGACGCGTCTGTCCGTGTGAAGCATGGCAGGGGGGTGGGCACGGACAGATTTCAACTTGGGGAGGGAACTTTCGTTGAAGCGGAAAGGCAAGGCAGGCGAGTGGATTACGAGGGTAAGAAAGGGGCAAGAAGGCGAATGGAGAGGAGGACCGGGAGGGGTCGATTGGCACTGGACTTCCTTCGAAAAAAAAGCGACGAAGTCGCAAAGGACGATGAAAAGAAGCGTTGACCCCCGACTTGGACGAATGGGAAAAGGGGAAAACAAGAGCAAGAGGCAAAGGCCGACGAGCATCATGCCAAGAGTGCGGAAGGCCTGGACTGCAAGAAGCGGCTTGGCGACGAAAAAGCAGAGAAGCTAAACCGGAGAGTTATCCAAAGGAGTGGTAAGGAGACCCTGGCCTATGATCTATTCCATAGTCAAACCGGGGGAAAGGGAAAAATAGCTGGGGTGCTAAGAAGAAGCGAGAAAACAACCTCGGGCGAAAGGATCACACGGGCGGCCGCTGATTTGGTCCTGGGAAGAGAACAACCGTTCCATCTAAAAACGTTGGGGCGGTGAAAACGACTAAAACCTGCCGGAACTGCTGTTGCGCTCAGGCGTGGTCGGTTCCGACCGTCGGAAGCGAACCAGGTATCAGTGGCAACCTGAAAGGGGAACAAGGGGAAACGGGTGGCGGGAGGGGGGGTAAAAAGCGGCACGGGAACAGTCATCGCGTCTTTCGTTCACACGGCCCATTCGAGGGGGGGGGGGGGCAGGCCAAAGGGGACCGTGGAGCAGAAACCATCATCCCCCGAGAAAGATTGGGGGTAGACCTGACGAAAAAAACGGGGCGCAGGGGGGGGGAGAAAGGAGGGGCGAAAAAGACAGACTAAAAATCTTCTCAAAAAATGGGCACGCAGGAGGACGCGAGGGCATCCTATTCAGGTTGGGCCTGGCCACGAATTCGCTTCGCCGAGAAGGGCAGCACAGTTCTTGCTGCGAGAGGGGTGAGGAAAAAGCACCGACTTTGACAACGGCGTGACTCGAGGGCAGAAAAAAGGGCTGGAGGGAAAGTGGGAGGAAAAGCCGACGCCGTTCGGGCCGGCCCATCCGCCCACAACGTTGGGCACACAATTGGGGGGACGGGAAACACAAATAGTGCGGCGTGGGTGTGCGAAAGAAATACGAACCTTATAGGGGGCTGGCATCCGAATTGGGGAGTCTGACTTTTTAAGAGAAAGCGCGAAGAAAAAGCGGGAGGTCATCGGCGGATCGTGTCCTAGAGAATCGGCGGGCTTCAACAGAAAAGAAAGGGGCAACATCGGGGCGAGTTGTTTTGTGGGCGGAACTGAACGTGACTCAACCTGGCGCTGGTCTTACGGGGGGGCCGGGGTTTTGCTGGTCCTTGAAAGGTTCACGGTGTCGTCGCGAAAAACAGCGGTGGGGGGTTGACACACTCGAAGGGCTCGTGAACCACTATCAGGGCGAACTATAGGGGCGTTTGCGGGATTCCGCGGCGCAGGAGGTTGGTGGAAAGTCGGGACGCAGGCTCGGCTTGATGGGAAACCACGGCCGTTGTGGCACACCGAACCTCGGGAGGAGTTCTCAAAAAAGAAGTGCTTGGTGGGGAATGCTGTGTATCATTTCAAATATCGCGCAGAAAGCCTATCCATGAAAAAAATGACGTGTCATTTGAAAACACAACTAAACAAAATCACAAAACAACGGAGAGGGGGGAGGACTGGGTCCCCATGAGTGGAAGCCATTATGTGTCAGGAGGAAGGGCGTAAGGATCGGGGAGGAACGACAAAAGGAAAAAAAAGAAAGGAAACAACAACGAGAACAACGGGGCGGTGATTCCAAGGACTTTTGACCATCAGTCCCCCTACGGGAGTTCCCGACACCTCAGTTAAGAAGGGAAACACCGGGGGAAAGGGGCTTCCCTGAATAGGGAGAATTCTAGGGAGGGGCTATTTATTCTTTAAAAACGAAAAAAAGTACTCTGCAGAACTAGCACGAAAGCGAACCACAAAGAAAAACCCACCTAAAAAAAAGGTGCGTAACACGTCCTCTATGAACCCAACAGCGCAGTGTTGCCGATTGAATCAAAAAAGTAAGATGATGAAAAATCCAGGGAGAATCCGCAGACGAGATGAAAAAAAGTCAAAAAATCCGAGGGCCCACTGATCATTACAACCCTCGTTCTACTTAGAACCACAAACAGGAAAAGGGGGGAGTTGAATAAGATGGGGTGGGCCCAAATGAAGCAGGGGCGGATGCCCATAAAGAGGGAAGGGGAACGTCTTTGAGACAAGACTCTTCCAAGACCAGCACTGCAAAGAAATCAAAGGAAAGGGGGGGGGGCGTGGCATGGGTGGGCAGCACACGAGAAAAAAAACGAAACAAATTCTTAGCAGCGAATGCATTCCCGCCAACCACCGAAGAGAAAAAGGCACCTATCTGCCTCTGGGAAAGGAAAGATTTAAGCAACCCTTGGAAAACATCCTCGAAAACGCACGAGGGATCGTCAGTTTCGAGCTTGACCGGACGGCCGGAAAAGTGGGAAAGATGGGGAAGCGAGAACGGAAATTGTCATGACTTTGACCCAGGGGTACATAATCTTTACCAAATCGCCAAAGAACCCGGGCAAGCAGCAGTTTAAAAAAAACGAGGACAAATGGAAGAGGAGACCGCTGACCCCCTATGACGCGCTCGCCGGCAAATGTAGAGAAAAATTTCCCCAACTACACTATTAAAAGGGGGTCCATGCAGGATCCATAAAGACCGGCGGCAGGGGGGTGGAAACCGTCGCCGATGGTTGATCATAGCGGCGAGGAAAGCAACCAAGAAGCGGGCACCAGCCGTTCTGACACAGCCTCGGATTTCACTCATTGGGGAAAAACAAAAGGAAGATAGGCAAGCGCCAAGCGTCGGCGCGAAAAATGGCAGCAGGGCTTCTTACAGAGGTGCCGGCATGACTCTCTACTTCTTTGCCCAGTGTTGAAAGGGTGAAAAAAAAAAAAAAGGGAGCAACGGAACGGCACGGGGGTCGGCTCGTAAAACCTGAGCCGTCCTCATCGTCCGCGGTTCGCCCTGACAGCGACAGACCATCATAGAACCTCCTCTTGTCGACAACTACTCCAGAACGGTAAAAAGCAGTCACAAAGGGGAAACACTCCTCCGGAAGCGCCTGCATTGCCGAGCGAGGGCCCAACGAAAGTGCCATCCTCCTCTGGGCAAGTTCCCAAGGAAGATGAAACAAAAACTCTCGCGGATAAAACCCTAAACCGGGGGCCGAAAAAGCCAGAAGGTGTTCCCCGAGAACTGATCAGCGCGAAAAGACGGCGGGGGAGCAGGGTAGGATCAGATCGCGGGAGGGAAGGAAACACTCCTCGAGCCCCTCATGAGGGGCCAAGCGACAGAAGGGCAAGGGGATCAAGAAGATCAAGCCGGGTGCCGTTGGACAAGTCGATAAGGAGGTGAATGGAATCAACTGAAGCTCTCGGAGTCTTGGGACTCCTGGGCAAGATCCAAACTAGGCCGTCTAGACGGCAAACGACTCTTGAAACCTTGCAGGGATGAACGAAGCCCACTCATGGAGATCCTCTACTACTGAAACTTTAGCTCTCAACAACCAAGAGAGTAGGAAGATGAGAGCGTGGGTCCAGGGGAAACCACCGGGGGAAGGTGGCCTGAAAGGAAAGCAAAACCTGCTGAAGAGGCTGTGTCACTATTACTTACATCGTTGGAAAGGGAGAGCAACCTGGGGGGAAGAAAGAGAAAAAAACCACGTGGACACACGGTAAGCGAGATACCAACTCCTTGATAGCGGGGATCAAATCGGACACCGCTGGCCACAGAACGCTTAAGGTTGGCCGGGTATTATGTGTCCTTCAGGCAATCGCTGTGATCAAGGAAAACAAAAAAAAAAAAAATTACAGCGGAAAAAGGGACGGATGCTGCACATGCGGGCTGTAGCGGGGCCCTCGTTTATTCCGGCAGAATGCTTCTTGATAAACGGAACGACGGTTACGGGACCAGGGGCGTTAGGGAAAGGTCTTTTGCTCTCTAGGGGAAATCTTCGTTGGGGAAAGAAACGTGGCTAGACCAGGGGAGCTGGGGGATGGAAAGAGGGGTCGATGAGCCTTAGCTTCCGGATACCAGAAAATGCAATCGAAAAATTTGGGAGACCTAGATCTTGGGGGAGCCGCGCAGCTTAAGGTCCGTTGGGCAACGTGTTGTCAAACAACTCTAATAATTGGGCCGAACTTTCAGAAAAGACTGAACAGACTTGATCCAACATTTCTGCAAAGGGAAAAAGTTGATACGTAGGAGACAGGCTTCCAGCGAGAAACTATGAAAATCGTTGGCTAAACAAAAAATGAGCGATAGAGGATGGTCCCAATCCATGGGAAGATTCAAGCTGTGTCAAAACCGCCGGGAGGAGGAGAAGTAGAGGCGACTGCAAGAAAAAAGACTACGACCTCTTCTTGGGGTGCACGGATCACCCGTTCAAACGTGTTCGGGGGCGAATTCGAATAAAAAAAGGCCCTGCTGGGTCGGCGAGCGTGGGTAAGCGGGGACGCAGGTCTTCCTCTCACAGTCTGGGGGAAAAGGTCCATCTGGCAACCCCCAAAACCAAGCTTCAAAAAACGGGGTCCTGTTTTCGGATGGTGGGGGACCGGTCAGTGAACACGGGACTTTGTTATAAAATTATCGGGAGAATCGCAGCGGATTGCACGGACTATACAGACAGTCGAGGCAAGGGCTCAAAAAAATCGAGGGGGGAGCCTCGTGGGCTCCGCGAGGAAAGGGGGAGTCGACGGCGTCTACAACCTCATGCCTCTTAAACAGGTGGAAGGGCCGGAAAGATCAGAAAAGAAGGGGAGGTGGGTAGTGCCCGCCTTAAAGCGAAGGGGAGAGGCTACGGCAGGGAGGGGGGGGCTATCGCAACCGAAATTGAAAAGGGTTTCTCTAGGGAGTCTTAGCTTAGTATTTAAAGTAAAGGTCGGACCTCCGAGGGGCGGGGGTTACGGAAACCAAAAAGGCGCACTTTTCACAAAACGGGAAAAAGTTACAACGGAAAGACTGGGCGTTTGTGTTTGCGGGGCTCACGAGTGAAGCTGGGCATGGCAGAAAGTGTGTCGGAAGGGGGACGACTTCCAATGGAGGTCGGGGGGCAAAGGTCGAACTGAGGGAGAGGGGTGGGGTATCATATAGGGCCGAGACCACAAGAGGCGCAAGTGGAATCTGAGAGGAGACTGGTTCAAAACATGGCCTGGCGGTGACTCGGAAGGGGGGGTGTGTCGGGCCTTGGAATGGTGGCAATCTAAACGCCTTCACGTGGGGAAACAAAACGCGAACGAGGGGCCGCCAGGCGAAAGGGACGATCTCTGGGGATAGGTTTTCGGGGTTCTACCAGACCGCGGAAAAAAGGGAGTGGGGACCTGGTAGTAAAAAGCATCTTTGGCTTGCTGGAAAGTCCTTGTTCATCAAACGCAACCCCGTGGGGGGTCATTATGCGTTGGGGGCTTAGGGGTGCTCTGTGGCTCATGTCAAGAGCACTAAGAAAAACCGGTCCTGACCATAATGGGCAATAAGGGAGTGACCAGTCCAGCTCAAACAAAAACAATGGAGGATTAAAAGAGAGGGGGGACAAGAATTCTTGGACTCACGGCTTTGTGCAGGATACGGGGGTTAGCGTGAAGGAAAGAAATGGAAACGCAACACATACAGAATTATGAAAAAACCAAAAATCCGAACGCAGTGGGAGGCCAAAGTCCGTGAACAGCAAGCCACGATATTCTTCCAAGAACACCATAAAAAAGACGGCGAGGTACCTCCACTCGGGAAATGGTGTGCACGTCGACCCCCCCTTGTCTTAGACGGGTGAGAGGCTTTAACAAAGATCAAGTGCTCAAAAAGAACAGACTCAGCCGGGGTCAAGCAAAACCAAAGAAACCGTCACCTCCAGCAAAGGTAGCCCGTAGATGAAGGCAGGACGCCAGGATGCCGTCGAGTCGAAACCACTTCAACAGCAAAGAAGGAGCAGCGAGACGAAAAGCAGGTCGAAGGCCACTTCGAAAGGCACCGCGAGCTCCGTATCACTATCAAAAAAACAAACCAAAAAGGGGGTACAAGGGGAGTGATCAAAACGGAGATTTCGAAATGGAACGAAAATCAGCCGGGGACGTCCTGCTGAGGCACGACCTCTTCACCCTGCGCCAAGGACAAGGCCCGCGTGGGTCAATGGTCGAGAAGCAAGCGCCATAACTCTTCTGAAGGCTGGGGCGTATGAAGAAAAAGAAGACCGACGCGGCAACACGGGGTGGTATAATATTGGGCGGGGTTCGAGCGTTGGCGACAAATGTAATCCGCTGCACTACTCTTAAGAATGTCACTTTCGCAAAGGTCCTCGAAGCTCGTGGGCCCAGGCCGAAAAAGGGATAAAAAAAGCACTTTCCACGTACGATATTTACCCAAGAGCCAACATCCGGTAGACAAAATGGCAAAAAAAAGACTGAGGAAGAGCCAAGGGATACACCGACGAGGACGCCTGGAAAACAGCAGGGCTAGTGAATGGAAAAGCAAAACTACTATTAACGGCAAGGTCAAAAAAGAGTAAACAACAAAAAAGGACCGGAAAGTCTGTGTGGGACGAAGTTTTCCAGCCGGGCTATCACACCCAGAGGTTTTCCAACACAATCATTTAAAACAAGCGTGTACTCATTTTATGAGGGAGATGTGAGATCCGGGGTACCCGCGCAGCTGATTTCAAAAAAACCACCGCTATCTGCATCAAGGTGCCGGGACAAATTTGAGTCCCTGAGGGCGGAGGATCGCATGAGGGAGGGACAGGTGAAACGAAACTAGTGGGGGGTGTGGGTGGTGGGGGGAGTAGCTCTCAAAAAGGTAAAAAAGGCCGCACCGGGGGTCCAGATCAGAATCAATCGGGCGGGTTGGCAAACACAGCGTCAGCGCTGAAGGAGGCAAGATGAAAAGCAGTCCCTAGATTACCACCTCCTCTGGGAAGGCTTTCTACCTACCTGCCCGCAGTACAAATAGGGTCATGGAACAAAACGGGCGTACAGAACATTATCACAATGGTCCATCAAGCACGAAACCCGCCCGAAAAAGCCCGCAAATCCCCTTACAAAATCAGCGCGACAACACCTTGGCCCGGTTTCGGGCGGGGGAAAAGGGGACGAAAAGGAACAACTCCCTCAATCAACCAATAGTCGGCACGGGAAGAGGCGCAAAATTTACTAATATCAAGGAAGGTTGTCCAATGCGGGCTAGGGGACGTGGATCCCTACATGTCGGAGAAATGAAGACAGTGGAGAAGGAACAAAACCGCCGCGTCGTAGAAATAGGTCAATCTCATTCAGGACCTTGACTGAAGGATGCACATAAAATACAACTTCGACCACTGG
>Ga0179593_1313877_pt1 | contig 19904 bp, 23 predicted proteins | sample CZODoug2_1_08_16_FD_185931 | JGI IMG/M metagenome (GOLD analysis project Ga0179593, IMG submission 185931) | Vadose zone soil fungal communities from Angelo Coast Range Reserve, California, USA - CZODoug2_1_08_16fungal (PacBio error correction) | ecosystem: Environmental > Terrestrial > Soil >...
AGAAAAGTGACAAAGGGTGAGCGAATTTCTACGTTGCACGCCGACCTCAAATGAGAGAAAAAAAGGAACCAAAAGAGGAACTCTCATAACGGGGGAGAGAAGGGTAATGAGTATCAAGTGTACTGGAGGGGCCCAATGGAGATAACAAGATCTGAAAGGACGACGAACTCGGAAAGAGAAGGGGAAGGGTGGAAAGTCAGGGAACGAGTTCATGATCCACTGAAATTGATTCTGAAAAAAAAGTAGAGCAAGTCCTCTACCGAGGAAGGATCCAAGAGTTCCCCAAGATGGCAAAGAAAAAGCGAAAAAGAATCCCCTCTGAAATACAAAAACCTTCGAGTCATCTAAGCGAGAACGAAAAAAAACGGTTAGAGAGGAGATACAGTAGACCATGTTTTATCTGTCGGAGGCATGAGGTCGTATTCCAGACGGGGGGCAGAGTCTGGAGGTGGGATAGACGAGGTAGCGGGGAAGGGAGAAAACGGCTTTTTAAAGACCCTCATGAAGAGCCGGAAAGAGTTCCGAAAACTCACACAAATAGACCAAAGGTTGACGAGTCCATCTAAGAGGGAGTCGAGCAAGGCCATGTTCCAAAAAAATTATATAGCGTCCTGGTATGCATGTGAAGTAAAGTGAAGTGGAAAGGGATGAACTTATTCCAACTAGGTCAGCGTGTGCAAAGAAGGACATCAAGCCGTGTATCCGAAAGATTGTCATCCAGAGTGAAAGGACGTAAGTGATCGATTCGGATTGTGTCCGGAAAAAGACGCAAAGGAAAAACTCTGGGGGGGTATAAATTTGTGAATCCGTAATGTGGGGAAGGCAGTACGCCACAGGGATACATTTACGCTTTTTAAAGAGGAAAAATCGAATGTCGAAAAAGGGCTTTTTTGTTAAAAACTGGGGAAAGCGAAGACGAATCAATGGCGTGGGGTTTCGTTGAGGGGGACAAAACCACGCGCCGTGGACTGCTTTCCGTCTCTGGAAACAAAAACAGATGCCGTTAAGCTTGACCACTAGGAAAAATGGAAAGGAAGGAATTTAAAGAGATTAGGGGGGCCGGAAGGAGCAAATGCTGGGCAGTACGGTGAGTTCCTCTTGATCAGGGAATAAAACGTCGCCAATGGGCCGGTGAAAAAGGGAGAAAAAAGCGACACATCAAACGGAGCAAGGAAAAGCAAGTCTAAGCGAGGAAAAAAGGGGAGCTTGTTCTAATCTCTTCAGGGGGGGGGGACGTACTATCGAGTGTTGTCATTACACCCAGGGACAAAAAAGGAGAAAAAAACGGATGGAGGAAAACATCACATAGGGAGCCCATGACCGATGTAAAGAAGAGAAAGGAAAAACTAACAGCGTCTCACGGGCCCTGCCACTCTGGGAAAAAGAAAGCGGTGATCAAGAAAGGCTGGCAGGGCATTCTCAATTCGATACCAAAAGTAAGGGGAGGACAGGCACGACGAAAGCATCGAACACTACACGAGAGCGGAGGCTAACAAAGAGAGGGAAAAAAAAAAATAACCGTCCGTTTGTCTATCAATGAAAGAGAAGCCCCGGGGGGGGGGGTGCCTCTCCCAAAAAAGGGTGGAAAAGAACAGCATGGTACAAAAGTAGGAAAGCCGGCAAACGGGCGGGGGGAGGGACGAAATTTCGCTCGCCCCGACTTCCCCTCAGTCAGGGAAAGAGGTAACAGCGACGACGACCGTCACCTAACTAAAAGAGTATCGTCCTCGTTCTGATCAACTGCAGAAAGGTGGGGGGGGCTGGACGTCTTCGTTGTTTGTTTTTGAAGGAGAGCCTAAACGGAGGGAGTACGCCGCACCGAAATTCCTAACCAGGAGGGGGGGAAAGAAAAGGCGAAAGAAACCTCAGATGACGAGAAACAAGCAAGAAATCAAGCGATCTAAAACACATCCTGGTCTTACACACGTAAACGGAAATGAGAAAGAACGACCATAAGAGCAAGCCGGACACGATCGACGAAAGCAGCGAGGGAAGAGGCAGGGGTAGAACGGTCAACCCGACTACGTATTCATTTCAAAGGCAGCCGTTTTGGGACTAGAGAAAGGGAAGAGAAATTCAAAGGAAAATAGGGGAGACGGCGGCGGTATGGGACCTTTCCTAGGACGATAAAAGAAGGGGGAGGGAGACGGCCATCACAGCTTGCAAAAGAAGAGGAAGGAACAGGCCGGGGACGGAAAGGACAAGTTCTTCAATTTGAGGCACGTCTGCGAGAAAAGAAGAGCACCAGGGAGATTGTCGCCCACAGTTCTACTTCAGCAAGGACGAAAAAAGAAAAGGGCCAAAGGCTCGGTGAGTTCGACTGCCAGAGGAAAAGGCGGTGCAACTGACCTTCGGGAAACGGCACGATTTAAATCCGAGGAAAGAGTGCAGAAAAAAAATCGTCACCCTGCCAGTCGACGAACCGAGACCGACTGTTACTCTTCATGGCAAAAAAATATAGCGCACAAAACAAAAAAATTAGAGGATAAGGAGAGAGAGAGGAGAGAGGGGAAAAAAGAGCGTAAGAAAGGACCAGCGCAACAAGTAGAGACCGGATACGGTCGATGCCGAGGAGAGAAGCTGCAACACTGTCCGAGTGAGGGTGAAATGCCTTCTAACAGAAAGACTATTAACATCCATCCAGTCCACGCTCGCTGTATTGCAGACAGCCCCGATTGACGGAAAAGTCGGACGATTCAGCCTTCTAATCAAAGTAGATCAGGAAAACGAGCAGAGATCAGGAGCTCCTCGACTGCCGCAAAATAACCTCAAACGTCTGCCAGGCCGGTCGAGTGACCCTTTCAGACTACGAACAAAGGGGAGAGGGGGGAACCGGCGGAACGCACCACGTACAGGCTACTCAGAAGGTCTACATAAGAACGAAGAAGTAGCAAAATCTAGGAGTCACTCTAAGAGATCCGTCTGAGCATCCCCACGATGGAACCGAAGAAGGAAGGTTTTACGGTCGTGTTACCAGAGGACCGAAAGACGATTCTTCGATGGACTCTCTACTTGTGATGGCCTTGAGAAAATCCGGAAGTCAACTGGTGGTGTGTCCGCACTTATGTGTTCTAGGAAGGCGATAATGCGTTCGGCTGGGGTTGTCTCGATCCAGGAAGAGCGGCAGGGGGAGAGGGTAGAGTCGGGAAAAAACGGAAGGAAGCAGGGAGGAGTAAGCAAAGTCAAATCGGCCTACCCCAGCCACACACGACCAAAAAGAACCTGTCCAGCGGACGAAAATCGAGACTAAAACCTAGGGAGGTTGGGAGGAGAGGGGTAAGGCAAAGTACAGATTCCCATCAAAACATAAAGGAGGATTCAGGGCTCGTCGACATTCGAACAAAAACAAGGTTGGAAATGAGGGGTGATGGTAATTCCCAGCTGTTACGGAGGGAAAGGAAAAAAGGAGAGGAGAAGGACGGATCTGGGCGCGCCTAGACTCCGAAGGTTGACTCGTTCAGCATATCCAGTGAATGAATAGCCTCCGTCGACGGCAAACAAGACGAGAGGGGAGTATGAACCGTACCACAGACCTGAGGGGAGAAGAAGTGGAGACGCCGCCCGTGTAAAAGAAGAGTCGAGTTCGATCGGTACAAGGGAGGTTGGGACCAAGAAACCGGGTAGACGCGGGCGGTAGGATGCCAGAGATGGACGAACGGTCATGTGACAAAAGAAGGGATGGTATCAAAGAGTTTTGGATAATGGTCGGGAAAGGGGGGGATGAAAAAAAGCTAGGATACGAAAAAAAATCATGCCTCCAAGGAAAAAAGGGAATTGAAAGTGGGAAAGAGATTTCGACTGTGCTTGATGACTTTTCTCCGGGTGAGATAAAATCTGTACAAAGCCCATGGAGAAGGTAACAGGGGTAAGGATAAAGCTTCAAGGCCCCCGTACTACCGACTGAAAGACTTTCGGCAACACAAGGAAGAGGGGCAAACAATCTCCCGTGGGGACCCAGGACCCAAGGGGGGCAAGTGAGATAGGTCGTTATCTTCTCCTTACATTAAGAGGGGCCGGTTTTTACCAAGACAAAAGCAGGAGACCAAAGGCGAATTAGGGCAGATAACCATCAAATACAAGCAAAAGGAAGGAGGCTCGAGCTCCGTGAAAATTGAGAAAAAATCCTTGTACAACGTGATCGAGGGTTCCGAGATATATCCGGAAGTGTGGAAGGATCAAAGGTGCTTAAAAATGGAATAAAAAGGATGAATAAATTCGATCAAAAGAAGTCATTTTCATCAGTCAGTTTAGCAGGCAATGTCAGCGACCAAATCTAGTCACTGGCTGCAAGCGTCAAGAAAAACGGGGGAAAAAAGACGGAGCGGAAGAGACATAGTGTAAAAACGGAGATGGACCGTCTGGGGGGCCTTAAGGAATATTCAGGGGAGAATGTCCCCCGAAGCACAAAAGCATAAAAGGGCGAGAGAAACTGCCTTGCTGGCGAAAAAAGGAGGAGACGAGACTCTGCCAGGAAAAAGGAAAGATTGGGGTGTTGAGAGTTTGAGAACAGATGGAGGACGACTCGCCTAGGGATTCTGAAAAAGCACAAAAAAAATAATAGCAATTAGAGAAAAAAGAGGAAGGCAATCAGCAAATCTTTCCCGAGGGAAAACGACAGATAGGGGAAGGTAAACAAGGAAACGGCAAGCACATCAAAACCCTTCGGAGTGGAGAGAGAAACACAACAACGGGAATTGGGTTAAAAGACTATAAGAGGTATCGAAGGGGTTGAGTGGAAGAACTGACGTAGAATCTAAAAGGATTTCAGAGTTGGTCACGTCTCTGGAAAAAAAAAAAATGGTCGGGCGAGTAGACCGAATGGATCTATAAGGATTAAAAATAATAATGAGAGTGACCTGAAAATGGGGGACAGGGCAATCACAACCATTCAGCGCCATGGCAGGCAGAGGAAGATAAAAACACGTCATGCGACAGAATCCGTATAGCTAGAAGGATGGAAGGGGGACGATCGGAGGGGGGGACAAATGGGTCAGAAAGGAACAGGCCCGACGACAGGGGGGCCCAGTTATGAACCTCAGAAAGCCGTTCCCGAGGAAGTTCAGCAGAGGATTAATGACTTTCCTAAGGGGATCGAGGTGACTGACATTGAAGGGAAAATACGATGAAAAAATTAAAAGAGAACTGGGGGGGAAAAGTTGTAGACTTACGTTGGATTCCAGGTAAGCAAAAGTTTATAACTTTAACTTCTGGAGATATCTGGCCATCGGAATTGTTTAAAGGGCTTGAGCAACGGGAACGAGCTCGATAGGCCGACCGGGAGGGGGTGGTTTTTGGGGGGGGTTTTCTCCCTCAAGGAGAAGTGGACTGCACGCGCTGGTCAAACAAGAAAAAATATTTGCCAATAGCTAAGACAAATCCGAACGGGAAGAGAAGAGGATGGGGGGAAGAGGAATATTTGGACCGTCTAAGTCTGGCTCGGGGCAGTACTGTTGGACTGACTCTTATCATTGAAATGACGGGCTCCAATGGGGCTTGGTAACATAGAGGAGGGGACGAAGAAAAAAAAAAATCAAAAACATCAAGTATTCAAATTACGCAAGAAGATACGAGAACCCGTCATACTTGTTCTATCAGGGAAGGCAAGGAGTTTTTAACAGGTCAGACGATGACGAGGGTGCATGAACAAGGGAACCGAACTTAGCAACAGAGGTTTTTCCCACAAATCTGTGAGCACATGACACGGTCGGACGATAGTGCCGCCCGACGACCCCGGGATACCCTGGCTCAGCCAAACTGAAATACCCGAAACTAGACACGGGATCAACCGTGTCTGAATGTCCTCAGAGGCTACCCGATCAAAAACTAAGAATGACGACTCCCAAATCGACTCTGACAGGGCGCGTAGGAGCGGTGAAGCTGAGAGGAAGTAACGTCTACAAAAAATGGTCGGAGCCAGGCGTCCACGCAATCCGCACGCGGCCGAAAAACTGTGAGACGGAAAGGGGTCATTTACATCAAACAACTTACACGGGTGGGTTCGTTCGTAGGTCAACAGCCCAACAGTCCGGTTTGTGTTGGTTAGGGGGGGAAAGGGGGGAGGAGGGGAGCGAGGAGGAGGAGGGGGGGGGGGTGAGGGTGGAGGGGGGAGGGAGGGGGTTCGGGTGTGGGGGGGGTTTGCGGGAGAGTACCACGACGACCTAGCAGACCTATCCGCATGGAAAGGAGATACCAGGTCGGTTTCGTCCAACGCGAGGTTGTGCAGCGCAGGGGTCTTTGTTGGGGGGGGGGGAAACTGTAATGCACGATTACTGAACGCGGAGTACCCTCACGTTCCTGAAGATGCTGACACGCGCGCCGCAATCAATACGGCTCCGGTACCCATCCAGAGCAGAGTCTGCATAGAAACGGGGGGGGGGGGGCGGGCAGGGACAACCGGATCCTGACTGGAGGCTTGACCTAAAAGACCATCAAACAGTACAAAGAATAGGACGAATCGCGTGCGCGGCAAATGCTCGTGGTGAGAGAATAACAACCCCGAAGACCGGAGGATCGCAGGCAGTGGGGCGATGCCTCGTTATAGAGGAAGTGAAACTAAAAAGGGCGACGTCCGTCGAGTGGTTCACAGGGAAGAGGCGATCGGCTACGGTGGAAGTCATCAGGAAAAAATTTGATTGAAAGCAGGGCCCGAACCTTCCTGGACTGACGCGACCGTGAGTCATTGAGGCCGTCGAGGTCGCAACAACTTCGCGATCAAGGGCGAGTCAACCTATAGTCACTTCACGCCACGAAAAGAGAAACGTGGAAAGTCGCACCGTGGAAAGAGGTTCGACTCCATCGAAAGGAGGGCCAAAACTTGCGGGGAATCGAGATGCCCGAGATTGGCCGACGATTGCACCGTCCTCGGACGCGTCATCATTCTGAAAGAAAAGGCCCCCACGTCCGCGATAAGTTTTCTAGACTGACTCTAAAAGCGATCTAAAATCAGAGAAAGAAAAGTATGAGAAAAGAGAGAGTCTAAGCGTGCTTCAGAGGCAGCTTAAAACTTAAGACAGAGATCGCCGGCTCGGAGGAGCCGGTGACGATGCTTTCGAGTACGAACCTCCCTCTCGGAAAAAGTGGAAAAAGTCCAGACCTAGGCCGTCGACCCTCTGGGTAAATAGCTGATGGAAAAAAAAACCACGAAGCGTTATTCCACTCAACCTATCAACTGGACTACAGGTGCCCGGAGCGCAAGGCAGCTGACCGCGAGATGCGGGCGACCCTCGCAAACTACAGTTCTATCATTGGGAGAAAAACGCCGCAAACAGAATCACGTTCTCGAATCCCGCGACTCGGACCCCAACTAGCACGCTTTCGCTGGCCAATGCTAAGACACAACGTAGCAGGCGGGGGCCTCGGCACGTTCGAACTGAACTCGAGACTTCGCAATCTTGCCGGCGGGCAATAGTAGCGCGAAGAAGCAGAGAACACAAAAAAGATCCGCCTAGCGAGGGTTGGACGGAGTTAAGACACACGAGAAGGTCTTCTCAAAGCGTCAAAATCTAGGAGGGGAGATCGGAGGCTGCACTTGTAAATGGTTCCGTTGTAGGTCCCGAAACGGGGAACTGGTTTGTTGTGACCACTTTATGGGGGTTTGAGAAAAAGAGGCCGAAGGACTTTCGGCTGGGTACCCCTGAGCACGGCGAAGGAGAAACCTGGGTCGGCGCGGTTCAAGAGAGAAAAAAACCTCCAAATTACCGTTGCGGCGTACTGCCAGCCGGAGAAAAAAGACGAAACACAACACTCGCGCCAAACGAAAGGCAGGGATACAAAAAGAGGGAGAATAAGACTCATGAGTTGGGGATGCCAGAGAAGTCATTCTGTTACCCCCAGGGAAAAGCGATTCGGCGACATCGACCACTAAAACCGACCGGGGATAGGCTGTAATGCCCACGTCACGTTCAGGAAGGAACAAAATGCGGCCGGGGGAGGCCCGGATCGCGGGGGCTCCGTAGAGGAACCGGGAGAAGCTTTCATCCTAGTAAAGAAACAGCTCAGAGAGGACTAAGAGTAGAAGGGAGGAGAGTACGGCGTACGCTCGTGCTACCAGGACGGGGGAGGGGGGAAAGAAGTGAGAAGGCCCGCCAGCCGGTGGATCCCTAGGAGAAAAACAGCGGGCACTAGTTTGGGCAGGATCCCACGGTGAGAAAAAATCAAGGTCAAGTACGTAATTACCTCTGTTCGGAGTCACGGGGAGGGGAAGAAAAGAAAGGGTTGAAAGAAGGTTCCGGTAAAGTGTGTAATCAAAAGGCAAGTAAGAACTAAAACGGAGTTCCTACAATGGATACCACATTTATGAGGAGCAGAAAGGAGAGTTACGAAGTTCTCGTGCGGGGGGGAAAAGACGAACCAGAGAAGAAGGGGAAAGGCCCATTGGAGCAAGGTCACAGGGGTCAGTTGAAAAATCAGTCCAACCGTACTGCCCCCAAATAGGGAAAAGAATTAGCGTAGAGACTAGATTTCAAAAAGATCATCATTAGGGAGGGAGGGGTGACTGAAGAGGCACTCGGCCATCCGCAGGGGGTTTTGGAAACAAAAAGAACAGCACGGCGCGGTAGGGCGATAACCATCCCAAAGAACAACACTCCAAAAGGAAAAGGAAAAAGACACGCGTCAAAACGGGGACAAAGGGGACTGAGCACAAAGAAAGGACAGGACTCGATTTGCAAAATAGACGGCACCGGTTGGTGCAGGTAAAGTTAGCCAATGGGGCGTACCTGGCATCCCAAAGACGTAGTCAGGAGAGGCAGAAAAAGGAAATTCTTTTAAAGCGTCGTTTTGGGGGATGAGTACGCAAAAAAGAAGACGAATTCATAACGCAGAGAAAGTAAGGCGCCCAATTTCTCGGATAACCGGGCGACAGAAAAAGAGAATTATCCCTAGGGAAGACGGTAAAAGAGGAAGTGATTCGTCCCACAAAAGCTATAGTCCCCTGCAAGAAAAAAGAACAGCCGGGTCTGTCTAAGGAAGAGGGGAGCTACGCTCAACAAGGGAAGATGGAATGGGTGGTGGTGAGTTGGGTGAGAGAAAAGGGGAAGGCACACTCGACCGGATGGATTCCTTAAAAAAAGAAAAGGAGAAAAATGCGTCATAACCTCGAATGCCGATAAAATAAGAGAGAACCAAAAATGGGAACCATAAACGAACCTCGAGTCCGCACTCTCATCAAAAACCATCGAGGTCATACTGTTAGAGAAGGCAAAAGAAAGACAACAAGATGAGGAGAAAAGCAGAGAGAGACAGTTGACGAAAGGTGGGGAAAAAGGAAGGAAAGTAAGTCCTGCCAGCGAGAGGGGGACCATCTTGAAAAATCTGGATTTGAAGAGGGGGCGGCAGGAGGTAGAAAGAATAGACAATAGCTCAGGAGGGGGCAGAAAGAAATAGAGAGTGAGCCTGAAATCGGTGGAAGAAAAAGAAAACACCAATCGTTCCCCGGACATTAGCAGAAGGGAAAAGAGAAGAGGTTCAGGGACAGCAACGCAATCGCGACCCTGTTATTGCAGGGAAGAGAGGGGCGTAAGGAAGGAAGAGGGAACGTAGTCAATGAAGGTCAAGTACTTTGCCAAAATGAAGAATACTTTATCCGAGAATGATGGCAGCCGCAGGAGGCAACAACGGGGGGGGGGAGCTTACATCCCTTAAACTAAGATAAACATGACTTAGTAGGTTAAAAGGGGGAAAGAAGGGAGATTGGATCCATGACGCCACATGGGGGTACAACCGAAACAGGGGGACGGAGGGGCAATCTAAGTTGTAACGGTAACCATGGCTTTGGGGGAGAGAAGACGACGCGAGAAAGTCCGAAGACCTGAGGGGCTTGGTTCTTGTGGTTTGAAAAAAAAGGCAAGCCGGGACTGACTTTCTGCGAGGAAAAAAAAAATGATTTCCGATTAATATAAGAAAACTATGAAGGAAAAAGGGGGACATACGTATATTGGGGAAAGATGAGATTTGGCAGAAATCGGGGCAAACATTCCGGGCATACGGGTTGGCCGAAGGAAGGACCGAAACTCCGTTGAACTGCGCCAAAGGGGAGTAACCGCCAGATGGACTAGGTCGCAAAACAAGAAAAAGAGAAAAAAAGGGACGTAGAAAAGCATACCGTTGTTCTATCTGGAGCAGGCTGAGGGGAAGGAAAAAATGCGAGTGTGGTCATGACAAATGGAACACGAAAAGGAAACAAAAAGTAGGGGGGGAAAGTCCAATCACATAGGTGAGAAAATGACCTAGGTACTTCCGATACGTGCAAGACGCAACGAGCGAAAAAGGGACTGGTAAAAAAGTACCAGCGAACGAACTGAGGAAAGAGGTGAAAGAGAGAAGTAGAAATGCGGGCTACCGCTGGCCAGTTCAAGGGGAACAGCAAGAACTCCCGCCATCGACGGATACATTGGGCGATCGGATGCGAAGGGAGATGAAAGAGAAAAACTTCTTGAGTAGCCGCGGCCCGCCGATCGGAAGCAAAGAAGAACCGGTTGAAAGGCCACTAAAAGTTGGTGAGGAAAAAGACTAAAGGAGTGGGTCTAAGGGCGCACGCGCCCCGAATAAAATAACGTGGGCGGGAATCGGGAAAAGGACGACTAAAACCACCGCGAGTCTGAGGAGAGAGTGTGAGGATAAAAGCTGCAAGTTGTTGCGCCGCGGTCGTTTGTTGTTGTGGGAAAGGGGGAAGAAGATTCGCCTCTGAAGGACGCCGAACCGTATGCCTTCCGGCTGACGAAATCGAAAGAACACGAAAAGACTAATAGTAGACACAGCCAGGAGTAAGGAGGAATAGAAGAAAAAGAAGCTGACAAACACCATTCGACCTTGAACTGATACTGGGAACCCTACACTTACAAATCACAAGTAGCGCCGACACATCGCCAAGCGGCCGGGAAAAAAAAGCAAAAAAGGCAAGACAGTCACCACGGAAAAGGAGGGAAGCTTGAGGCAAAGGCAGTGGGGAGAGCTCGACTTAGCACTCCCGTTCCCAAGGACAACGGCGCGTCGTCAGGGAAAGAACGGAAGGGAATACGTTGCTCTGTCATCCGTGCCAAGACATCTTGCTCGTACTCGAAAAGGAAGAAAAAAGACCGGCAGGTCGACTACAGTGAGGGAATGTGGGCTGACCGTCGAGAAAAAAAGAGCGCTCAAAGTCGGGCTCCTCGCATCGTCGACGGCACAAAAAACGCAACAGGGGACCCGGTCCCAGGACCCGCTCTTTTATCCTCCCGCTAATTGTTCAAAGAGATGGGCAAAAGAAAAAAAAGAGGGTCGACAGGCAGAGTTCAACCGAGCGGAAGGAGGAGACACGGAAAAAAACAAAAAAAAGTCGACGAAAACGGTTCGCGACGGTACTCTGCGCGTGCCGCGCTCGCCAGCCAATCTATCTCAAAAAGGGGTGAAAGAGAGAGATTCGTCTCGTAGCCAACCTCCCAGCGGACCCACGAGGCGGAAAATCGGAGAATGGGGGACATGCTGGCGAGTAACGCCTGCAAGAATAAAACGAAGGGGGAAACTCGGGAACTACCCTCTGGCCGGGCAGCGCGAGGAAAATCACCCTCAGAAGAACTTCTCTGAGTAAAAGAGAAGAAACACGGCCGGTGACAAAAATGCCCGGGGGGAGAAAGTCTGCAGAGGCAAGAAATGGTAACCTCGAAAACGGGAGCGCGATCAAGCCTCACTGCTACTTAACAAACTCACGTCGAAATAACGGCACGGTCTCGTGCAATGAATCAAACAGGTTCTAGTTAAAACCTGCTGCCGCAACCACGTAGAAATTAGCTAAAAGGGCAGCACCAAATCGAACTACTTCGCACAGGGAAGGGTCTTCAAGGGGAGAAGACCTTCTATCATGGACCAAACGGATGGAAGCAGATCCTAAAGGCGGAAAAGGATTTGGGACCACTATCAAGTCGGCTCCGAGCACGTCGATTCGTCATCGAAGGAGGGGACGAAAAGACGTAGTGGTAAAACTTTGGAAGAAACGCCTCCAGTTTTAAGTCAGCAGGTGTGGGAGCATCGTATGGTGTAAGGGGAAACAGGGAGTTGCTTACTAGCACATGCTCGAGGGGGAAGGGGAAACGGTGAAAAGGAGGAAAAACGGGCCGAACCTTCAGGTGCAGATAAGAAACAGAGGAAAGAAGGCCACCCAACACGAAGAGCAGCCAAAATCCGTAAAAAAAGAAAAAAAACATCTGAGACTATACCTCCTGCGGTAGTATGGCTATCGAAAACGACGAGGGGAAAACGATTTCCCCAAGAAAGGGGGAGTTCGGAGACCAGAGAAAACGAACACGACTTGTGAAGGCTGTGCTGTAGGCAAAAGTGTCAGGAAAACAGGGAGCTGCCGGATCGGCTGCCGCCAGGGGATCGACTACAAAATGGGTGAGGTAGAAAATAACCTGAGTACAGTGCCAGCCTATCGGGTCCAGGAAAGGAAATGGGACGGGGACGGGAACAGGAAAATAAAATGCTGGTGGCCGAAGTGAGAGGAAAAAAAGAAACGCGTCAGAGGTCGGATAAGTTACCCGGGTGGGGGACCAGGACCCGGTGAGAAAGGGCGTCGCGGCACGTATCGACGTACCCAGGAAGGACCGTATTTCTGGGAAAAAGCAAAAAAAGAATACACTGGGGAGATCACAAGTGACGATGGAAAATATGTAACAGGCAACCATCGCATCGTAAAACTAACGAAACCGCGCCTCAGAGAAGGTATTGACGTTCCTCGCTAGACTTGCGTATCCGGTCAACTCGATGAAAGAATGCGGTCAAAAGGAATGGAAGGGAAACAAGGTTAGGGTACTGATAACGCGGAAAGCAACCAACTGACGGGACGCAGACTGCGACATTAGAGCCAAATATCCTATTTAAAAAAAAAGCTTCTGTAAAATGGAAATAGTGGAGTAGCTTCAGCCGGCCATCAGAAGGTTGGGAAAAAAAACAGGCCAAGGCGCGTTGAGGGCGAATAACCAGCCCAAAGATCCGGACAAATAAAAGGGAAGTGTGGGATCCGAAGAAGTGCCAGGGCGGAAAAGAAAGGGACCAGAACGATGGTGTCAAATAGATCCGTCCACAGGTGAAGAAGAAAATGGAGGGGAACCTAATCCCAACGGATCCGATACAATTCGTCTAAAAAAGACAGCCTTGGAAATGAGGTAAGGTACAGACAACAAGAAGAGAAGGCGACAAAAAGGAATCATCAGGCGCGGCAAGGAGAAACGGCTTTAGAGTATACCGGGCAAAGTATGTGAAATAAAAGAGGGTCCATCTGCCTTGTAGGTAACATGTCCCCAAGGAGGAAAAGGAGAGAACAGTCGCATAGAAGGCCTTTGAGTACCTGGAACGAAAGGGGAGGCAATCTGCCGAATGTCCGGAGGGACGATTATTGGTGGGGATTTGAAAAAAGGGAAGCTAGACTCTAGGATGGGGGAGGAAGAAAAGCCATTAAAAAGATATATCAAGAGAGAAGAAAGAAAAAGAGCTGCCTAATCCAATCCAGATCGAGTTCCACAGGTAGAAGTAACGATGGGGGATGAAAGAAGAACGCAATGGAAAGAAAAGAAAATCATACAGTATAATCGCCAACAAAAACAAAGGGGGAAAGAAAGAGAACGGATAAGAAGGGTGTTATCGTCTGTCGGCGCAGAAGGAGGAATGGTAGGGAAATATCTGGGTCTCCGCGAGGTAGACCGAAATTGCGAACTGAGAAAGGCTTTGGTCAGAAGAAGTGAAAAAAGGAGAGTGAAAGAAAAAACGGGGAAAAAATACCCAATCTTTCCCTTAAGTTCGTAACGAGATCACTAGGGATACAGGGTCAGGCGTAGAGAGGAAAACTGGAATGGCAGGGAAGAAAGCGGTGGGACAGGTCACCATGAATAGGGAAACAGGGTAAGAGATGGAATACTTTTGCCCTTTAGGAACCATACAACTCGCAGGAATGATGAAAATATCCGCTTTACCAGGAATTGAGCGATCGGATGGTCGCAAAGGGGAAAAGACAATAAAAATGACTTATCTTTGTAGACGACTTTCGGAATACGTGGGAAATAAACACAACAGGACCGACAACCGGTGACGGATATAGACCGAAATACCAGGGATTGGCCAAACTGAAGAGCGCGAGAAAAAGGGGAAGAAATTGCTTTGGGCGGGGAGGGGGGGGATGGTGTTATCGCCCGCAACAGACAGTCTGCTGAGAGAGGGTCAAAACAGCCAGAGGATGGCCGGATGAAGCACGACACACAGAACATTGAAAAGAAAAAGGGGGAAGTGTCAGATAAGTCTGTCCACAGTAAGTGAGCGGGCTTGAAAAACTCGTTAAATCAGGTTCACTAAAACTTGCTGAATTCGGTGACCAGTGACTGATTGTCAAGGGGATCACAAAAAAGAAGACAATAAAATGGATAGAAAAGGAAATACCTTTTGTTAAAAGACATGACGGCAGGGGTCGTCAGAGGACGAAGTGGGGCATTACACACGGAACAAACCTTAAAACACAGGAAGTGGGAGGGTCCAGACCTCGTGAGAACATGACCGGGACGGCAAGGAAAAGAGAAGAAAATCTTCCCCGGGCTCACTTCCCAACTCGGTACAAGAGTCTAAAGAGGCAGGACAACAGGCTTTCGTGTCATATCAATTCTTGAGAACAAAAAGGTAAAGAAGGAACCCCCCCAGAAGAATCAAGCATCGACGCTACATTGTCTTCGAAGGAGTCGGGAAAGGAAGGTCTAAATAAAACGCCTGGTATTCGCAAGCGCGGCAACGCAGATCACGGACCTAGGCCGCACGCGGAAGGGGGCCGAACAGTATACAGACACAAGCCTTACACACGTCGTGGTGTCTGAGAGGACGCAACCTAAAAAATCCAGGATATAAGTGAAAATCGGTACCGGAAGAAAAAAACAGAGAAATTAGTTCTAGAGAGAATGTTTCGGTAAAAACCTGCAGGGGTAAGAGCGCACGCGTTTTTGGGGGGGTTCCGTCAGAGGCCGATAACGGAAGGGAGGTATCCTCCACCCTGAACGTCTTTGGACGAATCTTCCAAAAAGAGGGCAATAACGAAAATAGAGAAACCATAACGAATACAAAGATCAAACAAAATACGTGCTGACAACAACAGGCATGCCTTAAGGGAGGCGTGCCTAAAAATCCACAAACAAAAATGAATACAATCTAATTATCGACGCCGCAGGAAGGCGAGAAACCCCCTACGTATGATAGGGAGAAAAGTCCGTTATAGAGAGACTGAGAGATCGCCGTGCCCGCCGGGGAAAGAGGGTAACAAAAAGATTTAAGCCGTATCTATCGGAAGTGGGCAAGGGGGCGCCCAGCGTAGAGGGACCGTCAAAAGGGGCACGAGACCGGCCGGAAGGACGACGACCGGAGGGTCATGTTGTGCGGCAGCGAGAGCGAAAATACTCTTCAAAGCACTGGGAGGAGGTCGCAGAAGAGAAGACAGGAAAAAAGGAGGGAACCCTTGCACAGTCGTCACCTGGAGATGGTTCGAACAACGAAGTACGTAACTTTGTGTCCTCGCAGCCAAGGAAGGGAGGGGGTCAGACGGAAAGTTGAAGAGGCAAAGTTATGAATGGCACTCCAAAGGCATCGGACACCAGCAAAGTCGACGAGCAAAAAAAGCTCCGGAAAACGGGACAGGCAAGTCCTCGCTCAAAAAAAGAGATCTCAAAAAGGGGAGGGGAATGGGGGCGAGCGCGCTAACGTACCCTCCGCGCACAACCGGATCGGGTCAAAATAGGAGGGGTTCCGGTGATCTAAAGGAATGGGCTGAGTAACGAGAAGAAGATGGCAAGGAAAGGACGGCGACCAGAGGGCCGGCAACGAAAGAACAGACCGCCGCCCGAAAAGAGAGGCAAGAACTCCAACCTATCCGGTGACGAAAAGGGGTGCCCGTATTCGCAAAGACCTACTACGATCGGGCTAAAACGCCAAGGGAAAAAAAACGGAGGAAATCAGGAAAGAAACGAAGCAAAAACTTGACTCACTTCGTCGAAGGCAAAGGGCCGGTGGAGACAGGTGCCTTGCCGGCGACGAGCCGCTGTCGCAAAACCGGAAGAAATCAGATCTCAACGGGTATACCACAAAACCCAAAACAAAAGTCGACCCATATTAAGGGGCGTGCACGGAAAAAAACAGAGAATAGCCCAACGTATGTCCGCCAAATCCTCAGAGCGCGGTTACAAAAAATCAAAAGGCGCCGCGCAATGGGCGATCTCGATGATGGTACAAAGGGGTGATGGGTCATTGGATTTCCGCAAGTAACAGAAGGGGGGTTGTCCTCAATATTTGTGTGGAGATATGCCGAAATGAGGAGGGCTGTTGGCTCGAGAAGATCGAGGATTGCGGCGAGCGGGTGAAATTAGAAAAAAAAGAAGCGTAAAAAAAACTCAACGCAATCGAAATCGGCCTACCAGCAGGGCCAAACAAAAAAAAAGAAACCAACTCGAAAAAAAGGTGAGACGAAACAGCGGAGACAGAACTCAGGAGAGGTCATCTACCTCTGGTGACCCAATTCCCCATGAAAAGAGGGGAGGGGCGAAAAGAAAAAGGAGAACGAACAACACCGTGGTGAATTCTGGGAAAAAGGTAGAACCATGTGGTCGGGCGGAATTCACCAGACGGGCTGCCGAGGGGACAGGGAAAACGATCTACAAGACCAGGGTAGTAAAAGAAAATTTAAGCCTCAGTCCCTTTACCATCCAGAACTCAAAGGGGAAAAAAAACAGGGGAGGGGGAGGTCGTCGGCCGGTACCTCGACCATGACAAGTCTGGGTAAAGGAGAGTCAAAGAGATAACGAGTCTAGTTGCTACGGGTAAAGAGGTGGGCAAAAGAGACGCAGGAGTCGGCGCACGTTCAGAAGGGGGAACTAGGGAAAGGCTACACAAGAAAAGAAAAGAATTTTGGATAAGTGCGTGGTAAGGGGAGCAACCAACGCGCAAGATACAACCGAAAAAACGCAAGCTCCATAGAAATAGGGGATTGACTGTTTCTGCTTGGAACCCGACTGCGGAATGAAAGCAAGTGAGAAGGGAGGTGAAAAATGAGTTCCAGAGATCATGACACCACCAGGACAGGGCAAACCAGGTGCTAAACGTAAAGCAACAAGACTCTGCCCCGTTGCCCGACTTAAACAGGGCCACAGATCCTCTTTCAAACATCCGAGAGTCAAAGGGAGGAGAGAGATCCTAATCCTCGGACTGGTTTGGGGAAAAAAAGGAAAACACAGCAGGTGAGGGCTAGAAAGATCCCAAAGGGACACAAACATTCGAAGTCTTTCAGCGCGCGTTCAAGGCTGAGCACAAAGCACTGGGACGAAAGAGGCCAGAGAGAACTTCCCCCGGTTCCGGTAAAGTGGAAAAAACATGTGGGCGATGGAATGCACCACCACAATATGACGATACAAGGGGCGGAGAACAAGAAGGGGTGGGACAATCAGTCAGGTTTCCGTGCATGTCAGAGAAAAAATAAATAAAAAAAAAGAAGGAAAGACTTCGGCTCCAAAATCAGTTCTCGGAGAACGGCTGTTGAGGAACGAAAGGTGAACTAGTGTTGGCTACGGGGGGGAGCCCTGAAACCACCCAAAGGACCATACAATCCCAAGTCAAATAGAAAAAGCAGGGAGAAGAAGGACAGACTAGCAAATACTTTTCCGAAATTCGTGGGGGAACTCGGTTATTTTGAGGGAAGAAAAGAGCGGACAGGCTAACTCTCCTGAGGGAGAAAAAAAAGCCATTCTTCTCCAAATGTCGGCTACAGATCCTTCGGAAAATAATTCGTTCAAAAAAATGAAATCCGACCTCTGCTGCAGAAGACCCTAAAACAGGACGAAGGATAGAAAAAACAACACAAAAAAGTGAAAATAATATATACAAGTATGACTGGAAAAAGTGGGTGATGTAGGCGGTTACCTGAACAAGGGGATCGGAAAAAAAAAGAAAGATTGTTAACTATCTGGGGATTTGAGTCGCAGCGAGGTAGAAAGCGAGATGATGCTTTGTCATAATGCCACAAAAAGAAAAGAAAAAAGAGACTGAACGGGAAAAAGCAACCCAAAAATCGTTCCCGAGAAAAAAGCCCGCTCAGTTCAAGGAGACAAGCCAAGGCCGTATATCGCGACCTTGAGGCGAGGTGGAAAGTGACAATGAAGATGAACAGGAGACCTTCACGAGGAAAAAAATCTTTGGGGGGGAAAAATAAGGGAATCCGAGAAGTAGGCAGAAGAATGATTGCCGGAGGGGCCGTGATCGATCGGAAGGAAATTGCAACTACGATGAAAAATGACTTCGTCTTTGTAGACAAGGTGAGTCCTGAAAAACGTGGAAAAAAAAAACATGGTACTTCCTGCAAACCGGGGGGGAAAGGGGAGAGAGGCATCGGGAAACCAAGGCTTGGGAAAAACAGCCATGAACGAGCAAAAAAGGACGAATCCTTGGCTTGGTTGGGTCTTTGGGGATTGTTGATGAAACGACGAAGTTAAATTTGCATGCGCGGGGTAACAGAGAACCCAGGAATACGGATGAAGCAGACACTATCAAATTACATAGCCGAGTGTTTTAGAGAGGATATTGCGTAAAAGGAAACACCTTCAAAACCGGGGTTCACAGTACGGTGGAAGGGAAGAATTTAACAAATTGACTCCAATGGCGGGAACAATGATCGGGAAAAAAAAAACACGGAGCCAAGGAGATCACGCAAGTCGAAGCGTAGAACAGCAGCCTTTGGGGGAGAGGCCTGCGTTTAGTTCGCGATTGCGATGGTGGCACACAAAACACTAAAAAAGAAGTGTTCAGTGGACAAGAACAGAGGTGAGAAAAAAAAAGGGGATCCGATACGTGTCCGAAGAAGCCCCGCCAACCCCAAAACCCCCAAGGGCCCACAAAACGGCACCTGGCCCACACCTCTGGTACCCACGAACTCAGAAAATGACAAAAACGGGAGGCGACTCACTGCCTACAAAGCAGGGAATGGGACGGCAGCAGGGCCGAAAAAGAGAAGACAGTGGCTAAAATGCGGCATGGAATAGGATAACCAAAAAGCCGGTGAGATCCGAAAAAAAAGCCGGAAGAAGAAGTGAAGTGAAGACGAACAGTTGTCATTAAAGAAAAAAGCAAAAGGGGCGTTCTTTTCGCGTCGCACCCGAATCCCGTCCGTGAGAAGGAGGAACGGGGACAATAGGACCAGAAGACCAACTCAAGTGAGTGTCTATCTCTGATGTGAGGTCAAGGCTGCGATGTGGTGCTGAGGTAGTTTGGTGTTTGTGGAAGGAAAAGGGGCGGGAGTTAGAAGCACCGGAATGGCCCTCCGGCGTGGACGAATCGCACCTCAACGATCAAGAAAGAGAAGGGAGAGAACCCAAAAAAAACTGAGGCATATCAAAACACATACGCTAAAAGAGGCCTACTGGTATGCTTTACCGAAACGAAAAAGTACACGATCACTGAATCGCCGGGCGCGGCGCCGACCTGCTGAGGTGTCACGAAAAAAAATCATCGAGGAGAGGGGAGCACACATTGACGAGGCGCGACAAGAAGCCGTAAAAAACCAAAAAAGCGAAGGCGGTCGAGGGGGCGACCCAAATAAGGAAAAGGTCAGAGGGGCCCATGCGACAAGTGCGCGTCGCAAACGGAAAAAGGAAACGATACAGGGTGGAAAGTGGACCTGTCCGAGGCGCGCGTACGAAAGAAGTCGAGGTCGCCACCAATAGTCGAGGAAAGACTGCAAAAACGCGCAAGACGGGCACGTCTTCACCCCGGCTCGGGGAGGTCGACTCCCGCGAAGTCCCGCAAGGAGGGAAAGGCAGCGTGGTCGACGGCACGAGGGAACACCTCGTCGAAACAAGAATCGCCCAAACAAGGAATACTAGCCGGCGAGAAGTGCCAGGGAAAAAGTACAAAAAAAGGCA
>Ga0179593_1592129_pt1 | contig 19904 bp, 16 predicted proteins | sample CZODoug2_1_08_16_FD_185931 | JGI IMG/M metagenome (GOLD analysis project Ga0179593, IMG submission 185931) | Vadose zone soil fungal communities from Angelo Coast Range Reserve, California, USA - CZODoug2_1_08_16fungal (PacBio error correction) | ecosystem: Environmental > Terrestrial > Soil >...
TTTGCTTGCCTAAGGGGGCTTGAAAGCTTTCGCCTGTCTGTCGCCATTTAGACCAGCGGGAGGGAAAAAGTGTGAGTCCGATACTCTGAAAAATGGACCCTCCTCATGCTGACGTCGGACAAAAGTCGCCTAGCGTAAAAGGGGCGACAGAGGGAGGAGATGGGGAGGGCAAAAAGTGGTCCTATTAGTTTTGGGTGAAAAAGGGGATAGCGGCAACAGAGTTCGTTTGTCGGAAGGAGAGCTTATCGTCGTAAATACAGAAGAACCATGTTACACAAGGGAAAGTACCGCGAGAAGAAGGGAAGAAATAGGGCCGGTAACGTTGATGAGGGGGGGAGTGCAGTCTCTCGTAATAATACAATGAAGACAGATAGACTTCAAGTGAAGGGAGACCAGTCGCCACACCGGGGGGGGGGGGGGCGGGCCACGCTAGTAAAAGGGTCAACGTTCTCGGCGGAAAGAAGGCGACCAAAAACTCCATGCGGAGTTATAAAATTCGGGAAGGCAAAACAACGACCTGGGGGGCCCGGGCACTGATAGGGACCAACCTCCCTAGAGAATCCATAAAAAGATTTTAAAGCTTGTAACCGGGGGTCAAGACTTGTCCAAGGAGGTCTGGATCTGCTTTTTTTGAGGGAAACCTGGAAGCACCCTTGGGGTCCCATCAAAGAAAACAGCGATCGAAGAAAAAAACCAAGGCTGTCCCTCGGGAGGGGAACTCAACCGGTGCGGGCCTTCTTCACCAACTTAGCAGACAACCTGGGAAGAAGAAGGCTAATTCCAGTTTAAGGTGATAGAACTTCTAGTTTGAAAGCATATTGAGGATTTTCTCGGGGGCTTTAGGAGAGGTCTTAAACATAGAAAAAACCAAGGGGACGTAAATTAGGCCTCAGGAAGAGGCAAGGGCCATAGGGGAACCAGATATAAGGGGGACTCGAAGGTGGGACTGGCCTGTTTCGGAGAGGAATGAGGGTAAAAGCGTGAATGGGAAGGGGAAGGAGGTCCTTCAGGAAGGTCTCAAACTTTAAAAAACTCGGGATAGAAGAAAAACTGCTGGAAAGGAAGATCTCCTCGGGGGAAAACCAGGATAAAGGAAGCCTCAAGGGGGAGCGACACAAGGATCTTTTCCACCTGCTCTAGTAGCCACTTTAAAAGAGGATGGGAGACTCTGAAAGAAAATTCCCGGGGAGGCCCAGGGGAGGTGAAGATAACGGACTTCAGTCTGTCTCCTGAGAGAGGCGCGTTGATTGGAACAGCTCCCATCGGAGGAGAAAAAAACAGAGGGGGGAAAAGCTAAAAAGACTGTTCTCCTCTCTGCCAGGAATTCTAGGCAAGTGCCACCCAGGCAACACATGGGAGATGAGACTTCTTTTTAAAGGAAGGAGGGAGGGGGAATGAAGCCGGAGTTTGGGGGTGTGCCCCAGGAACGCCGAGAGATCTAACGCTGTGTATTTTCTTTTTTTGAAGGGAGGGAAGGGAGGAATGCTCGGCCATTTCCGTGGGAGGAAAAACAACGAGAATCGGTTGAGAGGTGCTAGGAGGAAGAGAAGATGGGACGGCGTACCAGCGTTTAGATGTTCAAGGAGGAGATATCTTCTATAGGAGGCAAAGGAGCAGTGAGATATGGGGAACGAGTCCCACTGAAAAGAGGGGAGGGTCAGAAATTGCGGCGTGCATGGGTCTGCGATTTCAAGGGAAGGAAATTGGGCATTTATCCTTCTTGGAGGTCAGCAACAGGGGGGACGAAAAGGGGACAACAAAAGAGAAGAAACAAAGATCATTTAGTCATAAGTCTCTATACGGACCAGGGGAAAGACAAGCATCATTAAAAAAAGAAAACTAGGAGGTATAGTGCGTCGGGGGGAGACCAATTGAAGGGGGGGGGGTGTGAATTTCGAGCTACCTGAAATATCGGCGATCCGCGTCCTGGGATCAGGGCAAATTACGATCACAAAAAGCAGCTACCCGAGGAGACTCTCGGGGTTGCGAAGGGTCGACCAAAACACTGCAATTGTTTATAAAGGGATGTTAAAAGGGGGGAAAGGATAGGTGCTTGCGACCAGCCTAGGAGAAAAAGGAAGCCGGAGGACGCCTCTTTGAGAAAAATTTCGGCGGGGGGGGGAGCGCTCAACAGGAAGCAACTATTCGAGAACACTCTCTCTGGGCGTAAAAAAAGTGATTGTTAATCACTGGCCAAGCAAGAGAAAGAAAGAAGAGCTTAAAACGCCTCTTTCTAATGAACTCCGCGCCTTAAAAATAAGAGGCTACCCCTAGGCATCAGCACGTCGATGGCGATTCGATTTACTGTATTTTCTGAAAATCTTACAGCAGAAGAGACCAGGGAGGGTAAGGAAATTACCGTCTTGCGTGAGTCGACCTAGGAAAAAAGGAAGAGCCAAGCCTGTATATCCCCCCAGCCACATGAAGAGTAAAGGGAGTCTAAGATAGTAAACGAATAACCGACGGAAGGATAAAGCCTGGGTGGGGGGTGTGAGAGGCTGCGAGGGGTCAATTTCGCCAGCTAAACATCTCCAAGAAGCAGCTTGCCTTCGCGAGCTTTAGGCCTCGGAGAACGCCTAGATACGAAATCGGGTCGAATCGTGAACTAGCCGGGGCAGAGGACGCTCAAAGACCCTCAGCGCCGGGACCGCGGAAGAGTCTCTCACAACACAACGAGGGTAAAAGAGACCGCCCGCGGCGCCGTCGAGCGAGATTGCAAATCCTCTCAAACCTTTTCCGTCTGCCCAAAAGAAGAACCGGAGACGACTGCGGAGGGATTCAGGGGTCTGCCGAGCGGGAGGCCCAGCCGGCTGCCAATAAACTGGAAATGGAAGGGGGGACCGGTACAACTGAAGACTTTATCCCTCTTAGGGAATATTGCAAACTCACATTCCGCCAAAGTTCATCCATCAATTGTTGCGCTGGCTGGGCTTATACCAGGCGTGGGGTGCTTGTTACTAAAACCCCGAAAACAAACGGGATTGACTGGGTGTTGTTTGTTTTTGTTGGAATCCACCACTGGGAGTCACGGATGTCCACAAGCTGACGGGGTGGGAACCGAACCTTCAGCGCACAAAGTGGTTAAAAGGATTGGCAGGGCAGGGAGGCCTGAGAAAGGTCTTCCTGAGATTTTTGGCCGAAGGGAAAAATGGGCACGGCTGGAGAGAGGCCAGAAGATCGGCGGCAGCCAGCCCAGCGAAGGTGTTCGGGGAACACTTAATTTCCTGCGGGGTCGGCGAGGCGTCTCAAATAAAGCATCAATATCTCCTGTCCGTCATCAGCGACGAACGCTGGGGAGTGGCGCATCACAGACTAGCCTTTCTGGGAAAACTCCTAAGAAGAACTGATTTGGTGGTGGTGGGGCAACCACCGGAAACCGCGAGGGGGGTAGGGCCGATGCGCATCGGGGAGAAAAGCGAAAGACGCATATTCGAGATCGTCGGCCGTAGCGAATAAAACCCGACTCAACAAGACCCCTTGTCAACCATGCGAATTCGTGAAAAGTTCGAAAAGGTAATTCGCGCTCCGAAGATTATGCAGCGGAGGGGGCCTACTCGTCAGCGATGAGGGAAAAAAGTGCTCTGCGGTTGTAGGGTCCCCCAGATTGGCGGCCTTCCATGGAAAGTACTTTCGCCGGGGGAAGGGAGGCAGAACAAAAAGGGAAAAAAGAACGAAAGGTTTTTTGCAAAAAAGAGTGCAAGAGTGGCCAGCAGAAAATATAGGGGAAAAAAGTTTATGAGCCTACCGGGGGGAGAAGAAAAAAGAGGAACGAAAATGAAGAAAACTCAACGAGGGTCAGGGGACGAGGTTTTCGCCCCCACTGGCGGGTGAGGGCACGGTGAAAAAAAACCTAGACCAAGGGCCGAAAGGATCGCAACCGGCCAGACCGCGCCCGGACAATCAGCGACTGTCCATCACGCAATTACGCAGGGGACGGGGTCTAGAATAGCGGTCTCCATGTGTTCAAAAAAAAAATCAGCCGATCTGCCTGACCCGCACGTCCAAACTAAAGAAGGGGGACGAAAAGGAAGGGAACTGTCTATTCTTGGGGAAAAACGTCTTTACAATAAAAATGCTGTTAAGATCCGGGGAAATTTCTAAATATAACAATCTGTCTGGGGGGAGGTCGAAAGAAGGACGCTACATCTGTTCGCTTTTGGGAGAGAAATAAAGGTCTTTCTTCCAGGAGATACGGAAAACGGACTCGCTTCCAAAGACTAAGAAGCAACTTCACCTAGGGATGGGGAACAATTAGCTGGGAAGGGGTAGCTACTTGTGCACGAGAAAGGGCAGTCTTGTCTAAAAAACCCTCCAGCCATCGTTCAATCAAAGTTAGGGCTGAGGTTGGGTCAGGGGGGAGAATGTATCGACCCAGAAAGGGTCCTTCGAAAGGAGTATTTCACAATGAGGACGAACAAGGTCTCTATAATCCCGCAGAAGCGGGTTTCAATGCTTATCATACGAAGGGGAAAGGGGGGATCTAAGTCCACTGATTTCATAACTTTCGGAAGTTCGGCCAATCTATCATGTGCCCTACACCATGCTTGTTATACGATTGAATACCGTGAATCATTATCGAAATCCCAATCGATCCTCTGTCTCTAAGCTCAAGAAACACCTTCAATGTCAAAACTGGTCAAAAGATCAATATCAACTCAAAGAGGATGGATCTAAATTCCTGGGGAGGGGAGGGAAATAACAAGGTTCCTCAGGGGGTCTAATAAGTGATGTTGATAACTTCGCGCCTTGTGATTTCCGGCTCGGGGTGAGGCTGAGTTGTGTGAAAAAAAAGTTGAGATAAAAACAGCGCCGAAGTGTCCTACGCCGCTGGCAACAAGGCTTACGGCTCTCAAATAAAGCATATACGCATGGGATTTGATGAGAAACTATCTGGGGGAGGGAGTAACTTAAACTTCAGGGTTTTGGGGATTAGCTCCGATCGCCGGGGTGACGTCGGTTGTGCAGTTTTCTCGACTGCATCAAAGTTGTAAGCCGAGAAAAAAAAAGTGAGGGGGAGGGAACTAAATCGTTACCTGACTTACGGAGAGTTTGGATGAGGAGTCTTATTAAATTTACTAGCAGCTGCTGTGATGCTTTTTTCTACACCGGGAATAGGGGAGGGGAGTTCAACTGGAATCCAAATCAAAGAGGAAGAAAGTTATCCTTACAGGGAGACGTTACGTTGGGGGAAAGGGGACTATTACCTCACAAGGTCGGGAGGGTACAATCTCTTGGACGGGGGCTCTACAGGAGGAAAAATGAACTACAGCTCGGCTCCGCCATGAGGATAAAAAAGAACTCGTTCAACTTAGATCGGTTGAAAAAATGCCCAAGATGTAAATTGGAGAAAAGAATCGACATCCCGCGCGCAGGGACGGAGAAAGAGGGCATGAAAACGGAAATTGTGATGCGGTTTTCTCCGAAGAAAGAGTGCGAAATATGAGGGGAGGCTCACGGTTCCTAAAACGATAAGGGGTCTCTCCAGTTGCGCCGAAAGGACGGAGCGAAACTATCAAAACACCCAGGTCCATTGCACAGATGGAGAAGAGTTAAGGTGGATTTGAATGTCGATAGAAGTATCTTAAATCAAGGATGAGAAGAGAGCGAAAACAAAAAAACAAGTATTATTGAACGAGAGGATACGGCTTCCTCTCACATGAGAGAATAGGTAAATTCGCTAGAGAGGGAATTGTGGAAAGATGTGTGCTGGAGCTTCGGAGGAAGAACAGGGAAGCTCAGAGTCGATTTCTTACACGTAGCAAACGATATCGTGTGCAAGGTTAGTCGAGAAAATAAGGGAAGGGGGGGCAGGGACTTTCAGGCCGAGTGAGGAAGAGGAGAGCTGGAGCCATCGGGATAAGGCTCGCCTTGGGGAATGTCTATTTCCATCTTTGAGAATTTGGAAAACCAGATAGTAGAAAGGTCACTTTTTTTGGGGAAAACTGACAGCATGGGAACCAAAAAATTCTGGGGATGGAGACGCTCGTGCTTAAATCCTCTCTTCCAATGCCGCAAGAAGATGGTTGAAATCGAAGGAGAGGAGATGACGTAGCCATGAGGGCCGTGGAGGGGGGTTATAAGGAAAGTGGGGGGAGGGATTTTCCTTGAATCCTGCTCTCCGGTAAGCCAATAGAATAAAGCTGGAGACGGGGATAGAAAGCAGCGAAGGAATCAAAAACTCAACTAGCCGGCGCAGGGGAAACCTGAGAGAAGAAAAGCGTCGTGGAAACGTACTGCGCTTCATATTTATGACAACCACCTCCTTACCTTATGGTATAGGGAACTAGGAGGGAATCGAAGAAGAGCCTAAAACACAGGGGAGGAAAGAATAGATATTGTCTCTGGGGAGGGTACCTAGAGTGGTGGGTAGCCTGTGTTCCCTATTCTGAACGGGAGAGGGGAACTGTAGAAAATAAAGTCCGACAAAGGGGAAGAAAGGCACCTCACCCCCGGGAAAGTTGTGAAAACATCAGCTCCCAGTTCGAGGAGGAAGTCGCATTCTATGGACCCCCCTCATTCCTTTTGTTGAACTTTAGAAAGATTGTGGGCATTTTGATCCGAGGGGCTGAAAAAAAACTTCGGGACTATGGCCTGTTCTTGAGGAGCGGAGCTCATCGTCCGAAGGTGTTCTTCTGGGGACTTGTGAAGGGGGCAAAGTAGTCAAACGATGTTCTCTTTGCCCGCGTATCTGGGCCGTCTAACGGGGGAAGGAAAAGTTGGCAGTTTTGCGGGTCTCAAGGAATTCATTCATCGTTACGACGAATCTGGAGCCGTCTATCGAGAAGAGGGGGGGAAGAAGATCCTTTAAAAAGCCTCTGGTATAAGCAGGACCTTCTGGGAAAGGAATTCTCCTCCTTAAAAAAGAGAAACAGCCCGAGTCTAAATGTGGGCGAGTAAAAAAGGAGGTTGTTGGAAGACCGTCTGGTGGAGGTCAGACGGAAGAGTAGGATGTACGCAAGTGAGAGCCGTTTTCGACGCTGGTTGAGTGGGTATGGGGGGGAGGCACTTCGGCGGTGAATAAGTACAGGGTCGGCCGCAAGATCGTAAAACGAGGGATTGTTGGAGGGTAGGGTGAAACGGCCACCAGGACAGGATTAAGAAAAAAATGGTTTCCGTGAATCGGAAAAAAGGAGTGTACCCAGTACCGGACAAGATCAAATAGGGCAGTGAGAGGTGACAGCCAAGAGACAAACCCATTCTATGAACTTCTAGATTACCTATTCAAGTTTATCGATGAAATGATATACCTGAGTTTGTGTGGAAAAAAATGCGGTCCCTGCCGGATCTAAGTCGGTCTTCTTAAGTTTTCGTGATGGACAATCGTCGAAGATGAGAGGGGGCTCTTCCCATTACTGTGGGAGGAGTCTCAAAAAACTTCCATCGGGGGGCTGAGTTAGGAACCGTCTCTGCTCCTGGAGAGAGGGTTCGATACATTCTCTACCCTGAGCTTTCATTAAGTTCAGAGGAGGGGGGGAGGAAAAAGTCTTCTTCAAGTGAGAAAGGGGGAAGGGGGATTCGTACCAACTCTTTAAACACCCAGAGGGAGATAACAAAACCGTTCTTTAGGTGGAGAGGATTCAAAAAGTAATTCAAAGAAAGTATTCCTTTATCTGCGGGCAGCGAAGGACGATTAAGCAAAACCTAGATAAGGGAGCCGCCTTCTTGGGTACCAAAAAGGGGAAGGACGTGAAATGTTCTTCAAGACTGCCTACCAGGAGGACATGTATGAAAAAAGGAACCTCAGGCAATCCCGGTTATTGGGTGTTGAGGGGAAGGGTTTTAAGGAAGGGAAAGACTATCTCGACTCCGCGTCGGGGAGCTGGTTGGGAAGAATTAAGAGGAAGGGAAAACAAGAAACTCCTCTCGCTTCCGGAACTGGGGGGGGAGAGGAAACGAACACTCAACGTCATTTTATTGAGGGAGGGTAAAGGCTGGCTTTGGTGGCACAGCCAGCGCTCGTAGAAACCTAGAGAAAGTGTTATCTTGGAGGGAAATGAATCAGGAGGCGCGCAGGACGATGTAATGTCAATAAAAAGAGAGGGGGGGGAGTGGCCTTTGCTGAACAGAGAAGGGACTTCGGGAACAAGGGCCATGATCGGGAAAACCGCGAAGGGCATTAATCGCCTCAGAGAGAGGATCCGAGGAAGGAAAGAGGCCGGAACTAGAAACTGTCCAGAAGTGCCTAGAGGAAACGACACTTTGCTTGCCTGTAGGTTTTGTTTTGGAAGGGAACAGGGCCAGCTCTGCTTTTTATAATGACAAGTGGAGGAAGCCCGAAAGGCCGGCTTGGGAGGGACTCTTTCGCTCGTCCAAAAACTGAAGACCCGCTGGCATGATACTCCAGCGCCACCATACGAGTAGGAGAGAGGGACAGGGTCTTCTCTTGAATACGAAAAGATAAAATTAAGGAATCACTGAAGGGGGGGGGTAGGGAGATTTCTGCATCTTCAAAAGGACAGGAGGTGTGAATGAAGCATGGAACTTAAGAGCGTAGCCCTGCAGACACTAAACGAGAAAAAAAAGGATCCGAAGAACAGGGACGGAAATAGCCCTTTTTAGGGGTCATTAGCGTAGAGGTTGCCCTCCAGGCCAGATCGACCAGAGGGCCGCGGGGCGCTAGACAAACACCCCGAGGATTAAAAGAAGATGCCCAGAGAAGGGGCTTTCTAGCGGCTCTTGAGGAAGAGAGAAAAGAAGGGGAATCTCGAACGTCTACCACTTCTATTAAAAAAAGACCGGCGACACGAAGGGCCGTGAATCGAGGCATGCCTGGTCTACGAGCTAAGGAAAAAACCTGAAAAAATCACCTTGCATCGGAGCAGGGCAGCTGGAGAAAATGACACTCAAGCGTAAGTGAGTATCTGCGTAGGAGGAAAAAATCTGGGATAAAAAAAAAAAACAAAGTTTTCACTATAGAACTCCAGCTTAGCTCTTTTCTAGGGATACCATGCCTTTGGGAGATCAGGGGCGGGTTGGAAACTAAAACAAGCATAAAGGAAGGCAACGATGTCCCGCCGAGGCCGAGTGTCGACAGAAAAACAGCGCAGAAAGGGGGGAAAGGAGAAGGTCTGCTTGCCCGCAGGGCAGGTTCTGAAGGGAGGATAAGAGAGGGCAGTCCTTCTAGGGGGAGGCGATTACGCCACAAGACTGTATGGGGGGGAGACCGTATTGAGCCCCAAAAACTGAAAACAAGTGTGCCCTATGAAAAAAAAAAGAGGATTTTTCAGGACAATTACTCGTAGAACTGAAGGGAAAAGATACTGGCCAATGAAAGACCGAGAAGCAGGTCAAGAAGTCGGCGTCTCGACAGACGCTGGAAGGAAATCAACCGAGGAATTCGGGGAAAACCTCATAGCCAGCCGTTTTTTTGGGGGTCCGCCTTTCGTGGCAGCAGAAGAGGAGACGATTTGTATATAAGAGTGGGGGAAAAAATTCCTGGCTAAGGAGCGCGATAGCTTCCGTGGACCGGGAGTTCAAAAACTAATTAAACACAACACTAACCAACCATGGAAGTCAGCAGCCTGAGGGGGGCTGATCCTGGTCGACGATGCAAAAGAAAAGATTAGAAGAGGCGGGCTACTACCCGTAGAAAGAGATGAGGGGGGTTTTGATCATCGTCCAAGGAGGGGGGGAACGCGCCGACGCAGGAAGTGGCGGGGAAAGGAAGCGACTCCAGTAACAAAAGGGCGAGGAGTATTTCACATCGGACTAAAGGTGGAAGACAAATCTATGAATTAGGCAGCCCGCAAAAAAACTGGCGATTAAGGAAAAATCAAAGAGGAAGAGGACTGTGAGACCCATCTTCTCGAAGCGCTGAGGGCGTAAACCTAGACACCAACCGTAGGTATCGGGCAAAGTGCAAAAGGACGGAAGGGAATAAGCCTTCTCCTAAATTTCAAAGGAAAGGATGACCAAGACGACGGGGTACCTGAGGACGCAAGGGGTGACATAGGCAGATGAAATTGACTCCTTCAACTGGGAATTCCGAGGAGGGGGGGGAAATGGTGCAGGGAGATGGGCATGGGGGGGGTGCTAAGGTGACATGCGATTTATCTGCTCAGTCCGGGACCACCCTTAAAGGAAACAATGCTTGTGAGAGGGGGCTGAGAGGAGCTTTTGAGGCTGTGACCCCTTCAAACGACACTCGTTCGGGGCACGAGATGACGCCGCTTCAGACCTCAACATTATTTGCAGCGGTAATTTCAACAGAGGGGTATTGGAACCTCAGTTGGGGAAATTTCAGAGGTACTTTTAAACTATACTGTCAAATTTGGTACTAACCTCAGTTCTCTATCAAAGTAAAGCTCTCTGGTGTTATAAGGGGGGGGGGGGGGAGGGGGGGGATCAAGGTTGGAAAGAGGACCTCCGTTACGTCTCGAGTTACCGAGGATGAACAAGGAGGCACTTATGAAAGAATGACTTCTAAAAAAGACGGAAACGGCCTCCAGTGGGGGGAGGTGGTGGAGAGTTACAGAAGGTTCAGAGGGCCGCTCGCCAAGGTAAAGACCGGCGCGTTGCAGTGGGAGGAAAAAAGAACTAAAGTTTCCCATAAAACAGGGTTGGCGATGAGGGGACCCTAACGACATAAGAGCGGGGAAGGAGAGCCCACTGGAGACCTAAAGAGAAAAGGGGCTCTCCGCTGAAAGACACGAAGGTTCTCTATATCTAGTCCCAAAAGGACAATCTATCACGGAAAAAAGAATTCAGGAGTCAACCGCTTCTTCTAGCATTGTCGAAGTTTCTATGTGGTGTGGGATTCTGCGAAAAAGGGTGATGAACCGGAGGGTCGTCTTTTTATGTATGTGAGGGAAACACCCGAATCGCGGGAATCGGAAACGATACGGGAACCATCCGTTCAAAACACAAGCGACAATCTGGGGAAGTGGTCGGACAAGTTTCGGGAAGTCGAGAGACCCCAATATGACCGGACGACAGCCGCCGCTCAGACGGTGGAAGCTTCGTCTCCAAGAAACCGGGGGAAAAACTCCTCGAAAAAGTTTGGGGACCTGCTCTTTTAACGGAGACTCTTTTACCGGGGGCTTGAACTCGGTAGGTGGGGGCGAAGTGGATTAGTCGGGAGACCGGAAGTAGAAGCTGTAGGTCTTTAGTGGGGACAGGACTTCTGGTTGAATTAGAAGTGACACCCAAACTGTGTCCATCCGTAAGAATTACTTCCGGATGGCTACGGGGAAAAAAAAATGAAACCTCGCTGTAGAGGAAGGTACCAATCTTGCGGGGCGAGGTACTCGAGTAGGAGCGAAATATAGAAGTCGGCCTCCAGTTAGCAGTGAGTGAAAAAAAAACGAGGGGGGACGAGGGGAGAAGGAAAAAGGGGAAAAGGGGGGGCAAACAGGAACAATATTTAATTCCAGAGAGAATGCTCCCCTCTGGACGGGTAAAATAACTAGGTCCCAAATGATACAATGGAAACATCGGGAGGGTTGTAAGTGTCATGGCTCGGTACTATTTAAAAACCTACATCCGTTTTGTTGGGGGGGGGGTAGTTTTCACGAGTAATCTTATCTCTCGACACAGGGTGCCGAAATGGCCGCTGGCGAAGGTCCCTACAAAAGTAGAAAGAAGAGAATGACACAAAAGCCCAAAACCAAGATACAAAAGACAATTATTGAGTCTAGGCTGATCTTATCTGGAGGAAAAAAAAAGAAGCGGGGGATCGATCTCAAAAACAAAAACGAAAAATAGAATACGCCTTTTTCGCGATAAATGAAGCAAAAAAAAGCATGTCTCCTGACTCTATTACTGCCGAGCTTTGGGTGGGGGATTTCTCCGAGCTCCAAGGAAGGGAAATCCGAACTGTGATCTCGACTATCGAGTAGAAGGGTAAGAGAGAAAACTCGAGAAAGGCATTGCAGTTAATGAAGTCGACACTAACCAGTCAGCCAGGCGGGGCGAGGGCTGGGAGACTTGAAATGTTTGCGTCGGCAGTAACGAAAAAGAAAGGGTTGGAAGCGGGACTCTTTCTTTTAAGGGGCGCGGGGATCAAAGGGATCCTCGAAAAAAAAGCTCCCCATTTACCAGGTCTAAGAGAGGACCTCGGGTTCATCGAGGACCCCATCTTGGCAGAAGAGAGGTATCGTCACGCGATTGCTTTCGTTTCCGGGGGCAAAGGGAAAAGAACGTTCTGGGTACCCAAGCCGCCATGGGCGTCCACAAAAAAAAAAGGGACTCCTCCTCCTTGCAGGAAATGACACCTAACTAGCACCAGCCGGGTCCAGGCGGAGAGGAAAGGATGTCACCGTCGTAAAGATCCGGAGAACAGGAAACCGACCGCGGATTATGATCGGGGGCGGCCGTGAAACGGTCGCCAGCCTCGGAATAAAGCCCGAGACATGGCGTTCCAGTCCATCAGAAATGGAAGGTAGCGGAGAGCCAGAAAGGGGCAAAAGTCTTAGCAAAGAGGAGCTGGAATAGAGACATCTCAAAAGCCGACCCGAAAAAGCGACCTCACCCCCGGAACGCGAGGGGAAAACAGGCACGATCCCTCTTCGCCATTCAATAACTTTGTGCCGCGCCTCAAAATTGGTTGAGCGTTGAGGGAACGAGGGGTTCGATGGGAACGGCTAAGAGGAAAAAATCGTGCTCTGCCGGCGTCGGAGCAAGCGCAAAAATTGGTCGGCTCGATAGTCGGGGCCCAAGGCCTTAAGAAGGCGATAGGCCACTGAATTGCGAAGCCAACGGGGAGGGCCAGTTTTCGCGCGCCATGATTTGGCAAAAAAAAAAAAGAACTAACCCAAGGGAAGAGGAGCGGTCAGGCGGTCAGCAGCGGGAAAAAGAAGAGGTCAGATAGCCGGAACGGCTTGGGAAACGGACCTCCTGACCAAGATCTCCATGGGAAAAAGAAGCTTCCTCACCGGGTGATGACAAAAAACGGATTTGCGCCACGGCAGAAAAGAGCTTGCCACGTCGCCTGACAACCGGGTCGACGCGGTTGTAAGGGAAGCCAAACGAAAATCCTTCGTCGGCGTCAGCGTACAGCCGAGGGAGCGTCGCCGGCGCGGCGGCGTTGCTAATCAGTATCGCGATGCGAAAGATCCCACAAAGGGAAACCTGAGGACGCGTGTCCGGGGGCCACAATCAATAAGGAGGAAATGGCAGACGCCCACCCAAACATAGCCTGCAACGAGAAATTAGTTTGTGACGGCTAAAAATTTTATCGGAAATAGGGGGGGTTCACCAACAGTGTCGGCCACCCTTGCGGGACGTCGTCGCAATTGTAGTGGAGGGACCGCCGGTATAGAAGGGGCCTTGCAGAGACCTGTCTCTGTTTCTAGGTCTAACCAGCGGCCTAGAAGGAACAGAGAAAAAGGCCTCGGGGGAAAACTTTTCCCTCCGGGAAAAGATAATCGTCGAACGCGGGAGGTCAATTCATAAAGGAGATGGAGTAAGGCTCTTCAAAGAAAAATCTAGAGAAAGGAGTTACAAAAACCTTGAGGGCATGAGGGGAAAACAAGCGGCAAGGAGGGGGATTGGGCTGTCTTGAAGAAAAAGGGTGGTACGAATGACAAAAAATAAACTCCTGTAGGCCAGTACGGGGGAAAAACCTCGTATACTTCCGCGGCATCTCAGTCACAGTGAAGACACGAAAGGATGAGAAGGAGGGTGGGCCAGACCAGGGCTGGGTGGTTGGTTAGTAGGGATATCTATTCCTGACGACTTCACTCTCCAGGAAAGGAAGTGCGGGCGGCCTAGCTCACCTCTATCAGCTCGTCCCCCCCTCGCGGCAGTCCGGGAGAAAAGGGAGGAACAAAACAACGGCAGGTGGAAGGGGGAGGATGTTCAATTCGGGGCTTGCGATCCATAAAAAAGAAAAAAAAAGTATTTTCTTCTGGAGCGCAAAATAATAACACCCGAAAACACACGGGACATACACACTATGACGCCGGCGCGGACAGCGCGACGGGCTCCATGCTGGAGTGGGTGCTATCCGGAACAGGAAAAAAAAAACAAGAAGACGAAGCTCCTCTTCTTGAAAGCTGCGAAGGCCGCCGCGATCAAACCCAGGCGCGGCAGAAGCCCGGCGAGAAAAAGGACACTGGGGTATCGCTGTACGGTGGGTCTGAAAGGGGGGGGTGTTCGCTGCGTGGACTAATTCCAAGTGGATGGCAAAAAGGGGAGTTCGGCAGGTGGGCTGTGCGCTTAAAAAAACCGCGGATCGAACAAAGCCTGGGAAAAATTCCCCAAAGAGCGGGTCTTCTTGCTATTTGATAAAGAATGGAGATCCCGCCGGAGAAGCAGAAGGAAGAAAAATCAAAAGGACGCGCGGATTTTTCATGAAGGCGCACTCAAAACATCGGCCATATGCATTTCGGGGTCATTTAACAAAAATGTAAGGATCGGGGGGCCGTATACGAAACGACGGACCGCCCGCCGCCGTGACGGGAGTCGAAAAGAAAACGTGCGCGGGCATGGGAGGGGGCGGGGGACTCTCTCTACCCGGAAGACGAGGCAAAAAGGGCCAAAAACGGAGAGGTGTAGGGCCGCCGGTCAGGAGAGGGAGGGCAATGCGCAAAAAAAAAAAAAGGGCATCCGAAAACCGGTCACGCTGCGCGCTTTCAGGGAAGGAGGTCGGGACGGAACTCTAAGAAGTGACAAAGAAGAAAGTCATCGGGAGAGGTTTCTGGCAGGAATCCGAGAGTGAGCTGTAAATTCTCATCCTGCTTCGGTATGGAGAAATCGAGCCCCCTGTTAGATCAGGCTCGCGTCCAAGGAGGTGGTTGGCGGATCTACGGGGGAGTCTCGGCGGGGACGAAAAAGTTCGCCGGCACGCAAGTTCCAGCTGGCCCATTGGCTATTTCCACGCCTCGAATTCAGGGAAGAAATGGAAAGGATTTCTCTATTTTATCGTAGGCTGGAAAGAATACGAGATGGGCGACCGGCGAGGGCAGGGCCGGCGGCGAGGAACGCTGCGGTCCGGGAGTCGCCTGAGAACGCCATCACGAGAGGTGTTCGAGACATTGGAGAAAAGCCTAATCGCCTAAGCGGGGGCATGACGCCCGGCCTCAAAAGAGAATTGCACGCGCACCCTCGAGCCGGCGCGGGAAGAAAAATATCCCGGTTCGGAAAGCCAAAAAAAATTAAAACTTGGTGTTTTTTGGCCTTACGCAAACCACCGAGCCGAGAGAGACGAGGGGTGGACATGTGCGCTCTGGCGTCAGGCGAGTACGCGGAGCGAGATCGCCCGGTAGAAAAAAAGGAAACCAGACGCCTTCAGCAACAAGCCCTGAGGCAGAGCCTTACTCTTCCGGGGAGCTTGCTATAAAACTTTCAATTCTTAGACAGGACTGGCCGGTATCGCGGGGGGGCTACGACCCCAGTCGGAGGTTGTGTTGGATCAAAAGCGTCCAAAAAAGAATGCTGACGCCGAAGAGCCAGGGAAAGCAAAGAGGAGGGAGGAAGACTTAAGAATCGGGTTTTTTGCAAGGGAGCATGCCAAAGGAACTTGTCCTAAGCAGACATCGCTAAGGGGGGGGGGAAGCCTACCTCGTAGAGACGATCTGCACTAAGACTGACCGGCGAGAAAACGAAGTCGACGAGGGGGGGGGGCGCAAAGCGCCGAGGCTAAACCAGGAAGACAGTAGAAACCCGAGCCGAAATTCGCGAAATAACCGCAGGCCGCGCCTTCTCGCCTGCCGAACATCAGACAATTACGAAAAGAACTCACTAGTTCTATAATCTCCGATGTGGGGCACCAAAAAAAGATTCTAACAGCGCCATGAATCCGGTCATAGGCCAATAAAGGGCAGCTATGGTGCGGGTGGGGAAGCAGGCTGACTCTCTGGGTGTGGCCGGCGGGAACGCTTTCAGCTAACGGACCAGCTGGCTAAGGGCATCAACGAGACCTGGGCGAGGTTCCAGAAAACGAAGGAACCTCTTTCAACGACGAAGGCAGACCCGCGCAAAAAAACTTCTTATCACCGCCGCTCAGGGGCTTCAATACTCAAACGCAGACCCGGCCGGAAATGTCAAGGCACGCGAACGGCCAATTGGGCAAACAACGCCAGGGCTCGAAGATCCACGGTGCGGCGGCAGGAGTGTGTCAAGGAGGCGAGGGTATGATCAAAGTAAAAACTAGAAAAGGTATCCAGTATTGGCTGGGAGGAAAGCCTCGCCGCCAAGGGGGACAGAGGACGGAACGGACAAATGAGGGAGCAGCCCAAACATCCCAGAGAAAATCAAAAGGTCTCGGTGAGGCCAGTCTATCCGCCTAGAATTGCTGGATTGCGAACGGGGGCCGAAGCATACGAATCGATCAAGAACTATCTCTTTCGTCCGAGCACGCACAATATCATACGGAGAGTTGAGAAAAAGAACAAGCACGGGGTCCGAAGAGATAAGACGAGCGGGGAAGAACTTCGAAATGGAGTTCTATTTGCTTTTGGGGAGAAGTTCGCGGGGGATGGGAACGGCGGTGGGTGAGGTGCGGCATGTTATCAAACGATCGTCCGAAAACTCGGGCAACAGATCTCCTTCAAAAGGGCCAAGTGGCGATGGGGACGATCACAGGGGGCGGTGTCGGGTGATTCGAGAGGCTAGCCGACCGGCCAAGATCAGTACTTCTTGGGTATGGCTCGATCTCGCTCCCTCCGTGCATCAACCGCCGCGACTTTGAGGGAGGATGGGGTACGAGCATCGGGGAAGAAACAAGTCGGCTCGGGAGGGGGGGGAGAGGGGCAGCGAGACCTTTACGAAAAAAAATCGAAGTTTTGGGGGCGTACCCAAAGAAGGGGTCATATCCAAAGGAACAATGATGCCTATCAACTTCTAGCCTGGACAAAGATGGTTTCGCTAGGGCCCGCTTTCTAGTATCTGTTACAGAGGGCTTTGGTCCGCGAGGGTTTAAAACTAAAAATTCTTATCCATAAAAAAGATGAGCCAAACAAGCGGGAGGGAACATCGGACCTGGACCAAACCGGGCAAGAGGGAAAGTTTTCTTTTTAATCGGCCAGATAAGGAAGCCCTCTTGCGCCGGGGGCGCGAAGGGTCAAAAAAGGGACGGCACCTGCTGAAAGGTTCAAGGAAACTCAGAAGGACCTGTGCAGACGAGATCGACGAAGGTGCCGACAACTAAAAACCGAGCGCTCACCATGCGCGGCGCACTAGAAAACGCCCAGCAAAAAGAACAATACTATATTGAGGAAGCGGGCTGCCTTCGCCGGGAAGAGGCGATTAAAGCGCGAGTATCTCTCGAGACAGAGTGGCTCTTAAACTAAAATAGAAAAAATACTAAAAGGCTCAGCTCACGCGATTCACAAGGCAGGCCAAGCCAGCGGAAGGCGGAGGAATTTTTCGCCGGTTGGGGGGTTGATGACTTGCGCCGCAGGCCAGAAAAGACTCTATTTCGGAACGGGAACGTAGACGATGTCGACGCAAGGAACATGTGTGCCGTCGTCAATAAGATCGTCAAACGTGTCGCCATCGGGGAGATCACTTGGCGAATGGCGAAATTATCTTGGATGGGGGAGGTACAGGGAACGGGGGCCGACCATCTTGCGGTTGGGAAAACGAAGGTTCTTGAGCGCGTAGATAATCCTAGCCCATCACGGAGGGTGTACCAGCTCGACCGAGGAGTTGCGCGTAGCACTTTGCCTTATAGAAATTGGGAAAGTAGGGGGGTTGGTTCGGGGAAAAAATTCATAGCGGAATGAAGGAAAAAAGCAGACCACAGGGCGAGTATTTCGAATACTCCTAGGAAAAGATATTCCACCTAAAAAGCCTGTAGAACCCGGTCACCGACGCCTCAAAGCGCGGTCACTCGTAGGGGGAAGATTCCGGGAAGAAAAAAAGGCCCCCGAAGACCTTTGATAGGGGGCCGGTGGGCTCGCCGGTGGACAGAAGCTGTATATCAAGAAAAAGAAGAAGGGAATACCTAAGCCTCAGCAACGGGCTAAAGAAGGGGAGTCTGGGGATCTCATTGCAGCAATCAAAAAGCCGAAAAAAAGGGTCCATCAAACGAGTGTCTCCCACATCACATCCCTTGAGGGAACAGAAAGTCTAATCTCTCCTTCAAAGAGGGGAAGAGGATCGCCAAACGGTAGGAGTTGATAGGTCCGATCAGGAAGTCGGCTCTCCGGGAGCGCGCGGCGCAGCTTCTCGCAAGGGGGGAAGAAGAGGAGTTAGAGTCTTCCCCGGACCATCAGGGGTCAGAGGGGGACGCGTAGACTTGGCCGAAGAGGGAAGCGGGGGAAAGGTTTTCGCGCTCATAGAGGGGGGGGAAAAACTGGAAAGTTAACCCTCTCTTCGGACAGACTTCTCTGGTCAGAAGTCTAAGGATGAACTGTGCTGCGCGTGGTCGCGGGTGGGGTGGGAGGGGAAAGAAATGTAAGACTGGGCTAGAAAAGCCCTACTAAACAACCGCTCCCTGTAACAAAAAAAAACAGTGGCTGCACTGGGGGAGGCGCACGGGGGGTGTTTTTTTGGTTCCCAAACGCTGCGCGTTGGAGACACGTGATGACACCTGGGCGACGCGTTTGAAGAGCACGCGCAGAAAGTCTTTTGACGTCGAAAGAAGGACGCGATCTCGTCGCCGAACGTCGCCGTTTCGGTAAGAAGCAGCCCAGTAGCCGATCGAGGAAACCGCGAGGTTTCAAGGGAAAGAGGGGTCCCGGCCTCGGCAGATCAAGACTTCAGGAGTCAGGAGGAACTAATCCCCATGCACCGCGGCGATGGAGCTTCACAGGGGACTTTGGAAAAGGCGCCGATGGTGCCAAAACCTTGACGGCCGGCTGAACGGAGGCGGCTGCTACTTATGACATCAGCCGATGGAAAGAAGGCGCCCAGCGCGACCGAGGAAAAGGGGTGTCGAACCTTCGGCAGCGGCAGACGGCTACAACCTCGAAAAAGAGTTGAGCGCCGGCCGGGAAAAGGAGGATCTAGGGATGGCGTCCACATAAGTTAGAGGGGGGGGAAGGAAAGAGAAGTCCTCCAAGGCTGTGCAACGATAAAAAAGAGGAGCATGTCAAAACGCCGGCCGGGAAGTACTTCCTGGAGCCGCAGGAGCAGCAAAGTCAGGGGGAAGAAAAGACTCGAGACTCAGAGTCCGCCTGACGGGGTAGTAGCCCGATGCGGCCAGGAAAGACGACCAGCAGGCATCAGCACGATCGATTGAGAACGAAACATGGTTAAAGAACAGGTGGATTGGGGAAGGGTTCGCGAATATCTCGCGCGCCGCCGGAGGATCTGCAGGGAAGATCGGCTACGTACCCATCGTCTCCTCACTCTAGCGGCTTAGGGGGCTAAAAGGACCCCCACCCCCAAAATTAGGCGAGGATGGGAAAACCTAGGATGGGGGAGGGACGGCCATAGTCCCGCGCGAGGGTCGGCGGGGACATGGCGCTCTGGGAATTGGCTCGCCGGCTCGCATGTCAGGTTTACGGGGGGGAAAAGAAAAATCGAAGAGGTTCTTCCAGAGCGCGGGGCAAGTTCAAAAGCCGATCGCAGCAGAGCCGCCGGAGGGGGGGCGCCGCGCCGGAGAATCTCCGGAACTACCTCCTGGAGGAGCGAACACGGTCGATGCTAAGGCGTGGAGGCATAGAAAACTGTTTTCCAGAGAACCAAGTGGAGGCCAGTTCAACTGACTGCTTTCGTGAGCAGGGGGAGGGAGCACCCGTCAGCCCCCACTTGTAGAATCCCAGATGGAAATCAAGAGACTTCTCTTAGGGGTGAACCGGCGTGAGAAAACGCCGGCCGGTAGAAAGCACGGAAGGGCGCGGAGGTTGTCATTGGGAGGTTCGCCAGCTCAACCAGAAAGAGGCCAGGGAGGCAAGTGCCTGGGCCTCGCGAGCCCGGAAGACACGCAAGCTCTTCGGGTTCGACGTTAATGGACAAGGATCGCGAACTTGGGCTCGTGGGAAAACCCCGCTCGAACAGGGCGGCGCCGTCAGGGC
>Ga0179593_1343352_pt1 | contig 19903 bp, 23 predicted proteins | sample CZODoug2_1_08_16_FD_185931 | JGI IMG/M metagenome (GOLD analysis project Ga0179593, IMG submission 185931) | Vadose zone soil fungal communities from Angelo Coast Range Reserve, California, USA - CZODoug2_1_08_16fungal (PacBio error correction) | ecosystem: Environmental > Terrestrial > Soil >...
TAAAAACTCACAAGGGAAAGGAACAGCGGGGGGGGAAAAGGAGGGCACCACGCGAAATGCAACCAAAATGCCAACAAGATTGGCGTGTAAGGGAGGCAACATGAATACGTTTGACTGAAAGGGGGGGCACATACACATACCCGTGAGGCTTGGGGGCGGGGCAACGGTCAAACAAAACAAAGACAGGCCCAGAGGGGGGAAATAATACAACACGCCAGGAAGGACGAGTGGTCGTGCGATGATTAGCGCGCGGGAAATGAGGTAAAGCGAACGAAGAGCGCCGCAATCCACAGGGACCCGCGTGGGGTGGAACGGTGCGGCGGTTCGGGGCTGGGTCAGCGTGGTGGGGGACAACACGCAGCAAAAGGGGGATTCTGTCATACTTTGAAGGGTGGCGAAAGGAACGTTGCAGGAACAGACAAGGACGAAGCGTCTATTGCAGGAGATGTGTTCAGTCCATCAACGCAGAAAGCTTATGTTCAGGAAGGGGGGAGTCGGAAGGGGGGAAGGCACTTCCGGTAATCCGAAGGGGAAAAGAAACGACTGTCGGAGTGGGGTCTCTACGTCCTACGTACCTGTCCTCTGCAATAAGTGAATTGCGGGAGAAGTTACCCGGTGGGAGAAAAACGAAGATAGCAGGACGCAGAAAAGAGAATGTCAGCACTTTAAGCGTCAACGGATCTCAGGTAGATGAGGGGGCCGAAGGGGGGGGAAAGGCGGTAGGTTGAAAAAACCTAAGAGAGCATATACGGAAGGGAGGTTCAAGGCCTCAGACACAGAAAAAAACAAGGGGGGAGGAGAAAAGATAGAGATACAAATTAAAACGATAATGATTTGGCGAAAAAGAAAAAACGGAAAAAATGTCAAGCAAATTCCCTCGACGGGCGGGAAAAAACCACACAGGGAGTGGGGGGGGAACCTGGGGAGGGAGAAGCAAAAAAGGATGCGAAACGTCGTTCATTCCAAAAAGACGGAGGAGAGTAGAAAAAAGGGCGAAGGACCGGTAATCAAACATGCCAAGACCGAAGTTCCTACGGAAAAAGGGCCACGAAGGAGAAAAAGAAGCCTCAAGGAAATCCGCTCAGGCTTCTAATGCAAAACGAAAGTTGGATAGCACAATTCTGAAGGTAAGGGTTTGGCAAAACCTAAACGGTAAAGGGCGCCCAAGGGACACCCAAGCACGCTAATACACAAGGGGTAAGACCTTAATTCAAAAGAAAGGGGGACATACAAAGAGGAAAAAAAGCTGGGGCGATCGACTGGGGGCAGGTCTGCACCTAAAGAGAGAAGTTATCTTAGGTTTTTGGGTGAAGGCCAAGTACGATAGATGCCACCGTTAGGGCAGACAACCGGAAAAAAACCAAAGGAGTCGCAGCAGGTGGGCTGGTATGGCAGGGGGTGGATGCAAACAAATTCCGCGCGGTCCCAGTTATAAAAGAAACGGCAACTCAGGCTAGGTATGGAAGGAGTAGTAAGGGGATGTAGGGGAAGAAAGGCGACGACACCAACCGAAAAAGTACCAGGACAAGCAAAACCATAAAGAAAGAGCACAAAAAAGTTCGCGGGGGGGGCGGCAGACGATGCTCGTGCAAGACCCTACGGGGGGCCGGGAAGAAGACGGGAGGAAGAGAGGCCGGAGGACGGATTGTGTGTTTGTTCTCAGGGGCGCGCCGGCGGAGAAACAGAAGGAGGACACTGGAACTCCACTCTGTCGATGGACCACCAACATTGAAACCTATGGAAAAGGGAGGAAAGAATTGCCTTGCGCATCAGTGGAGCCCGGTGGCCAATCCGTAGTACACGGGGCGAGGGGATGCCGTTGTGCCTATTCGAGGCGGGAGGGGAAAAAACCATGGGGTGGAAATTACAAACGTGCCATCTTACAACAATAGCAGAAAAAGAAGGAGTCCAGCAGTAGGGTGACACTTCCGAGATCAACTCACGAAGCACGTTGGGCTCGAACTAACTTAATCCGCAGAAGGCGGGGAAACGGTCCAAGGTTAAAAAGTAAATTGTAAGGCACAAGAGGAAACCGGAAAAGTGTCCTGGGGCAAAGACGGCGTGATCATTGGGTAGGTTGTACGGTGGGCAGCTCAGGGAGGCGACATTCTTGGGGAAATGAGAAACAAGGCGCCACAGGGGACCTTCGATCAAGGGTTAATCTGACAAAGGACGCATAGCCAATCTAAGGAAAGGATTCTTCAATAAAAAAAAAAACCGTTAACATAAAAGGCGGCACACATTGGGGTCACAAACAACAAACCGCATCAAAAAACTATACAGTGCAACAAGCCGACCAACAGGGGGTGGGCGAACGAAAAATGGCAAAAGGCGCTGAGCAATTGGCAAAAATTGCTCGTAACTCTGCGATCCACCCAGGAAGTTAGATGGAAAAACCCGCATGGGGTAGCGTAAAGGGCAACAAGGCCGCACGGGCGTCAAAATCCGCGACGAACATGGGAGAGAGCAACTCTTGAGGAACGCCGTAGTCGATAGTGCCAGCTGGCGCGCAACCTCAGGGCATCCTCAGGGGAAGGGCGGACCAGGAGTGGTATGACAAAAAGGGGAAACCGGGGGGGACCGGGGAGAATCCGGCTGGGCAGCTGCAAAGGCATACTGCGTAAGGGTGCGAAGTGCACGCGGGGACAAACAGGAGTTAGATGGGGCGCAAGGGCGAGCGGGGGGGGAGAAAATGACAAAACAGGACCAAAACAACCTTAGGCGATAATTGAGACCCGAACGACACGGCATAAGAGCGTCCGAAAAATGAACCAGGCAGTTGGCCTAACAAGACGCTCATAGGGGGGGCGAGGGAATACTAACGAAAAAAAACCAATCGGAAAAAGCACTCGACGCTGTAATGAATAAAGTACGCGAGAAAGCTGAAAAAGTGGTCCCCCGATTGGGCGGGTAAGGAAAGTCAGGGGTAATGCAAAAAAACCCGGAGCAAGGGCTGAAACAAGGTCGGGGACGAAAGCGGAGCACGATGTGGGATACAACACTACGCCGGCACGCGCGTGACCAAGCGGACGTCCCGAAGAAATAAACAAAAATGGTGAAGGGGGCGCGGTGACCCATCACGCAATTCTGCATCAAGATCAAGGGGGCACTATTCAAAAGGGGGGGTTGTCGCACGGACTTTGACCGCAGAAACGGGCTCTGTGGCCACCAAGCAGGGGCCGAAGCGGTCAGGCGGCCCTAAGGGGGTGAACGTTGACAAATACGCGACCTAACCAAGGTACTAAAAAAACGCGCCTGCTTACCTCCCCAAGCACTGTATAGGAAGGGGGAGAAAAGGTGTTCGACGCGTACTCCATACGGGGACACTTGCGCAATCTGGACCCACAGAGGAAGAAATCCGGATAGGGCACATGTGCGCTCAGATGCAACTGCGCCCCCCATGATCGGGGGCCGAAGGGGGACCGCCATATGGGTGAACGCTGTGGTGACAGAGACCGGTTGACAGATCAAAACAAGCGGACCCACTGGCGGGTGGTGTCGGACAGAAGTTGCTGGGGCGTACTAGGCGCCCCCCGTGGTCCAAAAAGTCAGAACCCCGGCATGACAGTGGTTGAGAAGGTGAGAAAGGAAACATTCAATGCGAGGGATGGGGGCAAGATACAAGCACAAGGGAGTCATGAGACGAAGGAGGAAGGCAAGTCCACTTAACCCGGAGTAATAAAACAGGAGCGTACTAACACCTGCTCGAAGGGGGGAAAAACACGGATGAAAAACACAATGGGGTGCGACGGAGGATAAAGGGGGGAGCCAAAACAGACGCCCCGAGCAAGCCGGGGGAAATCCCACGGCAAGAAAACCACCCCTGCCTGGGTTTACATCGCAGGGGGAACGGCAGGGTCCACGAGGCAGGAAGGGAAATATGAGGGACAAGCCCGGTCCCGGCAACCAAACCGTCCGAGAGACAAGGGCTCTCTCGAATTTCGAGGCGCTAATACCTTCACCAAAAACAAAAGGGGGAGAGGGGACAGTGAAATGAGGACACTAATGTACGGGTCGAGCCCAAGGCCGTGAACAACGCCTCGGCCATGTAGGCGCAGAAGGGGAAGGGAATGAAAACAACGCACAAGAAAGCGTTGTCAACAAAACCTTTGAAAAAACTTTCCGGGAACTTGAAAGGGGGATTCAACGGACCCTGAACGCCCGGGCTCCTGGGGCACCGGGGGCTACATAAAAGAAAAGAACATAAATCCCTTCCTATATGAATTGTGGGGAAAAATGCTCCCAGGACACCTTTCGAGACGAAAGGTGTGAAAGAAAAAATCAAAGGATCTGGGATGCCAGGTTACAGAAAAACGATTGACTGAAAACGTGGGTGGTGTAATTCGTAGGTATGGAGACCGAAAAAAAACTACGTCGGAAGACAATGACGTATGGACACAAGCGTCCAATTCTTTCCCAACAGGTACAAAAGAACGGGGGAAAAAAAATAGGCTAGAAGGAAGGGCACGGCGGCACGGAACGTGTTTGGGGAACAAAAAACGAACAAGTAGCAGTAAAGCACAGGTTCGGCCCAAGGGACTGAAAAAAACCCGCAACGACAACGTAGTCGCGTGCAAAGCCCATCAACATCAGGGACGATTAAAAGGAAACAGGTGGAACGTCCAAGGCGGCACAGCCTAAGACCCATTGGCAGCGCAGAAAGGGCCTTCAAGAGTGTGACCAAAGAGGACAGATGCAAAAACGGGAGGGGCAGGACTGCAGAACTGTGAACGCGCCAACAAGCCGAGGAGCGCGGTTGGAAATGAACAAACCTCAAACAAATGGGAGCAGACAGAAAAATAACAGTTTATTACGGCGTGCTAGCAACCGTAGGGGAAGAGGGGGGAAGGTGTTTGGATTCGAACTTTACATTTGTCACCAGTTCGTGTCAACGGCTAACGGGAAACTCTGCCAAGGAAACCGAAAAAAAGAACAAAGGGCGACATAAAAGGGCAAGGGAACTCGCGTCCTTGCTAGCGTGTAGGGGGGCAAACCCGCTCCGGGCCCTCAAAGTAGAACTAAACCGTGCCAGTGTACGCTCGAGGAAGGTAAGTATGGGTGAACCCCATGCGCCCGTTAGGAACGACGCCCGATGACAAAACCACGGAAGAGGATGGGCTGGGCCAAGCCAAAGACCTCATCGGTCTGTTGTACACGAACAAATCGAGCTGGAGGGGACGTGGATGAGGGTCCTTTCCGCCCCAAGCAGGAGGGGTCAAAAGGGACACGAAAAGGGGTTTCCACGACCCCTACGAACTTGGAGATCCCGGCCTGTGGTTTCAGACCGCTGGGGGTTACGACGCGCAATAAAACCCGAGTCAAGGGGAAAACGAAGGGGGATCCTGAAAGTGCGCGGACCCCTCCGCAGGCAGGCGCCCGGAGTCAATCAACGACTAGGCGAGGCCCGCGCCCGCAAAAAAAGCCCCGAGCGTTGGAACAGGCGCCGCAAGAGGACGGAAGAAAACAAGGAACGCAGAGGGGAACAGCAAGGGGTCCGGACTCGAGGATTTCGTCGGTGACAGACTCAGTGGACAAAGAACCCGAAAAGGGGTGGGACCGGAAGAAGAAAATCGTGGCGGGGTCCGGGGGATTTTCCACCAAGTTCTGCAAAAGGAAAACGAAAAAAAAAGGGCAACGGATGCGGGGGGGAGGGTGTGGGGCCGGACACCACGGAGACCATACAAGTGGGTGGCGGAAAAACTGACGAGGATCAACAAAACGGGCAGATGAATAAATCGAAAAGAGCAAAACCGGGCGCCAAGCGCCGGGGAATGGACACGCCAACAAAGAAGGGAAAGCCCAAAAAGGAAACACGGCCAACCGACCGAACTGTGGAAACTTTGCCAAGGGTCTGGGGGCAAAGGCTCATACGGGGCAAAAGGTGTACCTGTTGCAACACTTTACGAAAAGCTTACTGAACACCAAAATGGAAATCAAAAATTGAGATAGAAAGAATCATAAAGGGAAGCGGCTCTGCTCCGGGTCTACTCCTCTAACCGTGAGGTGAGGGTGACACAAGAACCGTGGGGAATAACGACCCGGCTGACCCGAACAACGAATGGACAGTCAGGACAACGCGCGCTCGCTCCCAACTATTAGCCCCAGTAAGACCAATGGGTGGCGGAGGGATGAACGGCGAGGGGGTGCGGGAAAGTTTAACAAGAAAGGCGGTCGTCAGCGTTTCGGAGAGGGAGGCGGGGGGGGGCGACGGGCAACACGCGCCAGCGAGCACTAAAAAGCCCACAAGCGGGAAGAACCGGGGGTACAGAATCCATCGTGGGGCATACCCGTGGAGGGGGAAATGCCAAAGCTCAAACTAGAAGGTCATACAAGCCGCAAGAGCAAAGGGGTGGAAAGGAAAAAGAAACGTGGGGAGTTTGGGTAGGGGATGTCCGGTAGGAAGGGTTACTGGGCTTGGACGATTTTTCTCTGGGGAAATGAGCCGGCAGCAAACGGGAGTGCGTTAGGGGGGGGTCAGTCAAGGTGTCCCGGCTCCACGGGAAAACAGACAATCATGGACCATGGGGGGGAAGAAAACATAAACTCCCCACTGACGCGATACGGTTCGGGGGATTGAAAGGAGACGGAACATAAACTGAAAAAAAATTGGGGGGAAGACACGGTACAGGTCAAACCAAATGCAAGGTCAAACCCTGGACAGAGGGCCAAACCAAAGGCTAAAAGCCCACATCGGGGGGCGGGAGGGTGGGATCACTGGTGTTGACCAATCAGGGGCAAGTGAGGGTCGGCGTGGGGGTTCGGGCGGTGGGACCAAACGTAACAAAGCCTACTGAAAACTTGTGAGAAGGGGGGAGACACAAGCAAACACCCCAGCAAGAATGAGCATTAAATGGTCGATGTCAGGGGGGGCGGAACAAACAGGGAAGGCGGGTCCAGACGGGCCATAAAATCGCGCTATCAAACTCGGCGAAACAGTCTTCTTTCCTACCGTTTGTGGGGGGATGCCGACCGTTGCGGGACACATAACAGGGTAGGGGCGTAATTTCGGGAGGCTAATTTGGGGTCTGGTCCGTGGTAGTAAAACAGCGACGGTGTTTAATCTTATCCCAGGAAAACAACCAACAACCCGGAAAAAAAAGAAGGTGAGTAAAAACGAAATGAGAAGAAACCAAAGCTGGTCACACTACACGCAAACAATAAAAACAGAATGTCACGTCGACACGCCTCTCACAGTCATCAGGCGGCGCCCCAGGAAGGGATTGCGGGGAAACGGTCAACAAGTCGAAGACGACAGCACCGATTTGAATAAACGAAGGGCACCGAAAGAAGAAGTAATACCGCCCGGAAGGGGCACTTGGCACCATACAAAACGGGGACAGGAGAGAGACTCCAAAACAGGCGACAGCCTACCAAACGCCACTGTCTGCTAGGGGGGGCACCAAGCTGCTCCAAGAACCGCACAGAACAAAGGGAGGGGGGGCGTCACTACTGACGAAGGGAGTTCTCCGGAAACATCGCGGGGGGGGAAAAGAACTGATTGTGTGGGGGGGGAAAGCAAATATGCCAGCGTTAAGCAGGGAAACACGACGATCACAGAGGGAAGCCGATCGTGGGGTCGCCAATCACCAAACCTTGTCGCCTGAGAGAACAGCAAAAAACGGTTCTGTGCCAAGGATCAAATGAAGCGCCAAGCACAAGGTAACTGGGGCAAGAAAGGCAAAGTGCAAAAGGCAAGAAAGAAGAGGGAAAAAAGGGGGGCAAGGGGGGTACACTTTCGGAAGGTGGGCGTCAACCGAAACTGAATAGACCGACGTTCTGACAGGCAAAAATTGAGCGTTGGGGATAGCTTCGCGAGCCCAAGGGGGGGAAAAACGGTCAAGGTAATCGAAAGCGGGAAAGAAGGAAATGAAGTTGGGATTGTACACCTCAAAAAGCATGAAAATAGGGGTTGTCGCGCAACAAAACCAAAGGATGCAGAGGACATAGAGGTACGACGGCCCAGTCAGGCGGCGGGTGGGATACTGATTTCAACCGCAATTGCAATAAAGCGTTAAGTACGCAAGAGAAGGCATGCTCAACCGAGGCTCACGAACAAACGGGGGGGGTCGTACCCAAGGGCGGACATGGGAGAAAAAAAAAATGCCGGACTGAGCAAAAAGGAAAAAAAAGGGTCAGCGGATTGGGAGGCGGGTTAAGGGGGCCCAACAGACGGCAGGGGGCAAAATTTGGGGTGGTGGGGGGGTGGGGGGTGATGTCAAGGGGTTGGGGGGGGGTGTGGGATTGGGGGGGGGCGTGTGGGGGGTGAGGGTTGGGTTTTTTGTTGGTCTTGGGGGTTTTGGGTGTGGTGTGGGGGGGGCTGGGTGGTGGTGGTTTGGTTGTTTATTGGGGGGGGGGGTTTTTGGTGGGCGAGTCGCAAGGGCGCTTCTCGTTCTAGTCGTCTCATCACGGGAGAAAGGGGAGAACTCACGTCCGCCAAAAAAACACGTGTACCGCAGGCTCTTGGCGACCACCCAGAGCAAAAAAAAAAAAGGAACGTTGACGAGTCACGTTGGAAATGGCGGCTGGGCGGATGACACCCTAGAGGGATGATCATAGCAAACGAGAAACCAGACCAGGGAAAACTTACGCCCGGGGGGGCGCTAAGGACCAAACGCCCGACCCAGTGGAGGAATCAAGTCATCCTAGGGCAGTGGCGCGCGCCTCGCCTACGTCAAAAGAAAGGGAAACCCTCGACGATTGGTGATCGAGAAGAAAGAGACCAGTTAAGGTGTAAGTTCCTAGAAAAAAAAAACGAAACTGGCGGAAAAAACGGGGCAGAAAAACCCTACGGAACACTATAAAACTCTAAACCAAGAAAGGGGGGAAGACCGGGGCGAATAAGACATCCGTTGAAGATAGAAAAGACCGAGGGGGGGAACGCCGAACCGAACCAAGGCCTAAATTGGGCCCCGAGTACGATCCGCTTCGAGGTCACGTCAAAAAAAGAAGGGGCGAAATGGTACCATACTACGAAGCACGAGACGGCCGATGAAAACATGGGGATGCGAAAAACGGGGGGGGGAACCAAAAAACAGCTCGGGAACGCGCCAGTACATGCAAGTTGGTCGCGCCCAAAAATGCGGTTCGGGACTCTGGCCGAGCAGCGCAGAGTGGAACGCAAGGGGGAACTGTCAGTTCCGCGCAGACCAGGATTGTATTCAACGAAGAAGGACATCGGAACACGCACGAACCCTGAGACGGGGCTGGAGTTAGTCTGGCGTAGACTCCCGGGAGCGGCGCGTGGGGCGCGCATGGGACCGGGGCTGGCAGGGGCCTCCTCAAGAAGCGCGCGACAGTACGAGCTCCGCATTCCTTTCCTAAAAGAAGGGGAGGGTGACACGCATCTCCTAAGGGGAGTGGGTGCGACTGGCAAACTGGGGGGGAAAGACTGACAGACTTAAAACGGTGGTGGTGGACCAAACCGGAGAAACCGCAAGAAAAGCACCGCTCGGGGGGATAGGTGGGGACTTGGTCAGCTTCAAGCAAAAAAAAAACACAGTGAAGGAGAAGAGATCGTTCAATGTGGTTGAAATTAACCAAAAAAAACAGGGGAAAAAACCGTATGGCCAGAATGCTCTGAGGAGGGGGGGGGGACAAAAAACCTTATCGAGTCTTCTAAGGGAGAAGAAAAAAATGAGGGTCCTGCCTCAAGGACAATTCTCCGGGGGACGCTGTAACATTCAAGTTACGGGAGCGGCAAACTGCAGCACCACCAACGAATGCGGTTCGCTCCCTGCACCAGCGGACAGAGGAAAGTCAAGAGACGCGAGGTCACACAACAAGGGGGAGGATAAATCGCGCACACGGCGATTAGAGGGCGAGGCCGCGGGAAGAACGGAAAGTACGACTCTTAAAAAATGGCGCGGCACTACCTTGAAAAAAACGGCCGTTCAAACAGAAAAACACAGGGGGACGTGAGCTTGCCCTAGGACAAACGAGGGGCCGTCTTGTGATCGCCCGTATAGGAGAAAGAGACACCCAGCCTAACATCACCAGATTTGGGACACCGTCCTCGAGAAACAGGGAAGTCACGATCGGACGTGGACACGGGGTGAATAAAGGACTAATCAGGAAGAGAGAATGACTCCTACCAGGGGGACTTGAGATGCCCCATACTGTACCTGGGAGAATCGGCGTCGAAAAAAAGTGTCATGAGGAGACGGGGGGGAAAACGGAGCTTGTCAAAAAGTAGGCGAGGGAACAGGCCCGGAATCTCCTTCGCAAAACGGCGAAACGCACAAAAAAACAACTATGATAGGCAAAAGGAGCAACTCGTCCATGGGCACAGCGAACGAGGCCTTCGGAGCCGTGGGCCCAGGCCGCGGCCAAACACTCACTGAAAAGGGCTGCAGCAGCAAACCAAAGCGGTTAAGGCCGAGAAAAAGGAAACCGTGGGGAAGAAAAAAGATAAACAAGGGGGGGAGGGGCGCTGTCGAATGGGCCGCGGAAAAAGAGAGGAAACCAGGGCTACGACGTGAACAAGCCTTAGTAAAGAAGACTTAAGAAGCAAAACAAAAACACGGGGGGGAGAGCTCGCCTAGAAACCGCACGACCATGGGCGAAAAGCAAACAAAGGACACGGTATGACGGACCCTCTACCAGAAGCACAGGCAGAACCGCCTGACTGGCTGAGGGTGGGCTGGTGGGGATGAGTAGGCAAAGAGACCGCGGTGTGACGAGCGAAAAAAAAAAACCCCTTGAAGGAATAGGATTCTGAACTCCACGGGGGGTAGTCGGTCTAAAGCGAGGAGGGTAGATTGATGCTTGGTCCGGAGTAAAAGATTCGTCCAAAGAAAAACGGGGGGGCGATCACTACTAGAATAGAGTAGGTTTCAAGCTAGGTTTTACAAAAAAAACCATCGGCACCTTCGCAATAAACGGGGAAACCGGGAGGCGCGCTGCAGAAAAAGGTCAGAGTCCTGTCGGGAAAATAGAGGCGCAAGAGGAGCAGGAACTAAACTCAACAGCACGTTAAAAACAGCAAAAAACGCAAGAGGGGGGAGTTTCTGAAGGAGGTCGCAAGGGGGTAGCCGTGGGTTCCACGGATGAGTCCCAATAACTCTGGGGACGCAAGAGAAAGCCCCATTTGGTGTTGGGATAAAACGGAATCTAGCGACAAACTGTCCCGAGGCGTGGTCGCCGACGCTCTCAGCCTTAAATTTGGAGAAGACAGGACTTCTATCCGATAACCAGGTGCGATACATACTAAGATAAGCCCGCAGAGGCGCGGCCAAGCCCGAAACCCCAAGACTACACGGCAAAAAAAAAAAGCCAAATCGCAATGAGACAGGGGAGGGTCGGATCAGGAAACAGGGACAGGTCAACGAGTTATGAACACCGGCGTCAGGTTAAGGGTAGCTCGAGCGCTCAGAGACAAAGTCCAAGACTTAAAACGTCCAGAGATCCAAAAAAAAAAAAGGCGAGTGCGAAAATTTGAAGAAAGGACCAAAACGAAATACGGAAAAAACGAAGCCCCCTTACGGGACACGCACAATGCAGACGCCAACGAAAAAGATGCGGTCCGACGCCGGGGATCCACTTACAAGCTGGGGCCTTAGCGGACGAAGTCTCACGTGACGCTAAGGGACAGCCAACGGACTAAGCCAGGGACCCACTAAGAATTCGGGGGGTGACCATGGCATCGATGCAATCAAGAGAAGCCTCCGGGAGTAAAAAGGGGGGGTTAGCCCACGAGCAAAATAAAGGAAGAACAGGGAAACTGAGAGTGAAACCTGGGGAAAAGGAGTACGGGGTGGTACTTGTGAAAGCAAGGTTCTTGAATCCAGGAGCCACGTCCACAAACTAGAAGGTTGGGGTGGCCGGGCTATCATGAATGGCAACATTGGTGTGGCTCACCAATAAAATCTAAGAGGATCTTCAGGGGGGTGGGGAATATGAGGGAAAAAAAGACTATGGGGGCAAAAATAAAAAAGGTGAAACGGTCTACACCGAAGGCGAGAAAGAGGAACAAAAAACAGCAAGAAGACCAACAAGACTACTGGTTCTAACAAGGAGGTGATAGGGGACAGAAAAAAGGTACTGCACGAAGGTGGCCAGGCACAGGAGTGGGGCACAATACGCGCCTCGAGACTTGCGGGGTGGAACCATATAGGAACGCTACATTTCAAAAAAAAAGTCATAGATCAACCAGGGCCCAGACCGGTGGCGAACGAGAGACAAGGGCGGGAAGGCAAAGAAGGAGGACTTAAAAGTGGCGAAGTCCATTTCATAAGGAGCCCCGGAGGAAGCTGGCAAGGCAGGAGAAGGACATGGAGGGGGATTGTATCACAGTAATGAAAACCGCGAAAGGTGAGGAAAGATCAACCTCCACAACAACAACATCAATTCGGAGAAAAAAGAAGAAATGAATTCACCGGAGTTTACAAGAAACCAAAGACATCAGCAAAGACACCTCGACGAGGACCACTGCCAGCGACGGGTCCCGCACAGTGACACGGTGCAGACAGACGAAAAAAGTCAAGACGCGTGAAAACGCACCTTAACGGGCCAGAAGGGGGCACCGACGGAGCAACAAGCGCAGAGGAGGGGACGTGGGGACTGCTCCACACAGTATCCGAAAGTTGACGTGAACACGTAACCGACGACCCGGAACAAGGGGGGGGGACGAAAGGGAAACAGAGGACAGGAAAAAGAGAAGGAGGGGGCCAAGAGAATGCGGTTTCGCACAGAATAGCGGGAAGGGGGGGAGCAAGGAGGTTGTGGTACTCACGGTGGGTATGAAAAGAGGGTACTCATACACACTGAGAAGGGCTGTGGTGAGAAAAAAAGGAAAGAGGTGTAGTTAAGAGAACAAAAAAGCACAGTGCGAACTGGAGAAAAAAAAAGACGAAGCCGGGGTCCAGGCAGAACAAAAACAGGACTATCGGGAAAAAGGGGCCTTCGAAGGGGGGCGAGGGGGAGGAAAACAGGAATAAGGGACCAAAGTGCCTAACGGTTTTCAAAAAACCGGAAAGAAAAGGAAGAACGGCCAGAAACCAGAAAGGGGACAAAAGGAAGAGAAGCTACGTAAACCGCGAGAGAAACCGCGGGGGAAGAAATAAGAGAGGCAAAACTCAAACGTGGGGGGAGCCCCGCAAATCGTGAGTAAAAAGTGGAGGACGGGGGCGGAAAGCAGGCGGTTATAAGGTCTTTCAAAGGGGAGTAATAGCCATGAAAAGTGCGTCGCGGGAACTCTAACGGAGAACCCGGTGTCGCCGAACCGACGTAAGACAGGGTAAAGGGGTCAGTGGGAATGAAGAAACAGAGGAGAAGTTGAGGCGGGGTTATTTCTGGACTCAGCCTTGGTGGATTGAAAAAACGAGGAAGATACGTTCGCCCTCTTGAGATGACTTGGGCACTGGCGAGGGGCGGGATCCAAAACACTCGGGCAATATGGGGGACGCTTGGCACCTAAAAAAAGGACGAAAACATGATGTGGGAGTCAAATAATACGGCGAGGAGGAGGCAGGCGCCACAACTCGGGGTATGGGCAAAAAAAGGCCGCCGGACAAATGGAAAAAGCGAAAAACAGGAAACCCCGAATCGGTAGATCGCGCGACCTAGGGGGAGGAAGTTCATAAAAAGACAGACGGGATTTAGAGAGGGACCAACATTGGACAGACAGCGACATGTAGGCGGCAGGACAGAGTTGACAGTAAGAGCTGCAGGAGTTAGAAGAACATCGAAGGCAGGGGTGTGGGGAGAAGGTCGTGACCAACGCGTCAAAAAGAAAGGGCGTACTCCCACAATCTTACCGACAAAAAGAGAGGGGCGGGCATCATACAGTCAGCTGTCCGAGAAAGGAAGCAAGGAGCGGGAGAGTAGGGGATGAGTTCATCAGCCCGCATGGGCACGAGGGACGGTCGGAGCAATGGGAAGGTGAATAAAGAGAGATCTGAAAACGAAAGCCTTAATAAGGGAGGGAAAGGGGGCATTCAGCACAACGACTCAAAGCAAACGAGTCGCCGAAAAAAGTGACAAAGGGTGTTCTCCCACAGGCTCGGGGGACCCAGTCGAAAAATACAGGGGGGAGCGGTATTACTAAACAAAAAGGGAGGAAAATCAAAACACCAAGCATCTCGCCCGCGAAAACAGGCGGAGGAGTGTTACTTGCCCGCGTCGCGGCAATCAAGGCGTGGGGGAAAAAAGGAAAGAGCGGGCTCGGCCGCATCTCGGGAAAAAAACACGCTACCAGGAGAGCGGGGCAGGAAAAAGCGGGGGGAGTTCCGGGTCAAGGAAAGAGACCAGCCGGGGTCGTGAAAAAACAACTGGAGGTGGAAGAGGGGGACCGTACGACCGAAGGACAGGGGGGGGGAAAAAAAAAGAGTGGAAGAAAATGACTGTCTCAACTGTGGTAAGATGAAAAGCACGGAGAAAGGTCTCAAGTACTCTTTATGAGAAGCCAATGTGGAACAGGGGCAACAAAACATGCCTAAGGGTAGGAAGGCTGGTGGATTGAGGGTAATGGGAGATCAAAAAAGAAGAAAAAAGTTGTCATCTGCCGTGAATTATATGAGACAGCATAAAGTCGCGCAACGGGGAAAAGACCTGTTAACCACACGGGCCTGTAATTACTAGGCAAGGGGGGACCCAAAGGAAATCAGGGCTCATACTCTGTCATGCAGCGACACTCATGAAAAAGGGATCGGAATGGGAAAGATGACATTGGCTGGGCAAGACAGAACATCAGAGAAAAAGGAAAAACGGAAGAGTCTCTAAAGTCCAACCATGTAGCACAGCCGAGAGAACGGAAACAGAAAAGATATTCCGATCCAATGGCCAGTCAGAGCTGTAAATGCATCTCTACACTGAACTAATAGAGCGCAGAGTCATCGAGGACAATAGCCATCACCGTGACGGGAGGATGATGCAACGCCCTGGCTTGAGAAAAAGAAAAACCGAACTCGACTCACGGAGTCACACAAACAGCAGGAAAAAAAAGGGAGTCTACGGCCCATTGCGAGCTGGCAGGGAAAGAAAGCGGGAGTAGGGGGTATTAACGCAGCAAGCCTTAAGCCCTGCATTCAGAGTATCTCTGTAAGCGACAGTCCTCTTAATCTCGAGGGATTCTACTCCTAGCCTATCCTTCAAAATAAAAATCCGACTGATGCGCGGGACCACGGCGAGTCCTTTCTCCAATCAACGTCAAAAAAAGGAAGCAATGGGAACGGGTCGAGGGACAGAGATTTCGATTAAAAATTGTGGCAGCGAGCAGGTCTCTCACGAAAAAAAGGAACTAACGGTTCGCTCTTTGCCTTGATCAACCCCACAAGCACCAAGAAATAAGACGGTTTCGCACCTAAACCAATGGTAGGGCTTAGGAGAGAATAGACTCTCTATGGACATCGGTGGGTAATGACGTCAGACCCATCCTTGAAACGGAAATCTAAAAAAACCGAGAAGGGGCCGTCTACTCCATTAGGGTAAAAGAAGAAATAAACACCTAAACGCTGTCGACAAGACAGGAAGTACTGTCTCCGAGTCACGTAGTGTGACCAAAAAAAACAAGGAGGTACACGTTCTCAGCAGGCGCACGTGACAAAGCTCGTGAAGGGAAAAGGCTGGCACCATAACAGCACTAAAAGCCCTACTGAAGGGCGTTCTGGCGCTGCGACGAGAAGGTCAGGCCGAGTAAGTGCCTGAAGGAAGGGAAGAAAGGGGACCCATCTGCAAGCAAAGCAAGCAAGCAACGAGCAATAGCTCTGCCTCGACCAAAGGGGTAAAACAAGATCGCTAGAAAAATTCCGCGATCGCAGGGGGGGAGAAAATGTCAGCGCCTGATATCCAAGGGGGGGAGCCCGTCGATGACACTTGTCAAAAAAGTCAACAAACTCGAACGGAGAGGAACGCTGAAATAGCATGCACAAAAAAAAAAGGCATACGACCCTTGGGAGGAGAAGGGAGGGAAAAAGTGATTCCAAGCGCGCCGAGAAAAACCGGGGGTACAGGATGGAGTAAAAAAACGACGCCCAAGAAGGAAAAAGAACCTCAGATCTGAAGGCCGGGAAAATGATCACCCGCCAGATTGCCTGGAGGACAGGTTCTTACAAAAAAAGGTGAGAGGTGACGGGAGGGCAGGGGAAAAAAAAAAACAAAAGGGGAGGGGGTCTAGCCCGTCGGGGTGACAAAGACTTTGTCAGCTGTATGTGTGACAAAAACAAACGCTTGGGTCCAAAAAAAAAACGAGAACACCAAGAGGGAATGGAGAGATTCGCAATAAGTAACATGAGCGGAGCTTGAAATCAGACGGTCCGGCAGACCCAGCAATCAAAAAAACTGCAACGAAGGAAAACGGACCCACACAGAAAGAACCGAAATTGAAACGGACGCCGTCCGAGGGTAAAGGATGTGTGTCAAAAAAAGGGCAAAGCCTGAAAGGAAGAGCAAAGCCACACTGTACCGGGACAGGGGCGGCACTAAAAGAGGGGACTCAAGACGAACTCCCGAGGCAAAAAAAAAAAACGGAATATGGAACGTCGTAGGGGGCCGCGGGGGGGGGTCAAACAACTACCAAAATGAGTGGGTTGTCGGACAACGAAGACGCAGTCGAATGAGGAAGACGAGCGAGACGGATGAGGGAAGGGAAGGAACACGACTCACCAGTAAGGAAGACGGCGCCCGTAACAGGCGACAATACAGCCACCAAAAAAACAATGTTGCCAAAACACGGACTCAAGTCGTGCCCGTGGGTGAGGAAAAAAGGGGCCCGGGCAGTCTGTCCGCCAATCAGAAATGCGCGCGGCCACAAAAGGGCGGAAAAGAATCCCGAGCGACCGAAGGGACGAGAGACATCGGGGGACGGAAAAAGGGGGGAAAGGACACGGTGAAGAACCAGGGGGAAGAGACACCCCCCATCCGACGCGACAATGAAGAAAGCGAAAATGAAGTGGAAGAAGATTACCGGCCGCACATGGTCAGGCGCCAATGTGGGTAGGCTCACCAGGAAAAAAAGAAGAGAAGGGAGCACTCGGGGAAAGCGGCTACATCAAACGGAGGGACGGACGGGGGACGGGGCTCAGCCCTGGGAAAAAAGGACTACGGATCACAAGATGGAGCACAAAAAAAAAGTTTTGACGACAATCCGAAGCCAGCAGGCAAAGGGGACAGATAGGAGGGGGGGGGAAAGCATATATACCAAAGGTAAGGGTGACGGTCTTTGTGGTGGACTGGGCGTCACTGAAGAAAACAAGGAGGGGGTGTGGGGGTTTGGCGTGGAGCTCTTGGTGGGAAGGGTTTGAGCCAGAAAAAAGTAAGGAGATTCCGTGTAATGGGGAAAGGACGGGAACAACAACGGTTTGCAAGTAAAAGGGGACGGTCCAAAAAATCACCCGTACAAAGAGGGGTTTAAGTTACACAGAATCGAGGGGTGGGGGGAGTGCTTCTGGGAAAGTCATCGGGGGGTACAAACGCAGAAAAGGTTCCGATTGTCGCTGGGACAACGTAGGCCGTCGAAAAACTTACGTGGAAAGGCAGGGCAGCGGACCGCGGGGGAGGGAGAGTCTCCGTCGGGAGGGAAATCTTCAAAGAATGAGAAAAAACTCAGAAAAATGCACTGGAACGGGGGGAAGAGAAAGGACTTGTTTCCTCCAGAAATTGGACCTTTGTGGGGACCAAGTAAAGCCACGTTCAAAGGGACGTGAAGGAGACTAGGAGTTGATGAGGGTGTGTAGGCAGGGGGTTGGGAAAAAACAAGAGGGAAGCCTGGGAATTAAGAGACTCAGAAAAACCAAAGCAACAACAAGGAAGAGAAAGGAGGAGGCAAGGAATACGGGTGACCCACCTACAGCATAAAACTGTAATGACAGCAAGAAGCCAGGCAACGACGGGAGGGAGAAGGAGGGGTTGCGTGTGTGCCGGGGGGAAAGGGGGGGACATGCGAACGGTCTCGAGTGAGGGCGGGGCAAAAGAAGTTCGAGAATTCCGAGAAGCGACCGCAAAAACGTCGAAAAAAAATCAAAGAGTCATGGCCAGTACGAAAAGGAATGTACGTTGCAATAACAAGAACAACGAAAGAAAAAAACAAACACTCGGCGGCTGCAGGGGAAGAAACAGGAAAAGAAAGAGTTAGGGTCTGTCGACTGCGGTTCTCAAGGGGAAGCCCAGGGGAAATGATGTTGGGGAAGGCAAACGTTTTATGAAAAGAGGAGGTGAAAACGGACAGTAAAAAACTAACGGAGAGCGGGGGTACCTGGGGTCTGACCAAAAAAGCCTATTGGTTAAAAGGCAAAAACAAAAAAGGAGTAGGTAAAGGGGGATAGAGGATTCATAACTAAGAAAAAACAAAGAACTCGCCTCAAAAAGAAATGTCCCGAAAAACGGGTCAAGTCAGAATGGACGTGGGAACAAAAATGAATAAGGGGACAAGAAAAAGAAGGTTTCTGGAAAAGGCAAAACCGATGAGCCAGGGGTTTGAAGACATGCGCGTGGAAAGGGAAAACAAACGTAAAAAAACGATCCTGCTAAAAAGGAACGGTGCAAGTTGGAAAAGGGGGAAAAGGAAAAACGCGAAACCCGGGGGGTGAAAAAACAACATTGGTACTGGGGATGGGGCAGGAGAATAAACTAGTTACGCCCGTGTTGGGGGAGTGAAGGGAGGGTATACCACTTTCCACAAACTCAGGGAGAACCAGGGAGACGTGGGGAAAGCAGGACGTCGGCAAATCACAATGTGGTAACTGCCGGCAAAACTTGCGGGACAGGCAATGGCCGAACAGAAGCAACGGAAAAAGGAAGCACGAGACGGGGATCCAAGACCTTGTAACGGGCAACGCGGGGCTGGAAACGGTCGGTGAGGCCCAGGCTTCAGGTTATCTTAATCCGCCAAGGTGACGCGGAAGAAAAAAGAAGAGTGTGTCAACTCCCACAGGGGGGGGGCCTTGCCCCGGGCGCTAACTAATAACCGCCAACACTCCTGGTGTGAGCACACTAAAACGTTGTGTACAAAGGAGGCAGCTCTCAGCTTCCAAAAGAGCAATCTTGATGGGGAAAAAACCAAACACAAGGCGAAAAAATGGCAACGCTAAGTCAAAAAGGAACCTATAGACCCGCTTGGAAAGCGAAGAAAAAGGGTCACTCAAAAAAACGGCTGGCGCGGACCGGCAAGGAAGAACTGAATTAACGCACAGCGAAAACATCGGAAAGCCGAGAGGGGGGGATCGCGAAGGGAAGCGCAGTCGGAACAAGGGAGGAAACACGCAACCCGAAAGAAGGGATACAACTTCCGTATGAGTCCACCGAGTCCAACTACCGGGGTCAGAAAACTGAAAGACCAAAAAGGAAGCAACTCCAAGAGACTGGGGGGCACTGACCCTAAACAAAGTGCAAAACGGGGGGAGGGCCCAAACGGGCCTGGAAAAAGTGCCAAAAAGGTGGACTTGGTCAAGAGATAATGTTGGAAGACAGACCGAAAAAATGCTTGGGCCGGCGAGGGGGGGACACAAACATCTCCCATCAAAGCCACGACGGACTATGACAAACAAGGTAAAATGAGGTTGCCTGGCCCGCAGACATCGAAGGTCGTCAGGTGGACGAAGTGGAAACAGATGACAAACGAGCAGGAAACCCCAGGGAGGGGAGTATCCGCGCATTGCTCAGCAAAAAAAAAAAGGAAAAAAACAAGCGAAACCCGGACATTGGAAAAAAACAGGTGTCCGGAGGCGGGGAACCCGGACGGGCAAACGCAAGGGGAGACAGAATTGCATAGCTGCAAGGGGAAAAAGGGCTCACAGCGAGAAACTTGCCCCGAGACTAGCTTGCAAGCAGGGGAAAAGGCACTGCGGTAGAGGTGAAAAACGCAAAGCGCCAGGCGGGGGTGAGGAAAAAAAAAAAGGGCAGAACAGACTGATACCGAAGGGGGAAAAAAAGCCGACCAAAACGTTAAAGTATCCCCGCAGTCATAGATTGT
>Ga0179593_1320502_pt1 | contig 19902 bp, 19 predicted proteins | sample CZODoug2_1_08_16_FD_185931 | JGI IMG/M metagenome (GOLD analysis project Ga0179593, IMG submission 185931) | Vadose zone soil fungal communities from Angelo Coast Range Reserve, California, USA - CZODoug2_1_08_16fungal (PacBio error correction) | ecosystem: Environmental > Terrestrial > Soil >...
CGTTCCGATAAAGAGGCGCCATTTCGAGGGATTGCTTTAGAAAGACGAAGGAGTAAACGCTTTTCACTACTCTCAACACTAGTGAAGCAGCACCATAAAGGGATGGAGGCTCACCTTCACCAAGAAAGGTCAAGTAAGAAAAAAGCTATAACTTATGCGGCATGTATGAGACCTACGTAAGGCTGGCTGACGAAATTGTTTTGGACCAGGGAAGGATCTCATCCACAGAAACGCCAACAAGGGAGGCCTAGTTCAGGTAAAGGATCGATTGATTCACGCCTCCGGGACCGCGAATCTCTGCCGGGATGTCCAGCAGGAGGGAAGATTAGTCGAGAACGGAGGATGACATAAAACCGCAGGCCCAAAGATCCCGGTTGGATGAAAGGAAGGAAGGGACCGAAGGAAAAAAACAAGGGGGGGCTTTTTGCCTCCATACTAAAAAAAAGGTAAGGGGCAACGCCGTGGGAAAAGCCGCTTTTGAGGAAATGGTGTTTGAAGAGGAAATGCAGAAAAGGAGAAAAACTCCTGATATACCGTTGGGGCCCAGGACCGAAAGACGTGATTGGATCCGAAAAATCCCACAAAACAAGGAAATCTGAGACGGGAAGTTATTTCGGGTTGAACGGGTAGACTTTGGGGGGGAGACAGGGGAGAAAGGGCTAAAAAGACGATTCAAAAGAGTGGACGAATTACACGAAAAAGAGAAAAGCACTGTGGGGGGGGTCCGTCTGCTCCAAAGGGTCAGGCAAGGGCCTGGATTGTTGGGAGTTCCATGCAGAGGTGTCCAATCAGGGAAAAATCGCGAATGGAAAGGGGAGGGAGAAGGGGGCTTTTTTGGTCTCCGCGGAGTAAGAAAACTGATAACTGCAATCAAGCTGGAGAGAGGGGACTAGTTCGTCGCCGCCGCCCAGCGCGATGAAGTCCTGGTCGGGCGAAAAAAGGGAGTCATCATGATCGCCACAGGTAAAAGAATGAGGAAGATTTTAATACCTACAGTGTCAGGTTTCTTTGGAAATGACAAAAATGAGAAAAACCCGGTGCTGGCAAAATTCATCCGACAGTCCATGTAGGGGGGAGCGTCGGGCGGAATTAATTTGTTGCATGGTTGGAAGCTTTTATTCACAGAAAGGATCAGTCAAAAAGGGGATCAGGGGAAAGAGGGTTAAATTTCGGAAAGGTTCGAGAGGGGAAGGAATTGTGATATCTTGGAGGTCGGAGAAATGCTGCCCAATTAAGAAAAAATAAGGTCTGGGTGGGAGGTTGAGAGGAGAGGATCAAGTGTATTTTGTCGGGGCAGAAGGGGTGTTCCCGAGATGGGGATTCTAAAATCGTGAAAGAGATTTTCGCAAAGCAAAGAGAAGAGAGAAGACAGGGACTGGGGGGGGGCCCGAATGACCATCCTTAAAAATAAAGGGACATCGTGGAAGTAAATCTGGGATCAAGGGCAAATGAACATCATTTCAAGCGCTCATGGGCAAGAGCTACCACCGGCCGTTGAACTACCTCACCGCGTCTAGCCGTCGCTGGCGTCGAAGGATCAAGATCCTAGTGTTCGATTCCTCAAGTTGTGGCCGACCGTAACTGGAAACTTCCCAATCTTCCAGGAGGGGCGCAGTAGAGGTGGAAAAAGTAAGGGGGGACAGGAGGAGAAAGAGGTCAAGACCATGGCAGATTCATCGTTCCACTAGCTAGAGATGCGTGTGGCGGCGTCATCGGAAAAACCCAAGAGGGGGTGACCTAGGGTCCTGTAGGATCGCGAGAGGATGTCATTAGGGACGAATCTTCTCGGGAGGTTCATACAATTAAGAAGCTCGCGCCATTAAAATTATTATAGAAAAAGGACCGGCCTGGCCTCCGTTTTTTTTACAGACATGAAGAGACCTCTTATGAGATCTGCTCTAGCCGAGGAGATGACAAGGTTAATGCAAGGGACCTCTTAACTATCTTTGAGGAGAGTGACCTACACAGAGAAAGTTAATCTGGTGAATGGAGGTCCCAAAAAACTTATCTGATTCATGCGATCATTACGGAAAAAGAATGAATGCCACTTCATCCGAGACTAGCAGGAAACCCGATAATACATAAATCCTCACTAAACTGACAGGTCGGTTGAGATTCGCCTCCTGAGGGTCACGAATTTGCGGCGGATGAAAAGGAAATAGGTTAACCATCGTCGACGTACCTGTTTAAGGCGCGGGGAATAAGAAGGGCTGTTCCGGAAAGCCATTAACTGCATCCAGAAAGGACGAAAAGCAAGACAGCGTGCGCTTTGGAAGAAAAAGGAGGCCAGTGAGGAAAACGGACAGAGGGAGTAGCGCGATCGAGAACCGGGGAGAAGGGACGGAATCTGCTGCACAAGGCGGGGGTTGTGACTTTTTCCAAAATTCAAGGGAGGACTGAGTGCAAAATCCCTTTTTTAAACAAATTTCACATATTGGGAAGTTGGGAGACGAGACGGCATTGACGCGCACGCGTGATATTAATCTCAGAAAAAGTCAACGTGACGCTAGGTGTCAACGAATGGCCGGGCGAGAAGACGAAAAAAAAAAAAGTCCGTACCGGCGAGTTAAAGCAGTGCGATTAGGGAGAGCATTGGTGAGGGACGGGGAGAATACTACAGATGGAAGCGCATTTCTAACCCGGTGTTCCACTGGGGGAGGGCGAGAGAAAGCGAAAAGTCAAAGAGCAGAACATACCAGGAACAACTTTAAGCGGTGAACGGGGACTTCATAGCATTGAACGACGCTAGTCAAAAGGGGAAAACAAAGCTCAAAACGTTCTTGCGTTCTATCCGTCGAGAAGCAGAAAACTTTCAGATCCTGTGACACGAAGCCCGCCGGGAGAGAGGGTTCGTAGATCACACAACAACTGGAGAGATAAGATGCCGCCGCTAAGAGCGACGGTTCGCAGAACGGATTCGAAATCGTGAGACTCTGGCTCGAAGATAGCTTGGGGAAAGAACGGCAGTTCCCGAAAGAGGTCGCAAGCCGAATCTGAGGAAATCGATACCGGATGTCTCTTTTGGGCGCGAGAGTAGGATGAATCCGAGGGCGAGAGGGGGGGAAGGGGAAAAACGGGGGGCTCGTAGCTCTGACCAAAGTGATCGCGGGAGAATCTATCAAAAACGAGGATCTCTAACAGGATTCACGAGGCACGAGTCAAGATAGGGAATGGTGTGATTTCGCATCGGAAGTATGTGTGGATTTTGAAGAAGAATCAAGTAAGCTCAGTAGATAGATAGGGAGCGTTGAGCGCAGGACTCACTTGAGAATATCCCTAAAGTTTAATAAAAAATGGATGGGTGTTAAAAGGGACACTCAGAACGCTCTGTGAATTTAGAGTGAAAAAACCTGAACAGCTCTGCGGGTTTTCGGGTTGCGGGGAATCGCGATATCTTCTTCCAGAAGGGGTCGGTCAAAGACGGGCAGCTTGGGAATTCAAGCGGAAAAACTGGGTGTCTTGCAGCATGGGTTGTAGGCGCGGGGTTGTTCTGATACTTGTCAGGAAGGAAGCTCTCCCGATTCCCTCAGGGACGCTATTAGAACCTAAAAAGTTGTGGGAAAAGCGAGACTCAAAACACATGTGGAAGGGCCTGAAGAAAGCTTCAGGATCAGGCTTCAATGTAGGGTCCCTTTTGATTCCGAGCGTGAGAAGGAATGCGTTCGGGGGCGCTTGTTCTGAAGGGGGGGGAGATTTTGGGACAGAGACGTAATCCCCAATCTCATTGGTATCGAACCTCGTCGCACAGCTAGTGGGCTAGATACGAAAAAGACCGGAGCCTGAAAAAGTAGTAATGCTCTATAAAATGCCAAGAGTTCAAGAATGGCAGGTCAAAAAAGGAAATAACGCCTTATGCCAGGGTTGGATAAAGCATAAGAATGTTAGTTCTTTTGGAGGGGCCTCGATCGCGCAAGAGAGTCGTCGGAGAGAGCTCAGAGAGATAAAACAACGGACCAGATCAGAAGGGGACCGTTTGTTGTGAGTATCAAAGCCTTAACCCCTCATCTGGGGTATCAGGTTCAGCTAGGAAATCCTTAACGATTGAAAACTCGGTCTATCAGGGTAGAAACGGGGGGGTAAGTCATAAAAGATTAAAGGGAATGTTGGATGTACCCTTACTGAGGAACAATTGCCGCTGTAGACGGAGAGAAAACTCTTCCAGGGGGGAATATCAAGGATGATATCCCCGTCATAGAAAGGGGAAGCTTGCTCAAGGGGCATTGGCCTGAAAGGGGGGGCAAATTGCTTCTATTGGTAAAGAATTATTCGGCGAGGGTTGTACCTCGTCAAAAGGGGGTCAATTAATGTCGGCACATCAAAGGGCTTTTAGATCTTCGTTCGGAAGGGGGCCCGGAACCGAGGCTGCGGGTGAAAATAAGGGGAGTTTTACAGAAAAGGGGCGAGGGATCACAACCATGAATAGTAAAAAACCTCAACAAGAAATGTCTCACGACAAAAAACACGCCCCGAGCTGGATTGGTTATCAGTCACAGCAATAAATACAACAAGAAAGACTTGAACGGAAACCCGAAAGTGTAACCTCAGGGGTGCTAAGGGGGCGGGCGGATAGAACGATGCGGAGAAAACGAATCAAGAAACATCCGACCTAGCGATAGACAGAAACAGGAAATGAAGGGGCAACAAGGGGCGCTGAAGAAAAAGACGGTTTCAGGGGTTAGCCCCACGCCCAACATAGAAGAGAAGGGCTGCTCCTTGAGAGACGTAGAATGGAGAAAGCTTTATTGAATATGGAATGAGAACGAGCGGCGCGAGGCGAAAATCTCCCATCAAGATAGTCATTGGGAAAGTAAGCCTGATTTACAGTGTCGAGGATCGGATTCAATGAACCCTAAAAGAAGGGAAAAGGACAGTCCGAAGACGATGGCCGCTAAAGTGGAACCGGAGGTATAGAAGAAAAAATTAGACCAAAATAGCGCCTCATCCGAAAATAAAATTGGAGCCGAGATACTGAAAAAAACTGTCAGGGAAGGGATCAGGAGGCTCATCAGTAAATCGCACGTTGGGTACAAGCGGGGTGTGCAAGGGTCAAAGGAGAAGGCAAAGAGTAAGGAAGTAAACCAGGTCCAGGGAGAAGTAATCCAATTGAAAGTGTCCTTTGGGAGAAGGTGAATCGTTTCTCTGGTGACCCTTTCGGATGAAGAAATTGGGGGTCCCTTCCTGAAGGAAAAAAAATTCCTTAAAGAGGAAGGGGTTGGAGAGAAAAAAAGGAGGGCCCTGATGAGAGGGGGGGGGGTGAGACATGTTCCAAAAGGAGAGGGGATATCCCTTTCAAAATCTTATTCAATCCAATGTCGTGAGGACGTCTTCTTCGCAGTCTGGCGGAGGTGGGAATCGGGCGAAGAGGCTCCCTCTCTTGGCAAAGAACCCTACCGCACTCTAAAGGGAAGGAGTCTAGAGAAACGGAGTGAGGACGAAAGGGGGGAATTTGGAGGCAGAGTAACTAAGGGAGTTCAAATCCCATGACATGCCTTCAAGCCAGCGACTGAAGACGGGGCGTGGCACAGAGGAGAGACGTTAGGGAGGGGGGGCGGGTGTGTGGAAAAAGGTTTAGGGAGGGGTGATGAGAGGAGCAAGTTATCCTTTAGGCTTCTGCAAAGGGAGAGTAGATGCTAAGGAAGAGGGGGAGGGTTTCTAAGAGAAAAGAAATCAATAGGCAGCCTTAATTCCAAATCTAAGCGCAACAAAAGGAGAAGCTCTTGTTCCCAACAAGGGTCGGCCTGTAGCCCGGGGAAACGCCGTCTGACCGAAGTCAATGCTGAAAAGGACTAACGAAATTTTCGGAGAGTCGGGAAGGCCGGAAACGATATAACAAGCGGGGGTGTTGTGATTCTAAATGATTTTAGGAGGAGAGGAGTGAATAAGCGAATTCTGCATTGGGAAGCGGGACCAAGAAAGGGGCGATCCGCCATGAAATATGGGAACGATCAAAAAAGAAAAGAAAAGGAGATCAACACAAACGTATGAGGAGGAAAAGAGATATTATGGGGTTCTTAACGCGACAGGAAGGTGAAGGGAAAAGGGTTCGCGATGCCGTCCATGGGTGGGGAACATAAAAAAAAGGGGAAGCAGTAAAAAGCTAGATCTCTCTTCCTAGACTAAATGAATCCAAAATATCGGGCGAGAGAGCGCTGGTAATGAGTCAGCGAAAAAAAAAGACATTTTACCTTACTAAAAAAAAATAAATGAGGGGATAGTCCATATGAGAATGCTCCAGCCACCTCACGTTAGAGGGGGGAGCAGGGGAGATTTGCGGGGGGGGGAAAATGTGAGAAATTGGCGGTTGAGGGGTCGAGACGAGAGGTATAAAAGAGGCTCTGAAGGGAAGACCTACTCTCAAACCCGTGGAGAGGGCAGCCATCCAGGAAAATCCGCCTTATTACTCAACTGGGGGGAGACCAAAAATTAGAAAAAGGGATCGAACGCGTCAGAGGAGGAAGCGTAAGGGAAATCGACAGAGCCTTCTCTTTCTTTGAAAAAATGGTGTCGGGCAGACCTAGAAGTTAGTCAAAGAGAAGGAAAAGGTCAAGAAGGAGGGGAAACTGGTCCTTCAGTCAGAGTGTACGCCAGCATTCCTAGTAAAGGAAGGTCTGTCGAGGGAAGGCTTCAAAACAAAAGGAAGAGGATCGAGAGACGTCGCTATTCTCCGAGAGCAGAATGGAGCCGAGCATTTGCACAAAGGGGATTAACGAAGGGAAATCTTACGACGGTCTCGAAAAAAAATGACATTTGCAAGAAAGAACTCCCAAAATTGGTTCCTGCCTGCATTAATTGGGACGTCAAGAAAAAAAAAGGATCGGAATGGGGGGGGGAATGAAACTTGGGAAGATAGGTCCTTAAGTCACGAAGGGGCAACAAAAGACCTAAATATTTTAATAAGGGCGAAAATCCCAGAACTATATCGGTCCTGGTAGGTGCTTGGGAGGGGTATTTGAGGGCGCGACAGGGATCGAACAAAATGTTACCCGCCCTAAAAGTCTTGGTTGGAGATCCCAGAGGAGAGCTCACCGCCAATGGACCGAACTTGTTTTTTACTGTACGTCTCCACAGGGCATGCCCGGAAGTTGGAAGAAGGGCAAAAAGAACTTTTTCAGTCGCTGACAGTTCAAAGGAAGATGGGGGAACCCTTTCCTACGTTTCAACGTTTTTTTTGGAGGCCAAGGATGGAGCCACTTAACGGGGAAGTTTGAGACCATGACTTGATGCTTTTCGTGGGGTGCCTAAACGACAAAAAGGGGAAAACTGTCCAGGGAGGGGTCATCAGAAAATATCGTGGTCGCCTCTAACTTCCGCCGTGCGAGCCAGGAATAAAAAGTCCTACAAAGGGGGGCAGGGGGGTTAAAGAACACGGTCGTTTGCCATGCTATTGAACAGGAAACGTCGTTGGACGTTTGAGTATTCGGCTGATTATGATTGGGATTTCTAGGATAGTGTTGGAAAACTGGGAATTCATGCACTTAGCCCCGCGAGTAAATTTCGTTTGGGGGCTGAATGACTGACTGGGAGAAAAGATTTAGGATCGAAGCGGAAAAAAGACAGGAGGGGGGGTGGAGGTGGAGATAGACGTTCCAGCTTGAGGGTTTTTTTCGGGGGAAATGGGTGTGACTTAAATGAAATCTAAAAAAGGGAGAAGGATTTCTTAAAAAATCATCGCCAGACAGAGGGTGATTAATTTAAAGCTACGAAGACCCAGCATGATGGCGACCTTTTCACGACTGAGGGGAGGGGGGGGTGATCCAAAAAGGGAAAACCTGCATGGGGAAAAAAAAACAAAAAAAGAGCCGCATTACGGCTACGGGACTAACACGGAATTGCTCACTCCTCTTATCTGTCTGCCGGCGCTAGAAGAACCTTATGCCTAATCAAGGGAGGATCTCAAAAGGAAGTGTTCACGAACAGGCAAAATGAAGGCTCATATGTAACGTCACAAGTGCCCTACGCGCTCGATCGCGGGGAGAAGGGATTTGGAAAAAATAAAAGGTCATAGGGGGGAAAGAAGATCGAACCATCCCGGCGCTGGGGCATCCTGGGGAAAAAAGAAATCTATCGCGAGCAATCAGTTCTAAAGAAAAGGGGTCTGGTAAGAATAAAAAGCCTAGAAACGTCACGGGGAAAGCGGTTCACACGTCTCATCACTTTCTTCGCCGGGGGGGGTATTAGAAGGGGGGTCCCTAGTTCTGGAGTCATGGGGCTCTAACTAGGGGGGGGGGGGCTCGAAGGTTGTGATCGGCGACGAGCGATCTGTTCGTCTGAAAGCCCGACCGTTCTGGAGACCATGCGAGTTGAGGGGTTAGATTTAGGAAAAAAGCCAAGTGGCTTGAGGCGGGCATCTCGAAGTAATTACGGCAACCGCCCTCCGTGTCCGGAGAGAAAAAAAAGACGCTGAAGAGAACATCGGACTATCTAAATTTGCGATAGCAAAACACACTGCAACCCGGGCATTGGGCGAGGGGAACCGCCGAAGGGATTGGGAGAAGGCGCTTTCGTTAAATCGGAACTGCTTTACTTCCATCAAGAGGAAGGAAAAAATTTGATAGGGTTCCCAGAACGTCTGATAAAAGCGCATCATAAACAGGGGACAAAAACACATATCTCCATAGATTGGGCCGCTTAGGGAAAGAGGAAAATTCATAGTTCGGAAAACGAAAAAAAAGGAGGGCAGCGATGAGAGACGAAGAGGCGCAGGCACCGGCAACCAAAACTCTCTTCACAGTGCCTGGTTTTTGACTCTTGACAGGAAAGGCCAAGAGAGTTGAAGGCAAAGAAAACAACTGAAAATCCGATTGGGGAAAAATGGGGCAAATATTTAGGGGATAAAGAGACCGCATTGGTCCTGCTAGACAAGCTGCTATTATCGCAGAGGGGAGGGTTAAAAAACTGCTTCCACAACTATGAAGGGGATGATTTCGTCAGAGGAATAAAAGAAGCCAACTTAGTAATGCCTCCGCCCAAGATGAGCGGAAAGGGAAAAGAGGTGGGGCTAAGTCATGAGGGATTGAAAAAGACTCCTGTGTTTTACCGCTCATTCGGCACGAGAAACGGGGGCCACTTCGAGCAGGACACCAGACACAAATAGGCAGCGCAAGTCTGAATAAGAAATTCAAAAAGGGAAATCCAGGGACTTCTCCCGTCCTAGAGGAGGGTGTGAGAACCAATCCTGGAAAAATCCTGATTCTTGGGGGGGTAGGGACCAAGAGAAGAAGTCGGGAAAAAAAGAGAAGCATCCAACTATGGGTATCCTTTGACCAGAGTCCTACCACTCTCGAGGTCGGTGATGAGGGGGACTTCAGATCGAAAGTCAAAAAAACAACGGAGGGAAGGAGAAGAAGAGTTATCCTGGATCTACTCTTCTCTTGGGAAGCGGGCAGGATCGAAATCGGGGATTCTTAGCAGGTGTCTCTACTTAATATAAGGTTTCATATCTGGGGTTACCCTGAGGAAGGAAGACTATATCTCAGTCCTCACGGATGTGCCTTGGGGAAGGTTCTCTATAGAAATTGGTGCTACTCTGCCTGAGAGGTTCGAATCGGGACTGGGGGTAATAAAGAGAGGAGAGATCACGTTTTCGGATCTATAGAACCGATCTCTATCCAATACTAGATCTGCACTAGTTTGATGAAGGACGAATCTCCTTTGGGATCTTGGAGAAGAAGAGGACCCGGAGAGGGGGGAAACCGATCCGTCACGAAGTTATAGAGTAATAGACAACGTTTCGGAGGAAGGACAATGCGGTCTTTCCAAGGTTGAAATGAAAGAAACTGAGTGTATGGTTTTCTTGTCAAAGGAAACTCTGGGTTTGAGGTACGCGGCAACGAGGTTATTGTGAGTCGGCTAGCTCTGAAAACTCCTTGCTTTTCCTCCTAAGTTGGGGGGGGGGGGGGGGGAAGGGAGGGAATCAAGAAAGTTTCTTGAGAGAAGGGGTTGGTTCTTGCTCTAGGTGGGGTGGAGGATGCGAGGTCTGGATGCATCCGGGAAACTAGAAGGGAAAGAAGTCCAGGTCCGATAGAGGAGAGCTGAATGACCAAGCATCCGACAAGAAACAGTAGAAAGGAACTCTCGAGCTAAAATCCCGGGGGACGTTGAGGGAGAAAGTCATTCAAAGGGAAAAAGAGGGCTAGTTTAGCAAGGGAAGGGCAGCAGGAGTCCTTGTCTAATTAAGTGGAGAATCCTAAATCATAGGGGGGAGTTTGCCGGGCGCGCCATCCGATAAAAACCCTCGAAGGGTGGTTCTCGCCAGTTCGTGAAGAGCGAAACCACATCTGGGACGGGGAGGTCAAAAAAAATCCGAAACGTCAGGGCCGAAAGGCTCAATCTAAGAGGGAAGAGAATGGCGTAACCACCAAACGGCGGGGAATCTGATTCTCCGGTTGGGAATCCGAAGGCATATGAGAGGCGTGGGAAGATGCAGAATCGCGTCGTCCAAAGAAAAAGGAAGAGATATATATTTTCGCTTACCCGACCACGAGAGGAGGGGGCGAGAAAAAAAACCAGGACAAAAAGAAGAGAGGGGGTGTAATGGGCTATGCCTAACATCCCGCGGATAGAAGCTAGTAGGGTCTCCCTTGTTGGTCAATATACGCTTTAATTTTGCACAGTCCGGAGGACGGGAAAAAAAAAAAGCCTCGTGAATGAAAATAAGAGAAAGGAATCTCTTAGATGCGGAGAAGAGCCTTCATAAGGGGGGTCAATCTATTGCTTCTATAAAGGATTTCCTTCTTTGAAGGGAGACCGGAATTGCTCGAGTGTCAAAAGGGATAAAACAAGTTGAACGCTCCACATTTAAAAGGCGAAGTTCGCCAGGAATTCTGGGTGATCTCTTTCGTCAGTACCTGATCCCTCTCTCTTGCTAATTCCCATAAAATCGGAGAAAAAGGGGGAGGAGAGATCATTAATAAAACATTATGACAAAGAAACCTCAACCGTCATGTTCTATCGAAAAACGCAAAACGCCCGGAGTGCATTACATGGTGAACTCTTCCGTCCGAAGAAAAAAGTAGAAAAGGACCTAAATGAACTTCCCCAAGCCCTAGGTCGGGAGAAAACGTTAGAGGACTTATCCTAAAATCGGCAACTATCATGCAGGCAAAGAAGAAGAAGACAACGAACAAGACAGTTTCCGCAAGGCGCTGGAAACGCCGGGGTGAGGTTAGCCAAAAAAAAGAAAAAGGCAGGTCGGGCCTAAAGTCAGCGTCTGGCGGGCTCCTTCTAATGGGAAAGGAGATTACCTATATCCGAAGACCAAAGGGGAAGGAAATCTATGTCGGACGCCGGGGAATAGGACACCTATAAAAATTTTCATCATACGCTTTGCCGAAATTTAACGGAGCTCGGGAGGGGAAGGAGGCGAAACCAAAACGCTAATATGGTCCAAGCCGGTCCTCAGGCAGGGGAGGAAAGTGGTACTAGAATTGAAAATACTTGTATGATTAAACAGCCCTTACAGTCCCTCTGGGGGGGCACCGTACTGACCAATGTTAAGGGACGCGTATACGAACAGCGGAGAGCCCCAGAGGTTTAAATATAGTGTTCACGTGACAAAACTTTCTCCACAAAAACCGTCAAAGAAAAAAAGAAAAAGACCGCACGAGGCACGTTTCAATGTTCGCGAGCGTGACACTAGTTCTTGAAGGGTTAAACCTTATCTCTAAAGAAAAGATTGGGACCTCGAAAAAGACTGTCAGCCCGCGGCAGGTTGTGGTGACTGCGTCCGCTGACGGACTTGTGGGGGAGTCAGGGGGAAAGGTCTGGGGACTGAAAGGGAAGGAAGGAGGTCGAGTCAAGCCAAGATTCGAACTGCTTGGGATCTGGCAATCCGCGAATTAGCTCGACTAACGACCGCGTGGCAGCCCTCGAACCGTCCGCTACTAAGGGAAATGGAAGGTGAGGATAAGAAGGACGTCATGTTGACAGGAAAAAAGAAGTTTGGCTGCGATCGCTGAACGCACGAAAGGGGAAAAAAGGAAACCATTGGTCGTCAAACAGCCGGTGGCGGGGGGCACTGTAGATGCGAAGACGAAAAAGGGGATGTCCTATCAAAAAACTTTTGGGTATGAAAACCCGTGAGGAATCTGCTGGATTTCCTGGTGCGGAGTATGGAAAGGGAGGGAAGTTGTCGGAGGAGAACAGGGGGACTCCGTCGTCTACCGAGACAATAGGGAAAAGGGAGCCTTAGGCACATCGTACCACACCAAGTCAGCTTTGAAAAGAGAAAGGGCGGTCCTGCTGGGCTCTCTATCAATGCTTGGAGAGACTTACGAAAGGGGGGAAATTGGAGGCCAGCCGGAAAAAAAAAAAACGACAGACTTTCAGTTTCTCCATGGAGGTGCGAAGCGAGACGGGAGTAGAAAGGGATATCTCCCTGGGCTTGGTCTCAGTGAAAACGGGACCATGCGAGGGAAAGGGAAGAGGGAAAGAAGAGTGTTGCATTTACGAAACATAAATCCTCACAAACGGAAGGAGGAGAAGAGGTATCTATCTATTTACTGGACTCTTTGTTGACAAGAACGAGCTCAGTCACCGACCAAAAACTAAAAGTCGGAAATTCTATATCGGGTGAAAAAGATCGTCCTAACGCAGGATAAAACTGCAGAAGGAGGAGGAGATCGTGTTCCCGGCGAAGACGAGAGGGAAAAAACATTGTCGTTGAGTCTATCAAATCATTTGAGACGAGACGAGGTAGAATCCTTCCTCCACGAACGGAGGGGATGGGGCAAAGCAGAATTATGCATGATCTATGGAATAAGTATCCCCTAAAGGGGTGTGTTCTATTGGACGAGAAACAGCTTGGGGGGAAAACCACCCCGGGGTGCGACGAGACCCTCTACCCTTCAAACCGGGGGGAAGAAGGAAGGAAATCAATAAGAGGAAAAAAAGCAACGGTCACTCACCCGTTACACCGCCCACGCGGATTAGAGAGATCTTCAGTTCCCAAGAAGGCGGAGGTGCAGCTAAAAATGTTTGTGGGCAGGAATGAGACGATTCAGAAAAAATCACGAAAAGGGCAGAAGGGAGGCCAGGGCAAAATTACGTCCGGAACCTCGTGAGCAGGTAGAGGGGACGTCTGCCACTCAAATGGCGACCATCGACTGTAAAGCTTGTAGACGAAATGGAGCCCTAGTTCTCACCAGGAAAGACAATAATGACTTCTGCAGCTTTTTGGCCTCCAAGACTCAAAAAAGTAAACGGTCTGGGGCCTTAAAAAAAGCTTGAACGGACTTGTAAAAAAAAGAGAAAAGGGGAGAAATCCCTGGAGCGTTCCATAGCCGAAAGAAGTGACGATAACCGGCAAGAAAAAAATCCTAAAAAAGCAAAGCTAGGAAACATGACGGGATGGGTGAGTTCGTAGATGATGGCGCCATGGATCGAACCGTGACAAAAGGAGGTCAACTGTGGTGTCTCGATGAATTCTCCCTTAACCGACTTCACGGGTTGGGGGAAGAAGTATATATCTTAAACAAGCCAGGAAGAATGCCAAAGGGGGGGAGGGGGTTTGGTCCGAATTAGGAACATAAAAGATTTGTTCAATTCCTATGACCCAGGCAAGGGGGGGAGGGGGGGAGGCGTGGAAAATGACTTGAAGCGGGGGTTGTTGGTCTCTCGAGTTCAGCGCACTGCGGCAAAGACGTAAGGAAAAAAGATCTTATCGGGGGGCGAGGCAAGGAACCCGAAAAAAATCATGCCTTCCATTTCGGGCATACGATATCGGTCATCATTCAGGCCGAAGAGGCTGATAGCGGCAAGGAGGAGGTGAAAAAATGTAAGGGGAGAAATGTCACACGGTTTCCAGCCCTGACCAGGAAAAAAGGAGACATGGGGAGGGGTGCTAATCTAGAGTCTGTGGTTTTGTGCAGGAGAGAGGGGGGACGACAAGAAATGGAAGGAGGTCCGTCACGGTAGCCGAGGAGTAAAATTGGCGGGGTGAAGGGGTTTCAGTTGAACATTAAAACGGAGGATGCTTGTTTCTGACGGAATGAGGGGTCCCCTCAATAAGGGCGGGGGGGGAGGTGAACCACGCGGGGTGAAAGTTTGGTTTGAAATTTTCAGACTTTTATTCAGAGAAGCGCGGCAGAAAAACATAATCCCGCTTGTCGTGGAAGAAAAAATCAATCAAATAGAATAACCATGGGAATTCTGCCCGGAAAAAGAATATGGCGAACGGTCGGAAAAAAATTCGATCGTTGGTAGAATGGCGGGCGCCGAAAAAAAGGTCAAAAGAGAGCAGGATTCTCTGTCTACAGCCTGGGGAAATCGGAAAAAAAACCCCCTGCACCCAAACTAAGAGGTCGGGGGGGAGAGCCGGTACTCTGAAAGGTCACTCATGAAGGACTCATTCCGGCACAGGTCAGGTCGAAGGCAAGGAAAAAAAAAACTCCCTATTTGAAGGAAACTGAGACTACTCGATCCGCGGATCTCGGCATTTCCTGAAGGCTAAATGGACGGGTGGCAGGAGAAAAACCATCCCCGTGGCGATGGTAAGGAATTCTATAGGAATCAGGATTTCGTCAACAGAACAGCTCTCTTGGAGCTTCTATCACTAGAACGCGAAAAGCCTGATGATCAAAAGAAATCAGGCCGTCAGCGGGTCGTTGTGGTTGACTGACAGCGATGCCTAGGGGGGTCTGAGGGTACTCTCGAAAGAATCCAGGGTCTGCAGACTGGGGTAGGGCGACCGGGGTAACGGGGTGCGTAAGCAGCTGCCAGAAACCAGCATGATGGGTTTTTGATTACGAAACCTATGCGGGAAGGAAGTCCAATCCTTAAACGCAATCTACTGCAAGTCATCAGGAATAGATAGGAGCAACATGGCTCGATAGACGATCGCCGGCAGAAAGAACCAGCCTACATGGGAACGTATGGCAAAGGGTGAAGGTGTCGAATTCGCCGGTTCTCTAAACGCTTAAAGTTAGAAAGGGAACGCTTCTTCGATGACCCGCTGGGAGGAAAGTCTCATCAACATAGCGGGCAGAAAAAAACAGGCGCAGAAAAAGTTGACCTCTTTAATTAATAAACCCGGGTCAATTAAAAAACCAAACAGCGTCTATCGTCTAAGCTAAGAAAAAGGAAAAGAACAATGCGCGCCAATTCGCGCGAGGGGGACAAAAAGCAAAATTCACAGAAGGCTTTGCTTACAAGCCAAAACTCCATTGGTTTTAAAAGAATTTCAAATTGGAAGGGGGGGGGGTAAAGGCTCCGCTGTTGAAGCGCGGAAAAGCTTGCAAAGGAAGGATGACTACTTCCGTGAACAGGTTCGGTTCTGAAAAACATGCCTGGCCGATTCGGCAGAAAAAGATACTAATCCGGCAGAGGAAGAACCACCTCTGGCGGGAGAATGAAAAAAGGGGGGGCAGAAGCAGGCGGAGAAGAGAGTCATAAAGGGAAGCCTCAATCCTGTTTTTGAGAGTCGTCACGGTAAAGGGCCACTAACTAAAGAAAAGAGGAAGCGCAATCAATCTATCTGCTAAGCCCAAGGACAGAAGTGAAGGTGCTATTTGGAAAATTAAGAGCGGAGGGCGGAATTAGGAACGTGAAACCGGCTTTCGGCGAAAGTAATCCTGAAACAAGAGCAAGCAGAAAAAGTTCTATCCGTTAAGGGACCTACGCGGAAAGGGAGGGGAGGGGGGGCGGCATCGAAAAAATAACGTGGGACAGAGAATGAACATGATTCCGCGGCGCCGGCCTCGTCACCGGTCGAAAGAGGCTTCTCCAATGGTATAGACTGTCGCTAATAAAGGCAGGGGGGGAAAATCAGAAAGCAGGGTGAGGACTGTAATGATACCGACGCTGTTCCTTTGGGCGCGGATAAGGATGGGCAGAAAGCTTCCCTTACGGGGACGAGCTAATTTGGACACAGGGGGTAAAAAAAAGTCCAGTCTAAAATCTGGAGCTTAAGTCGACTCTCATACCTAGCATAGCAGAAATCTTCGAAGGCGCAAAGATGTTTGCTGAGGCTCTCAGTGTACGTTGTTATTTTCGTCCTGCTCGGGAGGAAAAAGGAGGTTGGGTTGGCAAAAATCAAGCCCGATTAGGAGAGTGAAGGCGTTGTCACCATGCGGTCGCGCTTTTACACTCCCCTCAAATTTTAAGTTTTAAAAAAGGAGGTAGTGTGGGCTGTAAAAAGAAAAAAAGTTTAATGGAGGACAAACCTTGCACTGGGGGGAAAACGGTCCATATTGGTTGTCTGGCCTCGCGCGAAAAAACTGAAGGGGGAGGGGAACTAAAGACTTTGCAGAAGGTCCTGAGCCCCTTTTTTGCGCTATGTTTGTTGGGGGGGAAGGATTTGAATGCGCTGTCGAGACCGGGAAAACTCTGCCATATTGCCCGAAAATAACGGTCGAGAGAGTAGAAAAGGGTGGCCACTCATCCAAAGCACATGGAAGAGAGAAAGAAAATAAAAGGCGCCCGGCAAGTAATGTGAATCGGAGGGTGAGCAGGAGCTGGATGCGTGCAGGCCGAGGGAACGGATTTAAGGGTCTCTTATGGAAATCCTAACTCGCTTGTTGCGCAAGAAAGGGACCAGCCCTCGATGTTAAAAGGGCGGGGCAGCAGCGAAGGGAGTCGTTCCGAGCGCCGAGAAAACAAGAAAAGGGGACAGCCGCGCGCGGTACAGCCGACCGGGGAGAATGGCATTCCACCACAAAAAAAAGAAGAACGCAAGGATGCGCCTGGGGGGAAGGTGGGCAAGACGCAGCGCGGGCGGGAGGGGCTTTTATAGGCCTATCGAGGGAGCCAAGCGTCGGAGGCGAAAGCCCCGTGGGCAACAAAAAAAAAAAATTCGCTATAAGAGGACGCCACCAAGGTGCAGACCGGCCACCCGCACGATCGTTTGGCGAAAAAAAAGACGAGGCCGAAGCCGAGGAGCGACTCAAAGTTGACCGGTGTGACGTCAACATAGGAAGCGGGTGAAGTGAAGGAGGAGGGACCCTTGCCAGCCTGCTAGCAAAACTCGTCAGGGACTATGGTTCGGCTGAGTCGCCGCGAGAGAAGAAGGCGAAAAGTAAAAAGGAGGAGTAGATGAAAAATCTGAAAACCGTTGGCCGTCTCCAGGTCAAAAGGGAGGATTCGCCCTCGGGTTGAGTCGGGCGCGCGTCAAGGGGGAAAGGCTCTAGGTGATTCTGCATAGCTGGTTTAGGGAGCGCGCATGCTCGTACTCACAAAAATCGGGAACAAAAACCCTCAACCCTCTGGTGTCTCTCGCAACAAAGAAGCCCGTCTTCACTTTCATGAAAGAAAGGAAAATAAAGAAATACACGGAAGTCACCACCCGGTCACCCGAAATTTGACTCAGGAGAAAAAAGATCGTGATCTGAGACCCATGGGAATCAGATCCTCGCATGCAAAAGAAGCCAGCGCAAAACGAACATGACGCCAGTTGACTGGTCACGGGAAAACGCCAGTTCGCCCAAAGACAAAAGGAGGGTCTGCATGTCTGCACTATGACCGTTCGAGAAAGGACTGGAAGGGCATGATGTGGGAAAGGATCGAGCTTCTCCTGCGGTAAGACGGAACTAGACCCACGCATATCTCGTAATCAAAGGGCTTGCACGCCATGGAAGGCTCGGATTCAATAAAGAGAAAAGTAACCGCCAAGCACAGGGGTACGCGAATTGGTCAGCAGAATTGGTAATATTGGCAGGTCTGCAGATTCTCCCCCCTTCCTGGCATCCTGGAAGGAAACTTTGTAGAGATATTACCGGGAATCAGGTGGGCTCAGCTCAACAACTAGTTGACATCGAGGGGGGTCAAAGGGTCGATAAACTGGCGCGTCCACCATCCATTAAGAAAACCTCCAATCCAGAAGAAAGAAAGACCAGGGTCCGGGGGGGAGTTCCCGTTAGGGAAACAGAGGGTTCGGTCTATGGTGAAACTGTAGTCGGAAAAAGATTTGGGTGGTTGGCATCAACCCTCTCATTCAAAAATTCATAAAAACGCGGCAGGGTTTTGAAATGAAAAGCCTAAGGGGAAATTGGGTTGGGGGGGAGCCCAAAAGTCCGTCGGTGGAAAAACGTATTTACGGATTCAACCAAGGGCTTGAGGACTGGAGGGGCTCACTTCTGGCTGGCATCAAGGGCTCATACACTAGACGAAACGATTCAGCTGGGCGAAAGGCCGCTACGAGAAAAGGGGCGAGGGGCTCGCAGACGGTATTTTGACATGAGCACGCTGCAAAGGGTGTGGAGGATGGGATATCTTGGCCCAGTCGGTCCCCTGCCAACCGAAACATTTCAAAGTGAAAGAGCGTCCTCGGGGCGAGAAGAGGGCGCGCGCGACAGAGGCACGCGTGGGGATTTCACGGTTGGGGATGAAAGTGCGGAAGAGAAAGAAAGGGAAAAATGGGAGAGGAGCAAACGGGATGAGGGGTCGTCCGGCCGCTTCGATGTAGAAAGGAAACGAAAAAAATCAATCGAACAAGAAACAGGAAGGCAAAGACGATACGCACCGAGAGACAAGGAGTTATCACTGAGGTCGGATGGGGGGGCCACTTATCAAAGGGAAAAAAAGGCGAATCGAGGGTGACTTAACTCCGTTTGCGGGACGTCGGCCGCAACGGAAAGAAAAACCCGACTGGCGTTTCAGGGTGCGGAACGGGGAAACCGGGGGAACGATGCGAAGAAAACGCCTGGGACGGGGTGTCGTTACCCTGGTGGGCTCTTCGCATGTCAAGATGGTCGAAGAAAAGGCGGCCCTCTCGCGAACCACAAGGGGAAAAGAGATTTGGAGGGGAAAAATCTATTGCGGGAAGGCATCGAAGGGGGACACCCACGCAAGACCAAGGGGCAGGAACGCTAAACGTTACTATGAAATCCAGAAAATAAGGGGGAAGAAATCCAAACTGCCATCAGTCCGGCGGGAGTGTTGGCCCGTCGAAAACATTGTCGTTGGGAACGGCCTTGGAGCTCAGAAAGAGAAGCCGAGAAAGCCAACACGTTAAGGGAAGGCAAAGAAAGTCGTTCTATCTAAGAAATCAGGGAAAGCGGGTCAAAACGGTGATGTGAGACTGAAGAAAGAGAAAGGCCTACTACCTCTACTCTCGCAGAACCCGCAATACAGGATCCAGGCAGATCCGTCAAATACACAAAAAGGGAAATCCGCCCAAAAGGCGTCACGAAACGGAGACGCGAAAGCGTCGTGCCAGAAACAGGTTATGCTTGACTCAGTGACCAAAGGGTCTTTCACAGATCGCAGGAAACCAAAAGGAAAAGAATTCGTCATGGAAGGACAGACTCTCTAAAAAAATTAATCTGCACCTTACCAGAGTTAAGGCGGGTCGAGAAAAGAAGGAGTGAAAAAGAGGAGGATGCCCCGATGCCAAGAGTTCGAAGCCTGATTGATCCGCAGAGATACATTCTAAACGAAAGGGGGGAAGACAAGACGAAAAAACAAAGCCGCCCGTCAATTGAGGGGCAAAAAACCACCGCGGGGAAGGAGGTTTTGGGAATGGCAGGAAGGTAGGCCGAAAAAGCGAACAGCAGACCGCGGGAAAGACAAGATGTTGGAACAGCCGGCGAAAATAAAAAAAGAAAAAGCCCTCTTGTGCCAAGGCGTAGTACGGAGAGCGACGAGAACCCTGGGAAAAAAGAGAGTCACCTATTTAGCGACCGCTTATCTAAAAAGAGGGAACTTAACAGGACTGAGGGGGGGGAAAGTCTAAGCAGATGCCGGAGGGGGGGGGGGGCCTTGGCACCAAAGCCTATTGGGTTTCAAATTGGAAATTCAGGGAGAAGAGATGAATACTTGAGGGGGGGGAGCCTCGAAGAAGGGTGAAGCTCAAAAAGCAGGTGATGAACGGGATGGAATTTGGGAGGGAACCGACTGTCCATCCAAGAATCCATTTCGGGTAAATAATATCCGGGGAAAGAATCTCGAAACCCACCCACCCATGCTCGA
>Ga0179593_1429251_pt1 | contig 19901 bp, 17 predicted proteins | sample CZODoug2_1_08_16_FD_185931 | JGI IMG/M metagenome (GOLD analysis project Ga0179593, IMG submission 185931) | Vadose zone soil fungal communities from Angelo Coast Range Reserve, California, USA - CZODoug2_1_08_16fungal (PacBio error correction) | ecosystem: Environmental > Terrestrial > Soil >...
AGGGCCTCCCCTCAGCTCAAAGGAAGAGGCGTTAAATAATCCCGGGGGGTCGCGTCCTTCCAATCTACCTTCAATGTCGCGAGGGGGCGACGAGGGGTGAAACTTTCCTGCTTCTGACAAAAGAAACAGGAAAGGGGGTTCACACAACCGCGAGATCCGGCGCACACTGAAACGCGACAAAAAACGACTCGGATTCACCTGCCCCTGTAAATGCAAAAAAAAGGAGGGGTAAGGGGAGAAAAAAGAAATCAAGCCCGAAGAGCGCAACGGCAGGCGATCTCCAAAGCGGCCGGCGATCGGAAAGCCTGGAGTACGGCGAAGTCCCTATTCCGTAATTGAACCCAGAAATAATGGAGGAATACGGCTAGATTCCTTACGCCAGTACAAGGAAACGACCGAGCAGAACGAACGTCCAAAATGTTCACCCGGGAGAAGAAAAGAAACGGGGGAGGGGGAAGATAGAGCGAACGCATTAGGCTCTGCAAAAAAAATATAAATACGAAGTAGAAAAGGGGGACGAACAGGCAAGTAAAAGGGATAGAGGAACAACCCGCAAGTGAAACACGCAACGATTCGCCCAGCTGAGGGGGAGAAGAAGGGCCGGAAAAGGAGGGGAGATTAGGAAGTCAGCATAAATACCTGTTGCTTAATGGGTGGGGGTCGAGGATGAAGTCACCAGAGAGCGGCCAAAAATGCAGGGAAACCCCTCAACCTTCACCAAAAAGCGAGGAAGAGGAAGGGGGCAAAGCAAGGAAAGGGAAAAATCTGCAGAGGCCTCAACGAACAAGGAAAGATAGCAAACGCGGACAGGGGAATAGACTCAGGAGGAGTCCTTGGCGACGTTTTGGGGGGAGATAGGGGGAGGGGGAGATGGCATATTACCTTATTTGGGTTCACCCCCCAAATGAGATAGAGAGGATGACGAGAGAAAGGGAGGGGCGCACCTCGGAGAAATTTAACGGCCATTGGGTAAAATGGGGAGACTGACCGGAAGGAAGAGGGAAAAACCAGGAAGAAAACAAAAACAAAGAAGAGAAACACATCGAGGAAATAAACAGAGCAAGGAGGAAGAAAGGATTCTGCGGGTTCCCGCTAAGCCTGTCCCCCTTTTTAAGGTTGAGGCAGAGAAAAGGCATAGACGCAAAGGAGACGAGAAAAAAAAAGCTGGTTCGTCAAAAAGACTGGTCTCCCCGTCGAATGGAAGAAGGAGGGCCAGGAGGGTAGGTGCTTTAACCGAAGCCTTAGAGCCTCCTTCTCCCTCTTTAAAAGGGAAATATCTTTAAAGGGGAAGGGGGGAAAAAGGCGCACAAAATTCCTACCCGAGGGAGGTAAGGTGTTGTAGAAGGGGAATCTGAAGTACACAATGAAGTAGGAACTTTATGCTACCAACTACCACCCACCCAACCCCACCCAACCCCCCCAGACAACCCAACACCACCCCCACCCCCCCCCAAAACCAACAAAACCAACACCTACACCCGCAACACCCCCCCCACCCCCATACAACCCCAAACACCACCAACCCCCCCCAAAAAACACACCCCCCCCCCTGCCCCCCCCCCCCGCCCCCCGAACCCCAAACCCGCCAAACGGAAGAAAAAAACCAAACCCCAAAAACAAACACCGCGCAACGAAAAATCACCCCCCTCCCCCCCCCAAACGCCCCCCCGACCCCCCCCGCTCCAAACCCCCAACGCGCCCCCCCTTAGCACAAAAATCCCCCACCTCCCCCCGCACCCCAAGACCCCCCCCCCACCCCCCCCCCAACGCAAACAAAAAAGAACAAAAACCACAAAAACAAAAAACCCCCTAAGACCCCCCACCCCCCCCCCACAAACCATAAAATCCAACACCCCAAAAAAAAAACAGAAACCAAACCCACCCCAAGGAGTTCCTTTTTAAACTATAATGCTTTCATTTAAATTGTTCAAAGTTTGAGTAAAACAGAGGGGAGAAGTTTAGAAAGAAAAAAATCCTTAACGGGGCTCTCTCAGTGTTCTAAAAAATCACCAAAGGTCCTTCCCTTCGATACCAGGGAAAGAAAAAGAGAAGGGGAATCTACTTGGCAGAGAAGGGCCATCTCTCTATAAGGTTATCTCACAGTTAGAAGGGAAAGATAGAACTTCACAAAAGGAAAATAGCGAACCAAAAAACATCTCCAGAAGGAATATCCACCCCGGATCAAAGGGAAGGCGAACATCACCAAAGTGCGACAGCAAAGGGGATTACTCCAGAGTGTGTGTCACATCCCTGGCCGCCTGAAAAAAAAAGAGGGGGGAGTACGAGAAGAGGAAAGAGGAGGGAGGATCCTGGGGGCGGGAGCAGCCCACAACAGAACCACTGTCAGGGGGAAAAGTCCAAAGGGAAATGATGGCCGCACAAGAACAGAGAAGACTCCTTTAATAAGGGAGCTACTCAAATTGTATATTCAAATGGGAAGAAAGGGGGTGGAAGAAGAGTTAAGTCGAAGAAACGAAATCGAAAAAATGAGGGCAAAAGGGGGGGGAGGGAGGACCAGCTCTTAGGAAAGGACTAGACGGTCTCTGGGGGGACTGGGGAAAAAAAGGGTTGGACGGGGGGACGGAAAGAGGGAGAAAAGCCGGAGGCCGAGCTCGGCCTGTTTGAGGGTAATTGATTCTGATGAAATTGGGGGGGGAAAGGGGTCTTCTGCTAGGAAGACGATGGACCGACATTTTCAAAACAGGAAGCGTGAGTTGAAAAAACGTACCGATGGGACATGGGGAAAGGGGAAGGAAGTGAGGACTGAGGAGGAAAACTTGGATCCAATAACTGGGAGAAAAACTGGGAAACTAACCTCACCACGTAAAGGAAAACCAATCACAAGATCGGGACACAAGAAACCCAAGAGGGGGATAAAAAGAAATGGGAAAAAAAAAAAGGAAGGGAGAAGTTGAAGACGCAGAAAAGGAGATTTGCCGGAACTGACCTACATAGAGAAGGAGAGCGGCACTGGAGGCCATCAAAGTCAAATGCAAAAATTAGCTTTCGCTTGCAAGAGTGACGAGGTCAGGGGTGGAAAAGAAGAGTTCTGGGTTCAGGTGAAAAGGAGGGTCACGCAACCAAAAGGGGACCATACCGAACGTCCCAGAGAGGAGAATCATGCTCTCGGCAAAAAGTCGTCCCGAGGAGGGGCTGGAGGGAAGAATCCCGGCCTCAAGGGAAAACAAAGCGGGAGGAAGTAGAATAAGGATCGCCATCAAAAGAGTACCCGGAGACCAGAAGATTAATCATTCAGGGAAAACATAAAAGTCACGATAATCAAGATGGAAAAAAGGGTCGGTACTGGCCAAGGGCGCCAGAAGGGGAAGGGGAGATTCAAGCATCACGAAAAGGGGGAGAAAAAAAAAGACAGAAAGGGATGCGGGACACCAAAGAGAAAAAAGAAAGAGCCTCTTTCACTGGATAGACGCGAGCCGAGGAGGTATTCGCCCAGACAGCAGGTGGAGAAGACGGGAAAAACTCCAGGACGGGGGGGGAAAAACAGAGGGGGAAGAAAATGAAGAAGAAATTTACTAATATTGGGAGGTTTGGATTAGGGTGCGGGTAGAAGTGCACAGGGGAAAAAGCGCTAGGGCACTCCAGCTTGCACGGGCCGGAGAAGTACGGGGGTTGAAAACCATCTTATAGTCACACAGGCAAAAGAGCAAGGGTCAGGGGGAGGGACGAAAAAAAAGCGAGGGAAGAAAGAAAAGTCCCCACCTTCCAAGCTGTCAGGAAAGGGAAAAATACACCAAAGAGACATACCGTGCTACGCACGGAGGACTCCCAAAAAGGGGCCGGGTCAAGAAGAAAAAACAGAGGTCGAAGGAGAGACGGAAAATCATCCTTTACGGGAGAGGGGTGAGCGACGGGGCAGGAGGGGAGGGGGTCTGCAAGGAAGAAGAAAACCAAAATGGAGAAAGGGTGACAAAAGAAAAGACCGGGGGGAAGGGTCCAACCGCCCTGTCGTGGTGGGGGAGGTTGACAAAATTCTTAGCAGAAAGATCGAGGAAGAGGGTTTGGAAGGCGCCGCCAAAGACGCGGACGCGAAGGGCCTTGTGTCTATCTCAATGCAGGCAGGGGCTGAACCAGTTGAGGAGCTCAGCGGAAGCCAGGGCTGACCAGCAGGGAGGTCAACCAATGATCACGGGGGGGAAAGAGGAAGGTTTCAGGAGGGTTGACTGTCTGAATTATTACCAGGTTCGTGATAAGCGGAGAAAGCGACCGGCAAAGTACGCTGGGGATCATGGGGCCGAATAAGAAAGAAGGGCGGGCAGGGGCCAGCTCGCCGTGGGTTTCGCGGGAGATGGACGGCGAGGTGGCACCGGAAGACAACCGGAAAACTTGGCTGCCAAAGGTCGACGGGGCTAGAGACTACAAAAAAAAGGCCGCAGGACAAAGTCGTATGCGTCACCGGCCACGCAAAGGCGTTCCGCCTACAACGGCAGCCCGGGCCTAAGAGGGGGGGGCATAAAGAAAAAGAAGGAAAACCAAAGAAAGGGCTTAAGGGGCTCATTGGAAGGATATACACCTGCAAACGGAGCCCGAGAGGCGTCGGACGGCGGGAAAGAAAAAGAAGCGCAGAGGGAAAGCGCCAGTAGACCCCAGGGATAAAACTTTTCGTCGGGCGAAAGGTGCGGGTCGCATGAACTGACTCGACACGAATCCCGGGGGAAATTTCGCTCAGGGAAAAACCCAAAACGCAGCGTAAAGTGAGGGCCCGCGTGGCGTCGATGTTAAGGCGGTTGAAAAAAAGATTGGCAGGGGGGGAAGGGAAAGCTCGAAAAGGAACATCTAAGAAGGAAAAAGTGATCCGATGGGCGCCGAAGCAAAAATACAGCAGACGATCAATCAAGGCCCTCCTGGAGAGAAAAAAAAAACAAAAACCAGCACCAAAGAAAGACAAAAAGGGCCTTACCAACCGGTGGTGCCTTCGAATTGCCTGAAGGGAGGCCGGAGGGGGCCTTGTCTGAGGGCCAGAAAAGAACGGCGAGACTGTCTGTTAACTCTTCGGGGAGGGAACGCATTTGGTAAAGCCGGGACTTACAGAAAACGACCCTTAAAGCAAGGGGAAGTGGCCAAGGAAACCGGGAAAAAGAATAAAATAGTTGAGGAACTTCTCAGGAAGAGAGCTTCGAGCAGGAGGTCTGAGGGCGCATTAAGGTTGACTAAAATCTCGACCTCGAGGAGAACAGAGGAAAAAAAAAGGAGCCTGATCGGGGGGGCAAGAATCATCATCTACGCAAACCCATTGCGGGGGGGTGCGGTCTTCACGGGGCAAAAAACGTGAGAAAGGTATACGGAAAGTTCAGGCAAGCCTCTAAGGCCGGGTCCGGCAGGAAGGAAACTCAGAAGGCGGGACCTGAAAACAAAACTTTCGCAAAAAGTGATCCCACGAGGACCTTCAGGGAAGACGCCAGGCGTATCAAGGACCGATCAGCCAAAAGGCGACCTGCGGTCGTCGGGAAGGTGGCTACAGATCCAAAAGCCGGAAAAGAAAAGACCCAGATCATTCTCCAAAGCTTTTGGAAGGTGCACCCCGCGGCTGGGTGAAAAAAACTGGCCGGCGGTGGACGAAAGACGCGAAAGACCAGCCAGCTATAAGGCTCGACCAAATATAAAACAATCGGAACGGAATGAGGAAAAAAAAAAGCATCTATCAAATAACCAAGGGCTTCAGAGGAAAGGGGCCCGCCCTCTCTCGAACGATCAAGCGTAAAAATATTCAGACCGGGGGTGATGGCCGTAAAACTACAAGGAGGCGCAGTGGTTCGGGCGAGGTGGGGATCCGCGTACTGAGACACCTCCAACAAAAAACAGGAGACGGGAGGCGCAGCTGAAACCACACGCAAAAACCAGGCCTGCCCTGAGTGAGGGCAGCACCGCGGGGAGTGTTGAATAGAAAACGGCTAAAAGGTCATTGAGCTGATAGGCCCGTCGGCAGGGTGAAAAATCTAATCACTTCGCAATTAAAAAGTGTCCGCTCAGGTAACCAGACCGCGGATCAACCCGGTCCTAACCTTCACTTAGGGACCAAAACGACCCCGAAGCCTTCGAATCTTGCGATCTCAAGGTTTGGTAGGAATGCCGCACCAGCAGGGAGGTGGCGATCTCGGGACACAAACGGCATAGGGCGTTCAATTCCGTAAGCTGAAGGCGCCAATACGAAAAAAATCCTCCCGAAGCGAAAGGAAAGAAGAAAAAAAAGAAATAGCCGGAAAAACTCATCGCGCCCGCTAGAGGGGGGGACGAGATGCCGAAAACTACAAGGGGACACGGACGTTGTATAGGAGTATGAATGGACAAGGGCGATAACGCCAAATGCACAGCTACCACTAAATGAGAATCGAACCAGCCGAAGCTCACGAAACGGGTCCGCAGAAAATCGCGAAACGAATTACTTCGGGAATGCGCCGCGGCGCGGAGGGGAAGCCTGTCGAAGTGGTTCGTTATCGGCGGACTCTGAAGAGGCCAGGGGATCGCCCTAGGCTCAATCCGGGTCGAGGGAACCCATCGAGCGGATGAGACATAGGCCGGTCCTTTTCATCCTGCCGAGTGGGGGGGGGGGGGGGGGGGGGGGGAGGGTGGGTGGGTGTGGAGCCAGCGGTCCAAAACCCCCTGAAAAGTAAAGTCCCTCAACGACCCCACGAAAGCGCCGGCTGAATCAAAATGGTCGTGAGTGGGGGTAAGAAGCGAAGCCCAACGGATGTAGGTTTGACATTTCGTCGAAAATTCGCCAACTTGGGGCGGCACCGCCTGTCGAACCACATGGCATACCGATTTGAAAAAAGAGGTCGGATTTGAAGACAAGGAAGAACGCCGAAAACGTATTGATGTCCGGGGAACCAGTTAGACCAGGAGAATCGTCCACGGTTGGATGTAATAGGGACAATTCGGAAAACAATCTCAAACGAAAGCCCTCGTAAGCGGCGTTTACCACTCTTCAGGATGAGGTTTTCTGGTGTTGGAAGGTCTGCTGGGAAAGGGAGAACAACCAGGTAAAGGAGAGGCGCCCATGGACACACTGCGGAACCCGGAAGACATTCCCATCCCTCAACAGGAACTGAAACCCGCCGGACAGACGACAAATCCATCCTCACGCCGTCGCCCGAAGGCGCGTCCTCATCCCGAAATCCTCGAACATCAAGAACATATAACCACCAATCATGGGGAAGCGAACACCACCGTGCATACCAGCTTTCCGCAGAGAAGGGGAACTTCCCCCGGGACTGGGAGGGGGGGGGGGAAATGTCAAAAGGCCAGGGGTGGGCGCGAGGATGTACATTGCAGGCCCCCACTATCGGCCGGCTAGTGGCCCAATACTTAAGGGGCCCCCTGCAGGGGCAAAGACACTTGAGAAGGAGCTACGCCATTAAGAAACATGGAAGCCAATGTGCCGACTAGCTTGTCTGGTCGACGAAAAGTCATCACGTTGCAACAAAAGAGCCGCCGAACATCGGGAAAAGGGAGAAAGGGCCCACAATGACTTCACTCTTGACCCCTTAAATTGTTGGGCCGGGCAGACAACCGGCCGACGGCCTGTTTCTAGTGGCTTCGTACATTGGGGTCCCAGGGGGAAAAAATCTTTAGAAAGGACGAAGACCAAGGGTCAAAACCGAACCCTCACACGTGGGCCCAGAAATGTATGACACAAGGCTGCTTCAAAGGGGACGCGGGAACGGAAGACCAGTTCGGGACCTCACTTCAACCCCCAGAAATCACAATAAAAGGGAAAATCAAGAGCCCCCGAGGGAAAGGGTTGGTTCACAAAAAAGGAAGGTTCAGAACAGCACAAACACAGGCGGTGCCGCCTAGAACCGAGGCAAGGAGCTCTAATCCTGACTGCACGCCGTGGCAATGAAGCTATTCTCAGAAAAGGGAGGTTCCTGGTGACCATAGGTCACGTCGTGCGGGGCGTGAACGTCACCCCTGCTGCGCCACCAGGTTAAAAGAACGGTTGCGGCCAGAAGCGTGATATCGTGCTCAAACGCGTAATCAAGTGCCGACGGCAGATCGCCACTCAGAGCTCGAAAAAAAGGTTTGAAAGAAGATCAAGGAAGGAAGAGAAAGGGGCCCCTAAGATAAGCCGTCCATGCAAAGATTAGGACCTCGAAGCCCGAGGACACAAGGAAAAAAGTCCGATCTGGAGGTTTCGGAACTTTTCCACGGCGCAGCAGGTCTTTACACAAGAAGAAAAAGGACCGGAACATGCAATGAAGAGAGCCCCATTGCGAGCCGGAACCGCTGGGCATACAGCGAGAGACGGCGTGCAGGAGTTATGGTGCCAATTGCTTAAGGAAACAAGGGACCGGGGTGAAAAAAGGAGAAAAAGGGGCTCGTAGGGGATTGGGTTTATTGAAAGGGTGGTGGTTAGGGCGAAGCCTGGCTCTGGAGCAGCTGCCATCGGACATTCTGGATAAAAAACTTAAACATCGTTTCGGAAAATAGTCACCTTCAACGGATCCCTGTCTGTCTCCCACGAAGCAGCACGGGCAAAATTAACTATGAAAATCAAGGGCCTCGAAGGACAGCGCCCGAGACCACCAAAACTTCGAAAACCAAAACTTGTCGAAACCTAAACAAAAAGCAAACCCACGAAGCCCGGCGACGAAGGCACCGGTAAGCTCTGAGACGGCGTTCAGCTGGGACGTTGAGGGTAGGAAGCCACAACCGCGAGCCAAAATGGCGTCATTGCATCCAGTCGAAAAAAAGCCGGTCCTCAAAAAAGGGCGTCCGACATGTCACTAATTGCTGCAGGGGCAAATCCGGCCTGTTTGGGGTGGGCAACGCGCAGATAAAGCCGGCGCGCCTCGATACGGACGGAATCGTCCAGGCCGGCCGGGATGAGGGTCCTCGCTAGACCGTCGTGACTCAAGGTGGTGTGGAGCGGGGACCGGGATCCCCTGGGGGGGATCCGGAGGGGCGCGGAAATGTACGAGGGGGGGGGGGGTGTTCATATGGGTAAAGAGGACGCGGGCGGCGACGGGCCGCTTATCATGGCGCGACGAATGCCGTCGCTGGGCCCATCAGGGACATCGATGGGAGGCCGGGAGCAGCCAAGGAATGGGATAACATTGCCGCCGCTTTCTCTCACCTCTAAATGGGCCCGACCGTCCAAGAGCAAAGCCTCGAACACGGAGAGGTGGCCAAACCCGGGAAGTAGGGCAGGTGAAGAACTGGGGCCTCCGAGGCATTTGGTCCTTAAAAACTCGTCTACAAAGAAAAAACCGAGAAGTGGTTTCGTCAAAGGAACTGGCCACATGGCCATATAGGCATCAAAAAAAGAAAAAGGGTTCGCCAAACGAAAAAAGAAGCTACCAAAAAAAACGGTGTGGAAATGGAGACGGGGACCAGGCAGGGGCCGAAAAAGCTCTTTTTTGGCCGAAAAAGAGGCGGTCGATGCTGATCGCCCACGAATCCCCTGTCCAAAAGAACACCCACCTAAGCGAGACGCCGTCGGGGCCGGCGCGTTTGAGGCGTAGGGGGGCCGGGGAGAGGTGCAGGGGGTGCCCTGCCGGGCCAATACCCATGGACCCCAAAAAAGGAGAACGGTCAGCAGTGAGATGGGGCGCCAATCGACCGCATCACCGCACGTCTCACCCCCTCAGAGGACTCAACCGAAAATCTCATCACTGCAGGGACCTCCTCAACAGCGCTAGGACCGGCGCATGGGGTTTGTGCTATCGATAAAAATTTTGCCATAAGAAGCTGCAGAGCAGGGCCTGTGTAAGCTTTAGACCCCGGCCCGAGCCGGGCGAAGATGCGTGCTGGTTCGAGACGCTGTGGTCGGGCCCGCAGGGTATATTCGTCCGGTGACTTCATCCTCATCGATAGTCTAAGGAAAACCAGCAAGCGGCGGCAGCGAAATACGTCCGCGGGAGAGTGAAGCCGTGAGCTATGGGTGGGGGAAAAAATAGGGTACGCGGATCTCCCGCGTCTGACCCTCCTGCGTCCCAACATGAAGAGTACTGTTCCGGACAAAAGTTTGAGACCGATCGAAAAAACTTGTCCGGTGCGGCTCAAAAAACCAAACGACCTTTTGCTTTCTGGAGGGCGGGTCTTTAAGGCCCGCTGAGGCGGAACAAAGCGGCGTGACCCTTTCAAGCATTCGGAACAAAAGACCCGTAGCAGAAAAAATTCGTTAAAGAGAGAACGGACTGATGCTCCGGTGCGCCTAAAAGCCTGTCAGGTAAAAGCCGGACGGTCTCCTACCCCCCGCAGAAAAGGAAAAAAGCACGTCCAACTGTCCGTCATGGAAGTCGGGGTGGGGTCCGCGGTGCCATCAGCGAGAGGGGGGAGGCCCGTCGCGGGTTTACAACTTAAAGTAAAGAAGACCCTCGGAAACACCAATACGAACGGAACATGGGTGGACAAAACGGATACTGGAAGAAGGATAACCGAGCAATGAGTCAGTCAACCTCGGAATCAGAAAACCGGAAGGAGGAAAGGAATAGCCCCAATTCCTAGGGGAACGGACAAAGAAGAAGGGTTAGAGGCAGTAGAAAAACTAATTGTATTGACAGTTGTAGGGGGTCAGCCCCGATTTCTGAAAATGGAAAAGGAGGCACAACCAGAACGAATTTGCGGCGCGTCGCTGAACTCTAAAACCCCTGAACGAAGTTTCTCCAGCCTATTTAAGGGGAGAAGAAAAATTAACTCACCTGCTACATTGCGCAAGTCGGATACGTTCCAAACCTGTTATATTAGGGGTAAAAGGGCGACCATAAGTGCCAGGCATATAATTTCATACTGCGTCACTAGTGATGGACATCAACCCCCATGCATGGAAAAAAGAAAGAGAAAGAAGAGGGGGAAAAGAGTCGAAAATCTCCACGTTTTGGGCAACCGTGAAAGAACCGCACAAGGTGCTCTGGGGTCATGGGTCTTCACAAAAGGGAAGGGGAGGGCTTGGGAAAAAAAGTCTCTCCCACTAGTAACTTCAAAAAAGCGCTCACCGAAGACAGCTCGCCTTAATAAACCGACACTGGAGGACTGGGTTCACACTTTCAGGGTAGAGATGAAGGAACCGGAACTAACAACCGCTCGACATCACGCACAAGCAGGGGAAAGGGGGGGACGCCATCAAAGGAACAGGGACTCCCGGTTGAAAAAACAGGTCGCGGCACCAGCGGCGGAAGTTCGATTGGGGGGGAGTGATTGGGGGGTTCAAGGAAAGGAAGGGCCTGGGAAGAAGATGGACTGTGAGTAACAAAGGGAGAAAAGTCTGATCATCTGGACCGGAACGCCCGGCGGACGTGACCAATGGATTAAGGCAAAGAAGGAGAGACAACAACCTCTATCCAATAAAAAAAAAGGAGACGCAAGAAAAGCGCCGGCTAACCTGACAGAGAGGTGGGGAACGGCGCGAGCCAGGGGGATTTCGTGGTTCTCTCATTTCATCCGGAAAACAGAAAAGGGATAAGGGGTGGAGGAAAAAAAAAGGGACGCCCAACCATGAACCTAGGTGACGCACCTGGCGGGATTGGACAAAAAGCCCAGGAAGCGCCCAGGCCATAAGGTGCCTTAGGTTGGCCAAAAGGAGCAAAACAAGCAAAAAAGATATAGGTCAGGGTTTGGACTAGGGGACAGAAGAAATGCCGAGGAAAGTCGCACATGATTCTAAACAGACGCGGGAAACTGGGGGATCCTCCTTCTGGCGCTTATTTTGGTTGGGGGTTATCCAAAGGGAGGAGAGTTCTTACTCCAAAAAAGAAAGTCGCCCGTTACAACGGTCGCCTACCCTGACCCTAATCGAAAAAAGGAAATAGGACTTGGGGAAGAACTACTCAGGACATGATTAAACAACTTACGTTCCAGGCTGAAAGAAAAAGAGAAAGAAAGGGTGGAACAAAGACCCGACACCACGCTCAGAGGAATATACCCAAGGGAAATAATTTTCCTAACCAAATAAGAAATACAACGGTCTGGGGAAGAAAGAGGGGGAACGAAAAGGGGTCAAAGGGGGACTAAGCTACGGGGAATCGAGAGAGGATTTATAATCTTGTGCCAAAACTGCCTGGGAGGCCTACCTGCGCAATAAGGTGGAGGAAGGACATGACCCTGGTAAACCGTAGGAAGGAGAAAGTCAAAGGGATGAAAGAGAATTTGGGGAAGGAAAAGAAGAGGGTGTTCCTTGGAGAATCAAGGGGTCAAGAAAGGCTTGAACGGGAAACTGACTAGTGTGATATCTTCGAACAGAAGGGGGTGTTGGGAAAGGCCGGGGTGGGTGGGAAGCCAAGATGCGGCCCTCGTGAGGTACTCAAGGAGCTGGGTGGCCGAGGACATTTCGAGGACCCGGAGAGAGAGGAAAGAAGAAGAGGTACCAAACAAATAAAAAGGTGTCTCGTTGGAAGGACCGATGGTCAGGTTTCATCGTCCGTCAAGTTAGGGCGCCGCTGGCCAACGCGGGAGAAAGAGACCCAAGGACTTACCTCACCCCCAAGTCAAAAAAAAACAGTAAAGGGAAAAAAAGAAACCAAAAAGAGTGGACAAAGGAGGGGAAACCCAAAGGCACCGAAACACAGGCACCTGCTGTAAAAAAAACGAAGCCGGCAACGAAAATCGGGTAATCCTGTCTGTGCACAGAGATCCTGAAGAAGGCGAGAAACGGCCATCACCATTTTCCTTTTACCTCTTCTTGACCTGTCTTAAAAAAAGGGAACAAAAACACGGGGGAAAGGGGACAGGAACCGGGGGGGGGGGGGGGGGGTCAGAAGTGGGAGAGTTGGCGTCCGGGAAGCAAGGAAGATTAGTCAGCGGATGGACTATCAGCTCAAGAAAAAGGAGACAAATAGAGATAGAAAAAAGAAGAGAGTTGAACCCGGGATCCATAAGGGCCAAGAAAAGGAGGACGGCCCGGACGAACCCGAGAGCAAAACAATAACGATCGAAACGTTCGACGGGGTTAGCAAAGGGGGAAGGAAGGATACGGGAAAAAGAAAAACAAGAAATACCGGGAACCTATGGTTCCACCAAGGCAAGGAGATGGGGCCCGCGCAAGCTGCAGGTTTTATCTCAAAAGCTTCAAAGGGAGGGGGGAGTGCGAAAAGCCACAGGTGGGGATTAAGTAGGCTGTTCCGACATTTGGTGAAAACATAGGGATCAGGTGTGGGCGGTAAGGGTCGGGGAAGTTGCAGTGTTCTTTTAAACAGGTAAGGCCCACTGGAAGGAAAGAGAAGAGGTGGAAAAACTCGTGAAGAGTCAACCGCGTTTTTGGGCACACCTGCCATCGGTCCGAATTCCAACAGTAAACGACAAGGTGGTTGCAAATGGCGGGCATCGTCTTTCAAAATCACGTAAAAGGAGAGCAAAGACTCAAGATCGAAGGAGAATCCTGAGAACGCCATGGCCGCAGGCGAGCATAAAGTCAAACCAGACCAAATTCAGAAAACGAGGCTGCGCCATCTCCACAGTCCGAGCAAGCAAAGCAAAAACTCAAAAGCCGTGGGGGGGGGAGGGAGAACAGGACACACCCCAGAGGGCCAGCCAAAAATCGTCGTGAATCTCCTATCGCGGGAACCGTGAAGGGTCCCATCCGCTTGTGGGTTAAAAAGCTTAAAAGGGGCAAAGTGTGTGTGCCACTCCGGCAAAACCAGCTACCTGATGCCAGGCAGGGGACGTCTTCATGAATGACCGTTAACTGTCACGATAAAGGCGCCGGCAGACGGTGGTGAAATGGAATGATACCCGGGGGATCCAGGAGGGCTCGGGTTGGACAGTCATTGTAGGTATCGGTGGAAAAAAAGGAGGTCCGATACTTATCTAAGGGGGGGGGCGGATCGCCTGCCGGGACGGGTGATGGGCCAAAACTAGCCTGGAGTATGCAAGCGACCGATGTTCAGGGAAACCGAAAGGAAACTTACCAAAGCAGACGCTGGAGCAAAAAAGGAGCTCCTCATGCCTAGTACGGTCACCACTGGAAAACATTTTACTCAAAACTTGCCTCGGCGTTGGGTATGCCGATGAATCGCCCCCCATCTATATCTCGTCGGCCTTGGGAACGCCCTAAACATGGCCAGATTCTCTCAATAAAAACTTGCCTAAAAAGGAGGGCTGGGTCGCCAGACAGGCGCGGGCAAATCGTTCGGCCAAGCGTGGGCAGCCGGGAAGAAAAGGGGCTATTGGACAAAAGAAAGGTAGCGGTCGACATCGACTAAACAGTTCTTTCAAAGCCCCCCGTGCCGCAGGAGAAGACGGTCGTGCAGAAAGGCTTTTTGAGGTCGTTTTGCGGGCAGGGGGCAGGGGTGGCCGTGCCGGCACTAGGGCAGAAGAACATAAAACCCTCAAATAACTTTCAGCTTCCGGGGGGGGGGCGCAGCGGGAAAAAATCCGTGACCTGCTCCAGTCCCTCGACAGGTATATGACCAATCCGCGAGGCTCAAAAAGAACGAAACAGGCACAACCGCATACCCGAGCAGACAGGTGTCCGTGGTTGGGGAAGGGAGCCTGATGCGAGGCAGCGGCGATGTTTCCTCATGATGGCGGCACAGGCCCGAGCCGGAGACTGGGCGGGAAAAAAAAAACGCGAGGTGGGACGGGCAGGTGCGATATCATGCTTGAAATTACAAATCTCCCGGCGCAAAACAGCGCGTTCTTACACAATAAGGCGAGACTTTAGGCATCAGATGACGCGGAGATGCTTCGCCGCAGAGGAGTGAAGTTCGCCTCATTTTCTAAACCAGCTTCAAAAAAAAACTGCGTCACCATCATAGTCGAGGAGAGACTCGCCCCATCTCGTACAAACGAGAAGCCACCTCCCCGTCATATTAAACTGTGAACTGACGCTCGGGTCGCGCTTCGGGGCGTGGCCAGAAAAAAATGGCGAATTCTAAGAAACCTCAGGCTGACCGCAGGACATTCGATTGATACTGCGCGGAGACCTGGTCCGACGCACCTTTCCCGACGGACAAAAAAAAAATCAAATTTACCAACGCCGGTGCCAACTCGAAGGGGTCGGTCAGGGACGTTAGACAGATCCCAGTTCTGAGGCGACCCAACGAACCTGATTGCATCCGGGCTGGTGGTCGCGTGCCAACGTAACACTGTCCCCGTTCGGAATGTGGGACGCAAAGTAAAAAGGTTTCACGAACAAAAAAAGCAGCCCAAGGAAACGCCGCCCCTCAAAAATAGACGGTCTGAGGGAAAGCCGCACACCTTATCGCCGCAGATACCGCAGGGCGAGGGGCGCCTACTCTCACAACAACAGGAAAATAATTCAAGAATGCATCATTCGGAAAAATGATCTTCGACACGTAGCCCCAACGCCGAAAAGGGCCTCTGGCAAATTTTGTCCTTGAGGGGAACGTATAGAGCCCCGCCGGCCGAGCGTCAACCACCGAGGGGACGGGATCTCAAGCTGAACAAATAAGACGACTCAACCTCATGACTAAAGAAGGAGGGGTCGCAGCCCGTCGGGTCTGGGGGAAAAACTGGACAAACGCCCGGCCGTGCGCGCAGGGCACATCGTCCCCTGAAAAAAAGATCCTGTAAGGCGTCCTCAGCAACAGAGGGTCCCGCCGTATCAATGCGAACAGCCCTCGCGGGTCACGCCGTAGGAGGTCGCAGGCAGGCCAGGGAACAAACCGAAGCGGCCGATACTTCGCTCCACGTTTTAAAAAAAAAAAGGAGGAAACCCGGCACGGGAGGGAACGAGTCAACGGCGAGCAGCGGCCACCGAATATCAGATTTGGTGGGCGAAAAACGTCGCGCGGACTAATCGGAACAAAAAGAAAATTCACCCAATTCTCGAAAAGTCTCCCGTCGGCAGAGGATAAGGTCACGTGCAGCCACTCCCTTGGGCGCAGCGGGTTTAAGAAAAGACTTCGGGAGCAATGCCGGGACGACACGCGGCACGGGACACGCATATCCCGGCGGAACGCCGCTCCCACTAAGACCAAGAACCGTCGTGCCCGACGGAAAAAAAAACTGCGCACAGATTGGCCGGCTCGATTGTGTCCCTTTTAGGTGGGCAGTGTCGTAAGGAGGGGGGAGCTTGGGAGAATTCTCGTTCACTTGATAAGCAAAGCGTCTGACGGAGCAGAACTTTCTGCCCCGGATAAGCTGCTGACAGGACCTCAACTTTTCAACATTTTGGGTGCCTTCCAGAGGGCCAACCCTGCCACGAAGGTCAAACCGCTCCAGAAAGACCCTCAACGCACGCCGCTCAACACTTCTTCTCAGCTCTAAGGGAAGTGGTTTTCCGGCTAAGCCACTTGTAACCCGGATTCGTTGTAAAGTTCACCGCACTCGCCAAAAAAGAGCTGGTCGAAAAACAGCAAGTCTCCATTCCAAAAAGAAACGGCCTGTAACGACGCCGGCAGTCCGCCGTCCCATTCCCGATTGAAGGTGGACGATGCACATGGTGGCCCCAGTCTCCAACAAAGCCAAATCGAATGGGTTCGATGACGGAAGGGACCAACAATTCTGATGGAATCCACGGAGGGCTGAACTAGAAGAAGGAACTCACACTGCGCAGATTTTGCGCTTGGATTTATCGCACATCGTCAGGTAGAACGCCAACGTCATAAAGGGAAAACGGTGCCCGATCCTGCCGCCCGCGAAACGGGAGACCCTAGAAGGGAAAGGCACGAAAAGGGGCCTTCGGGCCGCAGGGGCGAATCAACCGGAAGATCAAATCCGACCTTCCAAAAATTAAAAAGAGCACCGAGTCACTAACGGCATCCCGCCATCCGACACAAAACAAGTCATGGTCTGAACGGGGGAAAATGCTGGCCTAAGAATCCTCCATATCTGGACGAAGGTTGAAAAAATGCCGGCATGACGAAAGGTCGCCTGCAAAAGAGTGGCGAGCGGTCCCGTTCACAAGGCAACAACCAACCCTCCGTTCCACGTAACCGAACTCCTCAAAAGGATGTGGTAATCGAGAGGACGTTCGAAATCAAGGTGAGAGCATTGACGCAGGCGATTTTTTAAACGAACCAGTCGTCACCTGGTCGAAAAAAAAACTCTATCGATTGCCTCCGTACATCTTCTCATGCCGGGTTCCGGGATGGGTCCCCATCCGGCTCGTGGTTTACCATGCCGTTCGTAGAAGAAAAAAGGAAAAAGGCCTGGGCGTCTCGGCGTCTTGCCTTCGTGTCTGATGGGGGGAATGGATATTTTACATTAGTTCTAGAAACCGATACGAAGGCCAAACCCTGAAACGAGTGTAAGGGGCGACAGGCAGGCTGGAAACGACACACGGCTACTCAGGAACTCTCTGTGAACTGTGCCCAAAAGGAAGGGGGGCTCCGGAAACACGTCCCGCCCCCGGAACTCCCCCACGAAAACGGACAAAATCACGGCCGCACTTCCCGTTTCACCTAACTGTAAAAGGGAACGTCATCAGCACACCTGCTGGCGGGCCGACTGCCCTACTCGGAGAACTCGAATCTTTCGAAAAAAAAAAAACTTCCTAAAAAAGCGCAACGTGCATCTTTCCGAGTTCCGGGGTGACCGTCACGTCGTGGCAAAACCCCCTTCGTCACGCCCGGCTGCGACACTGTGGGAAGCAAGTTACGAAAAAACGGTGCAGTTTCTCGAAGAAAAAAAAAACCCCCTCGCGCCGGCTTAAGAGTCTGGAAGATCAGAACCGTACGGATCGCGCGCAACACGGTAGGAGGAGGAAAAGAGTGCCCGCGTGATCTTCAAAGAGACGAAACCGAGGAGGAACAAGGAAGCAGAGAGACCGGGAGATCAAAGTAGTAACAGGTGGCGCAGACAAGGGGGACATCCGGCACCCTCAAGAGTTCACACCGCAACTGGGGGGATAAAAGCGATTCAGGGGCCAGGGAAAAGCGCCAGGCTCGAGCGCGGCGCCGAGGCAGTGCGGCACAGGTGGCACTAACTCAGGAAAGGGGGGGGGAAAAACACGGGATCAAAAAGAGTTGTGATCGTAGTGGAGAAGGGGGCTTCAATGGGGGGTGGGGTTAAAGGTGAACCGATCAACAGGCGGCCTGCTCCAGCTTGCCAGACCCGCAAAGAGTCACAACCAGAAAACGGTCCATGCAGTCAGGTCACCGTCAACGGGGTAGGGGAAATTTGCAATCGGAAGAAGCAGCATCAAATTTCTAGTCACCATCCCTCGAAGCCCCAAAAGCGTGTCTAAAAAAGGCCAAACAAAAAAAGCAGGTCAAAAAATGCTGCGGACGATTCGGAACATTAAACTCAGCAGCCAAGGGGCGGCAAGCTCGGTTCAGGTCTAGTGAACCCATCAAAAACTCGGCGAACCCCAAATGGGTAAATGTGCAAGGTCGTCGTCTCCGACCCCGGCGTATTCCCCAAAAAAAACCTTGGAAGCGCTTGCCCCTTTGCCTCACCAATTGTGGGAAAAACCAAGGCAACAAGAAGTAGAAATGATGCGGCATTGCGCTCTAGTCCGGAAAAGAAGGAAAGCTCGAGGGGGAAAGCCAGGAGGTCGAAACGGTGTGTGATTCGGGAAAGACCGTTGTGAAAAAATTCTTTACGGATGGTGGAAGTCGGCGAGGTGAATTGACTCAAACGGTGAGGGGAACTTCGTGCAGGCTACGGCGCGAGACATGATTATGGCCGCTCAGTAAGCGCTTGCCGAGGGGTTATCGAGTTCCGAAGGAACTCGTGCGGTCAGCCGGGCCGGAAGTCTTTCGCACATCAAAGGCAAATGGGCGGACAGCCACAGCGAAGAAACCAAAGGAAATCCTCAATGCAGCAGTCGTATTTGCGGTCAACAAGATGCGTAAAGGTCCTCCGAAAGAGCTTGGAATCAAAAATAGGTGTCAATGCCGATGATCGAAAAGGAGAAGGCGCGTTCCATTGGGTGGACTGTTCAATCCGATGCCAATGTATGAAAAAAGAGCTCAGAAACGGAGCGAAAGGAGCGGCGACAATCCGACATGCGGCCAAGGTTGGGCCGGAGAATGGCAAAAGACCTGGAAAACAGCTCGTGGTTGGGAAGGGGGGGGTCGATTAATTATAGGGCACGACAAAGAAATCCCGTGCTAAGACCATGGAACACCCAGTCAGGCGAAAAGGGAAAGGATTCGGTGCAGCTTCGATCTGATTTTTCTTGAGTTGACGGCGCGGGTGGGGTGGCTTGTTAAGGCCGTCCAAGAGAAAAAGAAGAACAGCTGGGCACTAGGGGCGAACGAAAGGGGGTGACAGCCATCAAGGGCATCCGCCAGGCATCAGTAGAATACCGCAGTAAAAGAAACCCACAAGCCAACAGGGACGCCGCCATTCCTTACCGGGCGCCCGGTTTATGATCGGACTTATCCATCAAAGAAAGGCCGAGTGAAAATGGGTCATGAGGGGGGCACGCCCGGAGACGCTGGTTTTAGACGGTGGCCAAAGTGTTGAATAAAAGAGGGGGAATATAGAACTTCAACCAAGCCGTGATGAACGACCCGCCAATGCGTAGGAAAACGGGACGAGGAAGTTCGATTAATTCGGATCGCCTGCCCGGGCGTTTGCTTCGAGCAAAAGGGAAAATGGGCGGCAGAGTGAGAGGTGGCAGACGCCCCGCGTCGTCGTAGGAAGTCCCGCTTCCGGCGGCGTTCACGGGGGACACGGGGAGCGGTCGACGATCGTGGGATTAAACCTAAGTCTTGTGGGGGCGTGTGCTTTCCTGGGGGACATCTCCCTGAACCGAACTCAATTTTGAAGGAAAAAAGGGGGACTACCAGTGCTGGACATGACAGAAAGGCTCAAGGAAATATAGTCCCAGGTGGAAACTAAGTCAGAGCAAAAGCGAAAAGAAAAGTTAGGTGACGTTTTCCCCACTAGGAACTACAAAAAAGAAAACAGGAAGGGCCTTCGTCAATCTAAAGGAGGTGGTCCGTGACAGAGGTCTCAGGGATATAACCCCTTATCTGGACGCGGATTGGCCGAGGTGAATCAAAAAAGGAGGGATAAACAGGGAGGAAAGG
>Ga0179593_1347648_pt1 | contig 19900 bp, 36 predicted proteins | sample CZODoug2_1_08_16_FD_185931 | JGI IMG/M metagenome (GOLD analysis project Ga0179593, IMG submission 185931) | Vadose zone soil fungal communities from Angelo Coast Range Reserve, California, USA - CZODoug2_1_08_16fungal (PacBio error correction) | ecosystem: Environmental > Terrestrial > Soil >...
TGTGTCTTCACACAGTTGGGCCGAGGAAAAAAGGGGGGAGAAAGAAGGAAAAAAAAAAAGAGGAAGACGGGGATTGCTGTCCAAGAGGGCTCCTAATCTAACATAACAAAAAGTTTCTGGGAATGAAGAAGGCAAGGTAGCGGGCACAAAAGAGCAAAGAAAAATTGAGGAAAGAAACTTCCCCGGTGGAGGCAGTAACTTCAGGTATGTTGGGATTCAGAAAAAAAGGAGAGCCTGGGTCTTCATTCCACGCCCACGGACCTGCGGTCTTTGGAATCCAAAGGGGTAAATAACAAGGCAGCGGTATCCCCATAGGGGAAGGGCGTTCAGAGGCCCTGGGGAATCACTGCGTGCGGGGGGGACCGAAACCCCAAGGGTGTGGGTGTTGGGTTTGTCGGAAAAGGCAAAGGACCCAAGCTGACATAGACTCCAGAGAAGAAAAAACCAACTCCCAACAGGCGATAACACATCACGCCACCAATCAGGCAGAAGGCAAAAAAGACACCGTCTCGTTAAAACCGAACTTGCTTCAGCGTCACAAGACGAAGGAAAGACCTTGGGAAAATTGCAAAGGTGGCTCAACAAGCAATGGACTGAAACAAAGGCACCGTCAAACGCTAAAACCGTAACAACAAGACAAATAGCGAACTCCAAAAAGGGTACAGGGGGGAGGTGTAAAACCATTGAGGGACGAGAACTCACGAAGGCACACAGAGGCTGGCAGCCACCACAGAGGAGACCCCCAGAAGTCAAGAAAGGAACGCTGACATAAATCCACGGGCTGGAGCTCGAGCAAACAATATTGTCCATTATCAACCAATGGGTTTTCGGCGTGGAAACCAGAGCGGTGAACCAACAAATAGTTTGCGTCGACGATGTCGCAAGGCTGGGAGAGAGAATGGGACAAAAAAAAAAATGAGAGCGAAGGGACGGGGATGCAGAAAAACAAACAAAAGAAGACGAAAAAAAAGAGCGCACCAATAACACCGGGGAAAAGTCCCCCACAAAATGTCATCGGATAAGGTTCCAGGATCAGCGGGAAAGTTGTGGCCGTGCGTAGAATGGAAGAAGGGGTGCCAAACGCAACGCAGGGTGTTTCGTAGGGGGGACGGCACACGAAGGACGAAGGGGATTTGAAACTTCGCAGAATCGAAAGCTGGTAAAAAAAGGGGGGAAAAAGCCACGCAACAGAAAAGTTAAACGTGGGGGGGGGTGAGGAATCTGTGGGTTAGGGGAAGACTAGGGGGAGCGTAAAAAAATCCAACAACGGAAACGTCGTATTTAAAGGATTAAACTAAAGAGAGAATACGACAAAAGGACAAATTGGAAAAAAAAAAACAAGCAGGGGGGGCAAGTGACAAAAAATAGAATAGTCCTCTCCAACGGCCTGTGCACAAAGGACTAGCTGAAAAGGAAAAAACCACGCCGGTGCGGTCAAGAAAGGGGTGCTAGACCCCGTAAAAAAAAGGAAAATGAAAAAAAATGGGAAGTAGAACGTTGACCCTGGTACCCAGAGTGAATAGACTTCATCTTGAAACTATTGTGGAGAAGAACGAAGGGGGTTCTAGCTCAGAAAAGGACGCAAATGGATGGGGGGAAAACAAGGAAAGGGACCAGAACGCAAAGCGCTTCTTAATTATGAAATTCAACGGAAAGAAAAAACCGCCAAGAAAAGGGGAAAAGGGGGGGGTTTGGGGACGCTGGGGGGATGAGGAAACTTGGTCCGGAAAAGGGTTGCTTGAAGTCAAAAAGACTAAGAAAGTTAGAAGGCAAAAGGACAGGAAAAGAAGAAAAGCAGGGGAGAAAGGGTGAGATAGAGCAGTGGTTGGAAAGGAAGACTGAGGTTCGTGGAAAAAAGCATATGGGGTAAAACCCGTGATTAAAAGGACGCGGCAGCGCGTAGAGTCAAAGACATGCCAACGGGTGTAGAACGGTAGGCAAAGAGCGGAAAAAAAAAGAGGGTCCCTCGGTCTTTAACACGTCACCTGTGCAAAGAAAGGACTGAGCAAGGGCAGCCAGGGACACAGCCCTGGTTCAATGAGTGGGGCAGTGAGTGCCCATCAAAAAACATTAATTTTTGGTTGAAAGCCGTCCAGCTCCCGGGGGGGCTGAGACCAGAAATGGAGGAAAAAAGGAAAGAGAAGCCGCTCAATGGGTTTTTCACCGCAAATGGAGCCCAAAATGAGATCAAACAAAAAGGGGAGGGAGAAAAAGGAAGAGGGAAAAAAAAGGGGTTCAACAGTCCCAAAACATGGAGGAGAACATAGTGATTACGTATATTACTGTGCAGGCCTAAAGGGCAGCAGGAAAGGAAGGGTACGTAAGGGGAACAACTTATGGAGAGGGGAAAATTCCAGAAAAAGAGGAAAGGGTTTCCATGGACTCAAATGAGGCCCTTCGCGATCTACCAAGCAGGGGAGAAAGGGAGGCAGGACAAGCACGAGGGGCCCCTGGGCACGGCTTGTTGACCTTGGAAAAGAAAAGTGTGGTTGGGAACAAGAGAGAAGCGCTTGCAAACGCGTATTGTCCCGAAAGAAAAGGAACGGGGTTGTGGAACATAAAAACCAAACCTCGCTCGTCTTAACAACCACTAAAAAGTAAACAAAAAAGTCTTTGGTTTGATCCCATTTACAGGTCCGGGCAAGGTCAACAGCTGTGAGCAGGGGCATTCCGCTGTCCCTAAAAGAAAAGGTAAAAACGTCCGGTTGCTCGGTAAGAGGCAAGGTTATTGTCCGGGAAAAGATCACGTTGGTTGTCCTACCAAGAAACGTCAAAACAAAGGACTTTGCGGGGCGCGAAGGACGGCGCGGACTAACGGAATCAATAAGAAAAGCTTTAATCAATTTGGGGGGGGCAGTGTGGTCAAAGGGGCATCGCGGGAAAAATATCACGGGACCCCGGGGGAGGGGGGGAAAAAAAAAGGGAGCAAACGAAAACTTTCCCTAACGTGTCAACAATGAAACGGATTTCGGAAAATGCCAATGTTAACCAACAAAGTTGCTCTCCGGGCGCAAAGGGGGATGGAACAGAGAAAAGTTCAAGAAAGCTGTAGAACTAAACTCTTGTGCAAAGCTACGGAAAATACCTGGTGGCGGAGAAAGTGGGGGAGAAAAAAAAGATAGCGGAAGTGGTCTTCAGCTCCCTCACTTTGTCTTACCCAGGGGGTGGAACCGGTGAAAGACGCGAGGGGGTCCGGAACCAGCACTTTTCCCTCACAAACCGACGACGGCCTCTTGAGGAAAAAAGGCCAAAGACGAAGAAGCCCGAAAACCAAAGAAAGCCAAGGGGTTTTGACACCTTCCGGGAGGGGGAAACAAAGGGAAGCAAGCCTATGCGGCAAAGGCAGCAAGAGGAAAGTAAAAAAAGAAGGAAACTGGAGGCGCAAAAAAAAAAATCACAAAAAAAAAGCGCAGGCGAAAAGCACGAACAGGCATAAAAGACAAAAAAAAATTTGTGGGGGGGGGGGACACGGTGCGTCCGGCATTGGGTGGCTCACTATGGAAAGAATTAAGGGTGGGGGGTGCCATGCTCAGCATTGGTCAATGCGCTCATATTGGGCCAAATTGCGAGAGCCACAGGGAACAACAAAAAGAAAACAAAAACGAAGAAAGAAGGCAGGTCCGAAAAAAGTAGGGGGGGGCAAAAAAGGAACGACCTGCCTTTACAACTACCCCGCTTGTGATCAGAGAGCACACTTTAGTTACGGGGGGGGAACAGGCAAACGGGAGGACACTAACGGGGGGGAGAAAGGCCAAGGGTTGGGGAATTTTTGTGTTGACCAGCCCGAAGACCTGCCAAATTGGGTGATGGGGGGCAAGGGAGGGTGGCACGGTTGGGGAAGGTCGTTTGGGGGGACGGGGGGCAGTTGTTGCCGGCCCTTTTGGACCTTTGGTCTGGGAGAACCCAAGGGGGGGGGGGGAGGAAAAAGGCGAAAAGGAGAAAGAAACTTGGTTAAAGTGTGGCGGGCACGAAAAAAAAAAGCAAAAGGAAAGCCAGAATGAAAAAAAAAAAAAGAAAAGGGGACGGGGTAGACGCACGGTCGGACTTGGCACGTTTGCTTATGGGGACGGCCAGGGTTTATTCGAAAAGTGGGGGGGCGAGAACACGAGGAAGCAAGGGCTGGGAGCCAAAAAATGGGTGCTTTCTGCCAAATGAAGTGGGTGACCAGCTATTGGGGCAAGACGACAACCGTGTGCGCGACGGAGAAACAAGCTGTTGGGGGGGGAAAAGAATGCGAAGACTACAGGAGTGCAATGGGGGGGGGGGAAAGCCGCGACGGTAATAGGAAATTGGACAAAAAGGTGGAGCCGGCGAGATATGAGTGGCCCGGGAAATCCAAAAAACACATAGGAGGCAAAAAAAACAAAGATCAATGAAGGGGAGAGGGACCCGGGAGTGGCGCGAAAGCCCTCCCATTAAGGGGGGCACGATGCGTCCCGTGGGGTTGACGAGGACGGGGCCATCAACAGAAGTAGATCGCAAAACAAAAAAAAAAGTAGGAGGAAAAGAGAGAAGTAGGGAGTTGTATGTCCCGTCCTCGAAAAGGGGATAAAATCCAACCTGCAAGGAAATTGGGGCGCGCCACGGGCTGAAAGCTAGGATCAGACGGCCCAAGGGTGGAAGGGGAACGAGAAATGGAGTACCTGCGCCCGGCTAAAAAAAGCCCAATTCGAGACCGGGCGAAAGCCGGGAATCCTGTAAGTGGGGATTCGAGCCGGTAAAACAAAAGGGGGGGGGAAGTCGCGCAAACGCAATGGCGGACGATTTGCAAAAAAATCGGAGGGGACAGAAAAGAGTCATTGGTCGTTAATCACATAGAAAACGGGGCATGACCACAAAAAGGGGCAAAATACGCGGCAGCCCCAAAAAGGACCTGAAAAAGTCAAACAAGCGACAATAAAGAACGCACGAAGAGTCAAAGTCCCAATAAACCAGCAGGTATCAAGACGACGGAATCAGGGGGGGAAGCCCGGCGCTGGAACCGCCAACAAGGGAAAACTGGGGAAAGGCAAAAGCGAGACGAAAATCTTTCAAAGCATGGGACCCTCACAGGTACGCAAACAAACATAAAAAAGGCAAACAGAAAAAAGAAAAAGACAGAAAAACGCGAACTGAAAAAACGTAAACCAACTACGCGCACCGGGACACAAGTCCATTGTCAATGAGGTGAGGACCGAAAAAACAAATCAAAAAAGCCCATGAATGACCAGCAAAAAAACCAACGCCGGGCAAGCCGAAGCGAAAAAAATAAAGAAAACTTTCATCTCAAAACTGGGCATGTCAAAAGAAAAAAGATGCAAAAAAAAAACACAATGACACGGACCTCAGACCTCAAAAGTGCGTCTGCGCTGTCACTTCACAGGATATAAAAGAGGGGGGGGAAAAAGATTCAGCGCAGCAAAAGGAAGCCATCACACCAAAAGAAAAGCCCCTCCAGGATAACAAGGAAGCCGAAGAAAAACGGACCCCCACAGAGGTTGAAAAAACAGAGCGGGACTTAAGTCCGAGTTGGTCGGGGAGGAAGAACATTATAAGGGGGGGGTTGATTTCGAAAACCAACAGAAGTTACTGGGCGCTCCCACACTGACATCTTTGAATTTTGAGGGCAAATAGATGCAAAGAAAGGGGGGGGGCACAAAAAGGCAAGAGAACTTTTGAACGGTGTCAAAGGAATCGTGGGGTGTAAGGTGCGCCGCAAAAAGAAAGCCCCCGGGCAGCACTGCGGAGGAAGTGATTCCGTACTCGCGATAACGACAAACGGGCAAAAACAGGAACACCCACAATGGAAGGGCGAAAACAATTGGTCAAGCGAATCTGGAGAAAAAAACGCGCCTGGTGGCCAAGCGCGTAGCAACGGGGACAACCATTTTCGGGGTCAACCAACGCAACAAGGGAGAGCGGAACGGGGCAAAAAAAATCGGGGTAAAAGCCCAAAAGCTGCGGCCAGAACGGAGTGTACCCCATAAAGGCACGAAAAGTGCCGCGCGGAAAGTAGGGGAACGAAGGGGCACTAAAAAAGGCTAGAAAACCGACGAAAGGTGAAAAAAGTTGACTCAAGCACGCCCCGAAAAGGCCAAAAAGTACTTGGAAACAGGGAAGTTCGAATCCACGCAGAAAGCGGAAAACGCCAGGAATTGGGGGTGACGCGTTTGGGGAGTATGAAACGGTAACGAACAAAACGAGTGGCAGAAGACTTGGTGCGGGATAAGGAGAAAAGTTTAAACTAAAGGGGGAAAAGGGGAGAGAGCAGAATTCATACGGAGGGGGGAGTAGGGGGAAAAAAGAGCTAGGGGGGGAAAAATCCTGCTTAATACGCCAAAAACAGCACGCTAAATCAGGCCAAAGTTCTATAAAAGGGAAATAACGCAAAAGAAAAAAAAAAAAGGAGTTGGCCCTCAAAAAAGGAAATCTCCAAGGGGGCTCAAAGGGACTGACAAGAGAATGGCCTCACTTATCCCCTGTTTGGTATGTTCAGAAAATGGAAAAATATACGGAGTTGGGGAAGTTAAAGGGAAGGGGGAAGACGAAGGGGGGAAAAACCTTGACCTGGCACACGTCGACATATAGAATGGAAGCGGCTATGTGTTCAAACTGAAAATCAAAAAAAGGATTGAGGAAATAGAGAGATGGGGGGAAAGGTCAGGCGTCAACTAAAAGGGGAGGGGGGATTCTATAAATTCGAAGGCAGGTCACAGAACCGGGAAGGCTGGGAAAAAGAAAACTTTATGGAGAAAGGGGACAAAGCAACGAATGAAACAGGGCAGGGTCCAAAAAAAACAAACAAGGTAATATCGAGGGCCGGGGGAGCAAGGGAGGGGAAAAGAAAAACAACAAGGGAAGGAAACGCGGATGAAAGGGAAAAGACTGTAGTGAAAACCTTTTGGCAAGATAGCTAAATAAACCTGCGCGTTGGTCAAAAAAATCCGGGTTTTTTAAAAAAATCGCCAAAAAACCGGTATCGAAGCTTCAAACTGTCAAGACTTGGGAAAAGCAAAGTTGGCAAAACGATCCAGTGAAAAAAAAAGGGGGGAGCCAGCACAAAAGTAGCAAGGAAGGAAAAGTCCCCGGGTGCGACGTTTCAGCGAGGGGGGGCAGGTGGGGGGGGGGGTTCCTAAAAGCAGGAAAAAAAAAAAAGGTCCAGGGTTAGGGAGGACAGAAGTCCGGGGACTTCGAAGAATGACGCCGAGGGAAAGGCAACTTTGCGTTTCAGACGAAAAAGGGAATTGCTCAAAAAAAAGGCGGGAAAAAGGAAGAAAAACAATGAGTGAAACAACCGAGGGGTCAAGACACGAGGGGGACTTCTTCACACCTCTGAAGGGGGTAAAGAAACCGTGCGGAGGCCGGACTTTACAGAGGACGAGTCAAAGCCCAGGAACCTGTGTGCACACTGTCACTACAAAAATTGTGGGGGACAAAGCTCAGGGGGGGGGGGAGCAAATGCGGAAAAGTGTCAGAAAGAAAGAAACCAGAATTGGCCGGACATTGTGGACCGGGTGGGTGTCCAGCGAAGAGCTAGGAAAAAAAAAAAAAACGAAAAACGGGAAAAAACCGGGGTTTTGGGGGGATAAAGCACTTCCAGAAGTCGAACTAACCCCCAAGGAAGAAAAAAAAAAGGAAGGGGTGGAAAAGGGATAGGCGGATGACAACCTTATCAGCAAGAGAGTGAGCAACCAAAATCAAGAGGGGTCCAGGGAGGGGGGGGAAAGGAGAAGAACTGAGGGGCACTAAAAATCACAAATCTCAATGGCTCCACAACTACAACCGGGAAAAACTCGATAAAAAAAAAACTATAAACAAGTTTGAAATGGTGGGGGGGGGGCGTGCTTTCCTGTCCCCTATGGGGGCCTCGCTGCGTGGCAGTCGGGGGTTTTGGATGGACCAAAAAGGTGAACCGATCAGAAATCTTGCAGACTTCGACTACAGACTACTTCAGCCTGCGCAAAAGAAAAAGAGATTGAGGGTAAAAATGAAAGAAACATGGGGGAAGGCCAGGGCCCGTAAGCGGGGAACCCTGCCAAACAGACTGGTGAGACAAAAAGGATTCGTAGCGGGCAGGCAGTCACCCAAGAGAGGGCGGGGGGAGCCATCATTGGGGCTTGTTTCATTTGGGGGGTGATTCCATAAATCCCAAATTTGCAAAAACCGTGGGGGGGAGAGTAAAAAGGGCACGGGGTGGGGGAAGGGGGGTCAAACAGGGGGCCGTTTACCATTGGTGCAAGGGGGATTGGGGCTTTTGAAACGAACGAAGTGTAATGTCAACCAACCAATGAGAGGGGAGACAGGCCAGGGGACACATGAAAGGTGTCTGCAAGGCACAAGCGCACTGAAAATCAAAAAACGATGGGGAAAAAGTTCCAGGTTGAAAGAAGGAAAAGGAAAATCAACGAACTCGTCGTGGCTTATTGAGAGGGGGGGAAGGGGGGGGAATTCAAAACACGTTGGGGGGGGAGGGAGGCAAAGACAAAAGAGCCCGGCTTTTTTAACCCTGTGCTTAAAACAAAATGAAAAAGCTGGTGAAAGATTGGGGGAAAAAAAGGAAAAAAAGCAAGCAGGGGTTTGGCCGCGACATGGGGGAAGACGCAGCTTTTTGAAAAAAAGCCGAGAATTCAACCCAGAGGGAAAAGGAAGGAAGCCCCAAAAAAAGGTCTCATGGTGGAAATGGTGGAGTGCCGGGCAGATGTGATTGGGACCGACACAACACATCAAAAAGGGCGATGACTAGCGGAAGAAGGTTAGCCCCGAAAAAAAAAAAAGGAAGGGGAAGGGGAGGGGGAGATCATCCAGGTTTTTGGGGACGAAAGGACTGTCAGCTAATTAAGAAGACAACAACCAACAACGAGGAGGGGAGGAAAAAGAAAAAGAAAAAAAAATTAGGGGGGAAAAGCGAAAACCGGGTGGGAGTACGCATCAACCAAGTATGCGAGTGAGGGGGGGCGCTCAAGAAACGTTTGGAACAGAGAGGATAAATCCGAGGTGGTTATTGGGAAAAAGTAAAAAATAAAGGAAGAAGGGGGAGGAAAACCCGCGAAAAAAGGGGCAAATTCGTAAAACTCAAACGACCTGGAATCTGGGGGATTCTAGGGTTAAAGAAAGGGGTCTTGAAGGGATCGCCAAAAAACGGAACGGTAACTGGAACAAAGAGCTGGGACATCAAAAAAAGGGGGGGTTGCAGAAAATAGGAGGGGAGGTCCAACCAGGGGCTTTCTAAGTGCGGAAAAAAGGCCGAAAAAAAAAGGGAAGCCAAAAACAAAACGAAAAAATCTCAACAGGGAAGCAACTGAAAGAAGAAAAAAACAAAAGAAAAGTCGCAAACTGCAGACCGCGCAGGTGGGGAACGGACGGCGCAGGGCCCACCAGAAAACTTTCATGCAAAGAGTCCTCTAACTCAAAGCCTTGGGCCCGGCACAAGGGGGGCGCAACAAAAACAAAGAAGGAGGGAAACATTCCAAACGGCAACAAAAAAAAAAAGTAAAAAACCTGGGGCCAACTATAGCCTACAAAAAAAGGCCAAACAAAGATTGAAGTCAAGGTCCGTAAAGGCTGAGCATCAAAAAAAAAAAGGGAAAACAAGCCAGAGGGGGGGAGACAAAAACCCGAAAAAAGAGGGGAAGCCCGGGAACAAATCGACGACAGTCGAAAACAAAACATATGGAAACAAAGAGAAAGGGGTCAAAGTACCTTCACCACCAAAACAGTCCAGCCCGAAATACCCCAAGAGGAAGGGCTAGGCCTGTTTGAAAGCACCAATTAACAAGGAAAGAATAAAATAGCAGGCACAGGCAAAATGAGCCTCAACAAAACCTACAAAAGCAGCACAAGAAAAGGGGAAAGGGGGAAACCCAAAAAGGGCCGGAACGAAAAATGTCCCCAAAAACAAAAAAGTCATCTTGAAAAAAGGGGAAAAGTGTAGCCAATTGGAGATGAAAAAAAGGGAAGGGAAGAAAAAAATTGGGAATGTCGATCACGTGGGGTGAGGACCAAAAACGCCAAAAAAACCATTTTTGGACTTGGGGACATAGATGGGAACTAGAGGTGAAGCCGCCCGACTTGGGTGGGGGGGCCATGAAAAAAAGAGTTGGGGGGGGGGGTTGGCGAGATGAGCGGTAGCCAAAAAACGTAAGCCGGCCCCCCTGAAAGGAGGGGAAAGGCTTCCGAATGGCACGAAGAAGTCACCAAAAGGGGGCCAGACAAGCCTGAGGTGGGCGGAAGACGACAATTCGCTAGCTGCAAAGAGAACGCCAGGGGTTTGGAGCGCGTGGAGAGCCACAACGAGATCAGGGGTTCGGTCAACATCCAGGGCGATAATTGCGGTCAAAAAAAGGTAGATTAAGGAGCAAAAAAGGGGGGGAAGTGGAACCAGAGGGAGAAAGGGTTAAGGAAGGCAAAATGACAACGGGAGGGGAAACGAGGTGTGCTTCGAGCACCTCTCACGCTGAAGGAGCAACGACAAAACTCAAAAAGAAAAGGGGAAAAGAGGAATTTCAAAGGATCCCGACGGATGCTCACCCACCCCAAAAAAAAACAACACCAAAAAAAAAAACAAAGGCGCCCAGAAAAAATGGGGTTTGGGGGAAAACATGTTACTTGTTCAAAAAAGTGGCTGACTGAAAAAGACAGAGGCAAGAAGGGAGGAGGAACCGGAAGAAGCAACAGAAACGGGGAGACCGAAGATCCGCGGGTCAAGCGTGGGGGGGGGGGTTAGGGTGGGGGAAAGCGGGGAGAAAAAAAACTTAAAGAAAAGGGGGGAAGGAAGGAGACTACAGACGTAGCGCGTAAGATTCACTTGCCAAAAGTTGACTATAAATTAGGGGGCCCCAAAAAAGACGCGAAACCCACGGGGGGCTGAAAGACCCGGGGAGCAAATAGAGGGGGAGGAACGCAGGAAGGGCCCTAAAACTTGGGACACCGGCTCATTAAAGGGTCAAAAAAAATTTTCATCAGGAAAGGAGGGGCATCAGACTCCGGAAGTGGGGTGAAGGAAAAGTAAGCTGAACATGAACTCAACGGTAGGAACAGTTAATAGAAGGGGGGGAAACTAACTAAGGGGAGAAGAATGAAAAGTCTCTCAAAGGAGGGGGAAAGAGGATAAGGGAAAAGGGGAAGGTGAGGGGGGGGAAACATAAAAGTGAGCGAAAAAAGTCTATTTACTGGGGGGAAAACGAAAGAGCGGTCAGAACAGGGAAAAACTAGAAAGGGCAAGTAGGGGAGCACGGGGAAGAATGACAGGGGGGAAGTAGAGAGCAAACTGGGACAGGAGCAGGAAGCTTGGAGAAGGGACGTCCAAGCAACGATGGGGGAAGCCCCTCGGGGGTCCTGAAAAAAAATCAAGGTTATATAAAGGGGTACAAAAAAAAAGAGGAAATGAGGCGTATGGTACGGAGAATCCGGGTTGGGGGGACCACAACAAGGCGCTCAGTAGTCAAACGCTCCCACAAAAAAATATGGCAGCACTGGAGAGAAAAAAGAGAACGGAAAGAAACGCTGGGGGGTTGCGGCACTCATGCCTGTTAGACCATACCGAAAGGGGTCCTAGCAGTCAAAAAACAGGACAGGGAAAGAAATCACGTTGGCGACAGACCGAAGAAAAAGTCACATGAATTCAGTGGAGAGGAAAAAACAAGTAAGGAACGGAGGGGAAAAATCAATGAACACGGAACTTGGAAAAGGGGGGAGCACGTTCAATCTGAAACAAAGGGGGGCAGAAAAGGAGAAAAGGAGGGGACCCTCAGGGGGCAGCGCGACGCTTCCGCCACGAACAAGGGGGGGGGGTAAAAAAGCCCGTGAAGAAAAATGCGGTGCAGGAGGTTGAAAAACAGAGAAGAGAACGAAGATCGCCCAGGGCGTAACCGAAAGACCGGGCGTGTGCTCAGATAAAAAAAATTTGAAAGCAAATTGGAGTAAAGATCATCAGGGGGGGGAGGGACGCCAAGTCAAAGGGCAAGTGGCCGGCCAAGTGGTTACAGGTGGTCAAAAAAATAGGGCGAAGGGAAGGATTTACAAAGTTCATCACTACTTAGGGGGGACAGGTTTGTAATACCCACTGCCAAGGGACAAAAGGAAAAAAACAGAACCAAAGAATAGAAAAAACAACGTTTTGGGAACACACTGTAGAAGTGAGTCGTGGAAAAAGGGAGCAAAGCTATGCACACGAAGTCAAGTCAAAGAAAAATGTCCGCAGTGGCATAGAAGAAAATGGGAAAAAAAAACGCAAGCCCAAGCAGCAAGGGGAGGACTAGAAGGAAAAAAAAAAGAAGACGGGAAGAACGAAGAGTCAAGCAAAGTTTGTGGGGGGAAAGGGCCCGTAAGACTGTGCTCCTTCTGGGACTGGGCGGTTGTAAAAAGCAAATTGAGTGCCCGGAACAAATCAGGGGACAAATAGTTGAAAACTAACTAACACGGGGGGGGAAAAAAAAAAAAAGAGATCGACGGGAAAAAAGGGGGGGAGGGTTGGGCGAAGGGAAAGCAGGGGGGGTGCAGGGGGCCGAATCAAAGCTTGAACAGAAACAAGTGTTTTTGGAGAAAAAAGAAACTGCTTCCGGAGGGGGACAGACGGAACATCGGGAGCCCAAGGAAAAAAACGAAATGCTTTGTTGACAAGTTTTGGTTGGGGGAAGAAAGACCAACTAAGGAAGCCAACTACTCGGGGGGGGAACAGGAAAAAGTTGGTGGGGGGGAAAAAAAGGGGGTTAGCGTTTGCCGGGTGTGCAAATTGGTTTTGCCGGCATTGGGAGGGGGGGCGGGGGGCGCAACCCCAAGTGAAGGGTTCCAAAGGCTGAGGTCGCGAAAGCACTGTGCATGAAAGGGGGGGCCCAAAGCCGGAAAACCGGGAAAAAATAGACGACGGCTGGTATCGAGGGGAAAGTTGTCAATCAGTCAAGTGGGGTTGCTATGGGAGGACAGTGGACTGGTTAGAACCTTTGTGTGAGGACATCAAAAGATAGAAAGGTGTAGTGTTGGAGCGGCCCATTCCCTGGAAAGGGTTGCTTACCTAGGTGCAATATAGGGGGGTACCAATATTTTTCAATACCGAAGCCCTGGGGACGAATGGGAAGGAAAAAGGGTTGGGCCAGGTCTCAATAACGAAAAGGAGTCCCAATGTACTCCCAACTTTCAAAAAAGCTTGTTAGAAACATGTCGAAAAGATGAATTGGGCAAGAAGGAGAGAAAAAACCATAAGGGGGAAGGGGCGATCCTGAGAGGAGCAAACCTGTCGAGCAAAAAGACACGAAAAAAACGGCATGAACGGGAAAAAAGGTGAAGGGCACACAAACAAACCGTTTTGTGCAGAGGAGGGCCTCCAAAAGAGAACCTTAACTTCAAACAAACAAAACGAAAAAGGAAAAAACTAGGGAAAAATGTAGGAACAGGGGAAGACGCAAAAAGGGAAGAAAGAAAACCTGCAAGGGAATGCGGATGTTTTAACGCCGCCCCACAAAACAAAAAAACCCAAAAAAAAAAACCAACGGTTGAGGGGGGAAACAGGATCCTCCCTCACCAATGGTTTTGAAGGTGATAGAAAATTGAAAGGAGGCAAAAACGAACGGGGGGGCTCAAGGAAAAATTCGAAAACCGTAAGAGGCACAGGGAAATCTAGTAAAATAAAAAAAAAAAGGGCAAATGTGGGGGATGGTCACAAAAAAGTCAGCGGGAAAACAGGACTTGGGGAGCCATGACTGGTCAGCACAATGGGGATGGAAGGAAAGTAACAAATGCGGCGGGACCAAGGTCACAGCCAGGGGGAATATCTAAAAAAATGCAGCCAGAAAAGGTAGGAAAAAATCACGATCAAAAATAAGAAAAAAAAGACTAAAATTCCAAAGGAGGGCTAAAAAGAGAAAACAAGGGGAGCAAAGTTCTTGACGGGCCTGACGAAGGGGTAAAGCCCAGGAAACGCAAAAAAAAAAAAAAGCGTCCTACGGGAAAGCTTTCAGACTTGGGGAAAAGACAAAAAGGGAAACGAAAGCAAACAAAATGCAAAAGGCGAAAAAAAGGATGAAAAGGAGGTAACGTCCAAACAAGGGCCAATCGCGAGCACACAAACAAGAGGGTCGGGAACTTAGTGTAACAGGATCCTCCAAAAAACAAGAAAAAACAAGGCACAGAGGCTGCAAAAACCACCCGAGGGGAAAGCCGCCCGCATAAAAAAAGACAAAGGCATGATCGAGGGGAAATCGGCACAGGTCAAGAAAAAAAGGAACCACAGGAAAAAAAAGGACGGGAAAAGGCCATCCTCATTTTGCAGGGGACAACGCCTTTGAAGGGATTACAAGAGTCGCGGAAAAGAACAATAGGAAAACCCGAAAAAGCCCAGAAGAAGGAAAAACCAAGCCGGACTACAAAGGTAAAAAAAAAAAAAAAAGGCAGAGTTTGGTAGTTAGCCGGAGTGTTTAAGAACGGTAAAGGGGAGGGGTTGGATTTCACCGCGCCCAAGTGGTCAGAACGGAAACGCAGCCAGCGGAAGTGAAAAGGCGATAGGATTTGCCCACGGGGAAAGGGCCCCGAGAAACAGGGTGCAAAACGTGGGTTAGGTGGGTAGTTGGGCTCAAAACGATCGTTATACAAAATAAAAAGCCTTAAAGGGGGAAGTGAGGGGATTCCTTACTCTCGAGGATGGCCACACCAAAGTCAAAAAAAAAGGTTACCCACCAATGGAAAAATTAAAAAGGACCTGGCTCACCGCCTTTGCACCAGACCGTAGCTGGAGAAACACACAAATGTGCGGTGTCCCGCCATCGATAGGAGGACGTAGAAAGGCGGCCGAGCAAAGGGCCTGTGGGACACACCGGGGGGAAGGGAATGGAAGGGAGGGTTGGGCCCCTGAGTTTTTGAACCGTAATCCCAGCAAAAAACCAGTAGAGGGCCGCCGACGCCAAAACAGGAAAAAATAAAAAGGGACGCCGGGTCATGGGGAGTCTAAGGCTATTCCGATAGGGAAAAAAAGTGATTTTTGGGAAAAAAACTGGTGAAAGGAGAACGTGAGGCTCAAAAAAAGTAAAATGGCGAAAAAACTGAAAGAAAGGAAAAAATAGGTTAAGGGCCCATGGAATAAAAATTACAAAAGAAGCCGGGGGTTACTAACGTAAAAGACGCGCAGGGGGGATGCCAAGAAGGGGGTTTAAAAAAAACGAGGAGCGAGGGGGGGGTTAAAAGAGCCTCAAAAGTAAAAACTCAGGTAAATCCACCAAAAAAAGGTTTTGACTATGGAGAGTTGCAACAGCGAGAAAAGCATCACTAAAGAGGGGGCTTGGACTAACCTTTAAAAACTCAACAGAGGGGACGGAAGAAAAAAGGTGCCGCATCATGAAAACTGTTCCAATCGGGGGAAGGTGGAATGGCCATCCAAGGAAAAGGTGGGGGAAGGCGGCCACAGCTCCTAACAATGGCAGGGGAGGGGGAAACTTTAATAAGAAAGGGGAAAAAACAGCACTAGTGTCGAAGCAAGGAAGGACAACAGTCTCGACTACCAAACAAAACCAGGAGGAAAGAGAAAAAGGGGTCGGGTCCAGGAAGAAAAAACAGAGGGGTAAAGTATTACGGGAAAGGGGAAAAAAAACCAGGTACAAAAAAAAGGGGAAAGAATGAAACAACTTCACATGGGGGAGGAGGGGCAAGGGGTGACACGAAATTGAAACACATGATGAGGTCCCGTCACTCAACACTTGTAAAGGGGGGGGGAAGTTCAAGCAAAAAAGGAAGCCCTCTTGGGCTCGCGCTGGGGGAATCCGGTATTGAAAAATGGGTGGAAGATTTGACAAATGAATCAACGAATGAAGTAGGGAAACCGGTGGGGAAAGAGCAAATCTTCTCACGGCTCAAAAAAAGGAAACGGGAGGGCATCAAAGAAAAGAGTGGGGTCACGGGGAGGGGTGCGTGGAAAGGCTTGCGGACAAGAAGGGCCAGACCAAGAAAGGTGAGTTTGCATCAGGGACCAGAGCACATGGTCACCAGGTGGAGAGAAAAAGTTTAAGAAGAAAAAACTGCACACGTTGCTGCCCGAACGAAAAGGAATTCGAAAGACAGGAAGCGTAAGGGCTTTGGAAGGGGGGGACACGGGAGAGGAGATTTAAAAAAGGGCAAAAAAAGGAAGACACGGAGCAACGGTCGTGACCAGAAGGGGTGAAAGGAGGAGGAAAAAAAACTCGGCCAAATAGGGGTTTGGGAAAAAAAATTGCCCTCGGGCCGCAGCTGTACAGAGGACGGAGACAGAAAAAAAGGGGGGCAGGAAAAACGTCTTGTGTGACGAATACTCCATTTGGGGAAGGCCAGCTTTTGGGAAGCAAGATGTAGCGGGTGGGGATCCTCACCGAAGGCTGGTCAAGGTTTGGGGGAACAGGGGGGGGGCCCGGAAAAAAAAGAGGGAGGTGTGGGAGGGTCACATTTCTCACCGGACGGCTGGAAAGGGGATAACCGCACAACGAGCGGGCAACCCTAAAACCCCAAAGACAGAAAACACGGGTTCAAAACTTTCTAACGGCTGGGGAAAAAAAAACAGGATCAAGCTAAAAGGACGCAAATGCAAAGCCAAAAAAGATGGACGTGGCCAGGAGAATACTGGCTCGATGGAAAAACATAGCCATGACTCACCGCACGGGGAAAAAACAATCTGGGTATGATAGCTAACAGAGTCAACTTGGGGGGGGGGGAACGTTGGGGTCTTCAGAGTTTCTGGAGGTTCCACATTCCTGGTCCCCCCCGACCAAAACGGGATGTCGGGTGTGTTTGTGGTGGCGGGGAGAAGGCAGCCCGGAACTGCCAAACGTTGGCCTGAATCAGACACGTTTGCTGAAGGCTGGGAAATGAATGGGCGGTCCCGACGGGGGCGCGTGGGGTTGGGAGTCGAAGGGACAAAACGCTTGACTGACCGCATGGCGGAACACAAAAAATTCGGGTCGGTTAAGGCACGGCAGGGCAAAAGAGTTTGGGGGGGGGGAGGAGAAGATGGCTGTTGGGCAAACCCACTTTTTGGGGGAAAGGGGGCGTCAACCCTGAAGGACCCTGCCCCGAAAATGGGTGTAGGACGCGTAAAAAAGGGCTGTGGCGAATGAAGGGGGGGGGGTCCACGGGGGCAAGGGGGGGTGTGCAAAAAAAAAACCGGCAGGTGTCTTGTGGGGGGAAACCTGAGCCCCGAAGGGGGCAAGTCAGGCTAAGGCATTTCTGGGAACGCAAGTGGCATGAAAGTGTCGGCGAGCCCTCGAAGGGCCGAAAAAGACAAAAGGCCCTAATTCACAAATCAAAGGAGGGTGGGAAATTGCAGCATCACAGGACTTTTTGGGTAAATTATTGGAGGGGGCAGGTCTGGAGGTTTGGAAAGCCGGGTGGGGGGGGGGGGGTTGGCGGCCCGGGGAAAAAGAACGAGAAAAAACCCTGGCCTTGTGGGGCCAAAACCCGGTTCTTGCGGGGGGCAAAAAAAAAAAAATGCCGCCGGATGACCAGCGATGTGGAAAGAAACGCCGCAAGGGGTGAGCAGAAAGTGAAACCAAGCTTTGGGGACCAAAAAGGTCAAAGAAGAACAACAAGACCCAGGGGGGACGGGCGCAGAGGGAAAAAAGGTGACTCCTCGAATTGGGAAACTTTTGAGAAGGGAGAAGGCGATGTCAAGAAAACCATCAGGGAAGCGATCCCTAGCGAAGAAAAGAAGGTGGAGAAAAATCCGAATCCGCATGTGAAGTTGTATGCACTACCCCAGGGGGGGGAAAGAAAACGGGGGGAAGCACAATGAAGTCGCTCACTCACAAAAAAAACAAAAGGCAGGAGGAAAAAAAAGGAAGAGGGGGACTGTGAGGCAAAAGTCAAATCAGGGAAAGAAACGGCAAATGCAGTTGAGTGCCGCGAACAGAGTGGCTTTCCGCGAGGGAAAGACTCTGAAAACGAGGTGGTTGTTTCTGAAAAAGGCGGTAACATTTCTCGTAGAAAAAAAAGGCAAAAGGAACGGGAACCATTCACGGGGCTTGAAAAACGACCCTGGGGGATTTAAAAGATACCGGACGCTTGGGGGAGGAAAAAAGAGGACTCAACTTCTAATGTTCGGGGCAATCAATGGGGTGGAGTCAAGAGGTCATGTTGGAAAGTAGAGGAAAAACAAACCCTGACAAATTCAAAGGGCCCAAGGAGCCGGGGGGAGGATGGCCGAAAAAAGGGGCCCGGAATAAACCAACCTCAAACAGAAAGGGAAAAAAACGACCAAAAAGAGCAACGTTTCCGGCGGGAGAAACAAGTCTGGGAACATGAAATTAACTGGTCGCGCCAAGGGAACGGTAGACTGGGAACGCAAGAACAAGTGGAAAAGGTGGCAAAGCCGGCTCACAAGGGCTTACAGGAAACGGAAACAAAACGAAAAAAATCACAAAGAGGCCGGCAACCGGAAAAGGCAAACGCGGGAACGAAAAACACAGTGTCCAAGAGAAAGGAAAAATCACTGAGGGGGATGGCTTATAAGGGCTACAAGAAAAAAAAAAAAAGTAAAACAGAAACTGACAGCCAACCAAGAAGGAGCCGCCCGCTTAAAACTAGGAGGAGGACAAAACGAAAAAGATTTCAGGTGAAAGCAAGGCAGCTGTCAAAAAGAAAACTTGAACGAAAAAGACATCCTCTGGGACTTGGGACTCTTTTGAAACTTAGGGGGGGGGAGAGGGTGAAAAAGAGTTCTCACACGCGGCAATGATGCAAGCACAAAAAACAACGCAACGAATCACAGTCACTCGTCCTACACGGGGGAAAAAACCACCACAAAAAAAAAAGGCAAATCATTGTAGATTAGTATATTAGGGGGTTGTCTGGGGGTATCACATGATATGTTGTGTCGAAAGGAAAGGGGCTTCGACTGGACAAAACCATCGCACCCGGACAAACCGGGGAAGGTGCTTGACTTGCAAACAGAGAGTGGCAAAGGGTTGAAAAAAAAGAAGAATAACGGTGGGGGGAAAAAAGGTGGTGGTGGGGGGGGGGGGGTTAGGGTCGAAGTCCAAAAACGAAAAACTTCAGGGAGTGAAAAAGTGTAAAAAGTCCGGAAAATGCACGCGATGCCACGACACGGTCAAAAAAAAAGTGGACAGAAATAAGGAAAGTGGTCCGAAAGTGAAATCAAACAATGACAAGAGAAAAATCGAACCCTGTGGGGAAAAAATTAAGCTTACAGAAAACAGCTGAATGGGCAGGGCGAAAGTCAGGTCCGCCGAAACTGTAAACTGCAACTATCACGGGGACCACTGTCAAATTTTGAAAATCCGCGCAACACGGAGGGACAAAATGGAGAAGGTCGGGGACCTCCCCGACACCAAGAGTTGAAAGAGAATGGAAAAAACTTGACTGACGAAAAAAAAAAAAAAGCAAAGGCGGGGTCAAGTGGAAGTAAAAAGTCAAAGAGGCTTAAGAAAAGAAAAAAGAATGGTTGTGACGCTTTTGTAAGGGGGGCCGAAAAGGAGCTGAACGAGAAAAAAAAAACGGTGACAGAGGCTGGGAGAGGGCAAAGAGTACGGAAAAAGAAAAACGAGGTTGGAAAAGACGTGATCCTTTTATGAAAAAAAAAATTAGCGGCAAGTGGGGGTAAACCAGATTGAAGGCGAAGTACGCCACGAAGCGCGTGAGGAGGGGGGGAAAAAAAAACTGCAAACATGTGTGAATAAAAGTATGTCAACCAGAAACTGCAAAAAACAGGATTCACACAGGGCGGGTGGAGTTGGGGACAGAGCCCGTGAAGAAAAAGAGGAAACATAAGCAGAAGGGCCCATCACTTCAACGTCTCAAGAGAAAAATCTTTTACTGAAAAAAAAAGAGACACAAGGGAAGTTGGGGGGTTGCAGTTTCTACTTCCGGGTAAAGAACGGGCAGGGAAAAGGGAGAACCTGGGCGGAAGTAAAAAAAAAGGGGATACGACGCATTTATTGGGGGGAGGAAACAGACC
>Ga0179593_1300058_pt1 | contig 19899 bp, 18 predicted proteins | sample CZODoug2_1_08_16_FD_185931 | JGI IMG/M metagenome (GOLD analysis project Ga0179593, IMG submission 185931) | Vadose zone soil fungal communities from Angelo Coast Range Reserve, California, USA - CZODoug2_1_08_16fungal (PacBio error correction) | ecosystem: Environmental > Terrestrial > Soil >...
CGGGAACGCGGCCAAGAGGACGGGGGTATCCTTACCTTGCACGAATTGATTGACGGCCGGAGCAAGGGGATATCAACACTGGTGCGGATGAAGATAATTAAAAAAAAGACAGCGCGTTCGCCCCTTGGCGGGCAGTTGCTACAGTGGGACCCGGGGGAAAGGTGCCCAAATTAAAAAGATCAAAATTAGCGTTTGGGTAGTTGCTGAAGGGAGCCGTCAACCGACAGAAAATCTCGCGTGGGCTCTTGAGAACGAAGGAAAGATAAAATAAGTAACACCGCGGATTTCTCTCATTCAGTACCCTCAAGAAAGGGGAGACCCGATAGGCTGGTACGGCCGGAAGGGGTCCCGTTTAGGAAGGGCAAGGAAAGAGGCGGATTAGCCGCTCAGAAAGGCCCTCATCACAAGCGAACAATCTTTTCGGGGACGTCGGCTCGACCTCTGCAAGCTGCGTTGGTCCAGTCACGGCTGAACCGAGATCTACCTAGGGAACATCAAAGAAGGAATTGAAGGGGTTGGGGGGTGGTTCAAGGACAACACCAGGAAAGGATTCAGTGAATGTCGACACCGGCTCAAGGAAGGCATTGTGAGAGAGTGTCAGATGCGCACGAAAACAGAGTTCAAGCAGGAAGTACAACAAGAACAAAAAAAAGAGGCAAGGAGGATTCATTAGGCGGACGATAAAGGGATATCGAGAGAAAATGAGTGAGAGGTGCAAATTATCCTCTCATAGGGGGATTACGATGGGCGACTTTCTCGTCGTGCAGGTCAGGGGGGTCCTCGCTACCGAGTCTTTTCGGGGTAGGGGTCTTCGTCAGGGGTTCTCAACGGCAGGGGGATGGCGGGAAAATGTGCCAAAGGAAAGAGAAAGAAGGGCAGAAGGGGCGGATTGAGAGTCGGTCCTATTCCGGTTGTTGAGGCTAGAAAGACTGGGGGCAGGGTCTCAACAAACGGAAAAAGGGAGATACTATTAGGCATTTCAACCAAGGAACGCTAAACGAAAGAGGAATGAAGAAAAAAAAGATAAGGCAGTCCCAGCGGACAGGAGTCAAGACGTCCGAGGAATTGGTTTTTTCGGCAAATAAACGGGGGAGTGGGGTCAAACCATTGCTCGACTGATTGACATCGCTTTCCAAAAGCAAAGGGAGGGGCGAATAGAGAAGCCTGTACCTACAGACGAAGTGTTCAGGTTGGCGCTTCGGGTCGAGGGGGGGAAAAGGGGGTGGGTACTCTTGCCCGGCGTTAGAAACTGGCGAAAGGATGGGTTTGGAAAGGCAAAAAATTACCCGGGGACACCAAAAGGATCTTGGAGAAGTGTAGCTATAAGAGAAGATCAGCATACTTTTTGTCAAATATCCACAAGGGTAAGGGCTGCACGTCCGGATGGGAAGAGGAGGGAACCAAACTAAGATTTGCACCTCAAGGGGGGACGGCTCAGAAGAGGTAAAAGGGTCGGGTGGTTGAGGGGATCTGGAGGGCGAAAACGCGGCTTAAACCCGGACGGGCGGACTGTGACCGGCAATTGGTCGTGAGGACGAACAACGTTAGAAACGCACGAAAAAAACACCGGACTAAAAGGGTGGAATCTCATACCCAAAAGTCGCCGGTGGTCGCCGGCGGAAAGTGTTTGGAGAGGGGAACCCGGATACAAGTCTTGAATTGGCAATACAGAGGGAGCACTACGCTCAGAGGAGAAGTGAGGATCAGATGGAATGGGGCCGGGAAGTGCGATCACGACAAGAAAAGAGGTAAAGTGCGGATGGTCAAAGGGTCTTACAAACCAGTCCTTTGGGGGTCGAAAAATGGCACTGTTCAAACAGGGGGTCTCAACAGCAACAAGGGAAGGAGCACTGACAAGTAATACAAATTGACCAAAGTCTAATAAGGGGCTTACTGACAACCCCCCATTTAAAAAAAAAAAATAGGGCGGAAGCTGGGGCAAGAAGGAGGCATAGAGAAGTCATATAGGCATTAAGTCGAGGAGTCGGCTAGATCTTTAGGGTGAAAGGGGACGACACCAATGCTCGGGGAAAGAGCCGGAGTCAAGATAAGAGGCCACAGACAGAGTCTGAAGGTGGAGGGTCGTTGAAAAACCCCAACGTGGGGTTAGGGAACGCCTACCACGCTGAACACGCTCCGCGGGGGGCGAACTTGTACCCATTACACCAGCGGAAAGCCAAAAAATCGACGAGCGGCCCCACTCTGATGGACGAGACTTTATGGTTGACCCTCGGTGCAAAAAGGTAAGGAGAAACGAAGCCAGGTCCCGGAGGGGGAACGAACGGTACCCAATGGGCTGGAAGAAATCTTCCACGAGCAGCGTGGATAGCGAGGGGCAACAAGTGTGAGGAGATCCGAGGGGGGGGGCGACCCCCCAGGGACGGGCGGTGGGGGGGCAACCCGCTACAGGAGAGTTTACCTAGGCCAGCTGGAAAAGGGAACCGACGACCTGACAGCCAAAAATGACACTCCGGGCAATTTAGCTCGCAGAGCGGAAGGGGGGCTCGGAAAAGGTGTGGGGAAAACACAAAAAACGGATCGGCGCACATGCGCTTCGGAGTGAGGAGGATTTGCCCAAGAACCCATCTACGAAATCTTAGCGTTTGGTACTAAGGAGCGAAGAGCCGGGGGGGGAGATATTTCTTCATCACTTCCTTCGATGGCACGGAAAAAAGGAATGCAGAAGGGCCCAGGGGAAGTGCGCACCTTGAAGTGCGCTATCTTACCGACCGCAGCGCATAGTAAAAAAAAGAAATTCATCAATCCGAACCCACCTCAACGAAGAGGAGGGGGACGCAAACCGTGAACGGAAAAAGTCGAGCACGTCGAGCGGAACGGAAAGCTCGAGGATCAGGCGGATTGAACATAAAACCTGGAGCACGTGCCAAGATCAACTGAGCTGCCGACTCCGTGGAGGTGAGGGGGGAGAAAGGATAAGGGAATGAATCGAGGATACTGGTCGGCAGGATCCTCCCAGACTCTGCGCTACTAAACGTTAGCCGCGGCATGTTGGACGACGACCTTGTGGAGTCGTAGTGAGACAAAGAGGCAACTCGTGGCAAAGAAGTCGGTAACCAAATAGCAGCAGGGGGACGACATAGCATAAGAGTGTTCGGTTTCGTAACCCTACTGAACCGTGAGGGTTTGGGGTTATTAGACATCGGCGAGATGAATCACGTAGCGCCGACCTTTCAGATCTGCAGAGGGATCTGACCGACAATCATTTTGAAGACGGCCGAGTGCCAAAAAAAACCGGCCATCTTCATGACTTGTCTGGAATCATAAAGAACTCGTACCATAATCCTCCAACCTCACAAAATAAAATTAGCCGGGCGATCTCCAAAAAGGGGGGGAGGGAAATCAGAGGGCTATCAAAAAAAAAGACTCGGAGACGCGGGTCTTTACGGAGACTTACAGGGGGCGCAGTGACTACTGGGGGTCAACATCTGGCGTCTCGGGGCCACTGCATAGCGCAGGAACCTGCCCCGGATTTGAAAAAATGGGGAGAAAAGGAGAACGCAGGTTTGGGTAGCAGAGGAAAGTCAGACGCAATCACGTTAAAAGGATTGAGCCGAAATGAAACGAGAGCTCTCAAAACCACCGAAGCAGGAGGCTGAGAAACTGCTACAACAATATCTCGTATCCGTACATGTAACCGCCGGATTAAAGGCGATAGCTTCTCGGGGGCAAAAGAAGTCCGGAAAGATTTAAAGGGATAGAGCCCTCGGTTCGGCGCCCGGAGGGCTCTCTATCATTGGTCACGACGCGCGCAACTCTGTGAGCACCTCAAGTATGCTGGAAGGGCGTAAGCCTCCGACGACCCTTCTCAGGAGGGAAAGATCTAAGAGGAGAGACCAGAGCAACAGGAACGGCGCTGCACACCGATGGGGTAACTCACCGGAGAGGTGCGGGCAGAAGGGCCTATTTCATTCTGGGCCCAGGATTCGGACCGGGCAACTTGGCTATCAGAAAAGAGGAGCTTGCGAACCGAGTTCCTGCGGATCGAGCCGCTCGAAGGCTTTTGAGTGCTGACTAGATCGATAACACCGGAAAACGCCTTGAACTTCGGGGAACGAAAAGGATAGGCAGGCGAACACTCGATCATCATCAGTGGGCCTCTGGGGTAGTTGGACAGCTTTCCTCCCGAACTAAAAGGGAAAGCTGTAAACAAGGCCCCAACTGCAACGATTCAGGAGGAAAGGTAAGAAGGGTTCCCGGGCCCGAGACGCTTCGAAGTGTGCCGGAGAAGAGAGAAAGTAAGTCGAAATTTTTCAATAACGCTCAGCACTTTGAACGTGGATCCGGCGGGTGTGAAAACTAGGTGGAATTGGAACGCTTCCTGGGGGGGAAGCTGGCTCGGTGTTTGGAGTCAAGTTCTACTACGGTTTGAAGAAATAGTCCATCGCTCTCATGCTCACGGCGGGAGTGGGGGGGTGGAAGGGGTTGTACATGCTGCTCCGGGGTGAGAACGGCAAGGTGGGGGGGATAGAAGGGGAGAAAACCAAGACATTATATTTTCAGCGCCAGCACGCTGCGAAAAGCTGAATTAATACCGAATCGGAGCAAAAAGGCAAAGAAAAGAGTAAAAAAAATAAGACCTTTCCGAGAGGGGGGGCGGGGGAAATACGAGCGGGGGGGGGGGAAGTGGGTTCGCCTTCCGGGCTATTCCGTCACAAGCGAAGCAGTAAGCGAGAAAAGGAGGAGGAATAACGCCAAGAAAAGAAGAGTTAGGTGGAGCTAAGTTGGCGAAAAGTGGGTGGATACGCGAAAGTTAACGTGCACAAATTGGGGGTCAAAAGTGGGTAGCACGCGGATCTGGAAACTAGAGTGGCCGACGTTGCGCTCGAAACGAATCAGGGAGGGGATTATATACTAGGGCTTAACCCTGGAAGGGCTCTAGACTTAGGTACTCTATGAAGAGGCCAGAAATTATGATTCGAAAAACAATCATTGGTTTGTGCGTCGGTTTCAAGGCTGGAGAAGTGGGTTAGTGCGCCTCTTCGGGCTTGTCGTAGGGGGCCTCACGTTACGCAAAGCCTCTCGGAAAGGCTACCTGCTTTGGGGGAAGCTCCTTGGCTCCTCGCAAACATTGCTAAGTTGTTGTGGGAGGCGCACGGGAATTGGAATACAGAGGAATTAACGACTAAACTTGGCATAGGTATTAAAGGGAAGCTGAGGCGACCGAGGACCATTATGGGTGGAGTACAAGAAAAATTGATGAGGGGGGGCCCTCGGAGGGTGAACTTTCAACTTGTAATTCTGAGAACAACACGAGAGAGGAAAGAGAAAGGAAAAATTCCAAGGGTTAAAACAATCGATACCAAAAAGAAGTTGAAAGCCCGCAACACATACTATTCTCATGTACGGGGGGGAGGGAGCAGAGGGGGCCTGAGTACCCGTCAGGCTAAACTCTCGACTGTCTGTGGGGGGCAAGTACTGATGGTTGAGACCACAGAAGAAGGAGCCGGCGAGGGAAATGTGGGGGTGGAGCTAACAGCAAGTATCAGGGGAAGGTCTAACGTTGAATGGGGGGCAGACAGGCGTAAGCAAACGCGGGAGGGGGCCAAAGCCTGCTCCCCACCGAACGGCCCCCTCAATTGGACTCCACCTTGATGCTGGCTGATTGGAAAAGTGAAGGGTTCGAAAAGGGTGCCTTCCAAGGAGAAAAGGCTAACTACACCGGTAGCTGAAAGAAAGTCTTCGAGGCTAAAAGAGGGTGGGGGCATGCGGCAACAAGGTGCGGTACGGGGAGCCTCGGGGAAAAGGGGCAGGTTGAATCAAAAATCGCATTGAGGCCATTTTTTTAACAGAAAGCCGGACAAACACTCCCGGAAAAAGGACTATCTCCCCTGAAAAGCTTGCGAAGGGGCGGCTTAGGACAGCTCAGGGCTGAGGTGTACCGGGGAGGAGGACTGAAGAAGGGGGAAAAGAACTCTTTAATCTCCTGATCGTAGAAATGTTCAAAGAACGTGAGGCTTATTTGCCAAAAACCTCTAGAAAATGGTTTGTGAGATGAATTCGCAGCAGTGAACGTGGTCTAGGGCACATGGCTGTGATCACGTGCACCAGGGAGATGTGCAGAAGGTCTCCCTTGTAAAAGGGCGCAAAAAATACGCTTCTAACAACTTATCGCATAAAAAGACCTATAATAAACGTACCCACCGGGGAAGAAAAACAGGGGGGGGGGAGGATCTTGAAACTTGTAAGAATCAACGTCTACAGCTATCGACAAGGAGATGACAAAAAAAAAATTCTGTATCTAACGAGGCAGGAAAACCCGAGCCGGAGCACTAAGCCGCGTAGCCCCGTAGACCTACGGGTACTAAAAGACGAGGCCTGGCCGGCATCCAGTCAATATTGCTAGAGAAGGAGCCGGGCCAGGGTGCATCGAACATTGTTTGTTCAGGCGCCCCTGCATCACAAGACTAAAAAAACGAAAACTCAAGAAAGGGGAAACAAGGGGCCTTGGGGGTTGGCCACCTCCCAAGGCGGTTGTCCATGGGCGAGAGAGAGAAGAAAAGGGAATAATCAAAGGATTGCCTAGCGGCTCGAGCAGAACCGCAGAGACTGTAGACACGAAGAAAACCGGCATAGGGATTATTGGGATAATCAGCAAGGCAAGATAGAACTAACCCAACTCGAAAGGGGAGGGGAAAAGACGATATTCAAAAGCGCCAGAGCGACGGCTGTCATCGTAAGGGGGAGCGATAGATCTTTCACCGAACAAGCTGGGAACCGTGCATGTATTAAAATTAAGCACGCAACCTGACTTTTGCTGCTTCCACGTGGGGGGCGAAAGGTAACTGCAATAACGCACCCTGCAAGGGCAGCAACATGGGCGTGTCTGGTCAAAAAAAAGGGATGGAGACTCAGTGTGCTACACTTGGCTCGACCGGGCTTTGGACAATACGAAGCTCTTGAGGCGCACCGGAGATCAACAACACAACTAGGAAAAGGGAGAGGATCAGAGGGAAGGAGGCTCAGAGGGATAGCAAACAGGATGGCGATGAACCAGAAGTCTCGCACACTTTCGTCCGAAGAACGATGAAACAAAAAAATAGCTTTCGCTCACCGCGGCAAGGCCGGGGGCCAAAGGTGCAAAGACCTCAATGGCGGGTGGGATCCTGTGAAGGGGCGCGGAATTCGCCCCCTGAAGACCGTCGGGATAGTTGAAGAAGCGATGAGAAGGACAAATTGACATAACTGTGAAAGTCGACATCTCCAAAAAGCAGCGGCTCCGGATTGAGGCGTCGGTCAGAAAGGGTCTAGCCAATGAATTCCCGGAGAGGAACATTGGCCGAGCAGCACAGTGACCGGATTTCGCACCAGGGTAGGGGTCTGTCGGGAATTCGAAGCAGCTCGCAGGAGCGTGTGTCAGTCAAGTCTGGGAAAAAGAGGTCGCGATCCGCCCGATGTAGAGAATCAAATGACCCGGGTTGGGGGGGAAGAGCACGAACAAACGGGAAAGGAGTCGCGAAGGCTCCGCAGGGTGTTCCTGGGGAAGAGGAAGGGAACAGCTGCGGAAGAAGAAAGAAACAGGGTCTATCGGAGTACAACAAGGCAGGCCTCCGAGCAGATGAGCGCGGTCCACGACGATATGACACGAGGCAACCAGGGAGACATCGCGTAGACGATCTCAAACGAGGGGGGCGATTTGTTCCGCAAAAAGGCTCCGGTTAGTTGGGAGGAATCTTCCGGGGGATGGAAACGAAAGAGGACATGGAGGTTTCTTCTGGGTGCGCTGGGGGGTTCCACGCATTGTTCTGAAAAACGGGTGCCTTACAATCAGGGAAAGAAAGCGGCGTTGTCGATGGGTGCGGGGATAGACTGCCTGTTTTTCGGCAGAATCAGACTTCAAACATCGCAGAAAAAAAACGAAAAGGGAGAATTAGCATGTTCGCCAGCGTCAAGCGAACTAAATCTGAATGAATAGCGGTCAAACTGCAAACACGAAGATGAAAAGCTGCATACTTTAGGGGGGTTTGGGGGCAAATACGCCCACCTTAAAGGGGGGGAAGTTCGCCGCTAAGGAGAGTTGAGCTTAACAAGCGACTTGCAGAATCTCTACAGCGCTAAAGCAAAAGAACGCAGAGTGTAACGCAGGAGCGGGCAGAGGGCACATTTGGATAATGGCAAAGAGGGCGTTCGAAATGGTGGGGGGGGAAAGAAATCAAAACAGCAAAACCAGAATCAGGTCGGCTACCGCAGATGTCTCAGCTACAAGACTCGAAGAAGGCTGGGGCACATATCAAAAGGGTCTAGAGTACAGAGGTACCAGGCCTCAAGGCGGTGAACGCAAACTAGAAAGTGGCCACCTACTACCAGAGGGAAGGGAAGAAAGGGGGGGGCCATCGTTTCTCTCTGAACGATTTGAGGGTTCGCGCGGCTCTGGGGTAAGCTTTCATATGCTCAACTGCAACGGTAGACAAAGCGAACACATCGATCGGCCTTTGGAAGCTGATAGCGCCGGGCGGCGAACCCGGCTGTTTGGAGGGGGGAGAGAAACGATTGGGGGAACAGATATAGTTGCCTAATACGCGGTCTAGGAGAGGTACCTCTGCCGCGATCAAGGCAATTCCATGCGGACATTGGTGGGCAGGGGCAGGTCTGAAATAACCTTTTAGACTTGTAACCTGGGGGTCCGGGTAATTTATCAACTCCAAAAGAGGAGAAAAAGAGAGAACAGGAAACAGTTCCAATTCGTAGTTACCAAGGGGACTAGATTGTCAAAGGGGACAGAGCACCCCCTTATCGCGGTCAAGGACTATCGGCTGCCGGAAATCGCAAATCCTGAAGGAGGAGGCTGGGGAAACTCTAGTGGATTTTCAATGGAGGTTTGGAAACCGAAAGCCAAACAGCAGGGTCTCCGGTGAAGCTCAAGGCGCGAAGGTAGCTCACAAAAGCGGCGCAGTGATAGTTGGTCTAATGGAATCCTCACGAAACAAAGAGGCAGGCCGAGGGGGATCAATCCACGGCGCCCCGCCTGGCCACTCAAGCACTCACAATGAGAAAGGGGACTCCTCCTTGCGCTCCACGCTTAGGGGGGAGTCGCTTAAGACCTTAGAGTTCCTGTATCTAATACCTGCTTGGGGGGTTGGCAAAGAACGTCCTGAGAGGCGTGAGAGGGGCGTAGCGCGGGATCCCACGGGATCGGCCACAATGCGCAACGTAAAAAGCAGAGAAAGAGACCCAGGGACCGGAAAAAGCTTACTATCGCAACTGGTGACAACTCGTTCGTCGGGCTTTAGGAGCGCTGAGAATCAGGGTTTCGCTTGTGAAGCTGGAATGACGGCATAAAAGTTTCCAGCGAGGTCATGATATGCCAACAAAACGGAAAGTCTGAGAGGTACACAGCGCTGAGTTTGAAGTTTTCAATTTCAAGGGAAGATCAGAGGTTTGCACCGCGCGCCCTGACCGTTCGACAACCCGGGGGAGAAGAAGATGCAACGAACAAAGACAAAAATCGCATCAGAACAAAACGAGACGGGGCGGCACAACGAGACTTGAGAACTGGAAGTGGAAAATGCGAGGGAGAGCCCCAGTACAAGGGACACGATCGGACTGAACACGATCACGCCAGAACCGAAGGGAATGCTAAAATCGGGGGGGGGAACGTTGAACGCATTGGACAGGTCTCGAGGCCGTTTCTCACAGGGCATCATACAAGGCAGCAAAAGCGAACTTAGAACCGGAGCGCCGCCTGTTCGGGGGGGGGGGGAGAGTGGGCAGACGGAAACTCGTCAAAGAAGAAACCCTGCGTTAGAGCGTGCAACGAACTGCCAAATCCCGTTGGGGGTAGTGGGGTAGGTTAAAAAAAAACCAGGGTAATTGAGTTTTCGAGAAGTCAAGGAAAGTACGGAAAGTGAGGGGAACCTCGCCTTCAGCAAGAGCTCCGCAACAAAAAAAACCCGCAATCGAATGTGGAGAAAGGAAGTCAGGGGGGGTCAATCAAAACTTCGATTGCGGAATTCCTACCCCGGGAAAAGAAAGAGGAGAGGGAAAGATCCGCAAAGAGCCGTTACTGTCCATCATAGTGGGTGCGCGACCAAAAGAAGAAGCGGTAGCGAAAGGCCTCTAAACATCCGCCCAACGAGGAGGGAGGGCTTGCCACATAGGGGCGGAAGGGAAACCTGGACCCTTAAAGAAGGAGACGCGGAAAAAGGGGGGTCTCCCCAAAGCACTCTTGCGACGCAGTTGTTGCGAGATCGCCCATCACCTGAGGTTTGTAAGGAGCAAAAGGGGAACGCGGCCGAGATCTCCTCAAAACAAGATGAGGAAAAGAGGATCTCCGGGGAAAGGGTATCCGTATGGCACACGCTGATGCGATGACTCGGAAGAGCGCAACACTGAGGAAAAGGCAACCGAACCAAGCCCATATCGTTCAAAAAAGGCGTCAGTGCAGACGGCTAGAAAAAAAAAGAAAAGGTGGGCAGAAACACTGCGAAGTGAAGTCCGGATTTCGCAATCAAGGAAAGACCCGGCGCGCGTCGGTGCTCCGATCGGAAGCTCAATGGACAGCCTCACAATGCGCCAGGCTCGAGGCTTCCTTTGTCGATTTTGGCACGGGGACGGGGGAGGGGAATAGTTCGATAGGGGACCACCGAATGGCGAGGAAACGACCGGAGAGGGGGCGGCCGAGGGCGAAGTTGGGCGATGGTGAAAAAACTCGCGGACTCGGGCGCTCTACGTGTTTCCTCACGGTTCTAGAAAAAGAAAGGGGGGGGGAAAGTCTCATACGGAGGCGGCGTTTGGTAAACACAACTAACCAAGGAAAGGAGGTAGCAGTAGGATACGGCTGACTCAACTATTGGCCACGGATGTGATCGTATGACAGCGCGCACGCCGAACAGAGTTCGAGCGGCGTACAACAGGCCCGCGGGACGTAAGGTGGGTGCTGTTGATTAAACTGCGAGAACAGTCTCGAAAAGTCAAGCAGTCGGGGGCATCTCACGGAGGCGGGCGAGCTTGTCTTAACGGCTGCCGTGTTCATGGTCCTCGCGAATATATAGTCCCCGTGTCAGTGTGTACGGGGGCTCAACTCCTCAAACGGACCTTCAGGATAAAGGTGTGCCGCACACAAAAGGAGCTCGTCGTGCGTGAGATCCAGGGAAGTTTACTATGCCTCCGGTAAAGAGAGAGAAGCACGGTTTGCGCAATCTTCACAAAGGAAGAAATTTCAGCGGAAGGAGGTCAACGCGCGAAAGAAAGTGTGGAAGATAGCGAGCAAAGGAAAGCAGAGAAAACAGATAGGAAAAACCGGGAGAAAAGAATCAAGGGGGGTTTTGCAATACAAAAAGCTTAAGGGGAAAAAGGTTCCTCGATCCGGGGGGTCCGCGTTTCCAACAGCAGGTGCAGTGACGCATGTGACTACACTCCCGGGAAAAGGGAAATCTGCGAGGGAAGTCGGGCGCGGGTCTTGTGAAAAAGGACTAGGCGTTAAAAGGGCAAATGAGAGGGTGGGGCACACGTCACGGGGCACCCGCCGGATTCTGCTACCGCTCACCGATTTGCATACGCATCTGGAGAACTCGAAGGTGCTGTTGCCAGATCAACAGAAAGCCTAGAGTACATCGCGGAATCCTTGAGGGGAAAAAAAAAGAGCTTTTGACGCAAAATCAGCTGGCCCTAACCGTAATAATCCAGGGGGGAGAAAAGGGAAATCATTGGGGAGGGGGACGTGATGCGGGGGACCGATTGGTGAGGAAGTGCGCCTGTATCAGGGGAGACCGAGGCGAAAGGGAAAAGGCGTGGTCTTTAGGCCACTAGACCGCAATGCGCTCCGAGGGGGGAAAATCGAAAAGGGAACCTCCCGAGGAGCAGAGCGGGGTTCAACTCTCGAATTCTACGAGAGAGTTTCTACGCACGGGGGGAAGAGGAGTAAGGGAGTAGCTCTGACTCCAAGTCACGACTAGTCGGTGAGGGGGGGGGACCGGGCTCCTCCTTAATGGCCTCGCGAGGACTTGGGTTCTCAAACGAAAAAGAGCGGATTCAACCAGACAGGGGGGGGAGCAAACCAAAAACTGGGGGGAAGAACCTGCAGCACCATGAACTATCGTATGGGGGAACGTGTGATCGCCAGGCGTAAAAGGGGAGTATAGAACTGCCGTCGGCTAAGGGATCTCATTCAGAGTTGAGACGACAGGACAAGGCCCCGCTAAGAGCACCGGCGGAGAGGATCCGATGGGCGACAGTCGGGGGGTGCACTTTCGAAGTTGAAGTTGAGGGGCACCACTCCCGTGACGCCAGGAGAAACGGAACAGGAAGCCCGCGGCCGACACAAAAATGCCAAAAATCCGGCCCATTAATGATCCTCCAGGGAATGGCAGCGGGGCCAAGCTTGCGTTCACAAAGAGCTCCAGAAAGGAGTCCTGTGCGCTCTGTTGGATGCAAATAACGTATGTTGCCCGAGGGCGACCGTAGATAGCGAGGCACACGTGAGAGGGAGAGAAGAGCCGGCAGAAAAAGGAACTATCATCAGTGCGCCCGTTTTTGGGGGGGGAGCTAGCGCAGCGTATTCAAATGTACCGCGCCCGCATGAAGGCGATTGGGTCGGTCTCGTGTGCGTTGGACAGCGTGAGAAAGCTCTTGTGGGGGGAGAGGAGGGAAATGAGCCGGGACGGCTAACAACCAAGAGACGTAAGCGTAGGGGGGCCCCGCACAAACCCAGGGGGAAAGTACGTAACCTTCAGGAGGGAAGGATGGAAGGCTCGATCGATTCAGTTGGGTCAGGTCAGAATTAAGCCGCTGAAAAAGAGGCCTGGAACGGTGGGGTAGACTATGCGCAACCTCTTGAAGACAAGAGCATAGGACCTGCATCAATAAGAAAACCCGACGCAAAAAATGAGGGAGAAGGGGGGCAGGAACAACCGTCTGGAAGAAAAGCGTGAGAACAACCGAAGCGCGCTGACAACGGGGAAGAGGGGGGGGGGGGAAACAGAATCAGCCGGGAGGCACGTGCCAAGAGCCGTGACGTGATGCCAACATGTAGTCCGAACGAAGTCTCTCAGAGAGGGCCGGCTTCTATTCCCGCCGAATAATCTTGCTGGGAGCCGCGGGGGAAGTGTTGGTAAAACCGCTCTACCGGTTGCGGTATGAAGCGCAGAGGGAAAAAACCGCATGCCGTTTGAGCATATCTGCGAAGCCGGTGTAAGGTGTTGTTGCTGGAGGAACCCCGCCGAGGGAGATCAATTTCGAAAAAGAGAGCCCGCGCCGGGGAGAAGGACCGCAGAATAGCCTGGTGCGCAGCGAGATGCTCGTAACAGTTCATGCAGTTGTTAAGCCTTCGTCATTGAAGATCGAACTCGACCTCCAAAATCAGCTCCGAATACACGGCGAAGGCTCCAGCGAGTTGACAGGCGGTCCATGGAGCGGAAGCGGCCCGACCGCGCCGGGTTCTGTCAGGATCCGCGACTTCACGGCGACACTGACTGGTCTACATCAGGGGGAGCGCGGCCGGGAAGGGAAGCACCCTGCCCGCAGCGAGATTCTGCTCCCAGGGGGAGGAAGTGCGCATGGGTTCGAGCAGCTCTTGCCGGTACATCGGGCGTGCAATGTACGGAGACGAAGCAGGCCGCGTGCCACAACAACACGTAGAAGAGAGAGAGAGGACAGCTCAGAGCTAACTGGAGTATTTACCGATGGCGATACCGCGAATCAACACGCGGGTCGCAGGGAAAAAAAAAAATCGGCTAGCCCCTGCGGGCAGGGTCGGGAATGCTGGCCCCCGGTACGCGCCCCAAGAGGGCATTGGGCCGGGAAAAGAGCGGAATTTCGAAAATGGCACGTCTCTTGTCGCGGATACGGAGCCTGTCAACGGCGCTGGCTCGAGGACGGTCAGAAGGAGAGTGGAAGGCGAGGCTATCTTCCAATAAGAAGGAAAAAAAACAGGCATAAGATGGCAGATGCGCCAAATTGATCTTCGGTAAGCGCCGCTCAGCAGGCGCGGCGCGCTACACACTTCGGCGATCGCCCAGAGGGATAACCGCCTTCAACGCCGCAACGAAGAACGAAAAGATGGGTCAGCAGCATGCAGCGCTCAGAAAAGGGGTTTCGACTTGAAGGAAGGGGGGGGGGGGGAGGGGTGGCTGGAAAATCGAACCAATGTGGAAGAGCGACGTACAACCAGAAGCGGAGCACTCATATGATGGAATGCGTGCCTGGAGGCAAAAAAAGGCCAGTCGCGAGAGGACACTTCGGCCATCCGACCGATGAGTCGACGGCGTTTCACGCACCGCGTCTTTGTCACTTGCTCAGGCCCTGAAGGGGGGGGCATCCTCGCGATAAAAGAGAGCGTTTGTCAGTTTCAGTTGGGCAAAACTCTCGTGTGGGGAAAGCATTGGAGGTACGCTACACATCCTTCCCAGTCGCCCTCATTCGATGGGGGAGGAGGGATGCAGGGATGGCTAACTAAAGTTTCAAAGGCAGAGGTTTGGTCGAACATGCTAGGTCAGAGGGACGAACAGTCTGGACAAGAACAAAGGGCGATCAAAAAAGGGACGAGAGTACAAAAAGAAAAAACTGAAGGGGGGCGGCCGCCTCCACTTTACTACGGGTAATCTCGATCCGGAATTGCCAAGCGTTTCACAACACAAGCGAGTTAGCATCCAAAGCGGGAAAAACGGCGGGCAGAAAGCGTCCCATGTTGGGAGCGCTGCGCTGCGTGAGTGAGGATGGTTTGGGGGGAAAATATAAAGGAAGTTGGTCATCGACTCTCGCTAACGACAAGGGTTCCCCGCTGCGCCAAGAAGCTGAAGAAAACGGCTTTGCCAGCTCAAAGGTGTAGAGTTCGCGTTTAAGGATCTGGGGTACGCAAAAAAAGCAGGGTCACATAGCCGCGAGGAGTCCATTTCAGAGGGGGAACCTTTAGGTGGGGTGGATTTGGCAACTGCTGGACATGGCCGAGGCACCGGTGTCAAAAAAAAGGAAACTTCCAGGTCCGGACACCGTCGACGGGGAGACCTCTTGTTGAGGATCAGACGGAGAAAACTCGCAAAGAAGGAGCGCAAGAGTGTGGGAACTCAAAATTGGCAATGACAGAGAGAGTCGGGAAGAGGGCCTAGCTACGAATGGAATTTAACGCCTGACACGCAAGTCCGCAAAGCGAGGAAAGGTGGCGAAGGGAGGAAAGCCAGTTTTGGCCGAGGCATGATGTGATGAAGAGAGGGATCACAAACAAACGGAGGAGACAAACATTGACAGTGCACGGGGCCAATCTAACAAGGACGGTTCAATGGCCCATAGAAGTAAGGGAAGGGGAGGCGGCATCTGACGTCGAGGAGGCAACTCTCCCTGTATGGGGGGGGGGAAATGGAGTTGGGGCAGGCCCTTCTCTCCGGCGGCGAGGAGACAAATCTTCCCAAGAAAAACGGGCAGTGGTGGTCACGGAGTCTAACGTTGAAGTTGAGGCACCAAGACAGACAAGCCGCGGCAACGGTACAAAGCGCCGCTGAAAGGAGCCACATGACGTCCTGGCCTGGGCACACAGAGAATTACAGAATAGATACTTCATGTCGGGTCTACGATGGCATCCTTGCAGGGGAAGGAGGAGGCAGCGAATAGGGGCCCACGGGCACGGTGAGGCCAACCCATCCCATGACCTTTAAGCGAAAGTATCCCAAATGGACCGAAAAAAACATGAGCGGCAAAACTGGAAAATCGCGTGGCTGGGGGGGTGCTTACTGAGCTTTTAACTTCTTCAAGGACTGGCGAGGGAAAAAAAAAACGACAATGGGGGTGACAAAGAGAAAAAAGGTGAAGCTATCAAAAACCCCGGAAAGTAGAGCTTGGGAGCTCCGGGAAAGAGGGGAGTCGGGAGGAGTCTTTCATTCGGGTCCGATCTAAACACAGGGGGGGAAAAGCTTAATAGTCTCAGCTGTGAAGGGGGGACGAAGCCGCACTACTCCTGCCGACAAAGGGGACCGACCATCAATCCGAAAACCAAAACGTGAAGGCGAAGTGGAAGGCGGCAACACCGGAACTTGGCAGACCCAGGAAAAAGCGCTCCCCCATCAAACGAGCTCTATGAGAGCGAAGGAATGAACACACCGCACACCGAGTGAAAATCGCCACGTTGAGATCGAGAACATGGGACTAACATGATGCCGTTCTCGAAATAGTCCGCCACGCCTTAACTGCGTCGAAAGCGGAGCAGGGGGCCTTGTTGTGTACAAGGCCGAGCTTGTTTCGTAGGACAGCCAACTCGATAGAAGAGGAAACCCTGCTAATTGAGGCGCTCACGACTGCGAAATGGGGTTCGTTGCTTGAGTAACACAAAAAACGCCGTATGATTGTGCCAGAGGGAGCTCGAAAGGGAAAAGCGGACCGCTAGCGAGTCCCGCAGATCGCAAAGAAGACGGCACTATTGCGCACTCGCCATGCGGAAGGAGGGCATCCACAGGACAGGGGCAAAATCCGCCGCGCAAAAGACCATTTCTTACACAGCTAGCCTGAGGCGCCAGCGGTGGGAAGGTCCTCGCTAGCGCCCGACCGCGCCGGGTCTTAAGGTCGAATTCCGGACTCACCGAAACGGGTATTCGGGAAAGTGGGGAGAGACCCTTGGAACCATAGCGAAGCACCTGAACGCAGGGCAAGAGGTTTTCAATGGCTCACCGGGAAGAGAGGCAAGGGGGGAGCATAGCACACCCGGCGTTGCGGTGAAGGCTCGGGGAAAGGAGAGAGCGAAACAAACGGGAAAGAGGGATCTGCGGCCAAGGAGCTTAAATCTTGGCAACCGCCTCGTGGATGGGAGAAAGAGAAAGAGCTGCCACGGCAGGTCGCCTAGAGACTGAAAAAAACCCCGCGCCATGGCGGGCAGGGGGGGCGCAGTGGCCGCGCGCCCCGGGGCAGACCGAGAGATATCCGAACCTCAAGCGCGCGGGAGGGGATCGCGGAACGGACCATCTATGGGGGGAAACCTGGTCACGGCAAGCCCGCGCCGCTCCTTGTGGAAGAAACAAACTTTTTCGTGCTGCAAATGAGAGGGGCCAATGGCGGGAGTTCCCGCGAACAAGACGAACGGATTGGGGCAAAAAGGTGGAGTCTGATGGAGCTGAGCCGCTCGAGCGCCTTGTTTCCAGGTCACCTTCTGACTCTCCGCCCGATCTGGGGGGAAATCAACGGCAGGGTAACAAAAAACGAAAAACGTACGGATTTCGCAGCAGACCTCTAAAACGAGCGAGGCCGTATTGTGGGGTCGGACATCCGAACGAAGTCAAAAAACACGGGCGAGAGAAAGGATCGAAAAAAAGGCGTGGCGGATAGCTGGAACTGCTAGAACGGATCGGACCGTCCAACGGATCTCAACGGAAGGGATTCGCAGGCACGACTCGGCTCTCTTGGGGGCCGGCGTGTTATGGTTCCCGCGAGAGAGCGGTTTGCTGGGAATCGCGCTGAACTAAGGGGGATCACGATTGTTCTCAGTTCGGTTTGCCCGCACTTGGCAATGGCCTCATGAAGGAGGGGGGGGGAAGGGAGGATGAAAGGGGGTACTATGCGCGGCTCGGGGGTCGATAGAGCAAGACGGTCAGTTTGGCACGAACATGAAGAAGGAGAAGGGGCAGCGAAAGGGCAAAAAACAATGAAAAGATAACGACGAAATCGCTTACCGAGATACAAATCTCAATGACAGAGAGGGTTGGTGCGGGAAACTAAAGAGGCAAGGGGGAAAGCAGAGGGGGTCACTCGCTCCAAAAAGCAGGGGAAGAACCGCTGTTCCTAAAATCCCAGCCAGAGTGAAAGGGGCGCAAGGAAAGCGGGAGCGGGGACATTGATACTAGCTTTAAAAAATGATGGGGGTGGGGGGGGGGGGAAAGTCCTTGCAGGGGCTCTTGATACCGCTCACCGATGTTGCAAAAAGAAATTCCACTGAGGAAGAAGGTAGGGGAGGGGGGGGTACATCAAAAAAGCGGGTCGAGAGTAAGACGGACTCCTGTCCATCTAGCCTGTGAAATCAGAAGGCAAATCGAGGCCGTACAATGACAAGGGTCCTTCATAACATTGGAGGGGGGTGTCTATTTTCAACGCTGCGCCTGGTAGTGCAAAGCGGCTTGTCCGGAGGGGGTCGTTGAGGACCCTCAAACTTTTCAAGACCGCCGGGGAAAAAGGAATCGGATGAAAAACTGTGAAGGCCCCTGGCTTCAACGAAAACTTTGCTGGGACTTCTAAACAACAGAAAAAGAAGAATTGCAAAAGATCCTACGAAACGGTGTCTATAAGAATGGATCTCTCTGAAGTATCAAGTCCCTGAGCCGGAAAAGGTTGCGATGGAATTCCTGACAAGCCATCACTTTAGAAGTTGGTCCCATAGGGGCAACTGGGAAAATGTCAATCGGATGGAAAGAGAGGGGACAAGTTGAAAAAGGGGGAAAACGGTACAATCTATCAGACCTCCATCGCCCCCATGACTGAGGGACCTTTTCGGGCAGACGCAGGGAGTATATATCCCAGTCAGGCGGGTAGACTCTCTCTGTATTTGCAATTCAGGGGAGAAACGGCCAAAAGGCAAAGGGGAACGAGTGTCCGCTCCGAAACAGGGAGATCCCTTCCAAAGACGCATTCCCTCTCTGGGCACGGAAGTCGTTGGGGGGGCCTCACGAAGAACGCCCACTTACACAGAGCACGAGGCCAAAAAGACGAAAAAAATCCAAGGAGACTGCATGACCGGGATTATTGCGTAAAGAGCCTTCCATAAGTAGGAACCGATGACCTCAAGGAAGCTGGGATCGCGCCGTGGCCGTAGCGGAGGGCGGTGAACGGTAAAGAGCAGATACCCCACGGCAGTGGACTGGAAAAAAGCTAACGGGGACGATTTTGGAACGCGCCAAAGGGAAAAAATTGCCGAAACGCATCCCTTTGACCAGGCGTTTTAGACAACGCGAAGCTTCGTCTGCCCTCGGGAAAACGCACTGGCAAGGGATAGAGCGTTGGGAAAAAGGAGAAGCGTAGTATTTGCTCATCGTAAAGCGAGCGTGGGGAAATCAAAAAAGGCTCGAGGTCTGAATTAACAGCAGCGGATAGCGAAAACGCCGGGCGCTGAAATGGAAATATACGATCCTGTCCGTTGGGCAAATAAACTTGGATCTGCGAACAAGGAAGAGGGGAAGAGGAACCGCGACAAAGAAATCCAACCCCACCGACACGCCGCGAGCGAAGGGGAATTGCGGCACCCACGAAAGACTTAAAATGCCGTGGATACCGAGCAGCCGAAAACAGGAAACTGACAACGGAGAATAGCGGAGGAACATGAACACCGGGCAAAAAGGAAAAAAAAAACCGGATAGGGCAACTACCACGTGAGTCGCTACGGCCAGATGGAAAGGCTCAATCAAAAACGAAGGCATCATAGAAAAAAAACCGTCATCAAAAGGGTCGGACCGCCCTTGTTGAGCCTGGGGAAAAAAAGGGTACCCGCGTGAGCGCGAAAAGCACCTTCTGAAACCCCTGATCGTGGAGCACGGGAGAAATGATGCGAAATCCGTGGCGGGGGTTGTTGCTGGTACCCCGCGCAAGGTTAGCAGCGGCTAATAGGGAGGGAGGCAAGAGGGTACCTGGCCGGCCTCTCCCTGAAAGAAACCCTGTTGCAATCTGAGTGCTGCTGGCCATCTTCATAGGTTCAGGGAAGAAAGAAGCGTTGGCATCGGCCTCCGCAACAATAACAAGGGGCGGAAAACGTACGAGCAGGGGAGCGCGAAAGGGTAAGCCTGTACAATAGGCGGTCCGGAGTCAGAGAGAGCGGCGTTTCTTGAGCGTGTCAAGGGCCAACGCATCCTTGAGGGCTCTCCAATGCAGCCGTGGAACCTGCCCGCCAGCGGCGATGGGGCGTGGGAGGGGTTCCCAAGGGAAAGATGCGACAGTTTGGCGAGCTCGGTGCGCGGTCATCCGGCTGGGGGTACGTATACAGTA
>Ga0179593_1546633_pt1 | contig 19899 bp, 38 predicted proteins | sample CZODoug2_1_08_16_FD_185931 | JGI IMG/M metagenome (GOLD analysis project Ga0179593, IMG submission 185931) | Vadose zone soil fungal communities from Angelo Coast Range Reserve, California, USA - CZODoug2_1_08_16fungal (PacBio error correction) | ecosystem: Environmental > Terrestrial > Soil >...
GCCAAAAACAACGCGGTGAGGGGGGGGAACACTTAAAAATAAAAGAAAGAGGAAAAAGTGGGGGTGGAAAAAGCCCCCAGGGGGCAGGAGGCGCGTCCAGACAGACCAGTCTGGGGGCGTCAACAAAAAAGTTCAAAAACTACCGCTTGGTTTGAAGGGACCACCGGGAAGAATATACCTTCCCCCGCAAGTCGGGTGGTAAGACCCGGAAAAAGCACAGCGAGCCACAATGTTGGGGGGGGCGCCGAAACGGGGGGAAAAAAAGAGGGGGAAATCCGGGCCCAGCCCAGCACGCCCCTAGGCACGTAGTGGGGACAGTATAAGTGGTTAAGGGGGGATGTCCATGACAACAAGGCCCTCCAGCCTTATACGGAAGGAACAAAGGAGGTGGGGGACCGCTGTCGTCCGGCGGTTAGCACCCAAGGGGGTGCAACAACAGGACGGGGGCCAGAAAGTCAGAGATTGGGGAGAAAAGGTGCTAAACAATCCTGGGTGGGGCTTGCAAGTCCGTACGGCAATAAGCGACCCGCAGACGCCTGGCGGGTTGAACGGGAGTGCAACAAAACCCAGCTCCCAGGGGAAATGCCGGGAAACTCAAAACAAAAACCAAATATACCGGTAAGCCAACTTGAAACGAAAAAAAGTGGAAAAATCTGGAAAGGAAAGGGTTCGGAGAGGGGGGGGCAGATATGCAGCTGCAAAAGAAGAAGGGGCGTGTGGGAAAGATGTAAGGGCCGGAAGTACAAGTTGGGGCAGGTTAACCGTGCCCCCAAAACGGTAAAAAGAAGGAAGGCCACCAATGGAAAAAACGGAAAAAAACGTAAAGGGATTGGGGGTTTGTGTGGAACAGCAAAAAAGGGGAAAAAGGCCTTTCCGCCCCAGAAGAAGATTGTCAAACCAGAAACTGGAAGGGAGGAGGCGCCTTCAGGAAGTGACACAAAAAAAAAAAGGAAGAGATTAAAGGAGTCTGGGGGCCAATAGCAACAAACAAAGAGGAAATAAGAAAGGTGCGTGCGGATTGACTTGAAAAAAAAACAAGCAGCGAACAGGGGGAAATCCGCCAAAAAGGGGCTTTGGGGGAAGGTCTTGAAAAGGGAAGGTGAGGGGGGGAAGGGGGAGAGTTCAATAGGGCCACGCCTACGCAGAGACGGCCTGAAAAAAGAGAGGTTGGGGGTTAAAAGACCAGCAAAGTAGAAAACGATTGGAGTCGAAGGCCGCAAAAGTTACGAAGAAACGGGGGAAAAAGGGCAAAATTGCGAGCCGTTGAAATTAAGGGGATCGCGAGGCGGTACAAAAAAAAAAAAAGGAGGGGGGGGGGCAAAACTCAGAAAGAGGTGAGAGGGAAGGAGACAGGCCTGGGGGTGAAAGGAATGGGACCGCACGCCCACTAAAAATGACGAAAATACGAGGGGAAAAATCAGGAAAAAAGAGGCCTTTTTGATTATAGAGCAACAAAAGCGAGATGAAGACAGCCGGACGATTGATAGGGAATCGTAAGTAAATATTGAGTCAGCCCAGAGAACTAAAGGATTCAACGGAAAAACGATAGAAGAGGAAGGGCTGGGAGCACTGGGCGTGGTGCTTCAGGTGTCCCAAAGAAAAAAGGGAACACGGGAGAGCCTCTGAGTTCAGAGAGAAGAGGGGACCAGAAAAAAAATCCATTGCCCACTCTCCGAAGCGAGTGGCTCATCTCTCTCAAAAAAAAAAACAAAAAAACTGGGAGGGGAGGGGAGGAAAGAAAAAATTAGCCAACTGGAGCCGCAAAGGGGGAAAAGAGTGGGGGAAGACTGAATGATGGCGAGTCTCCTAGGAATAAAACTGGGGAAAAGAAAAGTTATTTGGAGAAGAAAAACCAAGGACGGCTTCATGGTAGAAGACACAAAGAAGAGATAACCGGGGGGGGTCAAGGCCTCAGGAAGAAGGGTTTACTAAAAAAAACACCGAGCGATACCCAAAGTTACCGGCATACCCGGCACAGTAGACCGAAGAGGAAGAAAGGCAACCCGGAAGTGGTTTTTGTTCCAATCAGTTAGAAGGGTGGCTGTTTCGGCAGGTTCCATGGCCAAGCCCCAAGAAGAGAGTGTACCTCCACATGACCGACTGCCGTCGCAATTTTAAACAGACGACAGATTTGTGTCCCCCGAAGACTCGCGCAGTGGAAAGGGTCAATAGGAATTTTGATAGGGGGTGTCCCCAAAAAAGGTGAGTCCGACCCAAGCGCCAAATGAGAAAAAAAATCCTAAATCCGCTCAAAAGAGAAAAAAACTCCAAACGGAACGTCTCACAAGCCTCTCTTTGCGGGGGGTGGGCTGATTGAGAACTTTAAAAAAAAAAAGCCCACCGGTCAAGTAAGAACTAAAAAAGTAGGGGGGGTGGGCGATTAAGGGTCCTCCTTGGAGGGGAACTTTAGACAAAAGAAAACCCAACTCCAAAGATTTGACCTGCGACGTGCTAAAAGCCACAAAGAATCTCAACGCGCTTCCCAAAAAGAAGTTAGCAAACTCATGCTCTTGGCAGCGGACATGAGCACAAGCGCGGAGGCGAAGCGGAAAAGGGGAGTAGAACAAGGGAAAAACCGCGGCCCGTTGGTTTTCTCAGTGGGTGATGGAAACAAAAAAATCACCAGGAGGGGGCACACGGAAAAGGTCTCCAACAGTCCAGGGGGGGGCGCCTGATGCCGTTCAGGGGTGAGAAAATCCAGGGACCACGAATGCCTGACAACACGTTTTTACGAAAAAGCCTGGAATAGGAACAAGCCCAACTCGGGGAAAGCCCAAAGCGCAAAAAATAAATTGACCCGAATATCCAGGGGAAAAAATAGTAAAGTAAAAAAAAAAAATTTGGTCTGGGGGGGAGGACGAACTTTTGTGTGGGGGGGGGGGTGCGGGCCTTTTTGCTTGGGGTGTTTTTGTGTTTTTTTTGGGAGGGTGTGGGGTTTCCGGGGACCCCACCCAGGGACCTCGGTATGAGGGGAGTTTCCCCAAGAGCACACCGGAGAGGGGGAACCCAAATCAAAAAAGGCAACCCGCCAGGCGTCGGGCCGAAAACGGTAAAGTTGTAACGGCGGCAAAGGAAGTACAAACCACTGTAAAAGGGAGGACGAAGGGGGGGTCAGGCGATTGGCAATACGGTGGCCCAAATACAAAGGGAGAGCACAATTAAGTTTTTACTAGTCTCATACGGAAAGCGGAAGAAACTGGTGTGGCGGCGCGGGAAAACGAAAAATGCCAGTCCAAAATGGGAAAAGGACCATGAACGGATACTACACGAACTAGAAGAGAAAAAAAGGACGGATCTTGGGGAACGAAGAGAAAAGAGGACAAACGGGGGGGGCAAAAACCGGAACCGGGGTGGCCAGCCTCGGAAAAAGTCTGGATGCAAAGGAAAAAGTGAAAGGGTGTCAGACAAAATGGAGAAAAAAAAAAAAATTAATCTTGGAATTCACTTTTGGCGGGAGGAAAAAGTCCCCACACATACTTTATTCAAACCGAAAGGTTAAAACTGTTAAAGGGAGGATGGGACAATCGACTCTTAGGCCCAAAAAAGCAAAACCCTGACGGTAAGAAAAAAAGTACTCGGCAAGAAAAAAAGCAATCCTAGCACTGTAGGAAAGGTGTCACTGCAGAGAGAACAACGGGCCTAAAGTGGTTCCAAAAAGGGCAATCGCCAAACAGAGGGAAGCTAAAGCAATTGATGTCGAATGACAGGATAAAAAAAAAAAAGAAGAAAGGACAGGGGGAAGCGCAAAAGGAAGACGATGGACAACTTTGGGGGGGAAAGCAGAACCCCGCAAGCTGAAAGTGAAAGATATACTCGTGTTTCGGGGCTGAGCTCGCAACACTAAAACAACGGGGGAAAAAAAGAAAGGAAGAAAAAGAAACTAAAACGGCCTGGGGGAAAAGGTCAGAACATAACACTAGAAAACGAAAGAAACCGAAAAGAAGCGGAGAAACAACGTGGATAGGGGCCAGAGAGACGGGGGGGGTCTAATGAAGAACTTATTAAATCTCTCCGAAAAAAAGAAAAAAAAAACGTGGGTGGGTCTTGAAAACGTCAGGTATGGAAGAACAAATCAGAAAAGAGAAGTTAGCGACAAAATCAAAGATGAACGACCGCATCATCAACTACCGAGAAAATTTTATGAAGACTAAGGGCCAAGGGGGCTATGGGGCCCCTACTAAGGGGAGAAAGGGTGACCAAGACCGACGCGGGAGGGGAGGGGATGCTTTGGAAATTTGAAAGGGGAGGAGAGGATTCGATTGGAAAAGAAACTGCCCACACGACAAGGTTTATATGAGAGTGCCGGGAATGGAAAGAACGCGAAGGGGAGTTTTGGGGGTAGAAAACATGAGTCGGAACACGTATCCTCATGGTAAAAGCCGGGGAAGTTGGAGATGAAGAAAAAAAGAAAAGAGATCTCGACTGCAATGTAGGGTAAAGACAGAACAACCGATGTCGCAAGGAAGGGGGGGAAAAAAGATCTAAAAAAAATGCAAAAAAAAAGCACATTGCACTATTTGGGGGGCGGGGGGAGAGGGGGTTTGAAGGGGAGGAAAGAAAAAAAGGGAAACACATCGAGATATACTTAAGCACTTTTGTGAAAAAAAAAAAAGGAAAACAGCAGCAGTTCATGAGGTTGGACGGGACCATCAACAAGGGGGGGGTTTATTGCTAATTGGTGAAGCCGAAATAGAAGTCTTAAGCAACAAGGGTTTTCGGAAGGCACACTAAAAGGTGCGCGTCAAAAGGAACTTTCAATCCAGCCGACGCAAGGCCCGGAAAAATGGGCATAATTACGAGCGGGTCGAAGGGTTCTTGGAAACAAGCAGCCTGAAAAAGAAAAGGAAAAGAGGTTATTCCGATCAACGTAGGTGATCAATCCCAGCGAGGTAACCGCGGTTTGAACGTAGGGGGACGGGTGTGTGTGAAACCGGGGAATAAATTGGTTTCATTAAAAACGTGCATGGGCTTGCGAGATCCCGGGAAGAAAAACAGGCCCGCCTAAAAGCGGAAACCGGGAAAAAATTCACAAAAGGCTCGATTAAAATGACAAAGCATGCACTTGCACAGGGCCTTAGAAAGAGTCAAAAAAGCCAAAAAATGAGGCCCGGAGGGGCTCCTTGGGATTCCAAAAATCCCCGCGACAGAAATGCCAACACTCAACCAAGAGACCTCCAACAAAGTCTTACAAATAATTCGAGGTGGTTTAAATTGAGTTCCATCGATAGGAGGGAGTCCGACAAAGGAAGAATGGGTCAGTAAAACTGGGTAGGACATAACGAATTGCGAGGGGGGGACCCTGCCATGGCGACGGGGGGGGCACACAAAAAGTAGTCAAAAGCGAAGCGAACGTGGGGGAAAAATCAGAATAGTGAGGAACAGAGTCAAATTCTACCGATAAAAAAAACCGCAGAAACAGAAAGGTTGAAACAGATGATAAAAAGGGGGGAAAAAAAAACGCTTTTAGTCAACAACCCAAGAATTAAAAAAAAACGAAAAAAAAAGTCATACGCCCCTACAAGAAAAACCAAGGGCAATGAAAAAATGGGGATTGACATTAAACGGATGGCTGTTGAAAAAAGCGGCGAGGGAAAAAAAACGACATGAACCGGGGGATGGGGAGATGTAACTCTCCCTAAACACGGGAAAAAAACCCTGACGGAACAATCAACACCAGTGTGACCACCGGTCCACAGAGAGATTTATAACGTTCCAGGGTTACTGGATTCCCATGGAGAAAACAACCGAAGAGATGCCTAGGATTGCAACGGAAAAATCAAAAAACTTTCAAGCATGGGTGTGTGCGGGGGGAAAAAAAAAAGGAAAAAGAGTCCGATTTCCAGCACAAAACCTGGCAAAAGGGGAAAACGGAGTCCCCCTGCAGGCGCAAATGGAGTAGGGAATCAGGGAAGAAAAAAAAAAAAAGGGGCGAAAAATTCGGTGATCGAGTTCGACCCGAAGATCCGAGATCTTGAAAAAAAGTGGGCAACGCGAGGAAGCGAAAAGGGGAAATATGGCAAAAAAAAGAACGCCACATCGACGGGCCCGGATTGTCCAGAAGGGAAAGTTTGTGCATTCGGTAGTCAGCCAAGTTGGACAGGACCGAGGGGAAAAAACATTGGGCACACCTCTAACAGAACAACCTTAAGCCGGAAAAAAACCACCGGGGATGTCAAAAGGGCCGGGGAGCCAATGGAGAGAATAATCCGCCGCGTAACGCGCCAACTGGAAAAAAAAAATTAAGAAAACAGACATGCTACCCTTAACAGACGAGGAACTTTGTCCAAAAAAAAAAAAAAGGAAAACAACAATCACAACCAATCGAAAGACCAAGGAAAAAAAGCAAGCATTCCTCTCTAAAGGACCACGGTCCCAAAATTCTCCCCAAACAAAAACAACGGGAGAAAGAAAAAAAAACGAAGTTGTCCGGGGGCCCATTCCAGATATCGGGCCATGCCGGGGTCTTTGAAGGTTTGTGCGGAGGAGACGGGCGCCTTGTCATCAATGGGGGGGGACAGGTGACCTTGGAGTCAAAAGTCCGCAGGTAAATGGCATTCGAAACGCAAAGGATGGTTGGGAAGCAACGGGTGGTATCCAGGGAAAGGGGGGGTGCCGGACTGGTACAGTTGCAAAGAGATAGGGGGAGGGCACTTTCGAATGAAAATCTACATACTGCCGTGCAATCGGCCGAAACAAAAGGGGGATTGCACAAGATAGACAGGAAACCGTGCAGTCGGGGGGGACACACGAGTGATGGTAGAGTTCGGTGGGCGACCGAAAAAACCGATAGAAGGAACAGAGAACAGAAAAAAGCAAAAAGATACTCACATCAAAAGGGGGAGAACGGCAGGAAAGCCCCCCAGCAAAAAAAAGGGGGGGTTGCAGGGAAATCGCCTGAAAAGAAGACCCAAAAAAAATGACAAGGGGAAGAGGGAGAAATTAAAAAGGAAAGAAGACTCCGGTCTTGCTATCGGGGGGGGAAATGCAGTCCAACCAACTTGTTGGAAGGTTTAAAGAAAAAAGGAAAAAAAAGAATGACGGGAAACACTGTCCAAAAATGACAGTCCATTTTGGAAGGGGCCGCGGGAAAAAGGATGGCATGACAAGGGGAATGGGGGTGCTTGAATTTGCAACAGGGGAGAGAGGGAAGGAATCAAAACATCCACAACTCAAAGTTTGAAACAGATGGTCGGGCTGTAGGGCGATACGTAGGGACGTGGCGGGGGAAACGGGGTATGTTTGACAAAGCAAGGGGGGTTTGAGCATCCGAGAAGGACAAAGGTTTTCTGTTTGGGGAATGCGGTCGGTGTGGCCGCCAAGGACGGAAAGAAAGGAGATCTGGGAAACTCGAATATTTGGGGTTCAAAAAAAGTGACGCTCAGGAGGACTTGTTACGGCAAACTCCGCGAAGGTCAGAAAAGGCAGGGAAACTCCACAATCCCAAAGGGTGACGACACAGTACCTTCCAGGGGGAAATTCATCAGGAGAACCACCGAGGAGGGATCGCGAACCGCAAAAACAAAGAGATTGGGCAAGGGGCGGGGGGAAGTTAATTGGGTTGGTGCGGAGCGGTGGGGTGGACAGAAAGCAAGTAAAGAGAAGAAACCATGGGTCCTTGGGAACTACCAAGCCTGGGAAGCGGTTCCTCTTGGACAAGTCCCGGGAGAGCCAGAAAAATGCAGGGAAAGATTTCGGGCAGGCAACTCACACAAACGGGAAAAAAGAAAAAGAACTTACAAAAAAGGGTTTAACGACAACGGAAACTCAAGAAGAACTCGCTACGGTCCCGAAAGGACAACGCACAAGACGTGGGGGGGGGTTGTTTCTAAAAAAAAAACAGTCAGCCGTGCAAAGGGGACGGAGCGGAGAAGGGGTTTAACATTTGAGGGAGACCTTACCGACAGAAAAACCAACGCGGGGTTTACAGTAGCGTTCGGGAGTGCAAGATGAGGATACCTGTTCCAAGGCATGGCGAAGGGGGAGTGCACGCACCTAGCTTCTGGGGAGGGTACCTAATGTTTGACAAAGAAAAGACATCTGGCCAAAGATAGATAGCAAAAGAGTTAGGGTATTTTGCCACCCAACGGGCGTTTGGTGGGGAAGACAAATGGCGTAGGGAAAAATACCGTGAAATTTTAGATAGGCCAGGGGGGTTTTAAAAAAATAAACGCAACAAAAGCAAACTCTAGGTGGGCACGGGGTGGTAGAGAAGGACATGTAAAAAGGGAAAAAACCCTTCCTTCGAGAAGTAGGAGGTGTGGGAACAAGGAAGGAAAAAAGGCGAGAAATGGTTCATTTATTCAAAGTAAAGATTAAAGAGGACACGCGAAAAAAAGCGACTGACACGCAGCGTGATAGGGGGGGGAGAAAAAAAAGTCCACCAGGGAGAAGGTCAGACGCAAGTTACAAAGAAAAAAGGACGCTGGGAAGGAAGCGAGTTTAAGGGGGACGCGAGGGACTCCTCCTCCCACTGAACTTGAAAAAACCGAAGACAGCAAACATCAAGCACAGACCGAGGATCTGCGGGGACAAAAACGGGAAAGGGGAGCCAGGGGGATAGGAGACCAGGGAGGATTCTATGAGATCTCTTTTAGCGGGGGTTAGGTTGGAGCAAAAAGGTACCTAAGAGACTGGGACCCAGGGCAAGAAAGTGGAGGCAAATGAAGAAAAACACAGAGGACAAGGGATGGTCGGAAACCAAGATGGAAAAGGAAGTCGAATATATCCAAAGTCGCTAGTAAGGGTCAAGCAAATGGTTGCCGCAGAGGGAAGTGGGAGGGATAGGGGGGTGGGGTTTGCCGTGGATACATTGGGAAAGCAAAACGAGGGGCAGGTGGGTATCTCGTGGGGAAAAAATGGTTTTCTGAGGGAGAATTCAAAGGGGGGCACCGGGCAATCAAGCGGCCAGGGGGAGGAGGGCCAAAGGGGCATGTGGGTCGTGAAAGAAAGGGCGCTGGGGCAAACCTAAGGGGGGGGCCGTTACTTTCACCACGAGCGTTCTCAGGAACCGAAAGTCGGGAACAGATTAAAAAAAGGGGGGAAGAGAAACAAAACAGGATTTATATATCCCCGACGGGGCAGACAGGACATTGTGGTCAAAAGGTCCTACAGCGGAATGACATGCATACGTTCTGGCGCCGTAGGGGATTTTTGGGTGAAGAAACCTAAAAATGGGCAAAGCGGTTACAGACTACGGGGAGGGACTAACACAGGGGGGTTGTCTTGTCCAAAGGTCAGACCGGCTTGCCCTTTTGTGGGGGGGGGCCACCCTTTGAGTCCTGCCGCAACAAGAGGAGTCCGTCAAAAAAACCGAATAAAAGAAAAGCAAAAGGGGGGGGGGGGGTTCGCCCAATCTTGTGGGGAACTGGCGCAAATGGAAAACGCTCGAATCTCAAAGGTGGAAGGGGTTCTCCCTTTCCATGGCAGGGGAGAACCTGAACCTCGAAAGAGGGAGTAAAAGGATTTGGGTCACGCCTGCGTTCCGGTAAAGGGGGGAGAGGGGATAGGAACACAATTTGGGTCAAAAAACTGTCTGAAAAGAGGGAATATAAAAAAGGGGGGGGACATATCCATCACCAACCAGGGGGTTTGGGATAGGCAGTCCGGCGAGTCAAATCGGCCGACCGCGACAGACTGGGAGGGGTGCCCGGTATTCGGTAAGGGAACAAATCTCCCAGTAAGGACAGGGGGGGGGGAGAAAAACCCTCAGAGCTAAACTTGAAAGAAAAAGGTATACGTGGGAAAATGACCTGATTCGGATAGGGGCAGAAGGCTTTACTAGCAAAGAAAAGAGGGCTGGTTAATAAACAAGGAGTAAGGGAAAGGAATCGTTAAACAAGTTGACAGGCCATGAGTGGGGAAAACCTTTGAAAGAAGGGCAGACATAGAAACCTGACCCTAAATGGGGGGTGTTCACGCCCAAAAAAAAGGGCCAATACAAGGGGACCTACTAGATGGGGGGAAAGCAGCAAACAGCTAACTCGGAAAAAGAGCTGTGGTTGGCGGTTATAATGCGCACTACGCAAGAAAAGGTCTAGAGGCCTTGGGCAACGTAACTCGCCGCAAAATGAGGTGGGGGGGGGAAATGGCAAAAAAAAATGCTGCGGGGACAAAGGAAACGACAAAAAAAACTAGAAACCGAAATCATCGCCCACAGAGGAGGGAAGTTGAGATTGAAAGAGGGTTCGTGGGGAAGGAAAAGAAGTTGGAAATAGCCAAAGGAGAAAAAAAAGGAAGGGACCTTGTGGAAAAACGGAGATTTGGGAGGAACACAAAAGGTTGTGACGGAAAATTTGAGGCGAGGGAAGGAGGAGAGAAAAAAAAAGGGAACCAAGAAAATTCCGAAAGGGATCGAAGTGAAAAAGGGGACAAAAAGTCAGGGCAGCGCGTAGGGTGGAGTCCATAAGTCTCGGAAGTTGTGGGTGAATGGAAGGAAAAATGAAGAAAAAAAATTCGAATAAAGGAAAAAAGGGGGGGGGGGGGAAAAGTCCCAAAAAAAAAAGATTGGAAGTGAGAAAAGCCCATCGAAAAGAGGCTAAAACGGACGGGGGAATGGGTATATGTGACACGCAGTGGATAGACGGGTGGAAAATGGGAGGCATAAGTTTCAAGGGGTCTATGATAAGCGGAAGAAGGGGGAGAACGGGGGAGTGGTTGGGAGAAGGAGTGGTACCCCAACCCGCAACTAAAAAAACAAGAACTGAGAAAAAAAGAGAATCGAAGATAAGACAAGTTGGTGTTTTGTGGGGGGCAGAAACACTCCCTAAAAAAGAAAGAATCTCTCAAACAAAAGGGAGGATGAAAAAGAAAAAGAGGCCACTGCTAAAAGGATTGCAAAAAAAAAGGGGGGGAACTGTTACGATTCGAGAGACTCCTGATGAACATCGAGCACTGGGGGGGGAAAAAGCACCCGTTGCTTTTGGGGAGCAATTTAAAAAAAAAAACAAGGTCGAATCAAAAGAACGACAAAAACAGAAGCAGTGGAAGGGTTTCAAGGGGGGAGGGGAGAAAAGGTGGGAAATGAAGACGGGAATATAAATCCAGTCCAACAAAAAGAAAAGGCAACGCTCGACGCGAAAAGAAAACACCCCTCTGACGGGGATGGGGAACCAAAACTCGTGTTGGGGTTCGAATTAAAAAAAAAAAACGAAAAGTTGTCCGGACCAAAATGGGAAAGTCAAAAGCCCCCAAACCACGAGAGGGGTGGAAGGAAAAAAGGAAGACAGACCCGACCGCTGTTAACGTGCACGAAATTTTTTTGGCCACAACGGAAAGGGCGAAAAAATTCTAAGGGGAATGAAAAAACACGGAGACTGAGGGTGTAAACCAGTCGACAAACGGCGAACAAAATTGGGGGGGAAATGAGAACCTCATCCGCGCAAGGATCAAACGCTGGAAAAAAAACAAAAGTCACCAAGTATCTTTTTCGGAGGGGAAGGGATGGCAAAGAATTTGAGATGGAGGAAAAACCCGAGACAAAAAGCACAGGGAAAAGCTAAAAGAAAAAAACCAAAGAGTGGGGGGGGGAAAAAAAAGAGGGCGACGGGCGACGCTGGAGTGGAAGGGAGAAAAAAAAAGCACGCCCAGCAAAAGGGTAAATTTGGGGAAGGGCAAGCTGAAAATAACAACGGCCCACCGATTTGTGTTTGGAATGAGAAAAAAAAAATCCATCTAACTAGCGCGACATAGACTAGGAAGCCCTCAAAAGGGAAGGAAGAAAAAAAAGTCGTTCGGGCCCAAGAACAGGAAGGGAATGTCGACAAATTTGCACTGAAAAAAAAAGAGAAAAAGGAAACGTGGTCCCGGTTGGTGTCCAAGGGGGGCGCATTAAAGGGACCCTTCGGAGAATTCCGGGTGGGTGGGGGGGAAAACGCCTGCCAACCTGGGGGGTCTAATTAAAAAAAGGTCATGTTACTGAAAACAGAAGATTTGGGGAACAAGCCCCAACATCGGGGGGCAAAAGAAGGGAGAAGGCGTAACGAAAAAAAGATTTTTCACAGCAAAAGGGTCTTCTCCGCAAGGTTGGGGTTGGGTTGGTTTGTTTCGGGGGAAAGGGGAAGACCTAGGGGGGTTCTCAGGAACGAAAAAGGGTTCACCAAAAAGGGGAAGGGTTGGGGGCGAAGAAACACAAGGGGACAACCAAACAGGGGGGGACGGGATAAAAAAAGAGCCGGACTTGGCAAAAAAGGACAAAACACAGGGGGGGGAAAATGGAAAAGGGTGCTGACAATGGGTCTAGGAAGAAAGGCAGCAGGTTTGGTTACAAAAAAAAAAACAGTGCTACAATTTAAGGGTTTTGAACTCTCGAACCAAAAGGAATAAGAGGAAAAAAATCATTGTTGACGAGAAGAATACAAAAAAAGAAAACCCATTGGGGTCAAGGGCTCAAACCAATATGCCGCCAAAGAAGGAAAGAGGAAACAAAAACTATTAAAATAGAGGTCGGAGAGTTTGGGCGGGGAGAGAAGAACAGGTAAACATAGGGGAAACAAAAAAGAAAAAAAGACGTGGAGCGCTGCGAGGGCTTTGAGGGTGTGGAACAAATGGTAAGGGGAAGAGGGAGGGGACAAGTAGTATTTTAAGAGGTGGAAAAACTCAAAAAAACAACCATACTTGAGGACCGAAGTAGGGAGGAAAGGGAGGACAACTGGCAATCGGAGGACGTCCCAAACAGCCTAAAAAAGTCCAAAAGGGAAAAAGCCGGCAAGAATGTCCAAAAAGGAAAAGGGGGGGGGAACCTAACCTCAGTGCTTATAAGTGGGAAGAATCGGCAAATTAAAAAAACATCACTGGAAAAACAAAACAGCAAAAGTTCTCCTGAGGCCCAAAAAATAAAAAAGGGGGTCAAAAGAGGGTGATCACGAAACGCAGATCCTAAAGGACACAGCAAGCGAACGTGATGGCAGGAAGAGGAAAAAGGGGGGAGAAGTACGCATCACGAAAAAACAATAGAAGAAAGGAAACATAAATGCACAGAGGACCCTTGGGGGGCAAGGAATCAATGAACAAACGATCAGAACCAGAAAAAAATTCACGGGTTCAAATCACCAAAAAAAAAAATTGGGTGCTAAAAAGAACCCATATACGGGGGGAAAAACAAAGAAAGAACTGCAGGATATCGGACCGAACCAATCCACTCAGTGGCTACGCGGATGTTGGGGGAAAAAAACGGGAAAGTAACATGGGATTGAAATTTCTTCAAATAAATGTAACTAAAAAAAGAAAAAAAAAAAGTGCCTTCAAACTAATCTGACGATCCAAAAATCACCGAGATAAACAATTATGAATCGCGGGGAACCAGAGGGAAGAGGAGGGTCCCTACACATACATTGAACGAGTTTAAGGAAAAAAGAAGACAGGGGGGGGATGGAGAGGTTCGGTGGATTCTAGGAAAGGGAGGGGAAGGTGGCCATCCCAAGGTGGAAGAGAGACGACGCCAAGTAAAACAGCGGGGGAAGCAAAGGGAGAAGCTCGCGGACTGGAGAATACAGCGGGAATGGGGGGGGGGGGGGGAAACAAACGAGAAGATTCGGGCCGGCCCAGCAAAGAAGGTGGAAAGAATTTAAGCGGAAGGAGAAAAAAAGATCACAACAGGGGATAGCGGAAGTCAAAATCTTCACCTGGGGCAGGGGTGTACACCAGGGGACGCAAGACGACTCCTCGAGGAAAATGGATAGGGGGGGAAAAAGAGAGGCATACATTTCAAAAACAAGCAGGGACGAGGTCTAAAATGTGGGGGGGCGAAGGGGGTGGTTCGAACCTGCCTAGCCAAAAAAAAAGGGAAGCGATGAATCAGGCACCGAAGGGGGTTTTTGAGAAAAAAAAAAAAAAAAAAAGACACCTCAGGGGGTGAAGGGGGATTGTTGGAAAACATCAAAAGAGGGAAATACGAAATGGGATTTTGAAAAAAAGGGGGCGGGGGAAAGGAGGTAGGAAAGAAGACCAGGTGCGGAACAGGGAAATTCAAAAAGGGGGCACAGCAGAACATGCCTTTCAAAAAAAAAAAACGGAAGTAAGAAAGGCAAAGGGGGAACAAAAGGGAGAAAGGGCCGAGACCCTTCAAAAAATAAAAGAAAACTCAAAAAAAGCATGCACTGAGTTCGGAAAACAACGGAGGGGAGCAGTCCTAGGGAACAGGTCTGGAGTTTGAGGGCACGGTATAGGGGGGTGGAAACGGATAAATGGAGGTGCGGAGTAGAAAACCCTAACGGGGGGGAGGGCTGGGGGAACCGGACGAGGGAACCTAAGAAACGGACAGGAAATTCTATCGAAGGCGAATAGCGACAAAAGACGCCAAAGTCACAAGAACGGATGAAAAAAAACAACGCCGGGCGGGAGAAGATTGTAAGGGGGAAAGAGCGAAGAAAAAAAAGCTAAAGCTCAAAAAAAAACCGAAAAAAAAAGGCCCCTTATTGGGCCAATGCGACAGGGGTTGTGGAAAAGTTCACCATGCAAAAGAAGAGGAACGGCCGATGGGCCGGGGGGATGGTGGGAAAATTACCGGGGCGGTACCTGGAGAGGGTGGAACCTGCATGGGGACATGGACGGCTCTTGTTTCAAAATAAGGCGAGTGAGGGGGCAACCGCAATTCAGAGCGAAAAAAAAAGGTGGGTACGAAAAAAAAAGAGAGTTCGAGCAGGAAAAAATACTTCGGGGTGAAGAGACAAAAGGCAGGGCCAAAAGTGGAAAGAAAAAAAAACGCAATTGACCTCGATGAAGGGGAAACTCCTGGGTCGCCAAACAAGGGGGGTGAATTCAAAACGACTCACGAAGACCACATGAACCCACCACCTAGGACCAAGACAGAAAGCACAAGAGTGGCCGTGGTTAAATCTGGAAAATGGATCATGATACGGGGAGCTGGGACAACGCGAGAAGCCACATTCCCGAAATGTGTTAAAAAAACTGGGTTGAGACTACAGAAACATGGATCAGCCAACACCATAGAGGAAAAGTTGACCACGGTAACAATCAAAAAAAAAAAAAGCAATGAGGGAAAATTGGTAGGGTGGTTTGGACGGGGACAGGGAAAAAAAAACCATGAAAGAAAAGGGACCCTAGGCTATTGGGTGTTTTTTTTTTGGGTAAAACACCAACAGAAGTTCGGCGTCCTTTACATGCAAAAAAATGGGGGGTGGGACGGTCCTGATGGAGGCCGATTTTCACCCGGAAGCAACCGTCTAGGTCGAGGAAGTGATCTGCCATAAAATCTACTGGGGGGGGAGGGGAAGGGAGCACATTCAATGGACCTAAGAGCGAAAACTGTTTCGGGTACGAAGGTCTAAAAAAAAGGTGAAGAAGTTTAAGGTGCAAGAAACGCGCAGAGCAGGGACTAATAATTGCAATAGACCCTTCCCTGGCGGAGGAGGGTGGTGAAAAGAAGATGGGCTAAGGGGTGAAAAACAGGTCCGTCAAAGTTGACAAAGATATGGGGGCCATAACTGAAGGGAAGAACCTGGGAAAAATCATCGATCCCACCGGAAGGCAAAGCATGTGAGGAGAAGGGATACCAGCCTACGCGCACGATGGGAAAAAGTCAAGAAATCCCGGAACCAAAAAAGGAAAAAAGAGGAAGAAGGCGCTAACTTATGGCACCGCCAATAAAAAAACACCCACAATGCCAAGTACACACCCAAAATCCGACCGGGGGGCCAGCACAATCACTCAACAAAAACAAAAAAAACGAGGATGGGAAGGAGGGACATGGTCGTCACGGGACAGGGCTCCAAAAGCCGGGAGGCGTTTAGGGGCCGAGCATAACGGAGAAAGGGTCCGCTGTCTGGGTTGGGGCAAAGAAGGGAATCACAGTCTCGAACTTGACTCTTTCATTAAAAAACGAACAGCAAGATTTTATAAGGTGAACCCGGGGCATTCCAGTTTCATAGAGAAAGCTGGGCACCTTGACTGAAAAAGTACTAGAGCACTAGCAAATGACGCAACCAAACTGCCGAGGAAGGCGGAAATTGAAGTATTCTCAGAAAAGGAAGCTACGGGAGAATGGGGCACCCGCATGATCATGGATCAGAAGGGTGGGGGCAACGGACAAAGGAATACCCGAAGTACAAGCCCGGGGAAAGAGTCCCAAAACCAAAAACCCCCCTCTCCCATGAACAGCTTTCGTGGCAAAATAAGCCCCCTCGCCATGTGGTGAAGAAAAGACTCGAAGGAAACCAAAACAAAAGAATGGCAGGGGAGTAAAGAGTGCCGACAATGACAAGGATATAACTCAGGAGATATCATATGTACGTTAAACTCAATGGGAAAAATGAACACATCGGAATGACGGCGGTCGGCATTGGGGGGGGATGGGAAAGGAAGTGTGTTCTCGTTAACGGCAGCGTATTAACGCAGACATGACGAAAGATACGAGTTAGACGGCGGGCCCAAGCGCACGTATCCCGGGACGTCAAACTCACACCCACGTCAACTGAGGGGAAACTTTTCGGGCGAAAAAAGCGGAGGTACGGAAAAAAAGGTTGGGGGATGATGTGGGGAGGCAGCGTTTCCTAAAGCGAGGGAAACGGGAGGGGGACTGGCATCAAGTTGAACGACCATCGACCCGAGGCATTCTGGAGGAATTTACGTTTGTTCAAAAACCGTTCGGGATTGATCAAGGGGGACAGACACTCTTGGCAAAGAAGGCCGAAAGTAAACGAAAATCGTCAATGTTGAAACGACAAAGTGATCTGAAAATGAAAAAAATTACAGCATCGGCGCAAAATAGACGCGAAACGCAAAAAAAAAACGAGAGTTAAGGGGGGGGGGGGCGTGCGCCAGGGGCCATTTTTGGGTGCGGCGTGTTGCTGAAGAACAAATGAATCAGCAGACGGGGGGGGGGGTCGGGAGGAAGCAAACGAAATCCACGCCCAGGGCGGCGGGCCCGCTCATTGCGGCAAGACGGAGATCCTGATAGAAGGGGGCGTTCTTACTGGTCAGTCTGACCGGATCAAGCTCAACACAACAAGCCAAAGGGGTTATAACTGACGAACCGACAATGGTGGACTAAACATTTTTACAAAAAAATACGTGAACAAAAGGGAATTCATAACCTAAAACCTAGAAACATTGGGTGAAGAAGAAAGGCAGCCGGGGGCCGACCGAGCGGCCCAGGGTCCATTTGTAACAAGCCTCAAAGAAACGCCGAACCTGGAAGGAGTGACGGCGTTGGGCCGATCGGGAAGGGGGGTCAAGGGAAAGCGGGAGAGGAGGGGCATCAGAAACTACATGGAGATTCCCGGATCAGTACCATCAGGAGGTACAAACCCCAAGTGAGCAGCCCAATCTGTGGAAACTCATTTGCAAACCCAAACCGATACGGCCGGGTGGGGTATAGGGAGGTAGTGAAAAAGGAAGTTTACAAATATCGAATGGAAATTGATTAGGGAAGGGTTTCCGACCCAAAACAAAAGGAAAAACGAAAGCGAGTTGCGGGTGGAAATGTCGACAGAGAGTAAAAGCTCCTGGGCCGCGAGGGTCGTCCTGAGGGGTAACCCGACCATACAACAAAGTGGCCCAAATGTTTTGATCCACCTTTCAAAATGCATAAAAAGAAAAGGGGAAAAGGGGGACCACTCGGCGCCCGAACTGACCAACAAGGACTACGTGTGCCAAAAAAATGGAAAAACCAGGCTACAGTCACCGTGAGGAAACAGCATGGGATGTACTGGTGGTCCAGGGGGCCCAAAAGCGGAGCCCTAAAAGGAAAAAAACTTGCCCAGGGAAAAAAGAAAAATCCTACCCTCCCGCGCGACATTTAGAAAGGCGGTAAGTGGGAGCGGACCCCAGATCGCGGCATATAGGAAGGTAAGGGAGTGATGCGGGGAATCGGGGAAAACGCAAGAGAGAAGTCGTGGGGAAAAGTGGATTCAATCCCAGTGGCTGGCTGTGAAAAAAAACACTGATCGGGGGCACGACGAGGATGGTGGGGCCGGGATTTAAATGTCAGGCAATACAAACTGTCGGGCGAAGCCTTTCCGCACTGTGACCCCGTGTCAAAAAGGAGACCAGGGAGAGTTTTGGGGGGTGGAGTGATTCCGCAAAAAAAGGGGGGGTTTCCAAGCGAGGTTCAACAGAATGTGGTTTCGGGAGGGGGGGTATCGGAAAAATTCGAGATCTTCGGGCCATCAACTGCGGAGTGTAAAAAGACGTCAAAAGGGACATCCGGAAAGCGTCGCCGCATACCCCTCCCGTGTGACCAAGGGGGTACCAGGGAAGGCAAGAAGCAAAAGTGACGAGACGGGCACACGGGTTCCCGAGTGTGAGGTGGGCCGTGAACGAAGCAAGGGGGGGTTTATAGCAAACGAGGGAGCCAGGGAAAAAAAGGTAAACCTCGGCCTAGGACATCCGAAGGGTAAAGCGTGCAACTTGAATGGAACAGGCCCTGTTTTTTTTTGGACGGGGAAGCAGATGGGGGGCACGAAGTCAAGGGAAACTCGTTGAGCAACCCATCCTGGTTGGGAGGCCCAAAAAAGGAAACTTAACCGCGTCAAGTTTTTGTGGAACACTTGAGGACCGTTGGGCCGGCAAAGCGAACTGTAGCCGCCGAGCACGCGCAAGTACTTTGGGGGGGGGGGGCGGCCGAGGTTTAGTGGCGTATAGAAAAAAGAGATCACGCAAAAGGAGAAAGTGTCCTAGGCGGTTTGGGAGGTGATGGGTTAGCAGTTGAGAGGAAAGGAAAACAAGGCACGGTCATACGCTTCCGCCGCACAAAGGATTGGGGGCCGCTTCTGAAAAAAAAAAAAAACCAAGCTACCACCGGTGAGGGCTGATAAAGGAGGGGGGCCTAGGAAAACGAGTGGAGCAGATCCAAAACAGGGGGGGGGTTTTTGTAATGCACCCGGGCGCCGGCCTCGCCACGGATAACCGACAAGAAACCAATTGGAGGGTGACCACCGGTGAGGAATAAACCCAGAACAAACAGGGGAAAGTCGGGGACCTCCCCTCAATATACGAGGGGGGTGAGCCTGGGGGGAAAACGAAAAAAAAAGGAATTGTTAAGAAGGATCGGAGGGCGGAATGAAACTTCGAAAAGCTGTTAAACAATACCTGGTAAGAGGAACAGTCCCAGAGAGGGTAGAAAGGCTGACGGGGGGTGGCCAACCTAGAAAAGTAATCAGCCAACAATGGAGAAACCGGCCGATTCCATGGGGGGGGGGGGTTGACAAAAATGAGGAAACCATGCGGTGGACTCCACGGGGGAAGGGGTGTATTCCTGCCCTACACCTCGGCGTGCCTCATTTCGGGGGTACCGCAATCAAAAAGAGAGTTTCCATCAAAAAGTCGTGGGGGAAACAAACGAACCCACACTCTCATACAATTTTAGATGCTGATGTGGGTCTCAAAGGGAACGGCGAAAAGGACATTATCTCGCAACTAGCTGATGTGGAGGACATTTGATCGGTTTGAGACGTCAGGGCAAATAACCTCCCCCTACGCGAAAAAGAACGGCTGGGGGGAAGAAAAGGGGGTTCTGAACAGCAATCGGGAGCAGGATTGTTGCGGAAGGGGGTCGAATAGAGGGAAAAGTACCAGAGCCGGGAAAATACTGATCGCAGACAGGGGGCAAAGAGGAAAAAAAAAGATGGGGGTTTCATGGGAAAAGGAACCAGGCCTTTGGTGGAAAAAATGAACAAAAAGGAAAAAATTTCGAGAAGGAAAGGGGAAAAAAGCCGGTCAGGGGGGTCGGGATTGAAATAACAAAAGTCGGAAGATCCGCGCAGGTGATTCGAAAACAAAAGAAAAAAAGGGGTGAGGGAAAAAAAAAAGGAATTTTGCCGTTGGGGGGTGGGGGTCGGAAAGGCGCAATTGATACACTGGGGGTGGGTCAAGGAGTTCCATCCAAACACGCAAACATCTGTGAAAAAGCGCCTCTGAGAAAGGATCTTCCGAAGCGGGAATGGG
>Ga0179593_1599027_pt1 | contig 19899 bp, 23 predicted proteins | sample CZODoug2_1_08_16_FD_185931 | JGI IMG/M metagenome (GOLD analysis project Ga0179593, IMG submission 185931) | Vadose zone soil fungal communities from Angelo Coast Range Reserve, California, USA - CZODoug2_1_08_16fungal (PacBio error correction) | ecosystem: Environmental > Terrestrial > Soil >...
GACACACTTTTCTGGGGGCGAACCGTCAGAGAAAAGGTCTGGTTGGTGTGAAGGGCGCCACATACAGAGGTCTCAGGGGCTTGGGAAAAAAAGGGCCATCATAGCAACTCCATCTAAGTTAAGAGGGGAGCTTTCCAACGCCTTCAGGCGACCACCCACCGGAGTCGTGCCTGGGCCTTCCTGCCGGTTAAGAGGAGATAAGGGTACACCTTGGTATGTATGGAGTTTGGAAAGAAAAACTCGCAAATCATCTAGAAGCCGAATATTAAGACAAACAAGTCTTTGGGTGTGCCGTTCCAGGAAACACCCTGAGTTAAAGGATGTCTGCTATCTAGCTGGGAAAGATCTACTGGGGCCCGGGAGGGCCAAAACCCGGGACTCGTATCCCGAGAAGGTGTGACAGAGGCGTGTGACTCCCGACAGGGGGGAAGTTTAAAAATACATTCCTCACTCCCTTCAAATGAATCAGAAACCGGGGGGTTGGCCAAGAACTCGTCAAACAACAACAAGGGAGGGAATCTCTATGGGGGGGGGGGGTGAAATCTCCTTTGGGCGCTTGCAAAGCTAGGGAAACTAGGATCGGGAGGAGGTCAAACTGGAGCTTCGGGCTTTCCTGATGAAAAGAAAACTTGAGACTTTTAAAAAACCATGGAAAGGTTCTATCTGGGGAAGACTTCGGGAAGGGAAGTCTTTTTTTTCTTGGGTTCGGCCCATCTTGGGACTTCTTAGGCGGTGGCTTTGGGACTGCATCGGGAGCTGAAGAACCTCTGTGTCGTTAATTTAAGGCAAGCCAACTCGGCGTAGTGGGAATGGCAGAGGCGAGGCGGGGGGAAAGTCGAGCGGGCCAGGGAGGCAATAAAGTCGAGGGGGGGAAAAAAGGAGAAGAGCCTCTTAAACCTTCAACGGCAGGGCTAGCTGTGGGTATAGGAATAAGTACGGGCGCCAGGAAAATGACTGCGTCGCTGGCGCCGTGGCATAAGGAGAAGGGGGACAAAAAGGGCCCTCATGTTATTGGGGATGGGAAGGAACCTGCTAAAAGTCGGGGAAAAAAAGGCTGGTTAAAGAAAAAAGGGGTTCTACCTATGTGTGGATTCACACAAAGAACTCTAGGGAGAGAAGGAAATGCAAGGAGGGTCAAAAAACCTCTTATCGTTGATGTAAATTGCACAATATCTGAAGCAAGGGGGACTCTACGCGGCGAGTCCAACCCCTTTACTTTACGCAAAACGAGGGTTGGAGGGCGCCAGCGGCCTCATGGACCTCTGACGGTGTTCGAGATAACCCCAATACGAAGCACGGGCTGGGTGAGACACGAAAAAAAAATATTTTGAGAGATGAATTTCTGGGGGGGACTTCTATGACGCGAACGAAACCCTGGGCGGGACGAGGACGAAGGCCAGGTCAGAAAAATATAGACCCATAGAGAAAAAGCTTCTCGATTGAAGGAGAAAGGGAATACCGCCTCCAAACGGTTCTGAAGAGGCGCGCAGAAGCGGGACGGGGCAATGACGATTTGACACGTAAGGGTCATCCTTTCTCGGGACCCGGCGCTCATTTATTAAACGGAACCAAAAGAAGTATCTGGAAGGGCAACGTCCGATTTGCCTGCCAAGGCCTCGAGAAAACACTGGAGGCCGCCTGGGGAGGAAGGTGACAAGGCGGAGGGCCATCCTACCTTTCCAATACCGCGCGCAGCAGTCCGGCGGGGGTGGCGGATAAACCAAGCTCTAGGGCGTTCGGAGGTGGAAAAGTACCATGAATAGACATTCCCATCTGTCCTGAAGGGAGTTTTGGGGACACGGACATAACAATTTCAACAGCCCGTGATCTTGCCTGACCGTGATCTGACATTAAGAGACCTCAAGAATCATGCGGCGGCGGAAGAGTCAAACAGTCCTCGCGTGTAAGCGCTCTCGGGGCTGGGCCGCCAATCCGCGCCGTCTTGTGTCCATAGTCCATAAAGTCGGGGCCCATTTCAAAGGGACATGGGCTGGGCAGGTAATAAATGATGGTCGATTGGACATGGGGTCTCGAACGTACTTGGGGCAACGTCCCTCAACTTAGGTGTTCGAAACCTGTTCTGGGAGACATTCCCAACCACAGTCGCCACAGGAGGGATGTGGCAACTGCATTCAAGGAAGACGTCGTTGTCCCGGGCACGATGGGGCAAGGATACGCCCTGAACGTGAGGTGGGCAAATCATCGAGTCTTTTAGTGCTGAGGGCGGAGGCGATCAACAAAACAGGAGGGGTATGGGGGATAAACTGGTGAAAAGAAAGAGCTCTTCAGGTGGGGTCCCAACAAGTCCTCGACGGACCGATGTTCGCCGTAAAAGGCTCGGAAAAAGGGTGCGGGGAGGCGCATACTAAAAGTGCCACTTACTAACTTCTGGGGAGAGGAAGGATGGGCCACGTCGACGGAGAGGGACGCTCGTTGGGTGGGAAAGGGATGTCGCTCTCAAAAGAGAGTTCCGGATTCCGGACGCTGGTGGCTTTCGCCACCTCGTTGAAGATCATCCTTGAGGAGGGGGGTTGCGGAAGCATCTTTTGTTCGCTTTAGGGTAGGAAGGGTGGGGGAAAAGGGGGGGAGTGTCGGCCGGATGGGAGGCCGCTGAGGGACTGGGCATTTTTGACTAAGGGTCCGACCCGGGCGTCAGGGGGCGACGGGGGAAGAGCGCCACTGTCGACCCTACCCTTTTGGACGTTGGGAAGGGGGAAATAACTCTAAACTTAAGAAGGGAGTCCAAAATTCCTGGGGTAACCTGGGAAATGAAAAACGTTCTCCCGAATCTTCCTGGTGTTCACTACCGGAAAAGCTCGCACACGTAGGAAAGAGAAACTCTTTTACAGTGAAACAATCGCGTTGAAGACGCATGAAAAGCCGTGGTTGAGAGGTGGAACAGATGGGTGGCCATAGCAGAGATCAACGATCTGGCTCATATCTTTGACCTCGGGCGGTGTATTGCTTAAAGAAGACGGATGGAATAAGATCAACAAACAACAACGAAAGGAAGAAAAAAAGAAAAGATTGAACTCAGTGGGAAAGCAGACGAAACCGCCGAACAAGGAGGAGCAGAATCGTTGAGCTACTCTGGCCAAGCCTCGTTACCTCCAACAACGAGGTCTGGGAGGGTCAGGCAAAGGGGGGTTAAGGAAAAGCAGGGGGGGAGGGAAAGGGTAGTCAGGAGCGGAAAAGAGAGCGAGCCAGGAAGGCGAGCGGGGGAAGCGTTAGGACAACGGGGATGGTGCATAAGGTATCGTCTCTTTCGGGGAACAGGGAACAAGAACAAACGGCAGGCGGACAAAATGGCCGTCTTGAAAAGGAAAAAACATCGACGCCACAAAAAACGGACCCCTAAGAGTAGTCCCGCACTAGGGCAATGAACCGACCTCCAGGTGAGGAAACATAACCCACAGTCACACCCGGCTCCTAAAAAGAGCAAAAGAGCCTGCTCAACAAAGGCATGGAGGAGTCCTCTAGAAATCGAGGGGGCGACCAGGGAAAAAGACGGTAAAAAGGGAAGGAGAGAAAGGAGAGACACTAAAGAAACAAAACGAAGCGACCCAGCAAAGAGGACGACTTTGACCCACAATCGAACATATCCACAGGCGCGAGGGTCTGGCCAGCTCGGAGGGATGCTATCATCCCGAAAGGGTCCTCTCGAAAAGAAAAACAGATGTCAGGAGGGAACAGGAAAAAAATTGACTGACACCGAACTTATAGCTAGAAGATCGAGCAAGCCGACAGTAAGAGAAGGGGGGTTGGGGAAGAGAGGACTACCCGACCGAAACAAAGGGAACTCTATGTTATGGGTGCAACAATAAACGGGAGGAGAAAACTCAGGATAGGGGGCCATCTTGCACAAAGGAGGGGGGAACGACCAATTACTGGAACATCCAAAGCGGGAAGAGCTGGCTTTTTGGGGGACTTCTCCCAGAAAAGGGGGGTCAGTAAAGCAATAAAGGGGATCGGAGAAGGGGGACAGTAAGTCAACATTTCCCCCCGAAACCAATCTTTGCGCGAGGGGAAGTGGGAAGCTTGTACCTTGGACAGAAAAAGGCAAAAACGGGGGAAAAAAAAAGATGGGGAAAAATTGATGGGAATGAAAAATGCGTGGAATGGGGGGAAACCAGGCATGACTCACAAGCCGAATGGGGGGAAGGGGTTTGAAAATAATTTCAGCTGCGCATAAGAAAAGGCAAAAGAGGGAACGCTGCGCGAGGGTCAGAAAAAAACCAAGGGGGAGTTCAATGTTGGGGACTATTATGAAGAGGAGTCCGAACGCGGAGGAACAGGGGTGACGTCTGTAAAGGGGTAAGGGAGAAGAAATTAGGAGCTCGGTAAAGCAGGGGTAACGAACAGTATTTTCGATCAGCACCGGGCAGCGCAAGGAGTGCGGGGAAATGGGAAAGGTGAGGGATGGGACGCGAATGGGGAAAAAACGTCATTACAGCCTAGCGGTGGGATAACGAAGGTGGGGAAAAAGGTAATAAAATAGCGAGGACAGTCCGAGTGCTGCGTTGAAGAATAAAAAGCCACCCCGAAGTCGAAGAGGCTGGCCCGAGACCTGCCGGTCGAACAAAGACGTGCCTATCAAGCGGGGTAAAACCGGGGGACGAAGCAAATAGTCGCGACACTGGTACGTGAGGGCGGAGGGACCATAAAAGTAAGGGCGAGGGGGAAGAGGCCACGCCTCTCAGGGGGAAGTCGATCAAAAAAGGGGAGCCTCAGTTCAAAAGAAGGTGAGAAAACGGGGGGGAGTTCGCTTCAATCGAGTCCCAAGGTGGGAAAGAGACGCAAAGATTGAGGGAGGGGAGAAGACATCGGGGGCGGTTGGCAATGATCAGAAACCAGCAGTACTAGGGGAAAAAAAACCGGGAGCGGTGGGATCCACTCCGGGGTCGGGAGACGGGGGGTGTGAAAAAAAGGAATGTGGTGACTCAGACGTCGGGCTTTGAAGCGAAATGCGAGGTGGAAAGAACAGAGGGGGGGAAAAGGCGGTGGACCGAAAGGGACGCGAGGGAGACCAGAAGCCAGGGGGCTATGGGTGAATCAACCCAGGAGGGAGACAAGTCTGGTGGAGTCAAACGACTGCGGTGGTGGCCATAGGAAAACAGAACAAGGGCTTCAGGTGTCGAAAGATGCACGCCAGGCGAGCGACCCGCCGCGCGTCGGAAGAGAAGAATACGTAAATCCAAAAGAGGAGCTCCTGTCCATAATTTCTGCGGGATCTCGCGGTCCAGAAGGGAGGAAGGGAGAGGCGTGGTTGGTAGGAAGATAAGACTTCCATCAACGAGGTCGATCTCCGCGGCCCCCGGTACGCAGGTCGTAAGATCACATTCAACGACAAAGACGGTCCGCTCAGAAGAACGAAAGGGCCGGGCAAGATCGACAAGCGAATCATGGGATCCAAGCCACCTGAAGCGTCATGTTGCATAGCCATGGCAGGGGTGTGGAAAGCACCGGGTTTCGGGAAAGCGCTAAGGGGTGGTGCCTCACGATATCGGCCTCTACTGCCGCTGAAAAAAGGGCTCTGTCCACGACTCTATCAAAAAGAAAGGATTAAGGGGAATAATGCGGTGGGGGAAAAGCAGGGTTGCAAATGGTCTTTCTATAGCCGATATCGGAAAACTTCCACGGGGTATGCGGTGGTAACGAGATCAACCTTCTCCTTCACACCTTCATTCGCAACTGACGAAGGGGCGTTGATCAAGGCAAAACCTCTGCGTGAGGGAAGGCTGGTTTCTCCCCGGAGAGAGGGGGTTTTAAAGTAGCGTCACCGTCTTTGTGAAAGGTGGTTTTCTTGGGGGAAAAAAAGTAGGTTGGAGGCACGCCGAGGGGCTGAGTCGGCCGGCGATTGGAGGCAAAAAGGCATACACTCAGCATCGGGGACCTTCGAGCGATCATCGAGTACGGGAGCAGTCCCGACTTTTGGGGGAAAAGACTCCTAGGGGTCTTTCCCAGAACGGCGGGCATCTCTTCCCAGGAGTTCAGTCGGTAGAAGGGGAGCAGTAATCCCGATAGATTTGGTTGGCGAGGGCCACCACCGCTCAGTCTTTCAAAATGCGTGGAGAAGGGAGGGTACTCTGAACAGGGGTTCTCACCAGATCACTGCTTTCAGGCGCGCCTGCCTGAGTTTTCAACGGCCGTAAGCGGCCAGGCTGCGCGGGGCGTATAGATGCATAACGCCTCCGACGCGGCGAGGCACACCGTCCTGTGGGCAAAAAAACTATCCAAACCAGATAGGGCGAAAAAAGATAACAGGGAATCGGGGGGGACTTCTTGGGCTATGTCACCTGCACCGACCGCAAGATGCTGAGCAACAGCCTCTCAACTGTGCGCCGTTTTGTGGCGACTTCACAGAAGAAAAATGGAGAGACATCGTAAAGGTCCGGAAACCTGACAGCCATCGAGAGGATCGTTCACGAGCCGAGAAAGGATACCGCTCACGACACTTGTCGGAATTCTCTCGGGACGCGGGGCTGGCACCGCAAAGATGAGTCCCTTGGGGAGGATCTCGGAAAGCTGCTCGGGGAGACTCTTCGATGGCTTTATTGAAAAGTTCACACTAAAAAAAAAGCTACTTCTAAGGAATTTCTCGGCCCTAGGAAAATACCGGGGCAAGGCTCAGAGCACGTACGAAGGGGACTGACTTGTGCAAGGGAGCAACAAACGACGCTTGAAAACCGCGCGAGCATCTCGCCCGGTGGGGCGAACCATCCTCCGGCACGATGGACGAGATGCCTGATTTAACGCAAAGTCGACCAGGGTCCATCGGGACCGGGGGCGGGCGTTGGGACTACACGCACATCATCAAGACATTCCTAAACCGGCACAGGGTTGTGGACTGACCGCCGCAGGTGACAGGATCCGTTCATCGGCGTGTTCTGTCAACCCTTCCCTACGGTTCGACGAAAGATTTGTATGGCCGCAAGCATCAGGTCGTGTGCTTCACGAAACCTAACGCGAAATGGGGCCAAAGGTCCCCGATTACGGCGCTGAGAAAGCTTTTTCGTGGACCTGGTTGAGGCCCGGACAGTCCGACCTCGGAGGTTCTACACTGTTCTGGAGACAACGTCCCAACCATGCTCTATCGCACCCGTAGTGGGATTCAACCTCATTGGGCGGTTATAGTCGGTTGCCCGATGGCATATCACTAAACGGTCTTCGAGACTTAATGAGAGTGGCAAGGAATACTCGGAATTTTTGGAATGATCGTTGGAGCGATAAGACGTGTGGACTAATTCCTAGAGGTCGGGTGGCTCATGTCGGGAAGGGACCATTTCACTCGGAAAGACTTAACGCAGTTGCTCCTGGGAAGCGCTTACCTGGTGGACGGGAGACGAGAAAGATGGCAATCTTAGGTCGGGTGGGAACGGCTCTTCGGGAACTCTAGGTTGGTGTTCGAGGAAGGTCTCGCTCTCGATCTTGCACCTGACAGGGTGGGCCGGCGCCAAATCGGTTTCCCTTTCATCCGTAATGGACTGGGTTGGAGGCCCTTTTGCGGGACTTTAAAGGTTGCCTTTTTCGTTGAGGGTGGCCCGGATTATTTGAGGCCGCTTAGGTATGCCTTTGAATTGGCAAGAACCTTGGACGTTTGTCGTTCCGGTAAGAGGCCCACTGCGCCCTAACAGGGGGGTGTTCTGGGGGGGCCAGGTCACGACGCGGCCGAAGGCTTCACTTGGTCAGGCCGGACCACGCTGACTCGACCGCTGGGGTCCTTTTTCTAAAGACAAAGGCCGCTCGGGCCACGGCACTCACACTTGCCGTCACGGGTAGCCGCCGCGACATGTTGGGAGCTAGGAGGAGGGGAACCTATTCAACTTCTTTAACGAACCAAAGTGGCTTCACCTCGGTGGGGGGACTCGACGCCTGAAGTGAAATACTCAGTCAACCCCAACCAGAGAGGAAAGATTTTCACTTCAATCTAAACCTACCCATAAAGAGGGGGAACCAATATATGAAGCAAGAGAGTTAGTCTTGTCGCCAGCATCGTCCACAACAACCATAGCACGGCGGATTCAAAAACGCCAATGGTGGAAGGCAAAGTGCGATTCGTTCCGTGAGAAGAAGGGATCTAGCACCAGTAATTTTGTGCGATCTAATCTTGGTAAATAAGGTACTGCAGGATCGTCGGCTTAGAAAGTTTTGTCCCGTTAACAACCTATGAAACACAAACGGCGTCGGCCCCGGCTGGGTCTCCGTCGTAAAAAAATAAGAATCCATCTTAAGAAAAAGGTCGGCGAAACAACGCCCAGTTCCCCGCTCCCAGTCCTCCGCCCGACCCCACACCTTCACACGGCTCCTACCAAAGAAAATACATGAACGCAAAAAATTAAGAGTCCGTCGTTTCTCAAGGCAACGCGCAGGACGCCTTAATCTAGACGGGGACCCATCCTGGCGACAACGATCTTACGAATCTACTCTTTCCCTATGAGCTCCCTCCTCTCGTGGTTGGAAACGAAAAGGCTTTGGCTCTCCCCTCCCAGGTAAGCGGACGTGCTTCACGGGACAGGCCTGGTTTCCAATGAGAGTCTGAGTAAGCCGTCGACGACAAGTCCATCCGGTTTGATCAAGCCGCCCCGACGGATAAAAAACAAAAACACTACTCGATGAGGAAAAGGAACAAAGAAACGTTTCAGCGAAGTTCGCCTTGAGCGTGCATCGCAAACTAACTGGCAGACTACCTTTTGAATCACACCGGCCGGGATGAAGTCGATCTGGGGGTCTAAAGGGCTTTGCTAACAAAAACACAACTGGGGGGAAAAAAAGACAAAATTTCCTTAAGGCTCAACCATTAAAATCGAAAATTTTCCCACAGAAGCGGGCCTCTGACATCTGGACAATGCGCGGTTGACTTCTAAGAAAGGGGGGGGATGAGGCGAAGTGCACCCTCATTCGCACCGCGATGGCAGTGTGACCAACAGGTTTCACGGGCGACGAAGGAACGGCAGGATCGTCACGGCGCGCGGAAGAAAAAAAAAACAGACTTCCGGGAATTTTCGAAGGAAGGGTGATTCGTGAAGGAGTATCCTCCAACCGGAGTTCAGCCTCGAATGTGGTCGCGAAGCTCAAGAGGTCTCGAGATAAGGCGAACGCCGCAAGAGAGGTGTAGAAGCACCGTGGAGGCATGCTGCAACGCGGGGTTGAAGGTACGCTTTCGCGGGGAAAACTTCAGGCAACAGAAGAGCCATAAACTGGCTCTCAGTTAGGGTATTTTCCGCTGATTACAAAGACGTCTCGGAGTTTGGAAGGGAAAAGAAAAACCAAAGAAGTCGAAGAAGGCCATAAATGAGGCCAGGGAGGCTCTCTACGCCTCTCAATGAGGTGAAACCCCTCTTTGGGGGAAAGGACGAGCGAAGCGAGGAGCGACCTTGTAGTTGGCGGTTATTCTCCTTCCGGGAACTGTGAAAAGAGCCTCTCGATGGGCATAACATTTGACAACATTTCGGAAAAAGGGTGCGACAGTTGGTTCGCGTCCTCGGGAGGAAAACCAGGAAAAGGAGCGCCAAACCCGCGACCACCCAAGTTTATTCTGGGGGTATGGGCATCGTGTCTTGATTTTGGTGGGGGCAGTGATCCGCCCTGAATGTCCCGGGATGTTGGCGGACATCACTCCAAGGTCGGAGTAGGGGGGGTGTAGAAACAAAGAACGGGGGGAACGAGGCTCGGGACCCTCTAAAAGTGAACGAAAAAGGACAATCGAGAAGGCGTGGCCCAACGACGCTGCGGAGGGCCACGAAAGGTGATCTGTTGAGCACCAGCGGCGAGAGACCGGCGTTTGGAACCGTAGAACGACGTAGGGGCATCGCCACCATGAAATAAAAAAAAGGAGGGCTGAAATGCCCTGTAAGCGATTGCAATGCCACAGCGACCGTCCGCGTAGTGAGTGGCACGACAGACGTAGTATATAAAAAAAAAAAACCGAGCGAGGGCCTGAGGGATTTGAAGCCCGAAAGGGTCACGATAAGAGCGTTTGCGAATCGAAAACAAAGCCGAAAGCACCCCGCGATGCCTCGGCCACACTTAAGCGGGTCGTCAAGGAAAAAAAATTGACCAAGATGACGCAGCGCGATGGCCGGGAGCCGACCGCCGCCGATTGGATAGGCACATATCGTCAGTTGAATAACGACATGCCGGTGGGACATGCGTTTGAGGGAATCCAATCGCAGTTGGATGAGCTAGGATCTCGTTCGAGAAGAAAAGCACTTAAAAAGGACTGACACAACTCCACACCAACAAAAATGAAGGATAGATAGATATTTTTGGCATCATTTCCTATTGTCCTGGGGCGGAGTATTCCGTAGATTCTATGCGAACGAAACGCCTCGATCGCTCAACCTTCGCAGGGGCTCGAAAGGAATGGAGGGTGAACTGGATAGGTGGTATTTGTATCAAATATTCTATTTCGTCAGGGGTTCCAGGGCGAAGAGGGTGCTTCTCAAAGTTTGTGGAAGTTTGCGGAGGACCGGCGGAAGTGTTGTGCCGGGGAGAGAAAGCGCTGGCTAGGAGCCGAGATTAACGAAAACTCATCTGGGCAAGTGACGAAGAGAAGAACAGGTCAGCTGCGCGAGCGGTTGGTAGCAGCAGACGCGTCGTGCCCGAGAAGCGGCGAAGCCGGCAGGCCGGTCGGGGGGCAAGATGAGGTCACCTGAACTCCTGTAGATTTGGGGCGAAGGAACAACCGCTCACCTTTATGAAAAAAAAAACGGGTCAAAAATGGCGGCTCAGAGGTCAGCACACCATGACCCTGGTCAGGGAGTGCGCGCCTGGCAGAGGCAGGTAGAAAACGCAGGATAGAAATGTGATTCTTCAAAGGCAAAGCCGCATCCGCCTCGCGTCGAGTCACAGGTCCTGGTGGGAAACCCACACATGAAAAAAAGAGAAAGTGGAGTCGCCAAGCTCCCAGACCGCGAGGAACAGGGAGGGTCGAGATCACCCGCAAAAAAGACGAAAAAAAGATCGGATAACGCAATCACTCGGGTGCGCAGTTTTCAGGAGAAAAAGTCGAGAAAGCGAAAAAAAAAAAAGAAACACGGCGAACCGGAGGCAGGGGGCACACTACGAGCCAGGAGGAGGATCTTCACGACAAAGTAGGAAAAAAGGGGGAATAAAGCCCAAAAAGGGGGCCGCAAGATGCTCGTAAACGCGGGGAATGGGGGTCCCGAAGGACACTTCCGAGGGAAAGACTGCAGAAGGACAGGGGAGAGGGCAGAAGAGTTCGACGGTTCTGTTTTCGTTAACAACGCCACAGACTGCTCGGAGGGCAAGCGGCCCCTATTGCGACCTTAAAAAAGGGCCTAGAAAGCAACGTATGGGAATGAACGTGTTTCATTCGCGGGGGGGGGGAAATACTACCGTGAATACCGCGGCAGACAGATCGCCATGGGGGGGGGTTGGCAGGACATCGAAAAAAATACAGATTAGGCGAAGAAATGGACGAGAACAGATGAATTCTCGCATTACACGGCCTCCCGGGCGGGGACACAACGTCATCATGAAAATCAATAAAGGGGGAACCTCTAGGGTCTTTAGCTTACCGGGGGCGAGCAGGGGGTGAAATGCCTCATAGCGCGTAAGGACTGAGGCACAACAGACAAGAGGCGGGGAGAGCAAAAAAGGGGTGGGCTCCGGGCCAGAGTGATCCGAGGAACCGCGTCGCGGCCAAGGAAAAGGAGGGCACACGGACCGGGAGGAAAAAAAGATGGTGGAGGAAAAGAAGGGAACGGTGACCATCCGAAACCGTGAAGAGAAAAAACGGAGGCTTTGGGGGACCATTGCAGAGGGGGAGGGGGAACGCGGGGGGGGGAGAGGAGGGATAGGCCAAACATGGAAAAGAGGGAGTGAAAAAGGGGTGGGGGAGCGAGGGGAAAGATAGTGGGGGGGGATGGAGGCGGTAGGGAGAGGGAGGAGGAGAGGTTTCTTGACTGCCCTTCGCCCAAAAAGAGGAAAAAAGCGGGCAGAGCTAGGAAGGTGGGGGGGGGAATGTAATCATTTCTGCTGTAGACCAGAGGACTATGCAATCACCGGAAAAGGTCTTCGCCTGACGGAAGCGTTTGTCAGTCAAGATCGAGGCGTGGTTTGAAAGGTGGGGAGGAGGGGCGGTAGGAATCAAAACATGGTGAGCGACGGACCTAATAGACTTTTTTCCTGGCAGTGGGGGGGCAACAGGCACTCAGGGGAGGAAAAGGAGGACTCCCCACCCTTTCCAAACCGTCGGAGCGCACCAGTGAGGTAGAGAGCAAAAGAGAAGGCAAAGGACAACGGCTGGGTGGGATGGACCACGAAGACGTACGTAGGAGATTTGGGGGGGGCGAGAGGCGCGGACTCGAATGCTTACCGGCTATGAACGCTGGTGGCCGTGCGCCATAGAGTGATCTAGGGGAAAGGAATGGCTTGGGGGTGGCGGCAGGGATTTGAGGGGGCGCCGTACGGGGGGGGAGGGGTCACGGGACCGTAGAAGGGGGGGGATTTACGAGGACTCGGCTGCTTAGGGGCCCCCTTGGGGGGGAGTCGCGTGTTCTCGGGAAGACGGCGAAAAAAAAATGGGGGGAGGGGAACGACGTTGTTTCGTGTGTCGGCACAACTCGGGCCGAATGATTAAAATGCAGTGGGGATTAAGGAAACGGTTACGCAGCGCCGCCTTAGCGTCGACCAGGTCCTCGAGACTCACTTAATAACCTGCAAGGGAGGAAACCCTCGCGGGGGGGGAAATCCATGGGCCGCTGAAGTGTTTAAGGGGGAACGATGCTGCCAGAGAGATCAACGATCTGGGGGAGAAGGGATGTTCCCCTCAGTAGATTGCTTCTCTATTCTCAGGGAAATAGAGCATAAAACAACACTGTAGGTAAAAGAGAGAGAAATGAAAAGGAAGCGGCTCGCACCCAAAGCCCGATGGACCAAAGTTGCAACATGATACTACGTTGATTGGGGGGGGGCATCGGTCCAACCTCTCAACCACGAGGGAGGGGGGCGCTTCAAGGCTGGGGAAGCACGACAGGTTCGTGGCCGTTCGTGCTAGACGTCTGATCGAGCACCAGTATGGACGAGCGAACGGGGGGGCCGGAATTAAAAAGGACATGGGGGTGAAGACGCAGGGCGTAAGTCCCACAACGACAACGTCTCCGCCAAAGGGGCGCCGTCTTAAGGGCCATCAACAAGCGAAAGAGAAGGTGGTCGGAAGACCGGACTAGGCGGGCACAACTCCTCCGTGAAAACCTACAACTCCAAAAACGGCACCAAGGGGATACCCTAAATAACTCAAAAGAGACAGCCAATGGATGCTGTCGGCTCGAGGGCGTTTTCCAAAACAGCCGTAAAAAGAGGGGGAAGGGAATCGAGACTATGGAGGGGGGGGACGACAAGCGGAAAACAAAAAAAAGGATCGTCAACAGCGTGGAAAGCCATCCTCACAAGCACCAGGTGGTCTTGCAGCCCGATCTCACAGGCACCAAAGTCGAGCGCCAGACGGAGAAAGGGGAAGTCCGGACGGAGGGGTAATGGTCCGGCCAGACCTGATAGCGAGATCTCGGATCGAGATCCTCCATTGTTGGGTCGAAATCCGCCTAAACCGCACCCTCAACGAACTAGGGAAAAAGGAAGGGCCAGACGTTCATACGAAGGACAGTTCGAGCTAAGGGAAAGGTGAAGATTCCAACTATGGAGATCGACCTGGTTACATCAAAGACGTTTGCTCAGGCTTGTTTACGGGGGGATCCTAAACCGTCTACTCAAATCGTTCGGAACACGGAATTGCGCAAACAGACTAACCATCCTTTGGCACGGTCCTGGTCCGAGGGTGACCTGGGGGCCAGCTCTACGCGGGGGGGAAGAGGGGGGTAAGACCTGGATGTAGTAATGAGGCATACCCATCTCTTCTCCCATCAAGGGGGCATTTGGGGGGAAAAAGAAATGCCGTAAACGCGCGTCATGAAGGCACGGTCATCGTACATGCGCCATTAAGAAGCAAGTCCTTCTGTTTACTAAAAAGTTCTTGTCTTGAGATAGGAAGATGGGGAAAAACGCCCAGGGAAGCCGCTGGAATGGCACCGCAAAATCATAGAGGACCTCATAGAAGGCGAACACCGAGGGGAAGGATGGGGGACGGAAAGGGCAGACAAGGGCGGCATGCCGCTCCGGTGTTCAAGGTGGGATGCGAGAGGGGAAACGTAAAAACAGCGAGCGGGGAAGACGAGTTGTGGTAGGGGAGGAGTCCCTAGCTGGGGGGGACGTGGGGAAAGACTACAAAAGGAGACTAAAGGCGTGAAGGCAGGGGACTGGTCGACGACCTCGTCTCCATCGGAGGGCACCCTGGTCGTACAGAGCGTCGCGGACAAATTGTCTTGAGAGTATTCAAGTGAACGGGCAGAGAATAGATCCGCATATCCTCCGCTCTGGGCGTAGGATAAATTGACCGCCAGTCACGATGGTCGACCACGTTGGGGGGATGGGAGTCCTCGATCCCGCTGAAAGCGCAGACCAGAGTTGATGGCGGGTCAGCAGAGGGGGGCTGTAGGGTGGGAACGTGATCTCGAAACGCAGGAAGTCGAGTGGCCCTGGAGCTTTGGCGGGGGAATTACTCAAGGTTTTCGGGATAGGTGGGTGTCCACAGGACTGGGGTGCCGGAGTCGAGGTGGGATTGCCGCGTCTTCCAGGGGGGGTGAAAATAAACTCGGGGGACGGCGTGCAGAAACTCTGCGGGCGCGAACAGCCAGGGGCATTTGGGTGGGGAGCACCTCGTCAACGACAGTGACTTGGGGGAAAAAAGTCAGAACGAAGGCGGTGGTGCCGACAAACTACAAGGGAGGCAGGTGTCCGGGGAGAGCCGCGGAAAGAAAAAAAAGGCGCAGCTACAGAAGGCGCCTAATTTCGGGAAGGACGAAACTAGGGAGGAAAAACCGCTGCGGGCGGGGCGATGATCTGCTCGAACGATGAGGGAAAGTGAGGCGTGGAATACCGCCGGCAACGAAAGCAGCCAAACTCAGCGAATCGCAGGGGAGGGGCCACAAGGACGAAAAGGGGGAGGGTCCGTGACCGAAAGACCTCTGCAGAAATCGCAGGGGGGAACGCTGAACCAGGCCGCCGGGGGGGGGGAGCCAACAAGACACCATTCTCGTCAGTTGGGTCGGATCCGCAATCCAGGGTGTCTCAGGCGCGTTTGAAGGGCGCCCTCTCAAAGGTGTGAGTGAACGCTCCAAATATCGGGATCGAAGGCCCGGCAGATGGGAAAAATGCAAGTTGCACAAATCCTCAACAACAAAGGGGAGGAAGGGGGGGGGGTAAAGAGAATGGGTGGGCCAAGCGCATAAGCTGGCTTCCTCTTCTCTTGGTCATCTGCCTTCAAACGGAAGCATCGGGGGAAATGCAACCGGCACCGGAGATGCAACAAGAGAATGTGGCGGATCAAAGAGGGGGAGGAGGTCTAGCGGTGCCCGGAGGAGGCAAAAAACGTCACCGTATCGTGAATGGGCTGGGCGTAAGGGGCCGATGCAGGATCGCAGAGGGGGCAGAAGGAGGGAAAGGGCGGAGTAATGCAAAGCACTCAGACATAGGACTCGTCGAGCAGTAATCGAAGACCTGCAGGCCAGCGCGAGCCGGGGGTGTTGTAGCGGACGTAAGGCGACTAAGCGCGGTACGTCGAGGGTGACCGGACGTGCCGCTGAACTCACCGACGCCTAACGTAATTTTGGTCGAAAGGGAAAAAACCAAAACACTTTCGGCTGTCAAGAGGGCGCGACACAGATGGGCTCACCCGACCGGGCGTCGTGGCGGAGAAAGGGCATCTTAACCAGGCACTCCGGTCGAGTGCTTCAAGAGAAGAGGAACACCTAACTCCTGAGAAGGAAAACAAAAAAGGGAACTTGGGGGGAAAATAGAACTCGTTGGGGCCAAGGCGATCACATGTAGTACAATCGGTTCGATCGAAAAAAAAGGCCAAAAGCCTCACGATGAAGGAATCAAAGAAATCAAAGGCGCGTCTGGAGGGTACTGCTATTAAGCAATCACCAACTGCCTAACCTCGGCGAGGGAATTTCAACCGGGGCGAAACCATATAGCGTTATCGGGCACTGCCTATGAAAGGAACCCAAACGAAAGGTGCTAATGATCGGTAACCGCTTGTCATGGAAAAACTCAGAAAGATGAAGGGGGCAAAGAGGGCCGGCAAGCAACTTGTTCAGCTCTTGACTCTACTTGTGCACAATCCAAAAGCGCACGAGACGGGGAAGGGCACCCATTCAGACCTGAAAACGAGATAGGCCACTTTTAAGACAGGGGTTGTGAATATTAGTTAGGCAAGACTCCTGGAACCCACCAATCATACGGGGCGCCACGTGAGTATCGAAAAAGAAGAGGTTGGGGGGGGGGGTGGCGTTCGATAATAGATCCCTAGGCTTACTAACATTCTCAATTGCAACTCCGGGCTTGGGATACTCAAAAAGAAAAAAAGAGGTGTCGAACCGCAAGGTCGTAGTCAGGACCGCCGCGGATGACGGGAAAAGGCCGAATCGCGATAAACGGAACTTCTCAAACATCGGGGGAGCAAGGGGGGGGGGATTTGTTTGAATTCTCCTGAAAAATCAAGAAAAAGGCGGATTCCAAGCAGTCGCGGCACGGGGGAAAGGACAAGGGAAAAAAAGGGACCTCTAAGCGAAAAAGAGGTTTCGATGGGACAAGGGGTTGCGCAAATAGGACCTGGTGGGGAAAAAACGCGGACGGGAGATTCGAAAGGTTTGGAGAGAGGACCCAGAAACGGCAGCGAACCAGGGAGTAATGGCAACCGAAAATGTACTACGATCGACTTCGTGGACCCGATGGCAACGGAGAAAAGAGGAAAAAAGGGGCTTCGGACGCGTGAGAGTGAATTCATGAGCCGTGGTTTGGGGTGGGGCGCGCGATCACACCTGATGGAGGTCGGCGACGGCCGGTCTCGCGTACATGTCTGCATGGGCACCAGGCAAGCGTACCGAAAGAAGATAGCCTTCTGAGCGCGGCAACTGGGTGAGGATCTCAGAACAAACGCTGGAAGCCGACTGGGCGAGGGGGGGTCCACGAGTCGATGAGGAAGCGATTGTGGTGAATGGAAAACTCACTAAATCGAAAGGTCCCGCCGCTGAACGCTGGGGGCTTGACGACACCTCGATTGGGACACCGGGCAGCCATGACTGGACTGTTGGCGGGAGATCTTGTCGGCTTTAGGGGGAGCAGGTGGGGTAGTCGGCCAGAGTGAGGCAACTGAAGGGCTGCCTGGGGGAGAAGAGGCCACCAGCGAAATGGGGCTTTCCGAAGAATGGCGGCCCGGGGGGTGTCGGGTGCACTAATAGGGACGGCCGACGGCTTCACCAGGAAAGGGAAGTCCGAAGCTTTAGCGCCGCCTTCTGTTCTTCACGACGCACCGCTCGAGAGCGGAGGCCTCGAACTGATGGGTGCCGGGAACATATCGTTGGGGCAGATGACTCGGTGGGAGGTGGGAGGGGACAGCACGAGAAAAAAAACTGCTCATTATTGCTCCCTCGGGCTGGGAGAGAAGGAGCCGCTAAAGGGAAGGTCACTCAAAGGGGAGGAGGAAAAGGAAGTTCAGCGGCTCGAGACCGTCCTACTCCGAGTGGGAAACTATGAGCCAAGATCTTGGATGTCCTCGGCAAGCAATAGGAAACCTCTCAAACGGAGGGGAAAGGGTCGGAGGAAACGTCGAAAGGGGGGAAGCAGGTTAGGCAGGTGGAGAGAGCGGCGGTCGTGATAGGGGGGAAAAAAGGGACGGCTATCGGGGAAGGGTAAAAAAAAGGTGACACTGTGGACTCGGCCGCGGATTCGTGAAAGTCAACACAGAAACGTGTCGGCCCCGACAGGGGGGAAAGAAAGGGAAGGGGTACCGTCACCCAAAGACCAGCTACCCAGGTCTTCCCAAGCCCAGGAAGCAAAGAGGGGGACCTCCTCCTTTGAACGAAAAAGAACCCAACGAAAACCAAAGGCAAGACAAAAGAAAATATGCCTGACGCAACCAAAACATCAAGTTAACTGCCTGGCTACGAGGTTGCCGCAAGGCACCAGCGTCAGGAAGGAAGACGAGCGAAGAAAATGGAGCGAAACGGCTCTGACACCGAGCGTCCCTCGAAGAGGCTCTGGCACAGCAATCCCTCCCACGCGTCTCTTTGAGAAGTGGAAAGCAGGCGTAACCTATCCGGCTCAAAAGGTCCGGCGTCACGACGGAGCAAAGAGGAAGTAGGGGCGAGTGCCGGGTCAACTGCCAGAGTAGAGCGCAGTTCGGCCGTCTCGACATCTCCATCAGGTTTGAGAGAGCAGGAAACCGAACCCTACCACGACTCGATGGGGGACGTCCGGTTCTCTGAGAGGGAAACTTTCTCAAGGCGTGCCATCGGGAAAAAACACGTCGATCAGCCTGGGTGACATAAAAATCAACTGCTCTTCGTCAGCTTGTTGGGTAGGAAGCTTGCGCCCTCCGTCGCGGGCAAAGGCACGGGGAAGCACAACCCGGGGGAAAGAAACCATCTGGCCGAAGTCGGTGCTGAACTTTGAAGGGCGGCGACGAGGGGACTCTGGATCAAGAATGGATGGGATGAAGGGAGGGCATTGCCAAGCCAACTCTACGCCGACAGTTGGACCAGAATTTCCCGTGTACACCGCGCATGAACGGGCACGGTCAGAATGGGAAAAAAGAGGCGCGGTTCAACGGGTTTTAGAGTGCTGAGGAGGCTTCAGGTCCCACCCGGCTGCCGCTGGAGGGTCTCGGGGGGAGCTAGGATGATCAGAACAGACTCTAGGCGAGGTGGTTGAGGGTATAACCGTTCGATAGGCTTTCCTGAGGGTATTGGTCGCGTCTTGCGCGAAGGAAAACGTCTTCCCACAAGCAGTCCTACAACGTGTCTCGAGCTTGGGGGAAGGGGAGAAAGAGGAGGGGGGGGGCGGGCGGTCACGAGAGAGGCTGGGCGTTGGAGAAATAGCTACAAACAGAAAGGGCAGGAATTCGGCAAACATCGGACGTCTACCGTGGAGGGTTCCAACCTGCTTTCTAACTGTAGGGCGACCAGGGTCGAGGGAGGGTTCAGTTCATTAGGGAGCTTGAAAAATCCTCCTTAGGCGTAAAGGTCAGGTTTAAAACCCTAAATGTTGCCCAGTTGGGGCCTCGTCCTCATCAAAGAAACTCTCTCTAACGGTTGAGGGGGCAGGGGGGGGAGAAGCATCTTGAAACTTTTCGGGGTGGGCCGGTGACAGCCTGTCCAGATATTCCTGGGATTTGGCGAATAACCTCGGGGGAAAAAAAAAAAAAATGATCTTTCACAACTGAGCCGGGTCGGGTGAATTGACCATCTCGCGGGGGGAGGCAGAACAGCAGAGAAAAAAAAAGGTTTGTCAAACTGGGGCCGTGCAGGCGCGCCAAGCGGAGATGGTTTGGGCAATCTGTCGAAGGAAAAGTGGGGGGGGGGACTGGAACCGTGTTGGCAATCGCAAAAATAATTGCTTCATGGAGTCATCCTCTGAAAGAACATGGGAAGCCATGATACGGACGGGGGTCCTTTCTCTTACTTGACTACTACTTAGGAGGGAGACTCAAACAAATCAAGGAGCGCCTGCCGAGGGTCTTCTATGAGTCAACTAGGTCCCATGGGAAGGAAGGCGTGAAAAAGTACATCGACCATCCGCTAAGCCACTCGGCAGCGCCTCAAAAAACTTACGCGTGGGAGGGGCTTACAAAAACGACAAAGAACGGGGACTGACAACGAGACCGAAACATAACTGCCTCCGAAGTTGGGAAGGAAGAAACACCAAAGATCCTTAATCCTCATGAATGTGTACAAGCGCTGGTTTATGTCCCTGACCCCTCAGGGGAACGTGAACGCAAAATATGGAGGTCCAGACGACAGAATCTCAAGAGGACTGCAC
>Ga0179593_1671843_pt1 | contig 19899 bp, 17 predicted proteins | sample CZODoug2_1_08_16_FD_185931 | JGI IMG/M metagenome (GOLD analysis project Ga0179593, IMG submission 185931) | Vadose zone soil fungal communities from Angelo Coast Range Reserve, California, USA - CZODoug2_1_08_16fungal (PacBio error correction) | ecosystem: Environmental > Terrestrial > Soil >...
CGCTGTGACGCGGATTAGGTGAAGATGGCCTTAGGACTGAAAAAGGGGAAAAGAGAGGGTTTACGCTGCAAGAAGGCCGGCCGCCGTGCAGAAAGTAATTGACCGATATTACGGGAGTTGGAAGGAAGGGAAGAGAACAAGGGAACGGCTGGTCGAATAATAAAAAATCGTGGGGGGGGAGTCAGGAAAGGAAGTGATTGCCTCTTGCCCTGACAGGTGAGATGTTCGTGCAAAGGGAACAAGTGGAGGTCGGAAGGACAGTACGGGCAGAAGGGGGAAAAAGGATTGCGATATCAAAAAAAACCAAACGGGACCCTTGCCGGGCGAGGAATGAGGGAAACCTGAAGCGTGTTTGGGACTAAGCGACGACCTTGCAGGAAAAAATGGAATTGAAGAAGGAAGAGCGCCTGTCGTTGCAAAAAAAAGGGGCAAAAATGGAAGCCGGGAGCAGCATTAGACCAAAAAGGAATTTTCCAGCATTTGGAGAGGACGGCGGACGAAGGAAGCGGAAAATTCGCTTCAAAGAGTACAGAGAAAAAGGTCAATCGTGGTAACGACTGGGGGGGGGGGAGGCCAACGCTAGAAAAAACTTGCAAAAAAGTAGTTAGCCAATTTTGGACCACCAGTTGGCGTCGGGGGGGAGAGGGCGTTAGACTGGGCAATGAGAAAAAGAGAACCAAGGGGTGGTCTAAACGTGAGAAAACTACAGTGATATCTGCATCGGGAGAAGCAAGTTGGGGAAAAGTAACAAAAAAACTAAAGGAGGAGACGAGAAGTCGATCCATGAAAGGTAGAAAAATCGTTGAAGGGGTGCCTGAGTCTTCGCGAATTGTTACTTGAATGAAAGGGGGCTCGAGAAATTGGATGGGGGCAGATTTGGGGTTTAAAAGTAATAAAACCAAAAATCCAGAAGACGAAACTCTTCATTGCCCGGCGTAGGTTCCTACTATCTCGGGTTGTCCCGAGAGAGCAGGAAAACCAAATTATCGCGGCTCGAAAAGAAGTTATTTGCTCAAAAAACCATATTTAAAAACTAAACCGCGTAGAAAAAGAGATCAATGGGGGGAGAGTTCCACCGACATCAAAGTCGCCCAACTATCACAACGGACTAGAGGTGGGGGGGCCAAAGGGGTTGTGGAAAAGAAGCGGGGGTAAAAGGAGGGGTCAAAGGGGGTTCCGCATTTCTACATAAAAGAGTGGAAAGGAAAGCATACACTATTGCCGGATTGGCCAGGGGAAAGAAAAGGAAATCAAGAACGTGAAAGGAGAAAGGGGGGACGAAGGGGAACTTGAAAAAGGGAAAAGAGGGGGAGACGTGCGTTTTAGCGTACCAAATGGCGCCCCGGGGGTCAAACTACAAATCTCTAAAGAAGGGAGACAGTTCTGGAGTGGGGTGCACTGTAGAAAAAAAGAAAGAAGGCTCGCGTAAACGGATATCACAATCAAGAGCTTCAGTTGGGCCGTGCCGGGAACCGCAAAAACAAAGAAAGACGGCGGAGTGTTGTTGGAGTCAGATTTTCCAAGAGGGGCGGGAACGGCAAAACTGAGGGAGTGCTCCTACTTGACGTTGGAAAATAAGGTGGGGTGCCGTCACCCGGACGGGAATTGAAACAATTCTTAAACGCGGACGAGAAAAAAAGGGAATTTGACTTAGAAAGGACGGGCCTTTGAGGAAAAAAGAAGGCGGGAAAGACTTTTCCGCTAGAAGTGTCCAAACTCATTGCACCCTATAGCGAAGATGAAAAAGAGAGCACACCCCGGACTAAACTGCGGTAAGGTGGGCGGGGGAAACGTAAAAGAGGGAGCATATTAAAAGGGAATCCACAGGCTCGCTGACGGCAGGACCAAATTGTATTCCCGGTTCTGGTATTGCCACAAACTTTTTATCTAAAGGACGTTGGTATATAAGAGTGGAAAATTGCAACGGGCTTTAAGGAGCGTTCCCCTATTAACGAAACAAGGTTGGACACTCGACCGGCTCAGCTACGCAGGATGGAAGACACGCCCATACGCTTTATAGGAAAGGGTGTCGATTGGGGTCAGGGACCCGGTGCAAAGTTCCCAAGGAGAAAAAAGGTGGCACCGTGAGGGGTAAGAGCCTCGGGAGGAAATTTCCATCCAGGAACAGCTGGAATTTTGAGAATTGCGGGGGTTGATATGGTTACCGCTTGTGATACTATTCCACTCACGCCCTTACACGGAGTACACTCTTAGACTCGAAAGACAGTTAACGATTCTACCCAAGAACAAAGAATCGAGTGGTTCACAACAACAAAGAAGGATAAGAAACTCCGCGTTGCAGGTGGGGGTCTCTCAAGGGGAATGAGATCTCGACTTGGAAATCCGTAAGGCTCAAAAGGGGGGGAAAGCGCATGAGGGGGAATAGCTAAGACAGGAAACCAATCACGTTTTTCCAAGAAAACTGGTGCATTATACAAGGAGAATTTATGGCGGCCATAGGAACGCAGAACGGTGAAAACTAGACATGTTGATGCACTCCTGGTGCTCGATAGGGGGCCGAAAAAAGAGCATATGGAGGGGGGGGGAGGGAACCTGTCTGTCAGGGGTCCGGTGTCAAGTTGAAACCGGTGAAGGAAAATGGCTGAAAAGAAGGAATCGAAAAGGCGGAATTATCACAACTTGCAGCGCGGAAAGGTCAGTAATCGAAAAAATAAAAAAACGCAAAAAAAGGGGAAATATTTTGAAAACCGACGCCAGGGAAGAAGGGGACATCGCTCCAAAAGTTGGGATTAAAAATGCAAGACAGGTACCCTCAACAGTTGACCGGGAATCGACTGCTCCATGAAAACATGGTGCGGGAAAGGAAGAGATTTCAGGTTGGGAGACGTCAGGGCTGTAGAGGGGGAACACCTATGTCCTTGGGTCGCCCAAACGTAATAGGAAAGGAACACCCGTGGAAAGGACAGGAGGGACTGTTTGCGTCCTCTGGGAAAAGGTAGTCAGGACTCCTTCAAGGGGGGGGATACGAAAAACAATTTGGTGACAAGCCCAAACAAAAAAAAGCCCCGCCAAATACGTTTAAAAGAATGGCCAATATACCGACAAGACACCTTCCTCTGGAATCGAGAAAGAAAAAAATTTGGCAGTCAAGTAAGGGCACTGGGTCGAGCGACTGCACATTAGATGTCATGATAAGGTTCGAGGGGAAAAACGAGGGAAAAAAGCAATTTGAAACTCAGAGACCTCTTTGGAGGGTCTCTGCTGGCTGGGGGAAGGCAGGGGGTTGTGCGCCATTTTGGAAGGGAAAAAAGGCAAGGAAATCCACCTAGTGGAAAGCGGCACAGGTGTGGTACTAAATCATCCAAAACCGGGCATCAACATCAAGAGGGGGACGGCGATTAAAGGGGGGGGAATCTCAGAAGGGGGATAACTGCCATCGTGGTGGGACATGATGACGGGTTTCCAACACCATTCCTTTATGGGAGGAAAAGGGGACACATGGTGAAACAAACGCCCCCTTTACCCCCTCGAAGTTTTTGGAAAACAAAACAAAAAAAAATACGAGTGAGTGGTGAGGTCCGAACCGTTGGATAAGTGGTTCTCCGAAGAAAGGTCGGTGTCGGGGGAAACGTTCCTCTAAAAGGAGTTCTGTTGGGGGGGGGGTAGGCGCGGTCTGCTAAATATAGAAGGGACTGGTTCCCGTCAAAAGAGGGTCTCGCGAGAGCGGAGAGGGAAAAACTAGAGAAGAGAGTAACAGTGTCCTAAAAAAGAAAACGCGCGAGGAAAAAAAAGGGCTACGTTTTCGGGGGAAAAGAGGAGGCGCCGTGGGGGACCGGGAGGACTGAACTGGCAAGCACGTCTGAAAGGGACAGTAAAAACAAAATCGAAAACCACAGGTCAGTCGCAGTGCAACAAGCACAAAACAATCTTCACAAACAAACGGGGTACGAACTATGAGCTCTATTGGAGAGGCCCGAATCTTAAATCTGGCGAAATGCGTAAAGATCTGCAAATATCACTCAGAAAAAAAAAAGATACCAAAAATCGGTGTAGAAGGGAAATGCGGCTCATACGAAAATCGGGGCGGACCTACGGACTAAACCAAGTTTGATGTGTGGGGAAGCACTCAAACGAGGGGGAGGTTTCGCAACGGTCAAGCGAGATTAAAAAAAGCAGGCAATCTACTTTCAAAGATGACGTAGTCGATAAAGACAATTCAACTGAATTTGAGGAAAGGGAGAGTGGGACGTCTCGGATCATGAGGTGCAGGGGCCGTAAAAACTTGGCTATACTAGGGACGATAAAAAAAGGAACGGACGAAGATCGGGGGGAGAAAGGCAAGCAGGGCATAAAAGGTTCATCGCGGGAGGGGAAGAAAAAAAGGGACCGGTTACATGAATCAAACGTAAGGTGCGACGGAAATTAAGGGAAGGACCCGCTTAGAAAAACCAACGTTGGGGGAAGAAGTCAAAAAGGGGGGGCGATACGAAGAAAAGAGGTCACCAGAAAGTTGGGAATTTTTCCACAAACATATCCAGGCCCTTCCTAGGTAGAAGCCATGAAAAGGACGAAAAGTACAATCACTGCCTGGTTATCTGGGGCCGTCGTGGGTTCTCTCAGGGAAGACCCTTTCATAGCACCACACCCGACACGCCCATCGACTTTCGGCAAAGTCGGGAAACTGATGACGTCTGGAAAAGGAATAGGGGCAATCGACCACCATCGGTCATCAAAACGGGGGAAGAATGACAAAAGCATGTCTGGCACAAAAGCCCTAAAAAAAAAGGCTATAAAAAAAAAAAACTATTGGGGAAGGCATCTTCGAAAAAAGAGGGGAGGCAAAGAGGAGAGGTGACCTGGTGACAGCGTTTCATAGGAACGGAAAGGAAAGGCGTTGTGGAAAACGGGCAGGAAGGAATATTAAAAGTCTTAAGGATCCGCTGTGCGCTGCGAAATTTAGGCCTCTTAATCAGTGGTTGGGAAAGAATGCCTACTAGTATGTCGGGGGTCCCTGGGATCACAGGGAGGAAGCTACGGTTCTGAGGAAAAGGACTTCTTTGCATTTACCACTAAAGGAGGGAGAGGACCTCCCGGACGCCCACATTGGATGTGGCGACCAATTGAAAAAACAGCAGTTCGTATTTAAAAAAAAACGGGCTAAAAGGGGCTAGAATCACCAGCTTAAACAGAAAGGCGGAACGGACCACCCTTTTACGGAGAACCCCCTCGGTGGGGGTAGTCTCCAAGCTAAACCTTGCCGCTTAACAACTTGTACGGATCTGATCAGAGGTTATCGCCAGCAAGAACTGGAAAATCGATCCAATAGCTCCATTACCCCGATAGGGCAAAGAAAGCAACGACTTTTTTGAAAAAAAAAAGCAGTTTGTACGGCGAACTGAAGGAAGGAAAGGGAAGAGGAAAGTCGCCGGAAGGGTCGGAAGAAGTTACGGGACTACAAGCCTTCAATCGAAGACGTTTTGGAGGGGAAAAAAGATAAAAGTCCAAACGCGAGAAATTAGTGTTCTCCTCCTCGGTAGAGAAGCAAGTGAAGGGGGAGAGACCCCAGAGGGTAGGGGTACGCCGGGGAACTGAAGAGTATAGACACTTATCTGGAGTGTGCCCGAACTGCGACGGTGAAGTTAAGCCGAAAAGACAGGAGGATCTCAAACATCTAGGGGGGGGGGAAGAGTACTTGTGAAGTTGGTTAAAGAAAAAAAGCCTTAAGGACATTGAGGGAAATTACAGTGTGATCAAACGACCTATACTTAACCCTTTTCTCTCCGATTTCAGAGTTTAGTGGGGGGAACGGATACAAGACCCCCGACTGCGGCGAGACGTGCCCCGGGCCCTCGGGGAAAGGAGAGTGGTTCCTAATCCGGGGTAGGTGGCAGCCATAGAAAGAGGCCAAAAATAGCGCTGGCTGACCGGAAAGCAGTGAGGGGCTAGGAACATAAAAAAAACGTAAATACAAACTCGCAAATGGGGCCGTCCAAAGCAAAAGAAGGTCGAAAGAGGAAAGTTCGGCATTTTATGTGGGGCAAAGGGGCCCAATGGCTAGTGTAAAGGCGGGGGAGTAACAAGTGTTTAAAAAAGGGCCAAATAAATAAACCGTGTCGCAACACTGGAAGTAAGTAGCATACACTTTGAAGTTAGGGGCCATCGTCCCGATATTGAAAAAAGCGTCAAAGGGGAATCGATTTGCCGCCGTTCTCAACAATTGGGTTCATGAAATAGTCCAACACAGGTCAAGAAGAAAATGAAGGAATCGTGTCTCCGAAAGGAAATCAAAACAAAAGGGCGTGTCCACCATCCCAGAGCGAGACACCAAAAAAACAAAAACAGAAATGTTTGAACTTGAGGTTGAAAGAGCATAAAAAAAGTACCAGAGGCTAAGAACAGAGACCTGAACGCACATGCCAAGAGAAAGGGGGGAATAAAGAAAAACTGACTGAACAAAAATAGCTCCAGCTGCGTCCGGGGTTGGGGTCAGATGGTTGCCAGAGCGGGGGGCGTAAACGATGGGGAAACCGGATTTATGAAAAGGGTAGGGGAGCGTTAGGGGTGCACTCCTTGGGTGCAGAAAAGGAAAGCGCACGGGACATCACATGCGACACACTCGCCAGGCAACAGTTACTTTCTTCGGGGAAAAAAAAAAAAGGTGCCAGGGTGCGTCCAAAGGACCCGGAAGCCTTGTATGTCAAGATGGGGAACACTCAGGAAAAGAGAAAAAGAAATCCAGAGACAAGGAAATTCCCCCGGTTGAAGGAAAAGGGAAAAGGTACCTGGGGTGGCTTCGCCCACTACTCGGTAATGAAACAATTGGGACTTTAAGGGAGTAAAAGGTCTTCGGGTCAGGGGAAAGACGTGGAGTCCTGTGCTTATTGTTGAAAAAAAATAGCGATCTGCGCCCAGAACGCCCTTTGGGTCACGGAGAATGTTCGCCAAATGGCCATGATTGTCAATTGGAAAAAAAGAAGAGCATTAACATGGGGAACCACCGGTCCCAGGAGAACTAGGAACAGGAATGTGGACACCCCCGAATGAGAAGGTGCCAAGTTTTTTATTCAAAAGCCGAATTTCTATGGGAAAAACAGATTGACAAAAACAGGTCGCCCACAAGAGGGAAAAGGGTCCAGCTGGCCAGAGAAAATGACTCAAACTAAACAAAAAATACGAACTGCAGGGAAATTGCAAGGCTGAGAACGGATTGTGAACTAATGGGAAAAAGGACCAGGTGGCAGGAGGATGAAAAGAGAAAGCGATACAGCACGAGCGACCCTCACGGGTACCCGATTGGAGAGAAAACAAAACTGAGGGGGGGAGGCAAGGAAACTCGGGAACTGTGATTTTCAAAATGTCATCACACCGAGATCAAATTGGAAGGCATCAACTGCAAAGGGGTAAGCGTGAGGAACCATTAGCAATCAAAAAAATCCGGGAAAAAAAAGGGCACCCGAAGAAAAAATAAAAGATGACTGAGCGGTACCGGGGGTCGGGCGGAGGATTTAGGGCCATCAAAAAAACTGGACCAATCTCTAGAGTGAAAAATCGCAGTGGGCAGGGGATCCACTCGAAATCAGACAGAAGGCCTCAACGGAAAGATCGTGAAGCGAAATTTCTGAAGATTACGGGCGTTGTCAACGGGGGGGCGGACCCAGGAACGAAACTGAAGCATGGGCAGGAAAAAAAAATATTACAGTGAAAAAACGAGGCGCCGGGGGGCAAGGAAGGATATGGAAGAATCGAAACTAAAGACCCTTTCAGAACAGCTGAAGGGGAACACAAGACAGCGACTAAAAACCGCCAAAGGGCCAAAGGAAACACCAAATTGGTACAGTTTGAGGCAGAACGAATTCCGCGATGGGTAAACCGGTTGCCTCCGTGGGAATCGCAACGCATTGCAACACAAGCCTCCAATCGATTGTCACGTAAGGGGAACGGCGGAAATAGATGCAAAAGCTCTTCTATAGGGGAATACCGGGAAAAGAAGAAGCAAAATTTAACGGCCGATCAAGGGGACGGTTGGAACTGCCGGGTGCAGAGGGACCGAGAAAAATTAATTAGGAAAAGCCACAAGAACAAGGCGCAAATTCCAGAAAGGGGGTAATGTGACACCTAAAGGACATGGAACCTTAAAACAAAATTAAAAAGCGGTAAGAATTGGGCAGTAAGTCGCAACTAATCGAAGGGGGAACAAGGTCAATGGACCTTGTCGGCGGATCATTCCGAAAAAGGGGGGACGAGAGATTTCTCTTGACTAAGAAGCATTGTCGCAAGACCGCTCTAAGGAGGGGGGAGAGGGGGGTAGTAGGAGGAAGCAAAGTGTGGGTCAAGGGGGCGACAACCACACAAGGCCTCCAAACCTGGAAATCAGAATTTGGGGAAGAAAAAAGGTGCGAAAACAAAAAGAACACGAAATGTTGAAAAGAGGATCCAAGTCGGAGGAAAAAGATAAGCGTCCCATGATTGGGGGCAACGCAAACGGTTCCAGTATGTATGGGGGGGGGACAATGAAGGGTCAGACCAAAGGCAAGAACTCCCAGAAGGTTGGCGACAAAGTTAAAAAAACGTATAAGCGACGAACCGGTAGATTTTTGTGTCAGACCTTTGGTCTGAGTCAAAGAAAAGAAGGACCGCGCTTCTTTGGTCTTGAACGAGGAGGGGAAGGGAAGAGCAAAAACGTCGAACTTTCCAGTTGAAATGAGGAGGGGGTGGCTCGTCCTCTATGGGAAGGTACAAACCGAGGGATCGTAAGACTTTTCATCCAAGCGCAGGCCGGGCACGGGAACGGGGTTCACTTCCTCCCTCTGTGAAAAATTTAGAGGAGGACAAAGGTAAAACTACAAAGAAGCTTCCGAAAGAGGTCCATAATCGAAGAAAGTCATTTATCAGTTCACAAAAACGGCGAATCGCTAAAAAGCAAACTACTCTTTGGGGAAAGAAACATGAAGCACTTAGACTCTGGGTCTCGGGAAAAGGGACAACTTCACGGGCAGTGGGGGAAATCAGGCCCAATCACGATCTGGGGAACCGATCACTCGTAGGGAGGACCAAGATCAGAACCCTCACAAGCGGGTAAAGTTCAATTGGAGTAAAGAAAGAAGGAGGCGGCGGACTAGGCTTAGCAAGTAATGGTGAGCGGGGTGGGGTGCCTCAAAAACGTGTTAAAAAAGAGACGGTTGGCGTCAGAGCCAAGTGGAGTTCACTGACAGCTGCAGCGACTGTGCATCTATAAAGTTAAGTTCTAGCGGAGGTAAAAATTAATGTGTTATGGGTTTGAGTGTCTGTAGGGTAGAGATTCAGGCACTTTATTCATCGATTGCGAATATCTTCTTTATTGGATAGAAGGCGCGAAATCCGTCATCGCGCAGGGGAAACGCACGGAAGAAGGCAAGGGTCGTCGCTGGGAAAAACGAGTCTGGGGCAGCACGAACGTGGGGGGAAAATGACGGCGGGACTCCGGGTCGGGAGAAACAGCGTGTCCGAGGGAAAAAAAGGGTTGGTAGACGGACGAAGCAGAAAAAGTGGGGGGGGAACGGGGGCCAGCACATCTGGAAGAAAGTTAAAAATCACGCAGAACATCCCTTCATTTGCCACATCAAAAATGGGTATCAGACCAGCCGCATTGCTTCTCGGCCCTCAAGAAAAAAAACCCGAACAATTCGAGGAGGAGTCTGGGGTCAAATGAATTGGGAGCGGGAACGTCCTAGCAAGGAAAAAAGAAGTCACATACCTTTAATTACCGTCAAGATTCACCTTTAGGAAACCTCAAGGAAGGGCCTCTCGGCTTACCCAGGAAGTGGTCCCAGAAATAGAGAGCTACAACAACGTAAGGAGAGGCAAAAAAGCAAATGGACCATTATGGTACATCGAAGGCTGAGAGGGTTAATACGTTAAGGAGTAGAAACGGCTTAATAAAGGGAGCGGCCTCGATCCGTAAACGAGAAAGGAATTCACAAAGAAACTCCGATTGATGGGGAGTGTGGAGTGGGAGGACGAACAAGGGCTTTACGATCAATATACGTTGAAATTTCTTCGACCAGTCTAAAGTCTGCGTGTACTCTAATAGAACCCGTTCTCTGGTGGAGGGGGTAAAACTTGCACACACGTGAGCTTCGTAAGGCGAAAAGGTCGGGACACGCCGGAACACGTGGGAGTTACTCTTAAATCACGGAGAAACAAGGAGCCACCCATTAGCTTCGATAGGAGCCCCGATTTGGGTCATTAGAAAGAGGGAAAACACCGGCAATTCTTCCAGAAGGAGGGCGATGCATCAAAGCCTGTATTGGAGATCACTACTCGGAAAAGAAGTGGCCAGAAAAGAATAAAACAGCAGATCGCCAATTAAGCGCAGAAGTGCGCTTGGAAACCAACTTCCTTGTCATTGCGTATCTCTTTAAATACAATTGGAAAGTTAGCCCTCACCGCTGGGTAGGAGGAGACGTGGTCGAGCCAACGGAAAATAGGTTTAGAAAGTTGTTACCCAGCTTCGCACGAAATTAGATTGCGAAAAATGGGGTCGCAGACATGAGGAAAAGGCGAACCAGTGCAAGGAACATCCCCCGCTGGTGGGGGGGGTCTACGCGAAACTACGAGTTAAGAGCGCAGGCATTGAGTGGTGGGGAATTGAGGCATGGAAATCAGGGGTATTAGATGCAAAAAGAAGGTAGGATCCTCGTCGGTGTACAAAAGTCTTGGACATTTGACGCGGAGGGAGGAAGTCCCACGGCTTGTGAAAAGAATGACAGTGTAAACTGCTCGATTGGGCCTTGCCGTGGCGTGGGGGGGAAAAAAAAAAAATGGGGGGGATTGTTGGGGGTTCAAGATCCGCATGAACGAGCCTCCCGAGCGGGCGGTACGTAAACCTGGCCGGGAAAAACCATCGAGATGCGGGAAATGACTTGGACGAGGGAGCGGGGGTTGGCCATCGCCAGGAGAAAAGAAAAAAGTTCTCGCTGACGTTCGGGAAAGCAGTTCTACTTTGTGGAGAGAGGAATTTCAAAAACGACCGGCGTAAAAGAAAAAGATCAAGGGATCTACGGGGAAAAAACGACATCATTAAAGGTTCCAACTATCCAAATGCGGCGCGTCGGGGGTGGGGGCCAAAGTTTAAAAAGAAAACACCTGGCTAGAGGGAGGGCGTGGAGGGACCATTGTTCCCTTTGGAGAAAAAACACGGACGCCGGGTGTTCAAAAAAAATGGAATCATGGGAGCAGAACCATGGAAAGGAAATCGGCCAAAGCGGGAGGAATCGTCCGAATCACCAGTAATGAGTTACCAGAAAATTTGTGCGAGGAAAAAGCTGCGGGAAAAGGCCATAGTGATTGCGGAGTTGGTATCCGAAAGATCAAAAGGAAACAAGTGGGGCGGGGGGACAAATAAGAACTAGGACCAATTCCAAGAAGGAGTCGGGTACAAGTGAGGGAGGAACAAATCCCTCATAGAAAAGAAAAAAAAAGGAAAACGTGTGAGAACGTCAGACAAAGTTCAAAGGACTCATTTTTCCCTGAGGGAATCAGCGGACGAAAAAACAATCAGCTCACATACGTTGTTGTGGTCGGGTGAAAGCTGTTGCCCGCAAAACCAGACATGATGATCACAAGAGGACGGCGCCGACTTGTCGTGGGGGGGGGAGGCAAATGGGGTGAAAGGGGGGGAAAAACTACGCGAAGGGAGGTCAATGGCCGTAACAACAAACGAGCACAAGTTAACTTGGGTAAGCAACTCACGTCTAATGGGGCGTACACATAGGGAAAAAGGGGATCGTGTTTTTTCCGAGTTAAAAAAACCGCTCCACACTAAGATGCATCACCCGAGAGCGCCCCCGAGGAGAAGAAAAACGGAAATTCCCAACCGGTTTTCATCATATGGGGGAAGGGGGGGTTAGGCTAAAGCCGCGGGGGGAGTGCAAAGAAGTAAAGGGTCGCCTGGGGACGTGAGCATCTTTGGAAAAAAAGGGGGCGTTGATTGTTCTCCAGCAGCACTTAGACAAGACCAAGGTTGTGATAAAAACGGTCTGGCGACGGTTAGAAAGGATGGTCAATCGTTCCCCGAATCATGAAAAAAAACCGGTGGAAAAGAAAGAGAGACCGGCTTCCCAAGAAAGAACCACCAAGAGAAAAGGTGGGAATCTTGGGGCGCGTTCGAGGGGTAGTATAAAAAAAGATACGAAGTCGCCCACAGCGAGTGGCACCGTGAGTTCGCTCCAGGCATTGGCCATCAAATAAAAAGGGGGGTACGCAGCTGCAGTAAAAAAAAGTTGCTAAAGGGGGAAAGGGGGATCTAATGTTGGACCTCAGCCGAAAAAGAGTTGCTATTAAGCGTAAATCTCCGGTGCAAGTCAGTCCGGAAGGCGGGGGAACCGAGTTAGAAGAAAACGGAGGGAGGAAAGAGAAGGAAAGAACGAGTGAATTGAGGGGCTCGTCCACTGGAACTTTCAGGGAAACCAACGAAGGGCTTTACCTCCGAAGAAAAACGCGCTTGTAACCAGGAGCACCACCAAAAAAGAAAAACAAAAAGTTGTGCCACGTACACCAGCTAGGGAAAGACCTCCTGGCGGAGGGAGGATGTGGGATGGCAAGTCATCTCAGCGGAGACACGTGTTACCAATCGAAAGGTGGGTTAAAGAGGGGGTGCACGCCGGTTATCAGAGAACCCGGAGGGCCTCAAAAAAAACAGGAAGGATGGGAGGTGGCGGGCAAGTCCTTTCAATAGGAGAATTTTACAGGGGGTCAACTTTTGATGCGTTCGAACAAAAATAAAAAAAAGCGGCAATTGCGACCCACCAGCAAGAGAAAATAGTCAAGATCCCGTTTTCATAATGGTCGGTAGACAATCGAGTCCAAGGGGGGGCCGCGGGGAAATATTGCAAAAGCAACGGCGACAGCGACGCGGGGTGAAAAATCAGGTCAAAATTGTCAGTCATAGAAAACGTGACATTGTGCCAAAAAAAGGGGTGACAAAGTTTGAAAGCCTGGGTCTCTTGCTAGAGGTCTCAGCGAGTCGGAAGCTATTGTATTGCGTTTGAAGATCTTCGTAGAGGGGGACAGTCCTATGCTTGGGAACGAAGGGGGAGTGCAAAGTTTCTGTTCGACGTCGCTTGGGGGGAAGGGGGAACGTTTGGAAGTGCCGAGAGTCCACGGCGACGGCAAATATTACAGCCACCAATCAAGAGAGTCGCATACCGAAGGGTTAATAAACGGGGGAAGCCGGGGGGAAACATCTGAACCTACAAAAAAAAGGATCCGCTTAAAAGAAGGAGGGAAGGTCCGTGCTAAAGGGAAAAAACGTCATTTGAACGTTTTAGATGTTAACAAGGTTTTACGCGAGCAAGGTCTAGGGGACAGCAAGGACCTCCAGAGACATTGGAGGGGAGGGGGGGGGGGGGGAATAAGGGCTTTCTGAGGGGAAAAGCTTGGGGCGCCATTTGGGTAGAATTTGAGAGAAAACGGAAACAGAGGTGTGACTAGAAGTGGACTATTCAGCACAAATGTTTGAGACCAGGCAACGCCGATGATTAAGATTCATTGCAATCTCGCGATGGAAAAAAAAAAAAAAATCGGAGATTCCCATGATGGGGGAACCCTCCTGTTGGGGGGGGAACGAAAGGGGGGAAAAAAGGTCAGACAACGCACATGGGAAAAAAAGAAAAGCCAGGTTTGGATGCCACCACCGTAAAAGCGAGTAAAAAAGGCCGATAGTGTAAAACTTGCGATGATGTCGGGGCAAAGATCAGGGGAGGGGGGACTGCATTGGGGACTGGGAGAAAAAAGTATGTCAGATAAAGGATGAGGTGCATCAGCCAGGGGGCTTGTTCTAGAAAATCTTGCGATGTCAAAACAAGGAGGTAGGAACAGCTTCATGATCGGTCAGTAGGAAGACATCTGCTAAGGGAACAGAAGAAGGGGATCCGTGCAAAACCACTAAACAATCCAGCTCCCGAAGGGAAGGCCACCTTAATCGAAAAAAAAAAGGGGGCTGGGTATCATTTCACAAGCCTTGGGAAGAAAAATCGGCCAAATCAAAAGACTCTTGTTCCAGAAAAGAAGAGAAATGGATAGAAGAAAAAAAGAAATCTCATTTCCAAGAATCAGATCAAGTTCATAGGAAAAAAAATTGCGGAAACCTAAGGGAGCATTCGGGGAGAAATCATACATGCGGGGGCTACGAAGGTCGCAAGGAAGGTTTGCTCCTATACTGAAAAGAACCTCCGTTCAGGGGAGGCCGCGACCGGTAAAACTTCTCGTCCAACCTGAGGGGGGGGGAAAAATGATAAAACGAAAGAGAGAAGACGAAAAAAAGTAAAACCAACTGAGGGTTTAAAAGGGAGGAGTTAAGGGCGGCGATTGCTGTTTTCAGCACGTTTCAAAATCGATTTGGCGCATAATGGGGGCGAGTAACGACGGAGGGAAGGATAAAGGTCAATCGAAAATGGAAAACGGCCTGCCAAATGGGTGAGGAATTGGAAAGGAACAAACAAAGCCTGTTACATAAAAAAGACCAAATGGATAAAGGAAGTCGGGCGACCGCTGAATATCTGAAAAATTTGCTTCTGTCCTTTGGGAAAAAAAAGTCCCCGGTGTGAAAACTTGCAGAACATCCAAGGGGAGACCGGATTGACATTGCTGAAGAAGGGGGGGGGACATCTCTACAATCACGAGCGAGTGAAAAGACGCAGGGGTAACTAAGCAACCTTTAACAAAAAAAAAAAGAAGAGGGGGATCTCAAAAAGTCTCGTTGAAAAATGAGGGGAGCGGGGGGGTGGGGCTGAAGGCTACCAAAAAAACCCAGCGGATGGAACCATGTACGTTACCGACACGAAAAAGTCAACAAGAAAAAGCACTCGACTTTCACAAAGGGTGGCACCGTTGCGATTGCTACCAAAAAAAAAGGGGGATCAAGGTATTCAATTCAAAAAGATACAATCAGGAGAGGGGGAAGGGCGTTGTTGAAAAGCTTCTTGACGGTAAGTAAAAAAAATCGCTGGGGTACTGGAGGAAGATCCCGCCGTCATACCAAGTGACCAGGAGAAAGCGTGAATGGGAGGGGGTGGGGGGCGTAAAGGGCGGAAGAAGAAAAAAATGCATGGTCTAAAGGGGAGATTGTCTTCGGACCGGAAAGAAGGCTAGGACATTCGGGAACAAAAAAAATATGAGAGTGCGGGGGGGGAAAATTAACACAACTTGGGGGAACTTGGTACGTCACAAAAAAATAACAGACGCCGAAAAAAGAAATTGGGGCGAGAGGAAAGGGAGCAGCAACGACGTCTGTCACGAAAAACCCCGGGAAGTAGTGTTACCCGGCCGCGTGGGGGGGAAACTCCAGCGACGAAAAAAAGGGGGTTCTGAACAGGGAATGTGCACTTGGGGATGACTGGGGGAAGAAGGCATCCGTCGTAGGGAACTTCAAAGAAAGGAAAGACGACCAATCTCAGAACGTGCCTGAAACATATACTAAACCAGAGACTTGGCCAAATTCGGTCGAATTGGGGCGAGGGGAAAAAACATAATCAGAACACAGCACTCTAATATCTATTACGAATGTCAAAAAATTGGGAACGACTTGGCCGCCTACCTGAAAAAGAAGGGCGCCGCCCTGTGGTTATTGAGAGTTGATGAAGAACATTTTTAACGGTGGAAATAACGAAGGGGGGGGGAAGAAAAAGCGGAAGTGGGCCGCTTGTCCGCAAAGGAGACAAGGTCGAGTCATCGGTTGGGGAGAGGGCGTGTGGGGGTTGGGGGACGGAGGGGGGATCGGAAGGGAAAAGGAAGGCTCAGAAAACACTCGATACTGGCACCGGTAATATAATGGCTCAAGTGTATTGGTTGGGGGCCCTCGCCTTCAAAGGAAAATAGGAAACGAAAACGTAAAAATCCCGCCCCTCGGAGACTGGAACTGTCAACTAAAAAGAAGGGAGGGTGGTGAAATCGCAAAAAAGCCGAGAACCACAAAGGGGAAAATGGCTTGCCTCAAACCAAAATTTCGACTGGGGGGGGGGGAGAGGGAAAACCATCGGGGGAGGAAAAACCTCTGAACCAATAATCGACCTTGATCGACCACACCTATCAAGTGGGTCAAAACTAAGGGAAAGGTTCCATCGGGTAAGAGCTTGGTATGTTGAAAAAATTGTGCCACTAATCGGGGAGGGTGCCAAGGGGCTTTGAGTGAACAAAGAAATTGCGAACACAAAACGGACCTGTTGGGTCGGGCCCCAATTGGGAGGGGATCATGTCCCGTCTGAAAAAAGTGCAAATGGGGAAAGGGATAAGAAAACATCGTCGGAAGTTGCCGAGGGGCGCACCAATTTGGTGGCCAACACCTGCTTGGGAAAAGGACAAATGGTGGCACGGCGTGCGTGGTCTCGACTGATCAAACAAATGGCAAATTGTCATGTTAAAAACCATAAAAGGCGCGGACAAAAACAGGAATTTCTCTGAGGGAAAAGGGGACGAAAGAGCCATCTGCTCGAGAAACATATGCAGATGCTTGAAAAAAACGTTCCCAATGAGATCGGAAATCTCAAAAGTGCGACCTGGAAAAAAATCCCATCCAGGGAGGGGGGACTGTGTAGGGGTCCAGGGTCGAAGGGGCGTAACGGGTCGAAAAAAGTTTGCGCCAAGGAAGGTGTGGCCTAAGGTGGCGTCGCCGTGAATCGCGGAAAGTGAAGTTCGGCAAGAAAGAGAGGGGTGAACAGGGGACTTTGCTGCTGGTCCAGGGGGCAAAACTAAAAAGACTAGGACGGGGGAGGGGGGAACCGCCGATACTGTCACAAAAACTCCGAATAAGAAAGACATACGAACAGAAAAAGAGCCGAAGGGAACCAAAGGTGTCATCACTGACGTTTCGACTGTGATAGACGTCATGGAAAAACAACGGGTGGGGGGCTAGGGCATGGCCGGGCACTTGGGAAGAGCTGAAGCGGGTGAGCAATTTCCCCGAAATGGGGCCAGGGTTATTGGGGGGAGGAAGTCGCAAAAAAGGACGAAAAGAAATCGCGCCCCTGGGGGGACCGATGGTCGCAGTGCAACGGTCAGTTTCGTTACGAGGAAAATCAACGCCGTGGGAGAAAAAAAAAGATCACGCTCCCGAAAACATGGAAACCACCTCCTAGCCGGTTGGGTGGATGACATAAAGGAGGGAGAGTGGATCGTGGAAAACCCGGCGCCCACGCGGATTGGGGTAAAGTGATCTGCCGCTGCGGATCCGGGGCGCCGCCTAAAAAAAATTGTCGGATTGGCACCAGGGAAAAGAAAAGGACGCTTTGTGTGCGAAGGGGAGAGGAGGGGGGAAAATGCGTATGCCTTCAGGTAAGGCAAAGAAAATCAGGGAAATACTCCGGGGGCGCCCATCAAGGTTTAAGTATGGGCGACTCTCAACACCAAGGGGGGATAGAGAGCGAGATACCTCGGTTCAAAAGAGTGGGGGGGAACCTTACTTTGAACGACAATCGACTTGCTGAATATGCAATTGGTAAAAGAGGAACAGGAAGCAATCACAAGCCGGACCTTTCCAACGTTTGAAATTAAACAATGAAGCTGAGGACAAGCGGCGCGATTGAGGGGCAAAAAAGAAGGTCAAGCGTCAAAAAAATCGAGGGACATTTGGGGGGAAAGCATTGGCACGCCGTGTAAGAAAGGCAAGAAGTCCTCAAAAAACAGAGGGAGGGGTTGCAAGATTTCGGAAAGCGGGAGTTTTGATCGGGGATTCAACGGGGGGGGTTGGGCCGGAGAACGAAAGCATTTGCAGGGATCGGGAAAACAGGGGAAGACCAACTTCGGGGGGACGCGAGAGTAAGTTAGCGGAGAGAGAGGGGAAGATACCTTGCAAAAAAAAGGGGCCAACGCCGAAGTACCCAATGGGAAAAGGGCAAAGTTTGAAAGAGCTCCAAAAAGGGGGAGTGGACCAGTTTTAAGAGAAAAAGGGACCTCCATTGATGAAAAACCGAATCCGGTTAGAGACTCATGGGCTCTAGAGGGTTCCAGTAATCTGTTCGAAAAGGGGGTAAGATAAGGGGGGAAGGGATCCTGCCTATTCCTTGGGGAAAGTATGGCGGGAGCAGACAAAAGTTACTGGGGGTTTTAAAACCGTCAGAAGATTTAGTGGGTGAAGGCAGTCGCTTTCCACAGCCTGCACAAACAGGGGGAAGCCACCCACGGAAAGTAGGCGCAAAGGAAAAAGACGTGGAAGTTTACGCCCCTCTGGACCTCTTACCCTAAAAACTACCCGGACCGGACCAGCTGGAGCGAAAGATTGGGGGAATCGCACTTTCTAGCGATTGAATCTAACGGTTATGTTAACGATGCATACAGGTGGGTGGCGCGAGCCAGAGGGAGTGTATGCAAACAGCAATTTTCACCTCAGACAGCTTAGAGGTGGGGTATGTGACGAGAGGGGGGGTTTGGGACCAAGAGGCCAGGGGGGGGGGGTCCATTGGGAATGAGGCACAAACTACAAGGGAGAAAGAGGGGTTCGGTCAGCAGTTTGGGGGGGAAAAAAAATGTTGCGAAAAAAGGGGGAGCAACGCCGACGAGGATTCGGGAATTCAATTGCAAGCGAGGGGAGAGTGAGCCATCGTGTCTGTTAAAAAGTGTGCCCGACCACAAAGGGTGTATTTGTTACGGGAAAAAACACATTAAGCCAAAAAGGAAAGGGGAAACCATAGCCGGTTGTCAAAAAAGGGCACACGGTAGCGAGAGGCGGCGATCGGCGCACTTGAGGTGGTGGGGAAAACGTCATTGGAAGGGGGGATGACGCGTCGGGAGGAATGGTAAAGAAAAAACGCGGAGGGGGAAAAAAAAAGAACAAAAGAAACTTTGGTAGACGGAAATGAGGCCAAACCGCGATCGAGAACCGATTGTAAAAATCGCGGGCAGGGAGTCAAAAGGTGCGGTCCGCAAGAAAAAGATCCGTTTAAGGGGAAACTAAAAATCCAAGCATGCCACAGATATAAACAGGGCTATATGGCAAGACAATCCTTATGGAAAGAAGGGGAAAAAAGAAAAAGGCCGATCGACCGAGAAGTCAGACTGGGGGGGGTTCAGGAAAAAGAAAATGAAGAGACCTTTTCTCGTGCAGAAATCTAAAGTGGGAGTTCCAAAGCTTCAAAGCAAAAAGAAGGGAAGATAAAACGTAAGTTCTTCCCCGGGGAAAAGAAGAAAGCATCGGGTAGAGGGAAAACCGGCTCAATCCAATACGGCGCGCTACTCGCTGGGGGGAGAAAGGAGTTGGGGCTAGCGTTGGCAAAAAGGAATAAAAAAAATTTGACGGTTGTCGGGGAGAGCTCTATCTTGAAAAACTCGCAAAGGCAGCAGCGGCAGCGAAATTGCAAGGGGGAGGGGGAATCGATACGCAAGTCTGACACAAAAAAGGGGGAAAAAGTCGATTTTAAAGGGAGAATTTGAACACGTTGAGGTCCATCGGTGAAATAAAAGAGCTCGGGGGGGGGAGGGGAGGATAAAGACGTCTGGGGAATGGGACGACCATCGTCCGGAAAGAAAGGAAAAATTACAATTTTCTTGCGATGGTAGACGGAAGAGGCCTTTTAAAGAAAAAGAAAGGCCGTGGCGACGAAATTCCTAGGGGAAACGGTGAAATATGGAAAAAGGGCGAACCGATGTGGCTTAAAAGACCTAGTCTAACCAAGTTTGTAAAGGGGGGGGGCACGAACATCCTCCTCCGGCGCCGGGCAGAGGGAAAAAACCATGAACTTCAGGGACAGTAAGGAAGAGAAATAGGGGGAGAAAAACGCGATTGGGCAGACGTGGCGTCATCGCGTGAGAATCACACCGGGACATATAGAGAAGAAAAGTCCAGTGGGAATGAAAGGATCGTGCCGGGGGGGCCTTCTATGTACATCGACAAGGCGTGAATGTTTACGATACCGGACACAGTTAAATGGAGAAACAACTCAGAAAGGACAACGTTCACGCCAGGGTGCA
>Ga0179593_1704783_pt1 | contig 19895 bp, 27 predicted proteins | sample CZODoug2_1_08_16_FD_185931 | JGI IMG/M metagenome (GOLD analysis project Ga0179593, IMG submission 185931) | Vadose zone soil fungal communities from Angelo Coast Range Reserve, California, USA - CZODoug2_1_08_16fungal (PacBio error correction) | ecosystem: Environmental > Terrestrial > Soil >...
AAGACAAACAAAGGGAGGACTCTCCTCCTGCACACGACCAGTCCTACCCCGGGGGGAGGAAGCACCGAAAAGGCGAAAAAGCAGAATGGATATCGTAAAACGTCGAAGAAAAATTACATTACGCCTGTAGGGAAAGATGATACTCTCGCAACAAGGCAGTCTCAAAAAAGGTTCGCGTAAAAGGTGGAAGGGGGCAGGCTTTCAGGGGAGAAGAAAAGAGTCTGTTCAATCCGGAAGAGAGACCTGAATTTTTTGAACCTCCTCTTTAGAGAGGGGAGGGGGTCCTAGGGCGCCGAACCTCACAACCTGTAAGAGCAAAGAAGTACCCTCGGCGCGGAAAACTCAAAAAAAAGGAGGAAAAGAACTCTCACCCCTACAAGGGAATCGGAGCGAGAAGGTTCCTCTTAAGGGGGGTGGCGAAGGAAGTTGTTTACCCAAGGGCCGGAGGGGCGCCCTCTATCTCTAGGCGTAAAAAATTTTCCATCCTCTCAGAAGAAAGATCGCGGAAATGAAAGGGAAAATTTCCGATGTTGCGCCCTTGAGTAAGTAGGAAAAAAGGGGCCTCCACCGGGCGCAAGTTATTATTCTCACGAAGGGCCACAAACCATAAAACGTCAGGAACCTCAGTCACAAACGAAGGCGCGCAAAAAATTTGTATCAGTGGCGATTGGGGAAGGAGGCAATCGCACAAGGCCGTTCCACGGAGTGATGAACACCTCGTTCCAGCCGATTGTCTCGACTAGAAAAGGTCCGCACATTTTTTTAGAGAGGGGGGAGAAGAAGGGGGGGAGGGGGAGTGGTGTTTGACGAAAACGATTTCGGGGGGAGAGTTTGTGGAAAAGGGGGAAAATGACAGTCCAGAATTCGTAAAGAAGGGGGAGGCGCTGCGAAGATCCGGAATTGCTCAGGGCGTTACTGCTCATCTCGCAGAGAGGGAGCGCTACACGAGCGGGGAAAGGAAAAGGTCAGGCCACAAGAAGGGTTATTTGGAAAAGGGACGCATCTGAAAAGATGTTAACTCGGAGGATGCTCGTTTCGCTGTCTATGGGGGAATCGGCTATGCTCATGAAAAAGGAGTGTTACGGGAATCGAGAAAGGAGGAAGACTGTTTGCAAAGGGACGGAGAGCAATGATGCGGGGGAGAAAAAGAGTCGGGAAAGAGATTCCTTCCATACACGGAGGAGCGGGGGATCGCTCTTCCTATGGAGGAAGAGGCCGCCGTGAAAAATCGAAAAAGAAGGAAAAAACCGAAGCGCTTCTGGGGGGGGAGAGGACAAACACAGGAGGGAGGAAACGATAGAGAAAAAAGCTTCGGTTTGGGAAAAGCCGATTTTTCAAACGGCGGCTTCGTCGCAATCCTTAAGACCTAAAAGAGACTCCGTGATTGAAGGAGCGGGGGGGGTGTGGACCGCCAAAGAAAGAGGGAAAAAACCATCAGAGCAAGTGGGGGGGCTAAATCCTCCTCACCGAAAGTTCCAGAAGGGAAGACACTTCCCCGTGTCAGGCGCAGAAGAGAAGGATCCCATATACAAGCCGACATCGGAGGCCCTCGACGAGTTCCCAAAAGGGGTGCAGAAACGAATCCCCGAAAAACAACTCACTTGGGGGGGCTTTCCAGGATCGAACAAAGAAAGGGGCTCTCCACTACGAAGAGAGCGAAGTAAAGAAAACCGAGCAATTTAGGTCGAAAGCGCCACTTTTCCCAGGAAAGATGAAAATCGTCAGCATGGCAAAGGGAAAACAAATCAAGGGGGCCGCGCTGAAAAACTCCATCCAAGAAAGGAGCGAAAAATTTGCGGAAGCATCGATTCTAGAAAAAATCGTCTACAGAAAGAAGAACGATGTGTTAAAAACGACCGGGAGAAGGGAGGAACTCAGGAATCAAGACTCAAAGAGGGGACTCAAAGGGGGGGGACTCTGCCAGTCTGAGTACTGAGGGGATGACGCAGGGGTTTCTGTTTGACCTGCCGGGAAGGAGGGTCGTGCAGGGACTGTATGTACTCAAGGAAGAGAGGCAGAAAGATCTCCACAAACAACGAGAGACACTTTTCGTTCAGAATAGGGCGCGGATCTGCAGAGGGAGAGCGCAAGGCGCACTAATTCCGAAAAAGGATTTTCCGAGGAGGAGGCAGCGACCGGATCGAAACTCTGTTGGCTCGAAGCTGGGGGTGAGAGGGGGGATATTTCTTTCGGCGGAAAAAAGGGAGAAGTAATCTGGTTGCATGGAAAAAATCCGTTTGTCGGGGGATCGAGATCTGAGGGAGAATCGTCCGAAGAGGCTTTCACAAAAGGGGAAGAAAATCCTAGGACAGAATCACGTTGTCCTTTCGAATCAGAGCATCTCCACTCCTCCGGTCCAGGAGGGGGGAACGCTAACCGGTGGGGGGGTAAAAAGGGCTATCGTCAGAAAAGGAGTCCGAAAATCCTTTAACGGCGAATGCGACGTCTTGTTCTTTCTTTTCGTCGTATTCTAGGAGAGCTATTCAAGGGAAGGAAAAAAGGCCGGAATCGGGTCTGCTTGTCAGAAGAGACCTTGGGGGAGGAAAAGGGGATAAGAAAATCTCGAATAAGTCAACACCACAGAGAGGGAAATCTATAGAGGGTGAGAAAAGAGGATCCCAGAAAGAATAATCCTTACAATGGGGCCTCCAGGAAAAACACGACCCCGCCGGTCCTCACTCCCGCCTTGTCTCATCTCTAATCCGGGGCGTATCGGGGGAAAAAGGCTGGGCGTTCCTCCTTAAGGGGGAAAAGGAAGAAGGTATCCGCCGGCAGGAAAAACCTGTTCTATTTTCCTGTCCTTATGAGGAATCTGAATGCGAAGGCGAAAAGGGGGAGACAATGTAGATTTTGTTGGAAGAAAAAGAATGGTGTCCTAAAAAAAGGAGCCTCTCTCAGAGAATACTCGACAACGGCGTAATAGGCACAATATGCTTCATGAGAATCGGCTCTAAAAAGAGAAGAAAAAGCTCAAACCGACATCTTCGGGGGAGGAACGGCCGCTGCCCGGAAGGGGGAGAACGAAAAATCCTCGGTTGGGGTCCAGTTCCGGATGGAAGCCGCATGCTCTAGGCGAATTTCCATCCCGCGAAAAGAAAAGGAAAAGTGGGAAAACAAGAAAAATTTCTGAATGGGGGAAAAAGAGCACCATAGAGAAGGAAAAGGAAAGCGATTACATCGAGTCCAGCCCCGTTCGCCCGTTGAATTCTCCCCGCGCCGTTGAAAAAAAACGCAGCGTCAGAAAAGGAGAACGTCCGGCATCAAAGCGCCCACAACCGGACGTGAATGAAAGAGCTTGATGCGCGAGTTAAAAAAACGCACAGGCGTCCCTTTCGGGAACACATCGTTCAATCTGGCGCGGGAAGAGGTAGCGACTCCCACCGTGAGGAAAATGCTATGGGAGCGCTGAGGGAAAGTTTTTTGGTCGAAAAAGGGGGGGGAAGTGTGGGGAAGAGAAAAGGAAGAAGCTGCCTAGTAGAATTCGTAAAGGACAGTGGCGCTTCGAAGATGCCAAGGGCTCGGTTTTTTCTTCGCGAAAAAAGGAGAAGGAGGTAGTGGGGGAAAGAGGAGAGAAGGGGAAAAGCCCCGGGAAAAGGCTCCAACAAGGTTAAAGAGACGGCTTGGAAGAAAAAAAAAAATCTTGCACCTTCTTGCAGCTTGAAGTCGAGGTCCGATTGCTCAGAGGTCTATGGTATCCGGAAAAAAGGAGATGCTCATGACAACAGGGGGGGGAAAAATTCGAAGGATAGTCCTTTTCACTGGAAGCATCGAGGGAAAAAAGGAGGTTTTTACAAAAGTAGCGAGAAAAGTCAAGCAGGAGCCGGTTTGATTGAAAAGGCGCGAAATCGCCGCCGTTGCAAAGAACTAAAAACCGAGCGGGGGGAAAGGGGACAAAAACAAGAAGTATGAAAAGAGAGCGAGGGAAGGCGTTTTGGGGAAGAGTTTCAACAGGGCCGCTTTCGGCCTCCGGAGAGACGAATCAACCCGGAGGGGAAGGAATCTCGCGAATGGGACGCCACCGCTCGCTAAAAAAAAAAAATCTGCACAACCACCTCCACCGGGGGAAGGGATTTTCGAAGGCAGGGAAAAATCACATCGAATCCGTGTCAATGCGCCATAGCCGAGAGCCCCATAAGACCGAAATCGAGCCCTCGCAAGGGGGGGAAAAAGGCTGCATACTGGGGGCAGGAGAAGAGGGGATCCAAGAGTAAAATAAAAAGTCCTGTGCTTGACAGAAAAAAAAGGAGGAGGCTCGACCACTACCACCGATCTGCGGTGATCGCATTAAAGAAAACCGGGCAGCATCTTTCTAAGCAGGAAAAGGCGGTTACGAATTCTGGCAAGAGAGGATGACACTAAAACACCCTCACGTTTGAGAACAACAAAACTAAAAGAAAGACATAAGAGCTAAAAATGTGCAGACGCATCGTTTGTATTCTATAATATAACCTCGCAATTTAAGGGGAAATCACGCACAAGAGGGGGGGGGGCCGGAAAACGCGAAAGCGCCAATAGAGATCAACTGTTTTGGGTCTCGCGAATGACTTCTACTTGAGAGAGGATGACGCTGCGGTGGGTGGGGGGGGGCCGCGAGTTATAATCATAAAAAAGGGGCGGACTCCAGGATACTTTTCCTCTATGCATCGATTGTGAGGGGGCGAAAGAAGAGAATTTCACCGCGTGTTAACGGGTCAAACGGAAGCGTCTTCAGGAGAAAAAAAGCCAGGGCTTGGGCCTAATTCCAAGAAGGAACTGACCCAACCTAGGGGTTTCCGTTCTCCAACAGGAAAAAGGAGGCAGCGGCCGCAAAGGAGAGGGGCTCGAAAGCTTGGGAGGGTTTCGGGGAATTTCCCAGCGCAAGGGGGGGAGGGGCATGCCCTCATGACTTGAAAGATGAAAAAATGTGTTCGAGAGGATCTAATCTTCTAAACCATCGGGAGAAAAAGGCGGCTTCACATTCGGACGAGTTCCGTAGGACAGAATAGGTCTTGCCGGGGAGGGGACTCCACGAGACTTTCCAGAAGAGGGGTTTGGGGGAAAGAAAAACGCTCGGCGAGAGTCATCATTTCTGAAGACAGGAAAGGCACTGGAAGAAGGAGAGGGGGTGTTGAAAATAAGCGGATTCCTCTTGATGTGAAAAAGGGAGATGTGCCGGCAAGAGAGGGCTTGTCTTTTATCATTATCAAGGGAACCCGTTGGTAAGGAAAGGGGGGAACGCATCGAATCTCAACAAAAAAAAATATATTGCGAAAGGGGGGAAGGGGAAAGAGAATCTTACAAGGTCTCCACTCAAGCCTGCTCCACACAAGCCCCTGAACCCCGGGCCTGCCTCACCTCCCTCCGAAAACACGCGAAGCCGGAAAGGGGAAGGAACAAAAACGTCCTCATTGACAAGGGACAAAGCAAGGGAGGGAGGCTCTGCAAACTCTTCTTCGGCGAATAAAAAGGAGTTCGTTAATAGGAAGGCCCCACTTAAATTCTGGGAAGGATCTTCGAGGATGTGTGTGCAGAAAGAGGGTCGACGGGTGTAGACTCGGCGCCTTCAGAAAACAACGTCTGTAAAAAATCACAAGATGAAAGGCATTCTTACCTCGGCGCGACCTCCGACGCATAAATAGAAAAATCTAAAAAAAGACAATCTTCGAGCAAAAAGAGAAAGGGGGGGAAGGAGGCGGGTTTGCTAACTGAAAAGAAAAAAAGGACCGTATGGAGGAAAGGAAAAGAGCTCTATGCGCCCGTACATCTCTCATGATCCCGCGGAGCCGTAAATGAACTCAAAGTAGAGGTTAAATTTCGCGAAATAGACTAAACCATAGGGCTCTCTTAGCATCCTGGAGGAACGCCACCGGGGAGAGGGGGGGAAGACAACCGCGACATAAAAACTCATCTTCCTCCCAGAAGTAACTCACTTCGGACTCAAAAAAAAGCCCACAACAGTTGAAAGGTCCTATGTATTGTCGCTTGGAGGAAAAAAAGAGCACGGCGGAAAGGAGGGAACACATCTTTCAAATCTGCGCGGAAAGATTTTCTCTACTCCCACGGGGCCGCACATTTTTTAGCATCGGGGAGGCGCTGGTGATTGGAGTGGGAGGGAAGTGCAAAAATGAAGCGCAAAGACGTGAGGTTTTGGGCAATGAGAAGGAGAGGGGAACGTGGAGCTTCGTTGCTCGGTTTTCTTTACTTCGAATCAGCAGAGAAGGAGTTAGTGAAGAAAGTCGACCTGGAAAGCCCGGAGGAAGGGAGGAGGGGAAAAAAAATTGTTCATTTTTAATCACAGCGGTAAGAAAGTGCAGCCTGGGAAAGGGAGGCTCTATTTCTGCTGTCGATGGGGGGGGGGAAAAAATTCCTCGGCTATGCGCATAAAAGGATAGATGTTACTGGAATCGAAGCGAAAAGGACGGCTACCTAAGGGAAAAAGGAGGGGAGGCAATGACGATCGATGAGGGACGGTCTTGGGAGGGGGAAATTCCCCTGAAAGGGGAGGATCTTCCGGATGGCGACGAAAGCGCCGAAATAGAAACCTGCCTCTAAAACGAAGCGCTTCGAGAAACCTATCTCCTCTCAACAACCACAAAAAAGAAGAATCGGTTTCTCACAAGAGGGGGGGAGACTGTTTAACAAGGGGGAAAAAAGACAAGGGAAAAAAAAGGACGGATACTAATCAACCGCGCCCTCCGGGAGGGAATCCTCGCGCATTTTTCAGCCACCCTACTCTCTCCCCAGAGACCGAATTTACCAGCCGACCGAAAAGTGAGGAAAGTAGCCGCTTTCAGAAAGGAAAAAATCCGTTGTAACATGACTAGTAAGGATCCCCATAGACAAAAACCTATCAAATCGGCCGAAGAGTTTCCCAATGCGGACGGTGCAAGATGCGGAGGGGAGCGGAGTCCAAGCCTTAAAAGAAGAAACTTGTTGGAAAAGAGAAAAGTCCAGGATCGACCGCGAGGGGTGGCTCCACTACCACTCCTCTCTGGAGGGGGGAGAAAAAACCTAGCATTTCAAGGAGAAGAGTTCCCTGCAGGTTGGGTCTGACTCGTCAGAAGGGAACAAACCTCAGTGAAAGACACTATTTTTCGACCACAAACTCCCATAAAAAAAGCGCATCCATGCCAGAGAGCTAAAAGGGGACCGCATCGTTTGGAAAAGGGAGCTCACCGCTCAGGGGGGAAGGGGGTCATAACCTTTACAGAGGGGAAACGCGGAAAAAGATAGCGGATTCACGTCCAGAACTGTTTGTGCCGCCCGCTGCCGTCGAGGGGAAGGAGGGGTGACGCAGGGAGGGGGGGGACTCTTTGGAAATCATAGGCGAATCTTTGGGACGAGAAAGGCTACTCAAGGCTAAACGGAACATCATGAAAGAATTTCACAAGGGGGGTTCCTTTTGGTGATTTCCGGGAGGGAAAGGGACGATGATGGGTCTCAAGAAAAGGGAGATTCAAATAAAGAAGGGAAACCTAGTGATGTTTGGCGTTCGCCAACATTTCGGGGAGCAGCCGTTGATCTGAATCTGTGTGCGAGGATGGTGAGGAGGGTTCTCTTTCTGGGAGAAAAAACGAAACGCGCAGAGGGGGAAGGAGCCCCGCATCTTTTGGGGCAGCTTTACCGAAAAAGTAGGAAGCAGAGAGAAACAAGCGTAAAAGACATCGGCGGGAAGGGGCGGGGAATTCCGGAGGAAAGAAGAGGGACGTTGGCCTTAGAACGCCAAGACTCCGAGGGGGGACGAACACTTTTGGGAAAAATCGAGGGAGTACATCATTGAGGGGCCTCCCCCACTCGCAGGCGTCCTGTAGAAGTTGAGGTGCTGCTTTTCAGAGGGCTTCGAGCTGGGGGGAGGATGTGGTGGCCGCAAGCTGGTCGGCTTAGAGTGAGCATTTATTCTAGGGAAAAGGGTAAGTGCTTATCGTCGGGGAAAGGGGAATAGCTCTAAAAACAACACTGGGAAGGGGCTAGGTAGGAGAAAAAAGAAAATCCTTACAAGGTCTCAAGCGCTCCTGCTCAGCGACGCCCTCTTGCGACCCAGCACCTCCTTGGAGGGAAGAAAGCCGTCAGACCGCAACATAACGGAGACGAAGGGAAGGAAATTAATGTGAAAACCCTCGCGCGACCGCTCTGAAAAATAAAAAGCAAAACCGGTTCGAGAAACGTGGCAATTATTCTAAAGAGACTGTCCTCAAGGAATTTTTGTTCAGCCCCGAGATGGCGACGATGTGCAGAAGAAAGCCTCTCTCTCTAGTAGACAACGGCTGTAAGAGGGAAAGGTGATGAATGCGGAAAATCTGCTAGGAAAAAAACTCTCAGAAAAAAAGGAGCCACCCGCGGACGCCGATAACGCGGCCTCTCCTCCGGGGCGAACGTAAAAATCCTCTGGTGGTGGAAAAACCAGGGCCGAGGGGGGGAAAAAAAGGAAGAGGTCGAAGTTCCCAGAGCGCAATCCTCTCGATAAAAAAAGGAGAAAAAGCTAATGGTGTCGCCCGTTCAACCATCGATTCTCGCGAAGTAGCAGTACAATCTATTCCGCCCCTGATGGGAAAAGGGTATTATTCTCAAGTCAAAAGAAAACGAGAGTAGACCCTCATTCACGAGCATCGCGAAGAAAAAGGACGTGAATCCGGCTCCTATGAGTTGATTCTCGTTTAGGCAAAGGGAGTCCCTTTTCTTAAAACATCCGTTTCAAAGGGGACCGAGTGGTCGGAAAGACCCACCGCTTCGGGAAGGGAGCAGGGGGATGCGCTTGGGGGGGGGGAAAAATATTGCTGAAAAAAACGTGAGGTGGTTCGTGAACTGCCTTATCTGCAAAAAGTAAGAATTCTTAACTCCTGGGGAAAAGAAAGGGGACGAAAGATGGCCGGAATGAGAGGGGAGGGAGGGATCTACGAGCAAGGAAGTAGTTATTTGGATTCAAAGGAAAAGCAAAAAAGAAAAAGAGTTTATTTGTGTCCGGCTGGGAAGCACAGCGGGCCGCCGCCATCTTGAGGCTGGACATCCTTTGACTCGTGGAGGGGGGGATCGTGTCGGCTGTCAGAGGGGGAAGGGGATAACACCCGATCGTTACGGGGGGGAATCGAGCCCTTCGGAAAAAGAAGGAAGCTTTAGCATAGGAGTCTCGTGGGGCCAGGGGGAGAGGAGTCGGTGGCGGAAAAAATTCGGAAACTGAAATCCTTAGTCTCGGTGGGGAAAGGACACGATCGCCGAATCGGACGCAAGAACGCTAAACGAAGCGCGTAGTTTCGAAACAGGGAAAACGGAGGAGCAAAGGTTTCGCACTCCAAAGCGCTTTCGGTAGCCGGTTTCGATTTTTCAAAAGACGCTCTTTTCCGCGCATCCAAGAAAAAAGCGCCTCCGTGATTGAAGGAAGGGGGAAGAAAAAGACTAGCCTCACCATCTACAGAAGAAAGCTCCGCACCACACAGGAGGTATCCGCTTTTCCGAAGCGATGTAACCGTAACTCGAATCCGTTGGAAAACATAGAAAGGGGAAGGAGCCCCCATAGACAGCCGAAAGAGGGACTTGAAACGACGGGAAAAAGGCTTCACGACTTTTGAAAGAAGGAAGGCCAAGAAGGAGGAAAGGAGGGGTTAGCCGTCTCGCCGGGAAGGACAGATCTAACCTCTCGTGTAGAAACTACGAAAGGGAGAGGGGCAGAAAGAAGAAAAATACCAACCGATTAAGGAAAAAGGGGCCCATTCGGTACAAGGAGAAAGGGAAGCATTTTCAGAGAGGCATGGAAAACAACCTCAACGTTTGGCTAGGTGTTCGACGACAAAACTACAGAAACAAGCGCATCCATGCCATAGATAAAAAGAAGGGGGGGGAGGAGACAGCTTCTCACCTCTCAGAGGAGGACGTGGAAAGAGGGAGAAGGCCTACTCGCGAATAAGAAGCTCCAATAGATCGAAGACTTCTCAACTGTTGGGGGAAGAGCGCTGAAGAGAGGGGAAGAGGTTAACGCTGCGTTGGGAGGTGCGCGGGAAGGGAGAATCGGTGGAACTGATGTACTCGCAGTCCTCTATCAATAGGGGGCGACGGGACCAAATCGAAGGGAAAAAGTCGGGGAAGGTTGCGTTTCAGGGAAGAAAGACCGTGATGATGCGAGAGGGGGGAACTTTTCGCCTATAGCTAGGGTCGCTAATTCCGAAACCTAAGGGCAGACCGAAAGTTTTCCTTGTCGGAAAGGGCCGCGGAAAAGGGAGAGGGGGGGGTCTCACGAAATGGGGGAGCTGTTTTCTATTTCGGAGGAGTCTGATTTTTCCAAAACATTAAAAGCTCGTTGCATGTCAGAAAAAAAAAAAGGAGTAAGGAGCGAGAAAGCGCCGAGTCAGACACTCATCGTCGAAAAAATGGAAATGCACAAAATTAAGGGAGGATTAGATACAAGAGTCCTTGGTTGAAGAAGCGCCACGAGAAAGGTTTCTCTAAAAGTGGAGAATTCCCTCGACGTCATAATGGCTATCGGAAAGGGCTTCCCTTGAAAGTTCTTGTGCAAAGGGAGGAGAGAGGGATTCTGCTTAGAAGGTCCAATGCGGGGCGGCAGCTTTTTCGAGAGTGGGCAGAGGCGAGTGGAGAGAGGGGGAGCGGGAGAAGCCTCTCAATGAGAGAGGAAGGAGGAAAAGGGAAGGATCCCCAACGATATAAGTACAAGGTCTCCCTCGCGAAGTGATCCACGCAAGCCGACAAAAGAAAGAGGGAAAAGGCATCAACTCCCTCCGGAAGATAGAGGCGAGAGAATGAGGGATCTCTACCCTAAAAAGGCCGTGACAGAAAGAGCAATGCATTACGCCGCAGCGCGGCATTGCAAAGGGGGGGTTGGGGGCCGTAGGGAAAATGCCAAAAGGAGATTTCCTCCGGATCAGGGAGACCTAAGTGTCATCCCGCCTCTGGGGAAGGGGGTGAACCGCTCAGGGGAAAGGACCAGGGACAACTTTCTTGACCACGAAGCGGAAAAGGTCGGTCTTAAAACTCAGACGAAGAAAGAAAAGATCTCACAAAATATCCTTCGATCCAGTCGGACCGTACCGCGGCGCAGAAAAGGGAGAAAAAGGAAAAAAATAGGGTTGGGTCAGGGAGAGCTCTAGGAAAAGGAAACCTCTCATATCCGCGCGAATCGAAATGAACTCAAAATTTAACAACGGGATGTCGCGAATGGGAAAGGAAAAGACCAATAGAGGACTCGGCAGTAGCCTTTCGAAGGGATTCGCCTTGGAAGGGAAAAAAAAAACCTCGCAGGGAAAACCAGAAAAAAGACAGCGTCATCCCCTCAGTCCAAGTAGACTGCATCTCTCTCCCACAGGGGAGCATACTTGAATAAGAGGGGAAAGGGGGAAGGGGGATTCGCAAGGAGAACAGGCTTCAAGGAAGAGAGAACTCTGAAAGGAAAGGGGGGGGGAGACTCCACCGATGCGTCCAAAATTTTTTATCTCTTGCATGGATGCGCTGGGGGGGGGGAGTTTTTTTTTCGAAAGAATGCGCGCAAAGTGATGTGTGGAAAAAAAAAAAGGGGAAATGCTGAGATTCAAGTATTACCCTCCTTTGGACCGGAGAAAAGTTGCTCGGGCGGAGGAAATGCTCGCATAGAAGACTGAGTAGTGGAGAAGAAAGAGACTGTTCGATCAATGGAAGTGGATGCCCCTGACTCCGGAAAAGATTGATTTTTACACCCTTGGGGGGAAGAAAAACTCATTGAAAAGTCTTTCAGCTGGGAGAAGGCCGAGGGAAGAGGGGGGGGGATCCTTCTCGCTATGAGAAGGACGGATTCTATTTTAGGAGGGGAAATTCTGAAAAGCGGGGATGAAGGTGCAACGTGGCGGATTCTGGGGAGGTCTGGGCGAGGAGTTTGGCGTAAAAAAAGGAGAAAAATCCACGGGGGAGGGGTTTAATTCGTCCTTCCGGGGATGCCGCCGAGCCCGCCGTGAAATCGAAACCGGCCGCTAAAAACCAAGCGCCTTCTTATTTCTAAACCGAGAAAAAAAAACAAAACTTATGCGTAAGGGAAAAAAAAAAAAGCGCTTCACTGGGGGTTTATCGTAGGTTGGAGTAAAAAAGAAGGGCTCGGCGAAGAAAGAGAGCGAACTCCGTGATTGAAAGATCGAGAGGGGGGGACCGCCACCGACTCGCTCCCAAGGAAGCATAAGTGCATAAGGGCTCCGCACCGGAAGGGGGGGAGAATTCCAGTAAGAGAAGGTATGCGCATAAGCCGATGAAGGATAGGACCCTCCGACATCCGATCAGAGAGAAGAGTTTCCACCAAGGAGGAAAGGAAGGGGGCCGAGTGTAGTCCCATCCGGAAAAAAAGAAAGGAAGAAGGAGCGAAGGGGAAAGGATCGAACGCTCGCAAAGACCTCCTTCTCTGCGAGAAAAATAAATAAAACCTATCACAGGAGAGTCGAAGCGCCACTGGGGAAAGGGGGAGTTCTCTCGGGAGTTCATATGAAGTAGATTTGAGAAAAAGGGGAAGAAAACAAAACTCCCAATCAAAAGAGCGTGACCAGAAGCTAAAAATGTGCGGAACATCTGGTGGGTCGGGGAAAATCGTATCAAGTTGAACGTTTCACACTAACCGGGGGGGCCGAAAGAGAAAAAGGAGTCCAATGGAGAGGAGGGTCCTGCTCAAACTGTGTGGGGCGCTCTCTGAAGTCGACGTAGGGAAGGGCTTTTAAAAGGGTTTTAACGGAAACTGGAGAAAGCCGGTGGAGGACGGCGAGTACTCGCCGGCAGTTACTGGGAGCCACTGGAGGTGCGACCGTAACATTTCGCGAAAAGGAAAAAAGAGGTGTTTCACTTTTGGTCTTTCCTTACATCGCGAGATGAACGAATTACGAGGAAGTATTCCATCCGGAAAAACCGATAAGTGGGAAAGGGGGGGGAACATTTTCGCTCAGAGGGAAGATTCTTGGCTACTCGGGGAGAATCTTGTATTTTTGAAGGGGGGGTGGAGTTCTGGGCATTTCTTTCTGGAGAGGGTAAGGGAGTCGCTGCAAGGGGAGAGGGGGAGGAAGAGTACCTCCGTGTCGAGGTAAGGAAAGAGTCTTCCGAGTCCAGAACAGAGTCTCCAGCTCTTTCGGGAGTGCGGTCTAAGAAGTATGGCGGAAGTAGGGAAATTCCTAAAAAAAAATGTTTAGAGGGAAAAGGGGGGGTTTTCTACTGCGCGAGGGGATTCTTCATCATTTCTTCAAACAGGCCTTCCTTTAAGGTCTAAGAGTTCGTGTGTCGGAGGGGGGGAGTTCAAGCGGGTGAGTTCCAATTCTTTCGGGAAAGCTGTGGTAAGGAGGGAGGGGGAAGGGGGCGAGTTTGAGACCGGGGGAGTCCTGTGATAATGAAATCTCGGATAAACAACAACAACGGATTAAAATAGGTGGAGGAGGGCCCCGACGGAATTACAAGGTCTGAAAAAACGCAAGCCGAAAATGCCTTCATACCCTGCAAAAAAGGACCTCATCGCGAAAAGAACCGATATCTACAAGAAACGTCGCAAAAAGACCCACTTCTATTAGGAAAGCAAAAAGGGCCAGTCGCAAAAAAACCAGTAGCGAAACATTTGCCTGGAAGACGCTTAATTCGAATTACCAAGGAGTCTGTTAATCCGTAAGAGTTGTGCAACAAGAGGGAGACTAGGGGGGGAGGAAGAGGGGAGAAGAGAGAAACCTTACCCTCGACAACGGAGGTAAGCTTCCATTCACAAGAGAAATTAATCGGCACGAATAAAGAGAGGGGCTCTCCCACAAAGACGCGTCAGGAAGAAAGGGGAGGAATCTTCCGCCGAAATGTTGACGTAAAATCCTCTGGGGGGGGCAGGGCCGTAGAGAACGGAAAGCTATTCGCCCTGACGCGCGATCAAAAGGAACTCAAAGGGAAAAAAAACATACGGAAATGTCGCTAATGGGGGAGCCCGTTCGTCAAGGAGAACGGAAAGCAAAGATTTACAGGAAAAGATTAAAAGGGAGAGGAGACACCTGCGAAAAGGTCAAAAGAAAAAGAAGCTTCATCAAAACCTCAGTAAAAAGACTTCATCTGGAGCACAAAAAGGGGGGGACAGTCGTGAATAAGAGAGAGGGGCGCTTTTATTCGCTAGTTCAAAGCACAGGCGTCCCTGATGAACACATCAATGTGAAAATGGGGAGGAGGGGAAGGAGTTTCAGTCGAAAAAAGGCCTCACTGGGGGGGACTTTCATGATGAGCTGGTGATGGATTTTTTGGTTGGAAAAATATTGCCTAAAAACGGAGGTTTGTTGTCGAGGATTGATGAGCCTTACAGGAAAGCCGGGGAAGGAGAGAAGATTCCGGAAAGTGCCTAGGGGGGATTTAGGCTCATTCTCTCAGAAGGAAGGAAAGTCGACTAGAATAGCGGCAGAATTGATTTTTCCGTGTCTTGAAGAGGACTCCCCGCATCGGCTGAAGACCGGGGGGAAACTCCTGGGTCAAGGAGGGGGAAGAGGGGTTAATCCTTACCTTCGGAGGGCATACAACGTATTCTAATGTGAGAAGCCCTTCGGAGCGAGTACTGTGCACGGTGCGAAAGGGAATATCGGGGAAGGGGGGAGCGATTGAGGCGCGGGGGGGGGGGGGGAAATCCTTATGCCCCCCCGAAACCCCGGTTGATTAAGAGAACGTATGCGCCGGCAACGTTAAAATCTAAACCTGGGCGCTGGGCGACAAAACTATAGAATAGGGGGAGAGGAAGAGAAAGGAGAGGGGGGGGAAAGCCCATAACGGCTTTCGTGGGTTTTAGCTTCCGGTTTCACACTGAAGAAGGTCCGGAGCCATCCGAGGAAAAAAACAAGCCACCTGGGGTTGGGAAAGTTTAAGGGGGAACCGACTCGCTTCAAGGACATCGATTCACAGACAGCAGGGAAAAACAAAGGGACGCTTTACTAATGGCTCTAGGAAAGGAAAGGGAGCATAGCCAAAAAAAAACTCCGACCATCGAGCATCGGCCTCGACGATTCAGAGCGGTTCAAGATGCAGGGGGTGAACTGTCTTCCAATCAGAAAAGAAAAGGGGGGGGGGGACGGGAAAAGGCTTTTCCGGCAAGGGGCTCAGGGGAAGAGAAACTACCACCCTCAAGCCTTCTAGATGGTAGAAGGAAAACCGAGCAATTTGCCGGGGAATCGCCCCTTTTGAAAATGCGGGGAAGAAGGAGCTTCAGCATTGCAGATAAGGACATTTCACGAAAACAACAGGTGTGCGCTCCTCGGTTCGACCACAAAAAAAAAAGGACCACGCATAGTCAAAGAAAAGGGAATCGGAGGAGAGACATCGGCTCAAAGAGAAAGAGGAACGTGTGTTCATCACAAGGGAACTCCTTTGCTTGGAACTCGCGAATCAAAAGGGGAGGAGCACGTCAAAATGACAAGTTTTTTGGGGCCCGGGGGAGAAGGGGAGTTACTGGGAGGGAGGACGCTTGCTTGGAGGGGGAAATTCGGCGGGAGGGAATCGGGGGAGGACTCAGGATGGGGCGCCGGCTAAAGCGGCATCGATGTTTGGGGGACGAAAACCATTCGAAAAAAAAGCGTTGTTCATTTGCGTAGTTCCGAGAGAGAATCTGCGAGGATGGAAAGAAGCTAGACTGAGGGGGCCTATTCGACGGCGAAATTTGTACCGGGACACAAGGGGGGGGCCTCGAGAGGAAGAAGAGGGGGGGCTCTAAGATGGAGGGGGAGATCTTTGGGTTCTTCTTCTTATTGTGGAAAAACGCGCAGGGGGGTTTTTGCATTGGCCTCTTCCCGGGGTCTAGGGGGGAAAAAAAGCTTCGCCGAGGCAACAAAGCGTCGCCAGCGGCGGGGAAACCAAAAATTCGTTAGAAGAGTTCCGTGAGGAGAAGGGAATTAATATGGTTCAGCTCAAAAAAAAGGTTCTCAGGGAAAAGAAGGGGGGGGGGGGGATACTTCCTCGCGGTCGAATCATCATTGGAAGAACTCGAAGTTAAAGGGCAATGCGACTTTCTTGTGCTTCGTTTCGAGAAATGATAGCTTATTGAAGGGGAGAATGCAAGAGACGGCTTGTCTGAGTCATTATGCGGGAAAACTTGGGGAGGATTATCGTTGGGGGCAAGAAAAAAGAAAACCAAACAACGAGGAGGGAGGGAGGATGATTTCGAGTTCATTATAGAACGGACGATAATCCCTTAAAAAAAACGCGGGAATCCTTCTCAAACCGAAAAAAAGCTTGAAACACCTCCCCTTGGAAGAAAAAAAAAAAGGAATCCGATATCAAAAAAACGTCGAAGGACATTACGCCTGGACGAGGAAGCAAGATACGCCGCCCGGCAGGAGGGGTCAGCGAACATTTGCCTGGAGATCAAAAAAAAAAGATTCTGTCAGACGAAGGTCGACCGAGATTTTTGAAGTCCCGCCGCTGGGGGGAGGGGATGCCTCGGACGCCGCTGAAAATTCCTCAAAACGTCCTTAAGAAGCACAGATGGGCAGGGAAAGGGAGCCTCTGCGCGGAAACTCCGACGAAAGAAAGAAAAATCTCTCACCAAAGTCGATCCACCCGTCGTCAAGGAATCCCGCGAACGAGGAAGGGGTTGGCGAAGGGAACAATCCTAAGGCCTTATGTATGAGGAAGGAGCTCTATGCGCCCGTCCATAAAGCATCTCCTCTCGATCAATGAAACCTCAAAATTTAAAAAAAAACGTGAATTTCGCGTCGCACGAGATGCCTAGAGGGTAAAATCGAGAAGGGAAAAGGACTCCGTTTATGAGGACTAACCTGAGCAGGTCAGAATAAAAACTCAGCGTCCACCACAGCACTCAAGAAGGGCTGCGCAAACATCATTGAGGCAAGTAAAACCGCTCTATTGGCGCTTTCGCAGTTCTTCAATCGGAAAAAAAAAAGCCGGGGAGAACAAGAAGTTCAATCTGCCTGAGAATCAGAAAAGGGTCCGCACATTTTTTTAGGAAACAAGGGATGCGCCTGGGTGGGGTAGTTTGGAAAAATAGTGCTGGCGTGAGTTGTTGGGGAAAAGGTATCTGAAGGAATGACGAAAGAAATTCGTACCTGAGACAGGGAGGAAAATAGGAATTTACTCAGGGGGTACTGGCTATCCGCGAGAAGGGAGGTATTGGAGGCGCAACAGCGTTTCTATCCTGTAAGCAAAAAAAGGCAATCACAGTGAGTTGAGGTGGCAGGGGAAAGACGCCCAGATCGGTCATAGGGGGGTCTTGCCGGGGCTCAGACGAGGAGGGGATGTCGAGAGGGGTATCCTTCCTCGGCTGGCATACACCGGATTCGATGGGGAATAAGTGAGAAGGCTACCAGGGACTTATGGGGCGTAGATTCGGCTCAGGAGGGAGCGGTGGCAGGGGAGAGAAGATGCAGCACACGGAGAGCTGTGTTGATAATGCGCCGAAGCGGGGGAAAAAGAAAAGACCGAAGATAAAAACCTGAAGACCGTCAGAAAGAGAACAACCACAACGGAGGAGGAAGAGATATATCGGTTTTCAGATCCCCAGCGAGGGGGAAGCGGCCGGGGTGAAGAAAAAAAAAGCTGATTCAGGAGCATCTCTTAGACTAATAAAAAGTGATTGAAGAAAAAAGGGTTCCTCCCGGAGAGAGTCGCAACCATCGATCCGCATCATGCTTCCTCCGAGGCAAATTAGGTAGCCCTTTTCAGAAAGGTTAACAGAGGAAGAGTGTCATGCGAAATAAGAGGAAGGATCCCCATAGAAAGCCGACATCGAGCACTCGGGAAAAGACGAGTTATAAGGAAATCTTCTTGCGGCTTCCAAGCGGGGAAAAAAAAAAAGAAGAAAGGGGGAGCCGTCTCTCCTGGGCGACAGGATCGAACCGCTCGTGGAGCTTCAAAAACAGGAGAAAACCGGGGGGAAGGCATCTAAGAGTTCCCGGAGAGGGGACCGTAAAGAATTAGAAGGCATTTCAAAAACGAAAACAACCTCCAGGGCCACACTATTTTCAGAAAAAAATAGACCCAAGATAAAGCAGAATGACCAGCTTATTTAAGGAGGTTGGAATCGAAGAAAACTCTCAGAGTTGCCCTATTTTTGTTCACCAAAAGGGGGGAGGCGGTGAAGTGGGGACTCACGAAATCAAGAAAAAAAAGACGGGATGAAAGGGTACTGCTCAATGTGGGCGAAGCGAGGGTCGAATTGAGATGGGGGAATTCGGTTTCTGGTTGCTGACGAGAGAATCAAGAGAGAATAGGGGCGGACTCGAGGGGGGCTAAGAAAAGCATCGATGGTGAGAACGGGCCGCCATTCGAAATGGGAAAAAACACCGTAAATTGTGAAGAAGAAAGGGACTGCGAGGAATTTGAACGGGAAATATATCTCGCGGGCCCGGAAAGAATCCTTCCCGGACAACCGCGGGGGTTCGCTTTGGGGCCAAAAGGGAGGGAGCGCGGGGAGACGCGGATCTGCGACGGGTGGCTCAAGTAGGTGGTGAGAGCGTCTAGGCTGAGGGATTTTTCCGAGAAGTTGTCATGGGAGCTTACCGACTTGAGGAGGGGTAGAGCGAGAGCGAAGAAAAAAGGTCCAGCCGAGGGGCGCACAAAAAAAATCCGGAGGACAGAGGGGGGTTTGCCGTCGAATTCAAAAAAAAAACGCCTCCGTCCATGCAAAGGTTCTCTAACCTGTGGCGACTGAAACGCGGGAAGGAGACATTTCTTACTCCTCGCCGGCCTGAGAATGCGACGTGAGAAGGGAGGAATAGGAGTTAAAAAGGAGAGCTTTAGGTCAGGCGGGATGTGATGCCGCAAGCTCGCTTTGTGGAATGAGCGAGTGGAGAAAGGTCGGTAGTGGGAATGAAAGCATCGGAAGGAGGAGGAGTATTGAAAAGAGAGATGGAGATGTTCATTATCTCCCGACGATAATGGGCTCCTCTCCTCCAAAGGAAGACCAAGCTGAAGAACGGAAGAAAGAATCAAGGGGGGGAAAGAAAGACCACGAACGGAGAAGGTATACAGGACGCCTGCCGAATGATTACCTGAAGAAAATTGAAAAGGAAAACATTGGACTGTGCCTTATTGAGGGACGAAGGCCACGGAAGGAGTCCTCCGTAATACGACCTAATTTTGTAAGCCGCCCACGAGGGTGTCTGCCGGAAAGCCAGGAGCGCGGACCGAAAAAATCGAAAAAAGAGGGAGGCTGCCCCGGCACAATATTCTTCATGAGTAAGGAGAGGAAACTCCGACGAAGAAAAGCCTCTCACCACCCTCAGAGAAAAAAAAAAAAAAAAAACCTCTAAGATCCAGAAAAAGAATTGGGAGAAAAAAGTCCTCGGTGGGGGAGAGGGCAGTATGTAATCTGCCCGCGAGAGGGCCCTTTCCATCCTGCCGAAGCGATCCGGAAAAGAAAAGGGAGGAAAAGTTGAAAAGAAATTTGTCGACACAAGACCATCGTGCATAGGGGGTCTCTTCCACGAGTCCGCCAATATTAGCCGTTTAGGGACTCACGGCTTCAAGGTCAAAAAAAAGGACCCAAATTCAAGAAAAAGCGCGCCCCAAGGGGAAAAAAGACGTGAATGAGTGGAGTCGATTTTCTTTGGCAGGGGGGGGGGGGGGGGGGTCTTCCAACCGGTGTGAAATCGTTCAAGATGCGCGTTAGAAAGAAAGCCAACCGATGCGTCCAAATTAAAATGGGGCCTTGAGGGGGGAGTTTTTTGTTGGTAAGGGAAGTGAGGGGGGGAACTTATCTTCAATGGAGGGACGAGGAAATAGTAACCGCCTGGAAGCGTCTTCTAAGACCAGGAATTGCCGGTGGAGGACAAATCGGACGGAATGATTTATTTTGGAAGAGGTTCGGAAGGGGGAAAAAACCCCTGAAGCCGATCACAACAAGTGAGTGAAGTTTTCCTGAGAAGCACAGCGGCAAAACAAAGGAACTTCGGGAAGAAAAAGGGAAAAGGCCGGATGAGAGTTCTGAGGTCAGGGTATCCTTCCCTCTT
>Ga0179593_1687295_pt1 | contig 19892 bp, 18 predicted proteins | sample CZODoug2_1_08_16_FD_185931 | JGI IMG/M metagenome (GOLD analysis project Ga0179593, IMG submission 185931) | Vadose zone soil fungal communities from Angelo Coast Range Reserve, California, USA - CZODoug2_1_08_16fungal (PacBio error correction) | ecosystem: Environmental > Terrestrial > Soil >...
AGAAGAAAAGGAGGAAAAGGGCTAGGGCGTCAAAACCGATCATTCACTACAAAGAAAAACCCCGGTGGAAAGGAAGGAAAACCTCTTATGAGGGGCCCTAAAAGAAACAGGAAGAAAACGGTTGTTTGCGTGCGAATCGGCCTCTGGGGAGGGAGAGCTTTAAAAAAAACGAAAAACGTACGAGGTTTCCTCGCACAGCTGGCGCTGACTAAAGCGTGGGAGGGGGGGGGGCTAGACAAAAAAAAGGCCGGGGCCGAAGACGTTTCGATTACGGTTCTATTGGGGGGGAGCTAAAAAGGGTCAAACGAAACTCGCTCCTACGAAATTCTCAGAGGTCATTAACTTGGAAGGGGAAGCACGCGGGGGGGGGAAAAAAGGAAAAATCGCTATAGAAAAGGGGTTGGGTGACTCAAAAGCGGCGAGTGCGCAACTTTCGATGGTAACAGAAACCAATAACAACGAAGAAGGGGCAGTATTCTTGCTATTCCTCACCAGCGACACATAAAGGATGGGGGGGGGTGAGGTGTACGATCCCGGAACATAGGGATTGTGAGGAAAGGAAGGTCAGAGGGAAAAAGGGGGAACTGGACCAAGGACACAAGCGACCCCCAAAGCGCTCGTTATGGGACTAGGACGGAAAATTCAGAGGGAGAGACGTTTATGACAAGGAGAGGAAGAGAGGAAACCACCCAGGGAGAGGGACACAAAAAATCAAAAAGTCGGCAGGGACTTTGTCTTCGAATCCTCGACGGAAGGAGGTAAGATTGTTTAAGAAGGAAACGGAGGAAAAGGAACGGTCCAAGAGGGAGGGGTGCTACAGCTTGGAAGTGTCTGAAATCAATCCTTCTGACTCAGGGCTATATCGCACCGAAAGCGTGGGGAGTGAAGGAAACAGCCGGGGCTGTTCAACGGCCGGGGAAGGGAAAAAACACGATGCAAGGGGGGATTTGAACGAAAAAAAAACGGAGAGGCTAGAGGGCCTTCAATCTCCGACTGGGAAGGTCGCAGTATGGGGTTGCAGGGTTGAACAGAAATGACACCGTTCCGAAACCTCGTTGAGAGAAGGGATAATTACGGGGGAGAGATTCTGAAAAGCTGGAGAAGGCCCGCTGTCAAGGTCGTGACGACGGCAAAACAATACTATCTGCCGCCAGGGGGGTAGTTTGATAAAAAAATCATCCCGGGAGTGTGGCCGCTGCTAGGATCAAGAACGATGCAAGAGGCACCGAAAGGGGGGGGGTCGCGTGAGAAAAGATCCAGTTTGTATTCGACGCGGGGGGGAATTTGCAGAAGAGGGCGTCGAGGGTACAAACAACCGAAGAAAAGTCAATCCGGGGGGGACCAAAGGGGGAAAAACCACGCCCTCTTAACTCCAAGTATAGCAATGCGACAAGACAAGCCCTTTTCCTGAAGCAAGCAAAGAGCATCCAAAAGGAAAAAGACTCTGGGAGAAGGGGAGTGAAAATAGGCAAGAAAGCGGGTATCCCTAAAAGGAATTGGAACTAAGACGGTGGTGTTAAACAGGTAATGATCGACGGGAAAGAATCTGAAAAAAAGCCATGCGGAGAGGGGTCAGCGAATCTCATCATCCAACATGAGAAAAAAAAAAGAAGAAAGTCCATTATCGAATGGAGCATTTAACCAACACGGGGTGAAAAAACAAGAACAGACGCCTCTTCGGGGAGGGTAATGAGGTCTAAACTGCGAGAGGACCGAAAAGACGGGGGAAATCAAACTAGGGCCGAAGTGGGAAAAGTGAGACTATCGACTCTAGGAACGCGATGGAAAAGAGCAGATAATCGGTTTGAAAGTTAAAAGTCGAACAAAAATGGAGAGAAGTGAAAAGGTGAGGGCGTCCGGAGCTATTCTTCTTGAGTAATGGGGAAGGATATGGAATGTTGCTGTTTTGGGGTGGAAGCCGGGAACGCAGGAAAAAGGACGCTATTTAAAAAACGGCGAACTTTCGGGAGTTTATCAAGAAAAAAATGGGGGGGGGGCAAAAGGTGTGAGAGCAACCGGTTCAAACCCGTTCGGAACAGGAAACAATCACTCAGGAGCTGAAGGATTCATGCGGTTCAGAAGAAGCCGGTGGGAATATTAATAAGGACCGAAAGAAATTTGAAACGCTCCGCTTCCCAGAAGGGGAACTTGTCGGGGTTCCGGGGGGAAGCGCAAGAAGATAAGCCAGAAAATGGGCCCTAAAAGTACAAAAGAGTGAAGTGCATTTCAGTCAAATCCGAATAGCTATCAAGGGGAGAAACTAGACAATGAAAGTCAAACAAGACAATGCCATGGGCAATAAGTGGGGGGGGAAAATTCTCAACATATCGATAATATGGCCGGGAAGAAGGGGAGGCGGGGAATAGACGGCCTCCTGCTCAAAATTTGGGAAGAGAAAAAGCGGGTAACCGAAACACTGCGGGACGCGAGCCGCGCAAATCCTATCCCGGGAACGAGGTGGGGTGGCGGAAAGGTTCGGGGCGCGCTGGAAAAAAACAATCAGGAAGCAAGAGAAGAAACCGAGGGCGGGACTCCCTGTAAACCCAACAGAACAAAGGGTGGGAATCAGTCGAATTAACGCAAGTATAGTAAAACGAGACCGTTAGCGGGCATATGGGCTTGAAGCTTGATATGCAAGGAAGTAAATGAAAGGCTCGCCTTGATGAGAAAAGCAAGACTTGATCAAAAGATTCAAAAGGCCGAGGCTGGAGGCGAAACGGGAACCCCGAACCTGTTTGGAGGAGGGAAATCGGCGAGTATAGAAAAAGTCCATGGGCTAACCGCTCTGGTGATCGGGGTTGGAGCAGAAAGATAGGATCCGGTTTCATCTCTAAAAGAGGAGAGGAAAGTGAACCCTTTGAGAATAGCGGGGAGAAAATCGCGCAGAAGAGATGAAGCCACGCGATGAATGTCGAGGGAGGAAGAGATGACATTTGAACTCTAAAGGGAAAAAATCCCAGCACAAAGGGTCTGGGGCGTTAGTCCCTTATCGGAAGACGGCCTTTGCTAGGAAAAAAGAAGCTCCATTATGAAAGCGGAGCGATGGCCGATTAAAAGGCTGCCCTGTGAAAAAAATATAGAATCAAGGCATCCGAACGCAGCGAGAGGAAGGGGGGAAACTAATACTTATTATAAGCCGGAAGGTGCCGTTCGGTGGGAATGAGTAACACGGCGCAGAGGGGTCGAGCTCGAGGAAGGAAAGGAGACAAGACCTTCTCCAAAAACAGGAGGGAGATACGGTCGGCTCGAAGCGGGGGCGAGTCGGCGGCGAGAAAGAGCGAGTAGTAAGAAGGAGACCCGCACTAACCATTTGGATTCAAAAAAAGAGGAGAAAACGCAGGAGGCAGATAAAGAGATCTGGATAGAAATTGAAAAGCATCCCCGGAGAAAGGGGGGAAAAGGGCAGGAGGTACTCCTTTTCACTGTCCTTGGTCGAAGAAAAGCAAAGGAAGGGAAAGGTTGACTGCAAATTCATTGGCGCAAAATTTAAAAAAAAACGGTGCGAGGACCGGGGCGGGGTCTTCGGTAGCAAGGGGCATCCGAGGGGGGAAAATTCACCGAGTAACAACGGCTCTTCAAAGTGTTTCCCTCGGGAAAATCAGAGGAAAAAAAGGGGGAGCTTGAAAAGACTGAGAAAAAGATTCCCATTCAGGAATTTGATGAGTCTTGGGACGCCTGGATCCAAAAGAGGGGGGGGGCACAACTAACCAGGGCAGCCTCCCACACAGTTCCTTAATCACCTCCAAAAAAGAGAAAGTAAAAGTAAGGCCCATGTGAGAGAGGAAAGGCCAGGACACACAGCACAAGTAGGCCGGGCGAAAAACAAAAACTCCATTACCTGACGGGGAGCATAGCGCTGCGGGAAGGGATCAATTTGCTCTCTAAAACTTGGGGGAAACAAATTAATCCCCACTGGTCTCACATCGATCAGGCCCATCTGCGTTCAGCGAGGAAAGTCATAAAAAGACCCGCACAGTGAGTCTTCGCAAAAGGCACGGCCAGGAAAAAGTGACCGAGGCTAAGGCAGCAGAGGGCAGGGCTTCAAGCGTGGTACAACTCAATCGGAATGAATTAAGGGAGGTTAATATGGATGAGAAGGTAATAAAGCTAACATCTCAGAAAACTGGAAAGGCCAAAGCTCCATTGTTTGCCCGTCGAGTCCTCCAATAACAGAGGCCGCGAAGGCATCAAAATTCAAGGGGTTCAGGAGACCAGAAAGAACTTGCCGTTCGAATCGATCAAACCGAAAAATAGGGATTGGACCACAAGGGTGCGGAGGCGCGGAGTGCTCGCCGGGAGTGAAGGCTTCCAAGGGGGGGTAAGATGATCACGGTTCGTTCGGACGTGTACCACCGTAGACGTCCAGGGGCAAAACGGAGTGTGCAGTACTCCTCCGTCGGGACACAAATGCAAGAGAGCAAAAGCAAAGAAGTTCCCAACTGATACGGAAGACTTCTGTCTTAGGATTTGAGACGCCTAGGAAAGAAAAGCAACGGTCACAATCTTTGGAGACCCGACTGTATACAGAGGAACAAAAAAAGGGAGAGGGGTATTGGTTATCCGTAAAGACCGTCTGGTTACCAACTGAGGGAAAGAATATCAGCGAAGGAAGGCCGAAGAGGAGGAAAACAGAAACCTTCAAGGTCATGCAACACATACTAGGGCCACAGTCGAAAAAAAGAGTGAGGCGGGGGCCAGTCTGCGCGTGGAAAGACATTACCAGCATCGTTCTGGAGGAACAACGACCAGTAACAGAAAAGAAACCGGGGGCCCGCCCAAGGGCGATATTCCTCGTCAAAGCTGATTGAGAAAAAGAAAAACTGGGGAACTCGGGACTCGACAATCCTCCGGGCCGGGGATACAGGACTTAAGGAAGTCAGAAAGGACGTCAGGCGTTATTACATCTGACCCCTAAAAACCGAAGCTGTTGATGGGGGGGGTGCACGACCGACTGAGCGGGGTCCGAGCTTGGTAAACGATGTTCCAGAAAAGAACAGGAAATCTAGAGGGAGGGGTCCTCGAAAAGAGTCACGGGGGAGGCGTGTACTGTCTGTTCCTGAAAACTTGCGGAGGACATGCAGAAAGGAAAAAATGTAACCGAGGCGCCGACCAGTCGGGGAAGAAAAGGGGGGCCAGGAAAAGAGTGTCTCTTTGAGGTGCGTAAACGAAAAAAAGCAATGCTGGGGGGGAGTCCAAAACGCCCCGTTACGTACTTGATCGCCTCTTGGGGATTCAAAAAAATCGACTCAAAGGAAAGCTAGAAGAAGGGGCAGTGAAAAAAAGTCAAATTAATTTCCAGAGAGAATGGAATTCGGAGGGAGCCAAACGTTTTCAAAGAGAATCAAAAAGAAAAAAAAAAAAAAAAAAGAAGGAAGCGAAAGAAGATCTTGGACGGAGAGTGGCAGGAGAAAGAAAGACCATTAAAATGACGCAAGCTAGTCCAAGAAGGACCGGGAAGGGGAAAAACGGTAAACGAAGTTCAGCTTCGTTGAGCACTGAGGCCATACCAAGAGACCCGCCAACCAAACGCGACGGAAGGACTCGGACTTGAGGGGAGAGGGGAAGGCATCTGCGGAAAGGTCTGGTCACCTGTTTTTTTGTCGGGGAAGGGAAATGATCGGTTTGAAGTCAGAGAATTTTCTATTCCTTGGAACGGCGGCATGTAGGAGGAAGAGAATCAAACGGATGGGAGGAAAAGAGTAGAGGGGAATCATTAACCGCGTGCGAATGCATTCGAAAAGAAGACATCAAACGGAATTCAATACACGGAAAGGAGACAAGTCGGGGAAACAAAAAAAAAGCCGCTTATGCGAAGAAGAGAGACAAGAAGACAAAAGGGCGGGGGGGTGCTTGCTAATCACAGTCGCCGGGTGAGTACGCAGGTGACAAAACGAAGTACAAAGGGACATCATCGTCTTGGGGAAGACACGCTTTCCTCGGAAGAGGGGGATTGGAGGAGGCCAGTCCTGCTCCTTTCCAAACCGGCGTTTTTGCCGGATAGCAAGAGGGAGATCGTTGTAGCTGAAACGTTTAGTGAAAAAAAAGAAAACTGATCACACTCTGGAGACTAATTCCTCGAAAGTGGGAAGTACGTAAAAACGGGCGCGTCGAATCGGCTCGAATGGGGGGACCTGTGGTTTTGGGGGGATCAAAATAGGCGAAAGAAAAGTTTAAAGGGTAAGCAAACCCCGAAGAAATTACCAGAAGGGGGAGGGGAGAATAGCAAGCACATCTACACTATTACCCGTTCTCTTGGGGGAGGACGCCGAAGAAAGAGTCCACGGTTCTTGGTGCTAAGTCGCAGGGCATCGAACTGTGAGGAAACACACCGACGACACCAGCCCAAAGATGGGCGAGGACAGGGGATCTGATTCATGGGAATTGCCGAAAAAGAAGGAAAAAAGAGAGCCAAACCTGTTCTCGCGCAAAAAGAAGAACTGGACGCAGCGGGGGGGCTGTCGATGAAGCATTTTGTCGAGGACTCTTAGAGAAGACTGCAGGGTGTATACAAAAAAAGGCAGGAGTGTCAGGCAACTGGAGGTCGGGGGAGGGGAGTGGTCTGCGGCGCTGACGCCGATTATCTCCCTCATAAGGAGTTTTTGATCGAACCGAGGGTACGGAAAAGGGAGGCAAATACCAGACACAAAACCCCAGGACTTTCGTTGTGCCAAGCAGCCTTCTCTTCTGAAGCGAGAATGCAATCGGGGAAGTCGCAGTGGCCTTCGTTTCACCCTTACGCCCAGCTACGGTTGAATGCCCCTGGGAGGAAAAGTTCGGGAAAAAGAGAAATGGTAGAGGTGGAAGGGGATGCAAAAATAATACCTATCTGGAACCTCTTGAGGAACGCAGAGGCGCGCCAACTGCTGTGATCCTAGTTCCATCTTCGGAATAAAGTGTTGTACAGAATGGACCGGGATCCGGGTGAATAATCTGGAAAATGTAAATTCGAAAAAAGGAATTTTCAAGGTAGTGACGGGGGATAGAAGGTGGGAAGAAGACGAACCGGAAGATCATACCTGTGGACAATGGGAAAAGACACGACTGAACGCGAAACCGTTCAAGTACTAAATCAATAATCTCAATCGAACCCCCTCAGAGAGTGCAGAAGAGAACAATCTGGGAGGAACGATGGTGCAGAGAGGGGTGGGGGCAGAGTATCACTGTAAGTACGAAGGGATTTCAAGAGGAGGAGAAGGAAGGATCAAGCAATAGGAGAAAGGGTCATCCCTCAATCATCCAGACGGGGGGGCGTTCAAAACAACGAACATGATGCATGAAAGCAAGCTTTTACCGCCGCGAGGGGGGGGGCATGGTGCTGAGAGCGAGTCTCACTCATGAAAAAACAACCACAGAGAAAAAAAGGCTTCTGCTTATCTAAAGAGTAACCAGAGGTCTGAGCCAGAGGATCATCGGTGTGAAAGTCGAAAATGAGGAGAAAAACGGAGCCTGATCCCTGCGAAAGCTATGAAAGGAAGGGGTTTAACGAGATCTAGAATGGGAAAGGGTGGGGGGACTTTACGACCGCGAACAGAGGCGATTTACCGCCTTGGAGAATGACTGCACCGGGTTTGTAGGGTCTCAAACCGGGGAACAAACGCTTGAGGAGAGACCAAGACATTAAGTGAGCTTTCTTCAGGTACGGGACAGGGGAAGTTAGAAAGACCGGCACACTCTTGCAGGGATCTCGTTGGAACGGCTCGCTTCCAAAGAGGAAAGGGAAAAGAAAGTTGTTCCGGTCTGGAAGCTCCGAAAAAAAGCAGGGCCTAATTACCGCAGGAATGGACATGGAAAAAAAAAAATCCTAATCAAATCATTTGTGCGTCAACACGAAAAAAATGAAAGTCAAGGATACGCCCACGGCGGGCCAACTCAGAAGGGTTGGAGAGGAACCCTGCGAGAAAAAAGAACGGGTCTCAATTCCTCGTTGAATGGATTATAAGGGAAACGGGCCAGAAGGTGGGAGCACAAGGAGAAAAAGCTTGCACGAGACCAGATATCAAGAAAAGAGGCGCAACAGAGACAAGACGGGGGATCCGATAGACGTGGGGGGTTTGCATGTTTAGGGAGCGCAAAATGGAGTCTCTAAAAAAGGAAAAACGGAGGGGAAGCGTACCGAGAGGAACACGAAAAAAAAAAAAGAAAGGAAGGACCTTCTTATCCATCAGGAGGAAAGGTAACGAAAAGGAATAAGGGCTGCGATGAAAGTTCTTACGCCGTGTTCCCTGAGGGAAAAAAGGGCAGCATGGGTAAGAAAGGCGCCTAAATGATTTCCCTCGGCTAGGAAGAAAGGACCTTCTCGAAAAAAAAAGTCTAAGGCGGTGCCTATAAGGCAGGGAAACGGCCCAGACTGTGGAAAAAAAGGAGGGAAAGGGGGGTTCTGCTTATCAGGTAAGGAGGGGATTCCTCTACCGATCGCGCGACACATCGGATTAAAAGGCCAATGCTGCTTCTTGGCTAAAGAGAGGGAGAATTTCGAACAACTGGGAAGGAAAGAGAGAGATACACTGTCTACGAGCTTGGTCCTACGGAAAAATAAGAGGACTGAGCGCCAGTGGGAAAAAAAAAGTTCTCTTAAAGGTGTTCATCACTCCACCCCTCATCCACATGTGGGGGGGGACCAGGGCACTTCTATCGGAACCAAAACCTTGGGCGCGAAGGTTATCGGGCCTGATGCAATCAAAAAGCCTCCGACATGCGGCCAGTGGGGGGGGGGTATAGGCCCCTCCACGGCGTCCGCCTAACTCAGCGAAGACTAGTACTTAAGGAGTTCTACGCGTGCCTGGAGAAAAAGGGAGACGGGGAATGCGTACCCTGCAGCAGGGATCATTCCGCACTCAAGATGCAGGAGGGACAGAGCGCCACTAGGCTACACAAACCTTAGGGTGAATGGGGGAAGGGATCTAGAAGGGGCGTGCTGATCGGGGCGCAAAGGTGGGTTAAAGGATCTCCTTTTGCTCAACACGGACAACTGGAGACCGATACCGCCATTCAAAGGACCTTCAGGAAGAAAAGATGATCGGGATGGCATCATATCTCCCATTTCAAAAGGGGGCCCTGAGTTTTGTGGTAAGCCTGACTGTCAGGAGAGAAGTCGACGATGATTAAAAAAAAAAACGGTTTTGAACTGAATCATGTCTGCACAGCTTTCCCAGCGTAGGTACTGTTGCATTGGGCTAGGGCTTCACTGCAGCCGAACAATTGACAGACCGTGCCGAACGATCCCGTAAAAAAAAGGAGGCATGTGGTTTGCCCTAGGGGTGGTAGATATCTCAAACGCTTCGGTCACCGTAATGAGCGAAAGAACAACATCCTGGAGAATGAAAGCGGTGATCGAAAGGATCATAAGCTTGGTTTGGAAAAACGGGGGAAAGAAAAACCACGCAAGAACACGTTAGGTGAGTCCCCTACTAAGGGCGACGGTTTCGATTCCGGGAGGGCGTCCCGCCCTTCCAAAAAAAAAAGGCCAATAGGACACGCTCACTCGAAAAAAGCGCCAGAGGGAACAGGCGGCGCCATTGATCAGAAGCTCTCCGTGTAAGGAGTGCGACTGAAATCAAACATAGGAAAGAGAGAGAGGACGGGAAGCAAGAGAAGAATCAACTCCCAGAAATATTGTGTCTGAAAAAAAAAAAACCCGTCGAAAGATCTCTACATCACCATGAAAAAACCGCATAGGCGAGCGTCCGGGCTTCAAAAGAGATCTTAAGGTGCATGTCGTTGTGAAATAGGAGGGGATGATGAGAAAAGCCTCTTACCCATCTCAGAGAAGACCGGAGGGAAAATGCGCAAAAATTGCCCGGCCCGTCAAAACAGTGATACACGTAGAATCCCGAGCGTCATCATACAATGAAGGTTCGGAGACCATATAGGTCTTTGCGCTTCAACCCATCAAAACATAGAAAAACGGTTGGGGAAAAAATCTTGAAAAAAAACGTGAAAAGAGATTTCTCGCCTGGAGTCCGCGGCGTCCACGGGTTCCAGTCACCCCGGAGTCGTTCACGGTTCGTGTACCACGAGCGGGGAGGAAGCAAGGAAGTGCCAAATGAAGAGGAAATACCCTCCACGGGAAGGAAAAAGGTCCCCAAAGTCAAAAATTCTCTTTCTCCTAGAGAAAAATTCGGAGCACCGCAGCGCACAAGCTTGGCCGCTGAGCGCTGGCGGGATCCACTACAACGAAGAGAGGGGGTGGGTCTTCAAGACCTCTTTGAACCATACGGCAGGAGAGGGGAGGAAATGTCCGCCGGGAAAACAAGGACGCATCGAGCGACGGGAAAAGTTCCACTCAACACAGAGGACGAGGCCACAGGAGCCGTTCCGGAACACAGGACGGGGGGCGCTGAAAACGGTAAAAACGGGAATCGGGTCTGGGGGTAGGCATCCAGGCATCCGTAAAAAACTTTACCCGAGAGAAAAAAAGATCACCGAAAGGGAAACGCGGCTACGTCCTGCTGATTGCACACCAAAGGGGGGAACCTACTCAGAGACCGTGACACCAACTTCCTGCCGGAGAAAAAATAAAGAGAAATACGGAAAAGAGTCAAGTAGAATATTGAGGACTCGAGCCACGGCAAGACGAGGTTGATGCCCACCGACTGAGGGGCAAAGAGGGCCGATTGTGTGGGGGGTGGGTTTGGGGTGTAATGGTTTGTTTGTTGTTTTGGGGGGGGGTGTTGTGGGTGGGTGGGGGGGATTGGCAAACGTGATTCTCTGGGACAAAAAAAAAAAAAAAAACCCTGAAGAGTCGGAAGCCGGCAGCGCTGCGTCTCGTGTGTTAGTCTGTTTCGGAAAGGGGGGGAGGGCCCAGAGGTCTAAAAAAGAAACTTGCTTTTCCGAAGAAAACGACCAGGTCCGCCTGTACTCCGCCAAGCCGCGTGCCGGAAGAGCAATACTGGCAAGAAGGGGTAGGAGTCCCCCGCCTTGCTTAGTGATCGCCGAGGGGGAAAAAAAAGGGTCGATTCGAAAAAGTCATCAAAGCGGGGAACACTTTGCCATCGGGATAGAATTTGTAGCGGAGGGAAGGGGTGAGGATCTAGTCAAGCCTCAGACCGTACATCGAAAAGGGGGAAAAGGCTCTTCGCACGAAAAATCCGGGGGGGAAAGGGGGAAGAAAATGACGAGAAAATCCCGTGGCCAGAGAAAGAGTGAACTAGAAACCTCCGTAACGATTGAGGGCCGTGAAACTCACGGAAGCCCCTACCCGCGGCAGGAGAAAAAAACACCACGAGAGGTCCACTATTTTGTCGAGTTGCTAGGGGGAAGGACGCTAGAACGGAAAAAAGTTTGAAAAAAGTTTATTTACTTATCGTGGGGGAGGGACGTCCGAGCTTGTCGAGGCCTTCGCACGCGGCAAGATCGACAAACAACAAAAACAACGGAGGAAAGAAGAAAGGCCTGCTGCGAAAATCGAAAAGGAGGGAGGAATCAAAGAGAGAAAGAAAAAAACAAACAAAGAAGTTCTAGCCGAGGTGCGCCTTCCTCAAGAAAAAAAAGACGGAGTGGTTGCGTGAGAAACGGGGCCGAGGGGGGGGGGGAGGAGAACTCATTTGAGGAAGCACAAGTCGCTTGCAGAAAAAGAGAGGTGAGGAAAAAAAGAATGAGCTGGAAGCGTGGGCCCTTTTTTGGGGGTCTGGAAGGCCTCCACGACACGAGCATAGTCAGGGAAGGAGGGATTCCTATGAACCAATTTTTAGTGAAGACCACCAACTGATCACTAGGCCTCTAAATGCAAAATCACCGGGAAGGGGCTGATCGCTGTCGAATCGGCTCAAATCGACTGTGGGGGGTGGTAAAAAAGTATCATAACGAACGGCGGGGGGGGCCAAAGCCGGTACCCCTCGAGGCCCGTAATGCAGAGGACGCAAGCACAACAGCATTGTATTAACGACGAAAAGGGTCGTTCCGGGGGGACACATCACGTTCGTGAGAACCATTGTACAGCCAGCTGTAAAAGACATTACACAGTGAAAAAAAAAAAGCAAAAATGACATCGAGTACGATGAAGTTAGGGCCAGACCATCAGGTTTATGACGTCGCAAGCTCAGTCCGCACTAGAACCGCACTTCCTTGAACCGCCGCGTCGGTGGACGGGATGTCTGGTGGGACTCACCTTTTTTCAAAGGACTCGAAGTCCAGAGTCATCTTTTGTAAGAAGCACTTCCGGAGGGGGGAAAACCTGAGGTTCCCAACATTTGTGAGTTGTCTGCATCAGCCGCTGACGAAAGAAGCCAGAAAGGTGGGGGCGGTGAGCGGACGGGTAACTGCTTTCCGAGGCCTGGGAAGGCAAAAAAAACCCGGGTAGAAAGAAAATCTCAGCAGGCTGAAGACTCGGGCCGCTCGCCGAGGGGCTGGGGAGGACCTTGAAAGGGAAAAAAACAAAAATCACTACCGGACAGAAGAGAGGGGGGGATCCCGAGAGGAATTCTGAGAAGAATTCCTTCCTTGACCAACCCAGGGCGTTCCGTACGCTCCACCTGAAGTCTGAAAGGATCCCGCAGGCGCCGAGAAAGGGGACCTGTAGACCTAATTTCCCACACGAATCGAAGTGGGGGGGGGGACAAAAAAGATTTGACGGTAGCCTTTTAAGAATCCGTGGAAGGGTAGCGACGCATTTGCAAGCGTAGTGTGCTTCAAAGATACGGTGGGACCGCGAACGAAGAGCAAATCAAAAAAGGGGGGCAAAAAAAGAGGTAAAGGAATCCCTGAAAAACTGCGCGCCATCCCGCACCGGGCAAGTGGTCCGAACGTCAATCCACCCAGGAGAGATGCGTGGACACGCAATAGCAGAACTGGGAGCACGAAACGGGGGAAGATGCACAGGGTAGTCCATGTATCACGGAAGGACGACGGCACGACGGAAAGCCTCAAAAATCGGGCGAAGGATGGGGGGAAACAGACTCTCATCATAAAAAACTACGAAGGGGGGGGAAAAAAAACAGAATTGAAGGTAAAAACCGCTTTTTGCAGACTGCCGCTAAGGCCTCCGGGGTTATGGTGACTGGAGAACTCGGGGGGGCAGAAAAGACATTACTTTACAGAAAATAGCACCCAGAGGGGGAGGGGGGCTGAGAAGAGCTCTTAACAAGGGCTGATCGATGTAAATTGGGATCAGAGGTTTTACAAGTCGGGCCAATCACTCGGAGAGCGCACATGCGCCGGCAGCAAAGGGAGCCTTGCTTTTAATGGTTTTGTGGAAGAAGGAATATGGCCGGGGGAGTGGGAAGGTCCTTTAAAGCTCGATGAACAGGCGATTTAAGGTGAATCAGGGGAGGGGAAAAGGGAATGGGGAAACGGGGGGAGTTCAACCGGGTAAAAGAACCCCGCAGTAGGAAGAAAAGGCGATCAAAAATCATCACAGAATTTTATATAGGCTGGGTACGTTTGTCAGAATAAGCCGTTGATCTACAGGGAAACGAGGGCCACACCATGCCAGGCCGTTTTGAAGCTGAAATCCCATGAATGAAGGGTCTAATTTTTCAAAGTTTGCGGAGCGCAGGGGAGAGACCCAAAGATGACTCTGTGACTGTGCGACTGCATCCAAATACCTAATCAAAAATTTGGGAAGCGTCCGCACTAAGAACTGGGAGAAAAAGGCGGAAGACCCTTCCATGGGCCAAAAAAAGGGGCATGGGGGCAAGAAGCCATATCGATTTCTCAACTGGACTTGCCGGATTGAATGCGGTACGGCAGGGCCTTCAGAAAGGGGATGGGGGAGGAGACACCCGGGTCGAGGGCAAATCTATCTGCGAGCTAGACTACTCAGCAGGCCAACTCAAGCCCGGCCCTCCGGCAAATGACGGTTTGTGCAGCAGTTTCAGGGGGCGCGCATAGAAATAACCCCGGGCTGGAAGGACGCCATGAAATACCGTCACAAAAAGCTGCGAAGATATTCCCTGGAAGATTAACCTCAGATCGCTGGAACGGCTAAGAAAGTTATTGGCTCATATTAAGAGGAAAGGAGGCAGAGGCCAGACTCCTTTGGGATGATGTCCTAAAGCGCGTCCTCGGATCTCAACGCGCTCGGCGGGGTTGCCTAAATGAGAATTCACCTGGAAAACAAAGGGGGGGGATTATGGTGGTCGGCGTCGAGTAATGCCAGGGGTTATGACGAACATCGAGGGAAGTCAGGCGCGCAACGAAAGAAAAGCTCTTCTCCCTTTTAGAAAAAAAATCAAAGAAGGAAGAGAGAGAGTGACAAGCTTTCGAGAACTATCCTACTCCTAAGGTCGATGCGGAATTTCTATTAAGGGAATTGACACTTAGGCGCCAAGAGAGAAAATACCAACGGGAATTGGGGCCGTTCCTGCCGAAAAGAGCAACGGGGGGGCTAAGGGGAGTCGCGCCTTGGGAACATCAAGCGCGAAAGAGGACAGGATGGGCCGGCAGAAAGAAAGCACGGCGTCCTAAAAAAAAGCAGCCTCGACCTATCGGCAGAGGTACTTGCGAATCGGTCCTTCCAAGAGCGATTCTCTTGGATCCTTCTTAACGGCTGGAGCAGGGAGAGGAAGCATAGAGGCCAGCTGCCCCTAACCTTAGACCCAAACCACACCAAACAAACACCCCCCCAAAAAAAGACGGCGGGGAGTGTAGGATGAAAAAGAATCGCGTCTATTGGCGCAAGATCGATGTAACCGAACCTTTTTAGCCCTAAAAGAGAAGAGGAAGCAATCTTATAAAAAAGTCCATTCAAAGCAGGAAAAAGGACATCGACTGGATAGCACCGTGTGCCGCAGTTCCCTCTCGACCCGGAGGGAAGGGGGGCATTTGGGCGGGCCTTTTGAAGGGAAAAGGGATCTTCGGAAAAAAAAAGAGAGTGGGAGTTTACTTCCCTTGCGCACAAAGCTTTTTCCCCAAGCGGTACTGGGGCCCGGTTCAAGGGTCTCGGAAGGACAGACCTAAAAGGAAGCCATGAAGGGAAGAAAGAAGGGGAAAATTCCAACGCTTCTTGGTGGGGGGCCCGAAAAGAATGTAGATCATCTCAACAACTCTTAGGGAGGGCAATAGCTAATTCATGGAGAGAGAGGGGGAAAAAGGGATCCGAATCTGGGGTTTGAACCCTTTTGAGAACGAAAAAAGGGGGCAGCCGAGAAAGAATGAGAACCTCCCAAAGGCGACGTACCGTACGCTTATCGCGCGTCAAACAGGAAACACAAGAAAAAAGCTCGATCGAAACCACCATCGCAGGGGACGCTCCAAAATAATATAAGGACATTGGAGAAAGCAGGATCCGTGGATCATGGTGAAAATACTCAAACTAGACAACACCTTTAAACAGCCCATAGGGTCATCGCTCGAAAGAAGACTCAAAGAAGGGGGGAAAACACATCTCAAAAGAAGTCATGATCGTTAGGGATCGCGAGTCTCAAAAGAAACCCACCACACCAGGACCAGCCGGGGAGCAAGTGAAAGGACTCAAGGAATTAATTCATTTTTTGGAAGAAGCGCGACCAAAAAGTCTCCCCATAAGCTGGCTTGGACTTGCGCCTCATGCACACTCGAGCTCATTGAAAAATACACCTAGGCCACCGAGCGTCTAGGCAGGGGTCGGATCCCAGACGTCTTGCTCATTGCCGTCCACCATCGATCGCCCGAGGGGGGGAATAAGATATGCGGGGACGCACTGGAAAAGGAGGAGGAGCTCCGTGCTCAAGAGTTGTACGAGGGAGGGACGGGTGGGAAAAGGTAGGGCGCGTTTCGTTCACGGTGGGACCACCGTAGAAAACGAAAGCACGCCGACATCAAGTGCCACATGCCGCGGAAACAGCCAAGGATGACACAGGCTAAACAAGGAAGGAGGCTAAAGGAGTAAAAATGGAAATTCGGAAGACAGCAGCGGCACGGCTGCGCCGAAGAGCCTCTGCGGGAGCACAATGCAGAGGTATTCAGGTAAGCACGACACCAGTGACCAGACTGCCTTCGTCGAAGGGACAGACGAGAGACCAAAACGGTAAAAAGGGGAAACGTTCATTCAAAAAACAGCAGACTGCGACAGGGAAAAAGTCGGCGATGGGGCGAGCGGACAGCGTCCTGTCGCGTGAAAAAACGGCAGCCTTTTAAAAAGGCCTCCCCTTAAGCCGGAACACAGGGGAGAAAAAGAGAACCGCCCGCGAGAGAAGGAAGAAGGCTTCATCCAAATTATTGCGACAAAATCAAAAGTTGGGAAGACAAACATCCGGGAAAAGGGGGGCACTCAGTACCCGTATGCCTAAAAGAGTAGAAGGGGACTCAAAAGGAGAAAAAGATAGTACAGCGGGGGAAAGCCCCTGCACCGCCGGATTATGGTAGTTGCGACCGATATAGGGGTGTCCTATCTCCCGCGAGAAAAGAAAGGGGGGGTCAAAAAAAAAAACACAAAAAAACAATCCCCGGGGCTAGGATGTCCACTCCAAAATACCGTTCCAGAAGGGGACCGTGTAATGGAGTAAAATGCTTTCGATGAAAATGCTCATTCTACACTCAAGAAATGATGTCAGGAACCAGGTACTGAATGCAAAGCGGACCAGAGGAAGAAAGGGAGGGGGCTTGAGGGGAGATGCCGCATACGTGGGAATGCGTTCGGGGGAGGGGCTGTACCAGTACAGTCGACCATCTTTGATTCAAAAAAACCACAGGTCGATTCAGGGATCGAAGCGATCAGCACAGTGCTAACCACTGGGAATGGCATCGGGAGAGACTTGAAGGGAAAGAGTGTATCCCTGGTGTAATAACGAAACGTTAGCTCCCAGAGAAGAAAAGGTAACGAAACGATCTCTTCGCAGCGTTCGTGGCAAAGAGCACACAGCAACCAAAGCCCACGCTAGTCAGCGAAAAAAAGGGCAGAAGAAATCAAAATTTATGGTTCCGTCAAGCGGAGGCGGATGCTCAAAAGACCCAGAAAAAGACGGGGCATCGCACACCACGCGCTACGGCAGGAACTATTGTCTTCTTGATGGACTCTATAGCGAAAAAAAAAAGGACTTGGCGGGGTGTCCTGTGTGGAATGAATCGTTTGATGTAACTCAATGCAAGGGGAGGAATGCGCACGTAGGAGAAACGAAAAAAACAAACGAGGAAGGAGAGAGACGATCGAAGAGGAAGGAGGAGAAGTGACATCCCAAAAACCGATCAGGAAAAAACCCAGGATGCAAAAGGGGTTCTGCCGCTTTCTAGGCCTCGAACAAGAAAAAGGAAAAAAACAGAGGAAGATGAAAAAGGGCACACCGTGCCGCGGGGGATGGGAGAGCTTGACAGACGAAGGCGGCACACCATCAATCGTTTACCACCTTATTTTCCTCGCACAAATTCCGCTGGATAATAGCGGGGCTGGGGGTGAACAGAATCCTGCTCCAGTGAAAAAAACCGAGTGCCGAAGATCGTGGACGGTGACGGATTACTATTGACGAAAAAGGACAAACAGGATACACTACGATCAAATCTCTCCACGAGGGAAAGAGGGGGGGGGGCCCGTGGTAGGGGCGGAAAGAGGGAGCGAATCGACCCGGGGGTTTTGGACTCAAAGAGGCGAGAAAGACGCACGGCGGGTGAGTGTTCGCCCCCCTTGAACCCATTGAAAAGGGAAGTGGGAGTCAACTCACTTCACAGCGTGCAATTCCATGGCGAGGTCGGAAAGGGAAAAAGAAGAAAAGCACGGGGCTTGTGATGAATGCGTCAGGGTCCAAATCGCCAGGGAGCACCGATTAACAACAACGAACCAGCCGCAAAAGGGGGCGAGGACTCTAAAGAACAGTTTCGGGGCCCGAGAAAAGGTTATACAGGAGGCCACACAAGAAATCGGTCAGACGGACCCAACAGCACTGCATTCTGTGTACGGTTCTTTCTAGGGAAGAAAGAAGTTAAGAAGAAGAGGGGAAGAAAGAAAAGCATCTGAAGGAGGGGGGTAATCCCGCACGGCAGGAGTTTCCGTAGTGACGGGTGAATGGGCCAAGCTTGGAGAATAAAAGCAGCAAGCTGGAACTCCTTGCGATAGAGCCGAATGGCGGGGAGGGAGAGGGGCGCGCGGTTAAGGGCCAGGGTAGACCATCCCGAGCCCGGTAAGGGAAAAAAACAAAAGAACAAGACGGGGCTAAGTCTTAACTCTGTCAATAAGGGAAGGGAAAAAGGTCCGCAGGGTAAGGAGTTGAATCAAAAGGATCCCCGCGAAGGGAAAATGCGCCCTGGAGAAACTGGGGGAAGGATGAAGAACAGTTCAGGAAACCAGTCTTTCGTGACTGTCTCAAATAAAGGAGGACTGGAGCTAGAAAAAGGCAAGAGGGTTTCAAAAAGCTTCGTTGATCCGTCCAAGCGGCGAATAGGCATTGTGGTTAAGCCGTTAGTGGCTTCCGGCCTTTTGGAAGAAATAAGGGGTTGACTCTTCATGGGGCAAGACTGGGGGAAAAAGACGGTGGACGTCGGGTCTACGTTGGTCCCGCCGAAAGAAAAAAAACATAAGGTTTAAAAGTGGAACACGGGACGCCCGCTTAACTCCCAGGCGAGCACGGCATAAAAAGGGAAAAAGTGTCCAAAGTCTCAATCTGCCCACGCTCTAGGGAAGAGAAAGGACCAAAAAACTCTGGAAAACCTGGAATTGTCGGAAGAGACGCTCGGGGTTGAGGCATATGTATCAATGAGGGAACAGGGAAGTCGAAGCCAAAAAGAAAACCAGTCGGCTAGAAGTGTCACTAAGTCAGAGAAGAGAAGCTTGAGGGAAAACATGAATGCATACCGATGGGAGCTTTTACAACCGCGTTTTCAAGCCAGGCATGAAGCCCGCTGGGGGGTCGTTCTGGAGACTCCGAAAAGCGGGAAAAATCAGAGGGGGGGAGAAGGAAAAGACCACCCATATGTGCGGTACTGTGAAAATCACGACGCGGGGAAAAGGCAGAGGGCATATCGAGAGCAAAGTGGGGGGGAAGAGTTCCAGAAAAAAAGCTGGATAAAAGCTCCCTTGAGAAGCGCCGCGCGTATGCTGGGCGGTTAATGGCGGGAGAGGAGGAGGGGGGGAGAAGGTTGGGGGGAAGGTACTCGTCTCTAACGCGATTTTACGGAGGGGTGAGAAAGGGTGTAGGAGGCAGGCAACCGGGTTTGGAGTCTCAACCGGGTGAACCCCGCCTCTGAAAAATAAAGGCACGAACGCTCACCAAGAAGATTGGATAAGATGCTCAGAGGGGGGAAGAAAAGGGGGGGGATCTACATTCCCTAAAAAACAACACGCAGAAGCCGTGGGGAGGGGAGGGTTCCCAGAAAAAGTCCGAATGGTTTCCGTCTGGCGAAGGCTCCGAAAGGCCGGAAAGACTCGGAACTGGTCGACCCGCAAATCATAACTCAGTCATTTTGCGTCAAAAAAAAAAAAACTAGACAAGCTTACCCCGCCCACTGACCAGGAAGTAATGGAGGGGGAACTGCGGAAAAGGCTCACATCCAGATCGATTCTCCTGCCTGCGGCGTTGTTAGAGGAGGCCAGCATCAAAGTTGGAATTTCGTGGAGCACAGAGCTCGGAGGGGGGAACTACCTGAGCAGGGAAGACTTAGCAGCTAGGGCCCACGAGAGAAGAAGACGGGGTTGTGCTCATGTCGTTTCGGAGAAGGGCCGAGAGCACCGCTGGCAACGGTAACACCTCCAAAACAGCAAAACCAGAGACCGGCGAAGGAAAGAATACATCATTCTTAGGGTAACAGAAGCGGCTGCGGAACAGTGGGGGGTTTTTTCATCTGTGGGCAATCTCGGCCAAAGGAGCCGGATAAGAACTAACGCACTCCCGTTGAGACAAGGAGCCAAAAGGGAAGAAGTCAGTCAAGACGGCCAAAAACTGGGAGGGGAATCGTTGGCTGCGAGAGTGGTGAAAATGGTATTAAGATAAATTATCTCGCTATGGGACATCGGATAGGGAATGGGCGAATCTGGGTCAAGGGGGGAAAAG
>Ga0179593_1441246_pt1 | contig 19889 bp, 18 predicted proteins | sample CZODoug2_1_08_16_FD_185931 | JGI IMG/M metagenome (GOLD analysis project Ga0179593, IMG submission 185931) | Vadose zone soil fungal communities from Angelo Coast Range Reserve, California, USA - CZODoug2_1_08_16fungal (PacBio error correction) | ecosystem: Environmental > Terrestrial > Soil >...
AAAAGTCGAAGAGAGAAAGAAGGTGTTCCAAGGGGGGAGACTACTGGGATGGCAAAATAAAAACTCGACCCATCTCCACTCGCAGCTAGGAAAGTAAGGCCGGGGGGTCGGAATAAATGATTTGACCTCTGCTCATCCAAAACGCGCAACTTCATGGAAAGAGGAAGTTGTTAAATTGAGAGAAAAAGGATTCAAAATTAATGACGGGAAAGAGGCACCAAGATGAGGAAAAGGGAAGAGTAAGACGGATTTCGTCAGGTGGTGAACTCCGGAGAATCGGGGACCAGGAAGGAGGTAAGCAAAGAAACTTGTCCCTAAAGAAGGCAAACGCGAGAAAACGGCCTTCCTTGGGGACACCGTCCTTTGCAGCTAAAGAAAACTTTGCGCGAGAGGGAAAAGGGAGGAAAGAAAAGCCCTTCAGACAGCAGGGTTGCGTGAAACTATTAACTAAAATAAGTACAATGGTCGGCCGATAGCGGCTGAGAGAAAAAGAATCGCCCATGTGGAGTGGAAACTCGTAATGCAGGGGGAACTTCAAAAAAAGCGCGGGGCGAGCGTAAAGAGGGCCAAATCTCATAGGGTATGCCGGTCGAGAGGGGGAGAGGTCGTGGGCGCTGACCAGTCCAAACTTACACTTTGAGATGGAGCTAGACGCCCATCTTCGTGCCAGCATTCGAGAAAAGATTGACGCTGGACGGGAGAGGAAAAGGAAGCTTGAAACAGAGAAACCAGTTTGATCATTCCATGGTTAGCTTTATAGGGAAAAAACTGGCGGTTGTCGAACTAAGCCATAAGGTTACTCACGCCAGGAAGAAAGGGGTCGTGTGAATGTCCGGCACTATTTAACGCAGTAGAGGTCGTACATGGGTCACTAGTGCAACGTAGCTTGAGCGGAAATCTTAGCAGATCAATACAGAGGGAGGGAAAGCCCGCCCTCTCTCTATCTCATAGAACGAATCCAGGGGTTTTGCGTCGGAAGCGAGTTGACAGAAGGAGCTGGGCGATGGCAAGGCGTCGCCTGCAAAATATGCATAGCAGAATCGATCCAAAAGACAAAGAAGCGTCCGTGATGTGGCCCGAGGCCGGATCAAACGAAAGCTGACAGTGGGCGATATGGAAGATCCAGTTGCCATTTCAAGAAATGGTCTAGGGGAATGTGAAACGCTTGCAGTGATTTAAAAGTGGCAGGGGGAAAAAGGTTTGGAACTCAGGGGGGGAAATGACCCTGTACTCGGATACATGCAAAGAGAGAAAAGAACTAAACTCCCACGAACTGTGAGGCTTGCAGCTCGCGGAAGGAAAAAGTGCGTCTTCGGTGGTGAGAAACAGGGAACAACCGGTCAGGAGAATCACCATATACTGCCGTATCTGAGGACGTCTGCACTATCACAGGATGAAGAAACAAATGGAGATAAAAGAAAATGACCTAGAATGAATAGAAAAAAGTTCACAATCATAATGGCTAGGCGGACGTCAAAATTATATAGAGGCGCGGGTCTTAGATGGAGGAGAGGCTTCCAAAACGAAATGGGTTTACCCTCTGGAATGACGTGAAGAATTTTCTCTGAACTTTGAGAAGGGAGATTAGCCCAATCAGCGTAGAGGTGGACCTTCGAAAAAAATGGAGTTGGGGGGGCTGGGAAAACGTCGACGCACGGTTGGAAAGGGAAGGTTTTTTGAGAGAGCGAAGGCATGTCTTTTTTTAAAGGAAAAATTCGCATCACCTGGGAAAGGGGGTGTCCTCTTGGGGACGCTGCGGGGGTAGAGTCTGCACAAAGCTTGTATCTATAACAACGCCGAAAGAGTTAGGAAGGGGGGAATGGAAGGAAGAATATATGGGGGGGGTGGTGGGTGGGGGGGGGGGTGTGGTGGTTGGGGGTTGGGGGTTTGGGGGGGTGGTGAGTAAGACAAAAGGGGGTCAATATAGACGAGTCTGGCATTGGAAGGGAGAAAGGGTGAACCTTTTTCTTCATGGCAGGTCTCGTCTGTCAAGAAAGAATTTGAAGGCCCTCGGAGTGGACAATTTACAGGGAAAAGGAGCCCAGGGGTCGGGTATACTTTAGTGGATGGGGAGACAACAAAGGGAAAACAGGGTCCATCTATCGATAAAGAAAAAAATAAAGGTAGGAGGGACATGGGGGGTCGATACCCGGAGGAAATTTCGATGGTCGATCGGCTGCGTCCAAAAAAAAATGATGTTTAAAATTCATCTCTCGGGGAAAGAAGAACGGAGACCGGTGCCGAAGGATGAATCCCAGAAACTTGAAAGAAGGGAGACCCATCTTCGTACGAGAAGGTTTGGAAGCAAGTCTGGAGTGGAAAAATCCGGCCAATGAGATTAATCTATTGTTCGGGAAAAGGAATAGGGGTTTCCAATCAAGAAGGAGAAAAAGCGTAGATGTCGCATGCATCAAGGAGGAAAAGTTCGCTCCGGCCCTACCAAAAAAATTAGCTGCCAGATAGTGGGGGGACCCGCCGCCTGCTCCTGAACGCGAGTGGGGAAAACCGGTGGCAGGGGCCGTTCTTCCGAGGGATTTCAAAAGGGGAGGGAGAAAAAGTTGAGGAGTGTGTCTACTCGATCACGATTCACAGGAGGAGGTAGTTCAGACAGCTAGAGCTTGACACGCTCAGGGGAAAATGTCGGGGAAAAGGCAGTTGGGAAAAAAACCTCCAAAGTGCTCAGAAGCGCCGATACAAAAAAAGGGGCGACCACTGTCCTGAGAGATAGAGGGTGGGCAATTTGATTACAAAAGAGGAGCTGGAAAACAAGGAACGAAGGAAATGAGAAAGTTTCTTAAATAAAAACGAGGAATCGACGTTTGAAAAGGGGAGCGGAATGCGTGACAAATAGACCCAGAAAGAAAAATCCAATTTAAAAAGACAGAAGGAGCGCTATCCATTGGAGAGGGCAGCCCTTGAACACAGTGGGACCCATGTTCGAGTTGGGAAGAAGAAGAGTGAAAGTTCAAACTAAATGGCCGGAAAAATGAGTCCTGGGGAAACGAAGAGCAGAAAAACGACTTCAGTTATTCTCAGCCGAAGGGCGCGAAAAAAAGTTCACCTTCGCAAAGAAAAAGGAAGGGACCAGAGGACCGACAGAAGGAGACTGTGGGCGGAGGACCGTATTGCGGTCTTTTCCGGGCAAGGCAAAGACAGCCCGAGTAAAAGACAGCCTAGGGGCGGAAAAGCCGGGTTCTCGAAAAAATGACCCAGACCCGGATTGCAAGGGTCCGAAGGAGATCTTGGAAAGTCTGAAAACCTTGAAGAAATTGGCCGGACTTTAATCGGGAACCAAGGAGGCTCGTTTGCGCCAGTACCGGGGAAACATAAAGCTGGGGGAAAAACACTTGGGTCTAGATTTGTAGCGCGAGGGAAGACAAGGTTCGTGTGGAAACCAGTCCCACTGGAAAGAGCCGGCGATTGTCGATAACACAGGACGTGGGGGAGGCCCGAAGAGCAACCCAGTGGGTAATAAGATGGGAAAGAGGCTTCTTTCTTAATCTGGGTCTGAGGAGGGTCGGACGTCTATGTAGTAGCTTGCCGCAGTAATAGGATTACCATGGCCATCAGTCCACGTAAAACAGTGGAATGCAAAGAAAATGACCATAAGACCACGTTCGAGGAGAGTAAACGATTTATTGGGGGGGGGCCACCAATTAAGGTGTGGAATCAGAGGAGACAAATGGACAGGGAGAAAACTGTTCGCTGTGCAGCGGCGTTTGTTGTCACTAGACGCTAAAGGGAGAGAGCGAACTTCTTTTTTGATTGGAAACAAGGGCTAAAGAGCCTCAGCGCGATAAGAGATTGTTGCGGAACAAGGGGGGGGGGTTCCGGGGCGCGGAGAACGAGTAGACAAATTAAAACGTCAGACAATAGCCCATCGAAAGACCTGTCTGAGTTGAAGCAATCATGCACGAGGTCATGTAAGTGTTAGGGCCATGAACTGATGTTTCAAGAAAAGGGGGGTCGATTGCCGAGAGAAGCAGGAGAAGACGCAATACCAGGTGCACGTTTGCAGGAACTATCTTATCGCCAATCAGGGAGTTAGGGGAAGCTGAAAGAACACAGCACGAGCGCCAAATGGAAGGGGAGGAGAAAGGACTACCAAGAGGGTGCAATGGAAATGGTCAATAGAAACTTTTTCAGATTGTCGAAAAAGTCAGGGCGCCCGGAGAGGATTTTTACCGGCAACGCATCCGGAGGAGTCAAAAGTATGGTTAGAGAAGAGGGCCGCTCGCGCCGAGGGAGAAGGGGGAAAGGACCTTTTCAAACGATCAATTCCGTCACTTTCAAGACACAAGAAGAGGTTTGGACGCGTTACCGCATTGGGGGAAGCAGAAAGAGACGCAGTGCAACTGATATAACCCCGCAACTGAGTTCCGCGCGGGCGCGGTTCGAGCAGATTGAGGGGGGTTCTTCTGCAGCGAAGAGAGGAGAACGAGTGGGGAAGCTGGGGAGAAAACGGGGGTAAGAGAGGGGGGGGAAAGGGGGTTAAAGCTCTCTCAACCTGAAAAAACAAAAAGGGTACTTAGGAAAGATGGCACCCAAAATTTCCAAATACCAAGGGATAGCGAGGGGAAAAAAGGGAAACACTTAGTGCGACACTGGGGGCAAGAAACTCGATCGAAAAAAGAAGATGAGAAGACGAACTAAGGGGGTGAGTACGGATAGAGGGGGTCGACGCCCGAGGTAGTCTCAATTCCAACGTCAGCCGCGAAGAAATGGGAGAAAGAGGAAATTGACGCGAAAAGGCAGGCACGCCGTTTCAAAAAAAAAGGAAAACCTCTTCAGCAGCGGGCGTAGGAAGGGGAGAAAGTTACGAAAAAACGAATTCCCACTCCGTGGAAGAACCAGCACTTTCGCCCACTCTATGAAGGCACCGTCCGTCAGAAGAAAAACTGCCAAAAAGAAGGGGGTAACCAAACGGAACTTGAGAGAGGCGTTTCTCCAGCACCCTTCAGAAAAAATTGATGGAGATGGGACAGGAAAGGGGGAACCTTCGCCGTCAAAACGGAAACCTTGTCGGAAAGAGCTTCTTCGACAAAGCTTACAAAAACATGGCAGTTAAACATTAAGTATGCAAAATTCCAGAACAGCTTGGAATGATCGTGGGGGAAGAGAAGTCATCCAATATTTCTCGGCAGAACGGTGATACTTCGTTGTGGGAAGAGGGTAGACATGGAATAAGGACGCGTGAAGTGGACACTTAGCGGGAAATACAAAGGGAACGGACTCCCAAAACCGGAAAAAAGCGCAAGGTAGATTTCAACAGGAGAAAGAAATCCACGCCGGGGTTCACAAGAACAGTTTAAGGTCCATGGGTGGGGATCAACGAAGTAAAGAATTCTGTGTGCGTCAAGGGGACTCCTCAACCGCAAGTGGAAAATATGAATCTGGAACAAGAGGGGGACAATTCATAGGTCAACCAGCTCTTTTCGGGGGGGCAAGATTAAAGAACTTTAGCAGGGGGAGAATCTTCCATCCACTCGATCGATCAAAGAGCAGCGGCTCGACAATACTCTAATACAAAGGGGGGAAGAGAAACGCGCAATTGGCCATGATCCTCACCATACGTGAGACTAAAAAGTCGTCAAAGGAGAAGCGGAACTATCTGCTCACAAAAGGGCTCCGAAAGAAACACTAGATCAGGGGGAACTCGGGGAAAGCGAAAGAGTAGATGGGTTCTATTCTTCGGGAAAAAAAAGGCCGGCTGCAAAGGGTCCTAAAGGGGCGCCAATCAAGAGAAAAAAAGAAAGAATGAGTGGGCTTTCGGGCATTGGGAAGTGAAACAAAACTGTGGGAAGCGATCCTTCCTCGTGGACTCGGAAGAGAGAAAAAGGTGGCAAAGCAAGCATAAAACGCCTCCTCGAAAGACCCAGATCACCTTGAATCGAGCCTCGCGTCGGAGTGCGTTCGAGGGGGGGACGCCAGGGGGAACCCACTTCTCGCGTCTAAAAAGGAGGAAAAAAAGGAAAATAGGCTCTAGAAAGTCGAGAAGAGCTGCGAAACTGCCAAATTCGGGGAGGAAAAAACCGGGGGACCTGGGGGAAAAATCGAGACAGGGGCAACGCTCAAACAGAAGCAATTTGCTTACACAAATTTATGAGCTTTGGGAGGGGGAGAACTCTCATGTCTGGGCAAGGAAGGAACTCGTCTGCCAAACTAGGGAAACGATCGAATGTAATTTCAGAAGGTCAAAACTCGTTGGGGAGCTTTGCAATAACTTGGACGCAGGGAGAATAGCATCATCGAAGAGGGATCCGCCTGTGGAGAGAGGAAAATTGCGAGAAATCCCCTAAAGCCTCGAGGGGGGGGAGGGACTGTTGTTTGAAGATCGGAAAAAAGTGGGAACCTGGGTTTGTCACCAAGTTCAGAAAAAAAGGGTTACTGACTGGTGGGAAAGCAACGCGTTATAATCACGAAGACGGAACTTGAAGCGGAAACACAAAAAAAAAGGGAACCAAGTAATGACCCAAAGGGAATAAAAGCCGCAATTAAGAACCGTGTGGTTGTCGGCGAAGAGTAGAGCAGGTGTTGTTGAAGACTAGAGGATGAAAATTGGGGAAATGGGTTCGTGGCTAGTGTCCGAAGATGCTCGGCGACACATGGAAGGCCTAGCTTGTGGATAAAAAAGTAGACACTTGATTGGTCTGGTAAAAAAAAAGCGAGTCGAAAAGGGCCAGAAAGTCTGAACTGTTCAGTGAATGGGTGGACTAGGTGAAGAGAAAGGCTTTGTCAGGGGAGGACAGAATATCTGGCAGGGACGAAAAAGCTGCTTTCATAGGGGGGGGGCTTCTTCCAGTGGTGCGGGTCGTCGGATCTGCCTCTCTAATCACAAGGAGGAAAGATGTATATAGGAACAAAAGAATCCCTCTGACCATGGAACCGGGATCGCCAGAAAGGAAGCTACCGAGGGGAAGGGGGGGCAAGATTTCACGCCCAAGGTTACTGGACCAAGGGGCGCAACTGGGGGCAATAGACACGGCACAGTAGCATAACGTGCAGTGGGGGGGGGGGAAAATGAGAAAAGTTTTTCCACAAAAGACTAAAAGAAAAAGGAAGCTGTGATCGCCTGAAAAACAATTTTGCCAAAAGAGGCATCTTCCAATAAATAGGCGGAAACAAGAAAAAAACACTGCAAGCCGAGGCCCCGTTGTCTAATTGCCCCGTAGTGGAAGGAGAATTAACAGTTCGAAACCAAAGGGGTGCAGGTGGGCAGAGATCATCGTGTTGGTTCGCGATCCATCAAAAAAGCGATGCAACGCGACGGAGGTGGCCGAGCAGTTGTTGGAAAGAAAAAAAAAAAAGAAGGATCACAAGGAAAAGTTAAAACGGGGTCGAGGCGAACATATTTCGGGGGCAAAGGAAAACCACATCTACCTGGGGAACTCACGGACGCACTGGGAAAAATTTGAGGAACGAGAAATTGCCCACTAATACAGGGGGTAGAAGTTGGGTAGCGAAAAGGGGAAGTGCAGACCGAGGCCCAAGGCAGACATTCCACCTTCCACAGGCAGTAGGAGATACGTTCAGAAGTTGATCAGGAGGAATCCGTTAAAATTTGCAAAGGGGGAATTCACGTCGAAAGGGGGGGGAAGCGTGTTCAAGGGGGGAGTAGATCGAAGGGCTAAAAAGAAGGACGGATCTATGCTCTGGTGCCAGCCTATAATGGAGGTCACCTGGAGCACCATAGAAAAAGACCACTAGGCGTCAAGGGAGGAAGCAGGTCGCTTGGACGACGAGTACATTGAGTGGGAAAAGATTGAAATTGGAATAATGCCAATAGCAGCCTAGTAACGCTGCACCCTCGGAGTGAAGAGTTGGGGGGGCACACTACCTGGCGGCACGCCAGGGCTAGTGAATACGAAAGAGGGAGAAATTGGGACGCGGCAAAGTAACGACTCACTCAGAGGACTGAGGAAGGAGAAAATCCTCTGTTTGCGGCACCGGTACAGACTAAAAGAGAGATTTGAAAAGGGGAAAAGGGAGGGATTGAATCACTATAGAAGGGGATGGCATCGACGACCAGCCAAAGAAAAAAACAGTTCGGAACAAGATGCATTGAGCGATCATGGAAGAGCAAGAGAGACGACGACGCCAAAGACCGGGAGGTATTGATTCGAGAAGAGGAGAACCTAGGGGCTATCCGGGGAGGGGTAAGATGAGGTTGCGAAGTAACTTTTCCAAAAAAAAAAAAAAGAACCGGGGGCTTTGTTAAGTCGGGGGGGAGATAAATTCCATAATACGCGACTTTGGGAGTGCTTGTAAAAGAGGGAGGTATGAACACAGACTGTCTTTGAGATTATAAGAATCGTGTGGGAATTCAGGACGGGACAGAGTCGGGATTATCAGGGAGGAAAAGAGAAATTAAGGCGACGCTTTTGGGAAGGAGGGAAAGGTCAAGGAGCTGGTGCTTTCAGCTAGAGAAAAATATTCGGTTGGCAGGGGATTGAAAAGCGACTGGATAGACTAGGATCTTCTACTCGCCTAGGTGCCACAGGAAAGCACCCTCCGGTGACGGGGGGAGGGGAAAGGGACTTTCACTACAATTTCCTCGAGGGAGGAGATCGGCACTAAGTGGACGGAAATTGACTTGGATGAAGGTAAGGAAGATCCATGGCGAAAGAAAGAGGGGCTATGAAGGGGATAGCAAACCCCAGCGAGAGGTCAAAGATTACGGAGGCAAGGGAGGACGTCGGAGTGGCAGGCACCGTGGGGGTCGAGACGCTTTACGGGGAGGAAGTAAGAATTCGGGTCTAAGTGAAGGCCAAAGGGGAAAAGGGGGTACAGGAGAACAGCAAGTCGATAGGAAAAGGGAATATAAGAAAATCCGGATATTTGGTCCGAGAGGCCTGTGCTCAGGCAATCTTCGGCAATTTTCTCGGCGAGGACCGCGGTGCTCTTAAGGTGGAGGGAAGGTGGTGATTAGCAAGAAAAGAAAATCACGCCGGAGCACGGGATCAGCTCTAGTGAAAAAAAGATTTAAAAATAAGTTAAGAAACATCAAAAGGATTCTCCCCGAAGTGAGGCATAAAGACTCTATCAGTTGTATTCAGGGGGGTCCATCTGCAGAGAGAAACTGGGATTATTGAAGAGGAGATAAGCTGGTCAAAATGAACACTGATATTAATTATGAAAGAATTGTAACCATTCAGGAATGGTTGAAAAACTACGGTACTTTCTCGAACTAGAATGAAAGGTGGAGGGGATATCTCGTTTCCTAATCTCTTAAACTAAAGATGTTGTGAAAAGAGGAACAAAAGAAGAGTTGGAAGAAGAAGTAATGTGGAGGGGGGAAGAGATACCTGGAGGCCTTCAGTACCGGACACCCCCTCCTTAGAGCTAGGCTGAGTAGGTGAGACATCATGAAGAATATCTCTAGGGGAAGGGAATCGGGTCCGAGAACACCCTTGATGAAACTCACCGTAAAGAGACAAGGGCCTTGACAGAGCGTGATAATTGACCGCTAGAAAGCTGATTCTAGATGTCTGTGGGGGAGGAAGGCACCTGAAGAGGAAGACCGGTTGGAGTTGATTAGCCAGGGAACAACGTCCCGAAAACATAGTGCAGATAGAGGATGGGGTCGCAGAGAGGCAAGACGAAAGGCGGAAAAAAATGGAGTAGAGTACACTTAAAGGCATGTCTTTCAATCGAAAAAAGAAAGCCAAGAAGGGACTAGGTGCATGCTCGGCCAGGAGGGGGGGATTAAAGTCCTGAAACCGGGCTTGAAGTTGAGAGGTGAAATCTACGCAGCAAGAGGAACGTAAAAATCCTTTAAATCCGGATGGAGAAAGAGAAATCAAACGCCGCTTTAGAATAGAACCTGAAGGAGGGTAGAACTTTATACACTTCATAGTGTGAGAAAGAAATTTACTCCCACGAGAAGTGTCTATGCCGGAAAACGAAGGAAACAAGGGAGGAGGGAAGAGTCAAGAGGTGGACTTAGGAGTCCAAGAGCGTCTTCCCATCTCTAGAGATGGAAGGGGGAAAGCAGATAGTCGCAGCAACCTCGAGAAAATTAGGGGTTTCGGAAGGAGGAAATGGGAAATGAGAGAGAAGGCAAAGGCGATTGTATCTGGTCGGGATCCTTCGAAAGACCGAAAGCATCGAAAGGATACCTTCAGAGAGAACTTAGCTCGGAGGGTGGGAACGGTCAAAGCTCGCGATAAAGTTCGGGTATAATACTCCTTCCAGTTAGGAAACAAGGCTCAAAAAGAAAGAAGTCAAGGGTGAAACTCTTCACTCATAGGCTGGGGTGAAAATTAGTGTGTGGAGGGCACCTTGGCCTCAGATGGTAAGGGGGCTTGGATCTTCTTGAAGGAAAATTGGGAGAGCAGGACAGTCGGAAAAGGAAACCGAAGACTAGCCTCCCCAAGAGGAATGAGGTCGGATCGTGGAAAAGATCAAGGGTGGTCTATGCTAACAGGAAATATCTCCGGCAATCAGTGGCAGAACGAAGTCAATAACTAAGTAGGGAAGGAAAATTGCTTCAGAGAAATCTGGAAGAAGGTAAGAAGCCACCTGGAAAGAACTTACCTCCTCTGTAACTTACAGGAAGAGATGAGTCAGAAAAGGGCGGTCTTGTCCGGGGAGTTCTTATTCAGAAGAGAGGAAGAAAGAAAGTAATTGGTCGACAAGGTATTCTGCATGGGAAGAGAAACTAGTTGCGGCCGAACTGTACAATAGTAAGGGAGATTTTTATAAGCGCGAAGGGCCGGAAGAACCAGGAGAAAAAAACGTGGGAAAAAAAGGTTGTGTTGAGACGAGTGAGACCGGGGTGGCGGTTAAACTTGCGCGGAACCGATGGTCTCGCGTTGGACAGAGAAAGATCAGATGAAGGGAAAAACCAGCAACCGTTGACGAAACACTCAGCAAAAACTGTAGAAAGGAAAATGACGCCGGAAAGATACAGATAATTCAGAACACGTGGGTAGAGAATTTCAGAGGCGTGTGCTTTCGTGTTGGGGAAGCGGGTTATCTGGAACCGGGTCGGAGAGGGGAGGAAAAACGGATACGTATATAAAAAGCCTGCAATGGGCCCGAAGGGTTGAGACCACTGGTGGCGATTGCGAATGGCAAATATGACTGGCCGTGATTGGTGGAGGGATCGACATTGGGAGCCGATAGATGAGACATCGGTGAAAAAGAGGACTCTTAAGCTTGTGTGAGGCAACGCCATTTCGTTTTACGGAGAGAACAAAAAGCTAGGATCAAAGTTAATAAAAGGGGCATCTCAGATCTACCCCGAAAAGATGGACTCCTTCAGCTCAAGAGACAACTGGACGAACTTGTGAGGTCCTGTCTATTAAATTGCGAGAAGAGATGGAGGGCTAGGACAATACTGCCAGGAAGGTGGACATGGGGAACAATGAAAACTCACTTTTTTCCACGAAGGTACTGAGGAAACATGGAGGAGGACCTCGCACAGGGAAGGAGGAGAAAAAGTCAAGAGGAAATTATATAGAGTAAAAAAAACTTCTGCCCCCGACTCGGGAGGAATTTTTATCTAAAGGTGTGGGTGAATTTTGGAAGGGGTGCGGTGTTTGAGGCAGGGGGGTTATCACAATCGGGAATAGGATACGAAGTCACGATGCAAAGGACAAGGATTCGGGTCCAGGAAGTTGGGGAACAACCTCCATGATAAAGAGATAGACGAAAAGTGCCGGTCAGCCAGACTACGGTTGAATGTAGAGTGTTATAACACCCCCAAAAGAGAGGGCCACTCGACGCTGTGTAAGATAAGAGACAATGTTTCTCAGAAAAATTAAAGAGTAAGTTCGTACAATTGTTAGAGGAGGCTGGGAGTTTCAGACGAGGAAAGGGCAAGAAGTAAGGGAAAAAAAAGGCAAGAAGGATCCGGTTACAAAAATTGAGCCAGGAAGGAAATTTTGCCCCTGAAGTGGACAAAGTCGTGAAGAGGAGTGAAAAGAATATGGGACCCTTGTCGTGAAGGAGGGGGACAGTGCAGGCTGCCACGAGAAAGGGAGAATATTGCCGCCGTGCAGGTCCAGTCAATGGACGACACCCCAGAGCGAAGACGCACTCAGCGAGGAGTCCGGTGAGCGGAGACTGGTGCTAGACGCTAGGGCATGTTGAGGGATGTTTGGACCATAGAATCTCCCGAAGGGGCGAAGACCATCGGCACAAAAAATTGTGGGCTAGGACCAGAAAAACAAATAACGGTGAAAGAGAGTTGTCAAAATGATTCGTGAGGGAGGTTATGGCAGACGGGGAAGGAGAAACTGAGAATCGCAAGTCGATCTGCGGGCGCCGGGACAAGGACAAATCACCGAAAATTTTTTCTGGCCGGAGAAGGGGGCGCAAGCGCTGCTAAAAGGTTTTCAGAGGTGGGCAGCAACCAGCCGCTGCCACAGATGACCTTTCTGCGATAAGTCCCAGAGGAAAGTGACAGAACAACGATCTGAGGTTCTAGAGAAGACTCGCGGGGGTGCGAATCTTTGAAGGACCGGGCCGAAGTCGCCGCTGGGGGGCATACGTTCTAGGGGAGACTGGTGAAATCGTTGAAGAAGTAACCAATAGAAAAATGGCGTAGGAGGAGTAAAACACTTCTGAGATACTATTCGAGGAGGGGGGGTAAGATAAAATTGACCTGATAAGAAGGTTGTGAGTGAAAGCTGCAGTGGTCTAGGGGCATTCGAGTAAATATACGGCGTCTTGTGAAGATTTTATTAACGGGGAAAAGAGAGCTCAAGGGAAAAAAGGGAATTCATTGATGTCCGCAAAAGAAACGACTAGTCGCCACGATGCCGAATCAGAGAAGAATGACCGGACATAGAGAGTCACATAGAAAACTTGGGTCATGCCCAGGAAAAAATTCATTACATTTACGATTGGCCGAAGGCGAAGTTCCTATCGGCAACGAAAAAAAGGTTCAAGAAAGGAACGGAGGAAAGTTGGGACCATGCATCAACCTGAGGCTAGGAAGGTGACGAACAAAAGAAAGAGAGCGCTCAAGTTTTGGTTCGTTCAGAAGCGGTACAGCGAAAAGCTCGAGAATAAGGGGTAAAAAACTGCAGGAGGGTAAGAGAGTTGCGCACCAGGGACCAGGAGGGCACGCTAACCCGGGACTCTATCAACCTATTTAAGAAAAGGGTGAAGGACTCTAACTTCGAGGAGTGAACTCCTTTGGTCAGGAAGGGGGATGTGAACAGGCAAGCTCAAATTCAGATGAGGGAAAACTCGGCACTGTTGAAAATTGACGATGTGGCAAGACTTTCAAACAGAAGGAGAATCCCTAAGGGGGTAAGCCTCTCGGGATTTCCGTGAAATGGGAAAAGAGCTATTGTCTTGGCTGACACCCATCAGAGAAAATAAATTGAAAGGGGGATTACACCGGTAGGAGTCTTTATTTTAACAGGGTTCGGATAGCATACAAAAAGGGAGAAAAAAAATATATAGGGCCAAGAAAAGGAAAGAGCGAGACTGAGAGAGGAGATCCTCCAATGGTGTACTCGCGGATGTGGATGTCAGAATAATCAAGGAAACTCAGGACGAGCGGAATAATTTGCGGGGATCTCTTCAGAAAGCGCGAAAGTGAAAAAGGGCAAACACAGGACTGCTGTCAACCTTGAAATTGGAAGAGGCTGCGCCGTTAAAGATCCGAGAGGTGAAGCATCTGAACGGAAACGGAGGACCTTTGACATATTTTGGACTCAGTAGGTGAGCGGTTCTCCTTGCCTTGAGCATTCAATTAAGACGTCCTTCAGCGAGAAAAAAAAAGGGCCTGTGTGCCCTAATAGAAAAAAATTAAAAACGGGAAATGGGGGCGGCAAAGAAAGTCAGGAAGCGCGTGGAGAAGGACGCCTGCCCGGAGCGCGAAACCTGTTCGCAAATAGCGAGGTTGGACGAAATCTCTGCAACGCAGGGGGGAAGGATCGTAATGAAGACTCAAGAACACTTGCTGAGGAGTGCCGAGCCCGGGGAAGGGATCTGATCTCACAGGGGAGGATCGGACGTGAAGAGGACCGCAAATTACTCTTTGGGAGGGGTTGCGACTTGGCCTCGACGCAGCAGCGGGAGAATCCAAAGGAAAAGGCCGCGTGATTAGGGACGGAAAGAAAAAAAAGAACTCTCTGGGCACAGAGAGTTGAGGATGTGAGGGGTGATGGAGGTTCGAGCCGTCTTTGGCAAAAGAAAAAAAAAAAATACCGGTTACACCGCCCTACCGCAAGTGGTCCTAGGAAGGGGCCGAAATTTCAACCGAGTCGAGGTTGGACTATTTGGGACAAATCGGTGAAGAACTAGCGCGGGTCAAGGAGTCAGTTCCCGGGCGGAAGCTCGCATCACCGAGGGAGAAAGAGGGGTTTTGTCAATAGGAAGGGGAAGAGGGAAGTAAGAGCCAGAATTGTGAGATCTGGACATTGCGGCTGCCAACAGGAGGGCGAGCCGTGAAAATCGGTATCGCCTGCCAAACAACGACTAGGAGGGGATTTGGGCCTCATTTACAAACGAGATAGAAGAGGGGTCGCTTATTAGGGACAAGCGAACATTTGGGGTCTTCCGTGCTAAAAGGCGAAAAAAGGGGGCTAAATGCACTCTATAGGGGCTTGGGGTAGTTCACCGTAAAAAAGGTTGGGGTTTTTTGGGCCGCCGTGCCCTCGTTTGTAGTGTTGGCGAGACGCAATCGGAAGCACCCCGGCTCCAACAAAGGGGACATTTAAGGAGGAGAGCAGGAAAAAGAAGAGGGCGTCTTCGATGGGAACAACCATCGAGACGGGGCGGCCGGAGCCTTCCGGCCGTGGACTCAGCGACTCGAATCGCGGAACGGCAAAAATCGTGCGGAACACGCATACTTTTAACGATCACCTGGGAAACTAAACAAAGGGCTGAAGAGAGTCCACAGGATACCTGCGTAAGGAGGGAAATGGCTGGCGTAGGCAAGGGTGAGGTCATGCACGAGGAAAAAAGCCTCTCCAAGGGCAGAAAAGGAAAGGGGGTGGGTACCGTTTCTCGAGGGGGGACAGTGAGGACTGTACTGGAGGGGAAATAAGACTGGTCAAAGAAGGCAGCATTGAATGACCCCGTTCGTCGGGATAAGTGGACTGCCCTGTTGGGTGATCGAAGGGAAGCCGAGCCTGGTTGGCACCACTCTCAGCACAGGGGGGAACTGTTGTTGGACGCGCGTGGGGCCATCGACTCGAGGATTCTCCAAAGAATCGTTTATAGTAGACACGCAGGAAAAAGAACATGTTAAGCTTTGAAAAATGACGCCGGAAGAACGTCAATCCGCCCACTGGTGGTCAAGATCGGCAGGCGCAGGGGGGCTGTTTGGAAGATTAGATGGACGCGTTGAAAGGGTACGGTCGATGGAATGGGAGAAACGGTCGGGGAGAAAAAGAACCGGGCAATTTGTGACAAGAAGAGCTTCGTGGAACAACGGTATGGGGATGTTGGGGTTCCCACATGAGAAGCGATCAAAAAATCGACTGGGATGCTGAGATGGACAGAGAGCCATCTTTGGATAGACAAAATTGGTGTAAAGCTATCGAGCACGAAGAAAGTCAGGGGTCTCGTAAGCGCCGGAGGAAAAAGTCGTCGATCGAGCTGCCAAAAAGCTCTTAAAACAACAAAGAAAATAAATAAAATTGGGGTAGATCACCCCACATGAACGCCGATCGCAGGGACACAGGCGACTACCTGCTATTTGGGACCAGGCTCGAGAGATGTCCCGGAAGCGCTGGATTGGACGAACGGCCTGGAACTGCGATTGGCAGAGAGGAGGAAAAAATTAACCTAAAACAGTTGTGCCTTAAGTGCGTCAAAGCGGCCGGCGGAGTCGACGTTTCGCTCAGGCCACTCGCCGAAAAATCGGAAAAGAGCGATAGGGAAGAGAACTCCACACAAGTGCACAGAAACAGGCAAGATATGGCACTTGCGGAAGGGTGAGACCCCTTATTCTAAACCAGGAGAAACCCAGTTTTTGCGGTGTGGAGAATATCAACGCGGGTGCGGTAGACGGAGGGACTGGGCAAAAGAGAAAAACAATTCGGTGCCGGAGTTGTGAACCGACATGCACAATAAACCGTGCCCTTACCCCATGGTAGCTGACTGAACGGGTGATGAGTGCAAGTTCGACGAAGTGGATTAATCCATTGAGAAGCCTGGGTGCTTCGAGAAAAAAAACGAATACGACTGGTCGTAATTGGGGGAGAATTGGACACTCCTTGGGCAGACCAGCGAAAACGCCCCGCAGGAGGCCATTTAGAAAACAGGCAATTCTTTACGTGGAAAAAAGCAAGGGCCTTTTGCCAGGTGGAGAAGTCAAGAACTTAGTTGGACTCCAGATTGGAAGGCAAGGACAGGAGGTTTTCACGTGCTGAAACCACGAAGGGAGCAGTCGAGATCTGCCGCAAGGCGAAGGAAGTCCCTGTCGCACCATCGACTCAGAACTGCGCTTCCGTGCACAAGAGAAAGTAAAAGAGAAACTGGGCCACTGTCGGGCTGGTGGGACAGGGGAAGTGGGAAACTATCAATGAAAAGAAAAAGTAAGCGCAGACCATACGGCTGGTTGTGTGGTCGTTGGGGGGCCCCCACTAAGTAAGAAACTACCTCAGAGGTTCCTTGTTGGATTTAGAGGGTGTCTCCTTCTGAACACATGGAAATTCGGCTTACTTAAGAAGCGAAACAAGTGATTGCGATGGCAAAGAAGCTGAACGAGGTGTTTCGCCTGGTGCGAGGTTTCTCACAGCGGTTGTGGCTCGGAAACAATCCATAGCGCACCGCGGAGAGAGAAGAAGGCAGCGCGACTGCCAACACACTATCGAGGTGAAGAGGATCCTCCGGAAGGGTCTGGGGGGGTCTGCTGGGACGGGAGCCGAGGGGCGAAAAAGTCAAGAGTTCCCCAGAAGAAACCTCGCGTGTGAATAAGCTTTGCAGCCAAGTACCAAGTAGGTCCCCGAAGACTTCGGGATTCGACAGAGGGGGGGCGCGTCGAATTGAAAGGGTCAAGATCAAACCATGAAGGGATAATTTCGCTGTGCAGCGGCGTGGATTAGGGAGATTCGGAAGAAGCTAAATCTCGGCGGCAGCTGCTTTGGGAGAATAGCTTAGCGCAACGTCAGGAAGGGGATGAAAAATGGTCCCGCAACCACACGAGTCGCCACGCTGCCCGGCGCCCGGCCTATGAGAGAACGGGAAGCGGGGGAGAAGATATCAAAAACGCAGTCTGGAAAGTGTTGTGGATAGAATGGGGAAGACAATGGTCTGTGTGGACTCGGAAAAGAAGCGACTATCACAACAGGGGACGGGGGGAGGGGCGACGGTCAGAGAGCGATCTCAGGTCCGAGGCAGAGGGCTGCCGGGCAGCGCAGCGAGACTCCAGTTTTTCGAGACGGAACAAATCGAGTGGCAAGAGGACGAGGGGGGCAGGATTGTAGGGAAATTCTGTCGAAAAGTTTTGCCGAACATCAGCGCGACCTGAAAGTTTTCAAGAAAAATCGGACTCTCATGGGCGAAGAGGGCGTCGATAAACGGCGCAGTTCATCGGGAAAGGCTTTCTCGTACAGTCAGGTGCGTATACTTTCATGCATGAAATTTGGGGAAAAGAGATTTCAGAAAAGAGGAACCCTCAACTTTAGGAAGAAAAGAGGCGAGTTCGAGCAATTTCGAGGGACAAAGGTCGGAAACAGGAAGACTTCTTGGCGAACCGAAGGGAGGTTGAACCTGGGCTTGCACGCCCTCAACACACGGAGGGGGGAGCTTGTCCACCCAAGGGACTAAGCGAAGCTCGATAAGGGGAACAACGGGCGAAGGGGGGGGTAAAAATGATCTCCTCTGGGGCATCTCGCGCGATCAGTAAGGGTCGCGTGATCTCAGGGGGTCTGAAAGGCTGAGAAAAAAAAAAATGCCAAACGCACAAAAAGAGGTCTGCTTCTGATCACTTCGTGAAGAGATGCCCTGCGACAGTCCGCAATAAAGGGCCGTCGCCGCTGAGAGCGCGAAAAAGTAGGCAACCTCATGTAACTCGACGCTGCGCGGTTGAGCGTGCCAAACTCCTTGGGGATTTCTAGTCATCGGGTAGAGGCCAAACGTCGTCAGCAAAAGGCCCTCGAGCTGTCACGGAAGTGCAAAAATTGGGAAGAAGCGCTTTCTGTCGTGCCAACAAGAGGGCGTGGAGAATGGGTGCCTCTCCGTCAGTCCGCGCCCCTACGAGAACTCTTCTTCGATCAAAAGGCGAGCTACCCATAGTCGTGAAAACAGGGGGGGAAGAGGAAACCTGCGGTGAATGAGTAAACGCAATAAGGTCATCACTAGGGAAAAGAAAGGCCGCCGGCACAGCTTGGAGCGTGGGACGCGGACAATGCCTGCAAGGGACCTTTGTCGCCGACAACCCCCATCGGACGGGGAATCCCAAAAGTGGAAACACCGAGGCCTTAGATAAATACGCCCGAGTTACCCTAAACCATTGGGGAGGGGTTGATCTTGAAGCCAGGCTTCGAATTCCGTCGGGGGGAGAAACAAATCCAGAAGTTTACTAAAAACTACCAAGGGAGAGCGGGGCCTTGGAGAAGGTCACAAGTCGCTGAGGGACTGGCCCAGACGAAAGCTGAGACTGGAACGAAACTCGACGAGGTCCATAAAGGGATCGGTTCCTCCGCAAGCGTCTGCGCATCAAGCTATCAAGAAAGTGGGCCGAGACGCTTACACGCGCGTCTTGTCCGAGGGAGGGAAATGGGTCTTCGAGCTGCCACAACAGGGGGGGGCGTCACAAATCTCCCTTCCATCACAAACACGGAATCTAGTGATGTGCGGGGGTCCAGAGGCGCACGTATATCGGGATGGTTCTTTCGGGGGAGGGAAAGTCCATGTTTCCATGAAGGGCGCCAACAAATCTCAGGGAGTGCGGGGGTGAAACCTATTGTTTGATGCACAAAAATTCATTTGAAACCTCTATGGTCGGAAGTCGGGGAAGAAGGGGGAAAGTGGCCTAGGACTAGAGAGGCCACGCGATAAACCCCCAAAAAGAAACGGCGGCTGGCAATCGGCAGGCCTCTTCAGGGTTTGGACTACCATTGAAAGACCCTTCAGTCGAACGGGGGTGCTGCCAGATCATAGACCTGCCCTCGACGGCAAGCAACTCGACAAAGGGCAGGAATCGTTGATCAACTCCGGCAGACGTGTAAAGGGAGGAACCCTTGGCAAAAACATGCCAGAATGCTCAAGCGTCTCAAGAGGAGCGACTGCGTTTGAAGAGAAGGAGAATGGTTATGTCGGAGGAAGATTTCCACGAGTGCCCGAATGCAGACTTTTTCGAACAATGTCGGAGGAAAGACGTTGTAATTTCTAAAACCTGAGCGAACTGGGCTCGCTCACTCGAGACCGTGCGACTCGAATTGGGGAGAATCACCCGACGGGGGGAAAAAAAGGGGGAACGGCACGGTGTTGGAGAAGGCCGCGGGAAATAGGGGTCGACAGTTGGAGCGGCGAAGCCAGGTGTGGGAGAGGCGTTGGCCAGCTAAGGGATTGTCGGGGAAGCGCGACTACCTAAGTTGGAGCTCTAACACGAGCAAATGGTCAAGGTTGAAATGACTCAAAAATCGAGGGTTAATTACCGAGCCAGGTGGAGAAAAGCGGGCATTCTCAGCAGTCAGTGAGTGGAGCTATATTCTAAAGGTATGGACCGGGGGGGGTAAAAAACTTGTCGCGAGTGCCTGGAGAGTCGAGGAGAAAAAGCCGGCCCGCTGGAACGACGACCGCAGGGAACCCGGGACGGTTCAAGGGGGGCCCCAATGATAGGATGCCAATACGAATAACAGTGGGATGTCCATCCAGCTTGGAAAAAAAGGGCCAGCTAGCTAGTCATCGGAACGAAGATGAAAGTTTCTGCGGGGGTTGGGAATCCGCCATGGTCAAGAGGGAAATGGTGAACC